>ENA-UOXV01007524-UOXV01007524.1-marine-metagenome-genome-assembly--contig:-NODE-7524-length-10997-cov-5.712393_pt1 | contig 10997 bp, 8 predicted proteins | sample MGYA00238165_ERZ766961 | MGnify/ENA primary metagenome ERZ766961 (study PRJEB28924, sample SAMN03173240) | marine metagenome | biome: Marine; feature: Water; material: Subsurface seawater | place: North... | reverse complement strand
CGATTAGTACGGGGTGAGGGACGCGGCGTGTCCACTTAGTACGAGGGGGGGGGTTTCCATCGGCGCCATGTAAAGTAGCTTTGGCGCCCCGGGGTACGCGGCGAGGAGCGCGCGCGCGTAGGACGCCAGGCGTCCGAACAGGAGCTCCCCTGCGAAGCAGAGCGCCGCCGACGGGCTGCCCCCGCGCCCGGCCAGTCAACGGTCGAGCTACATGATCTGATGTGCTCTGTCAGATGCATCGGTTTGGCCCTTTTCTTGCGGGCTCATTCGAACAAATTTCCATGTGCGGGGCAAGCTTGCGCCGGGGGGCGCGCCTGCCAAACGACTGCTCGCTGCGGAGCGGGCCCAGCGCCAGAACCTGCGGAGGGGCGGGGGCCTGAGTGTGCGCAGCGCCGGCAATGGCTGGGGTGGGCTCACGCGACTGAAGAACATGGGACCCACGGCAGTCGCCGCGGGGGAGATGGACCTGATCGAAGATCGCGCTGAGGGAATGGTGCGCGAACTGCGTGGCGAGGCGCCGCGCGGCGGCGCCCAGCCCCGCGGGCTCGGCGCCGGTGAGCTCGAAGCTCTTGAGGCGCACGCGCGGCAGCGAGGACTTGGACGCGACGTGCTCACCATCCACGAAGCCAGTCACGTACCCTGCGACACGACACGAAGCGATGGTGGTGAGAACACGCTTTGCAGCGTGTTCGCAGCGTGAGCGCGGTCCGCGCCGCGCGGAGACGCGCCGGGCCCGAGCGCCGCGGGGTCGCGCGGAGTCTCTGGTCACCGTCACGGGCAGCCTCGTCGAAGAGCCAGTCCCGATCGAACGGCGCGGCGTGCGGCCACTCTCCAGGAAGGTCAGCGTACCTGCTCCGGCGCGGTTCGTCCACAGTCTCGCTTTTGATCACATGAGGCACACAAGCGCTCGCGTTCTGAAGGGCAGGCAGGGAACAACACACACTTGAGGCCAGCGAGGAAGCCCGGGACGTTGTTGTGCGTGCCGCTGCTGATCACGTTGAAGCGCGAGAAGGCAAAGGCCTGAGGACGCGACTCCCTCCCGTCGAGCTCGCTGAGGAGCTTCATGGTCTGCGGCAGCCCGCGCTCCAATTGCGCCGCGGACATGGAGTCGACCATGACAAAGAAGATGTTGGGGCGGAGCGGAGGGATGCTCGATCGCTCATTCTCGGGCAGCGAGGAGCGCCATCGCCGAAAGTTCTCCTCCGAGGCCTGGGCGGTGGCATGCAGCGCGGGGTCGACGCGCGGGTGCAGAATAAATTGCGTGGGAGCGTCGGGGTGCTGTGTGTTTGTCTTCACGCACTGGAGAATCGCTGAATCTGTCAGCAGTTCCCTGTGTCCCTGGATCCGCACGGCTGTCCAGTTGGAGGTGGCCGGGTCCACGAAAGAGAGGAGAAGCGTGCCGTCGCAGGAACCTGGGATCTCCACCAGCCGCACCTTCCCATGGCCCACCTCCTCCAGGTGTGCAAGCTGCACTGTGCTGCCGCAAGAAGGAGTTTCCCATGGTGCCTCAGCAAAGTGCCGCACCCACTCGGGCTCAAGCTCTGGGATCTCGACGTTGCATTCATCCTCGACCTGCTCATCGAAGTCGTGTTGCTGATTCCCTGTGTGCGCTCGTCGGAATAAGATGTTGTTCCCGATGATGAGCGTGAGACACATGAAGATGGCAGAGCCGATCACGAGGCTCTGCAAGCCCATGACCGATCTTCTCGGCCTGGGTCTCTGCGAGGAGAACCCCTTGGTCATTTTGTCGACAGGCTGCTGGACAAAGGAACCCCTGCGTTCCTCCAACGATTCTCAGCCAGCGAGCCTCCCCCGAGTTCCAGATTTCCCAGGACCCATCACCAGCTGATCTGCCCTGACAGCGTGCGTTGCTCTGCCCCTCTCGGTGCTGACGACTGCGGCACAGCCACAGGATCGACCGATCCCTCCTTTGACGGGCCCGTCTCAGAGTCAACGGGCCCGCCTTTGTCCGTCGAGAAAGCCTGTGGCGGCGAGGATGCGCTCCACCACGGTGGTCCAGCCGCTACTTCTCTCCCTGCTCGCCGTGGGCTCACATGGTTTTGTCACATCGGGATCGGGAGCCCGAACGTGTCAGGGCAGGGCTGCACGCGCTCATGCGGCGACAAGCGGGTTAAATGTGGGGTGCCACACATTGCGACGATGTGCGCCAGGATCCCTCCGTTCTGCGCACACAGCAAATGAGCCGGATGCGCTGGAGGAAGACTACCGAATGGGCAGGCGCCAGGTACTGCGTTTTGGCGCTGCTGCTGCGATTCTGGGATGCGGCGCCGTTGGTGCGGTAGCGGAGACGGGCAAATCGACAGGGACTGCTGTGGCGAGCGAGGCCGATGCGGCGGACATCAAAGAGAGGGGGTTTGCACGGGAGCTGTTTGACGGGATGCTGGCCGGTGCAGTTGCAGGGGCTGCAGTCGATCTTGCACTATTCCCGCTCGACACGGTGGGATCCTGATAAGCATGACAACAAGCAAATCCCCCGCAGAGTGCTGTTCCTGAGCGACCGTGCTGTGTTTCGCGCCTGAACCGGCATGGATCGACTTGTCAGGTCAAGACGAGACTTCAGACCAAATCATCGCCCCCCACTTTCTCAGAGCTATACTCAGGGCTTTCAGCGAGCCTGGCAGGTTGGTGGCCAGAACGCTCCAGTGTTTGCGCCTGGGTTCTGACTGCCTGCTCCAGAATCGCACGTTTGACTGTCTGCTCTAGAATCGCGTGGGGCGCCCTCATCGCTTTTGCCGAGCGCAGGGCACGTGCCCTCCTCCGCGCTCTTCTTCGCCGTGTACCAGACAAGCAAGGCCTTCGTCCTGGAGGGGCTCTTCGGGCGCGGCTCGCCCGCCTCGCAGCTCCTCGCGTCCGGCCTCGGAAACCTCGCGGCCTCGACGATCCGCGTCCCAACCGAGGTGGTCAAGACGCGCATGCAGAGCGAGGGGTCGCTGGAGGCAAGCGCCCCGCACCCCACCGCCTCTGTAGCCCGCCCTGCGCCGCCCGGGCTCGCCCGCTGGGCCCTGACCGGCGGCGGCGCAGGTGGCGTCGTGCGTCCGCACCATCTACGACAAGGACGGCGTGCGCGGCTTCTTCCGCGGCTACCCTGGTGAGCGCTCTTCCGCAGCACCCGCGCTGCTTTCCGGACGGCGCGCGACCGTCGCGCGCTTCAACGTGACTGTGGAGGTCACTTCGCACGAGTCCGTACACGTCCCCGTGACGTGCACACCGTGCCTCGCACGCGCCGCTCACCGCGCCCGGCGCCCCACCCGGCAGCGTTCCTGCTGCGCGACCTGCCCTTCGACGCCATCGAGTTCCTCGCCTACGAGCAGCTACGCCTCGCAGCCATCGCCGCGCTCGCCTCGGGGAGCCAGGTGCGGGAGCGTGTCGCGAAGGGGCGGGGGGCGGCCGGCTGCCTCGCACCGCCCCCCACCCAACCCCTTGATTGGCGGACGAACCCCGTGACCTGGGTGTTGTGTCCGTTGTGCAGCTCGGCGAGCTGGAGACAGCCGCAGTGGGCGCGCTCGCTGGGGGCATCACTGCCGCCCTCACGTGCCCACTTGATACCATCCGCGCCCGGACCATGAACGAGGCTGGACAGAGCGCAGAATCAAGAAAGTACGACGGCCCCCTGAAGGTGCGTGCAGGCGCCCGTGGCGGTGTGAAAACCCGTCAGGCAATGGCCACGGCTGCAACAGCGCCCATGTAACGGACGGTGTGCCGTTGTAGACTGCGCGTACCATCATCGAGGCGGACGGCGTTGGAGCGCTCTTCAGCGGGGTTCTTCCTCGCGTGCTGTGGCTCTCGGCCGGGGGAACCGTCTTCTTTTCCTCTCTCGAAGCTGCTCGCAGCTTCATCGCCTCGTTCTGATGGGACCTGGGCCGCACGTAGCTTCGCTGCAGAGGGGGCACTAGGGAAACCACGTCAAGGTGGCGTGGCGTGTTCGGGCCGAGAGAGAGCATACAGGGGGTCGTTTGGAGAGCGAGGTAGTTCTAATCAACTCAAAGTACTGGAAAACGGAGCATTATGCTGAGCGGTCTTTGCATGCAAGCTAGTTGACCATCCTGTCTGCATCCATCCTCAAGTCGCCACGAGACCATTGCATGGTTGTATTACTCGTCACCTGAGCGATTGCCCCTCTCTCGCGGCAGCGTCCCACTGGGGAGAAAATCCACTCTTGTGGAGAGCCCCCCCCCTGCAGACCGAGCAGGGGCACATGCTCTTGGGTGCTGTTGGGGTGAGTGATTGGTTCTGGTTAGTCTTAAATTCCTTGGCCCGACGACCCAGCAGCCGCAGCCAGTGCAGCACGGGGCACCGCCGGGCGCCGCCCCGTGCTGCACTCCATGGCACGTAGCTCACGCCACGTTGGCCATCTCGAGCTCGTCGGCGAGCGCCTCGAGGCCCTTGTCCTTGAGGTGCTTCCGGAACGCGTCGGTCGCCTGCTTGCGCAGCTGCTGCGTGATGTCCTCCATGAGCAGCCCGCGCGCGTTCACCTTGGCGATCTTGTCCTCCACCTTGGCCTTCCACACATTGTCCATGTCGCGGAACTCCTGCTTGAGTTTCTTGATGTTGTCCGCGGCCTTGCCCTGCTTCGCCTCACGGTCCTTGATAAGCTGCCGCGTCTTCTCACGCACTCGCTCCTGCATGTTCCACATCTGCCCCCGCGCATCGCATCAGCACCCGCGCATGCACACACACGCCCACAAAACCGCCGCGTGCGACACAAGCGTGCGGGGCCCGACCTTCTCGCGGCGCTCTCGCTGCGCCTGGACCTCCTCCTCCCGCCGCTTCTTGGCCTCCTCGCGCTCCTTCATCGCCTTGCGCGTCGCCTCCTGCCGCAGCGTGTGCGCCAGCGTCTTCTTGGGCGATTTGTGTGCGCGCGCAGCCCCCGTAGCGTCGTTGGGCGTCGGCTGCGGCGGCACACGCCCGCCAAGCGTGTACGGCCACCGCGTGTCGCGCAGCTTGCGGATGTCTTTGTCGATGGAACCGAGGATCTCGAGCTGGGAGGGCGACGTGATCCTGAACTCGCGCAGCTCCGACAGCGTGAGCCCGCTGCCTGATGCGGACGTGCTTGAGCTCGCGAGGGCCTCGATGAGGTCCCACTGTGTCGCGCCCGCGGGAAGGTTGAGCGGTTGGAGCTTCTGGGCGGCGACGCGCTTCGAGACGGGCTGCGCCCGGTAGGCGCGCTCGTGCGCGCGGAGCTGGTCGAGGCGGAACCACTCCGTGCGGAGAAAGACCGGCTTGGGCTTAGCGCGCGCGGCCTGCTGTGAGGCCTTCTTGTCCTGCAGCTCGAGCTTGAACTGCGCGTGCAGCTGCTTGAAGTCGGGCACAGTGCCCTTGATCTTGGGCTTGAAGGTGTACTCGTCGCCGGGCCCGTCCTTCTTCTTGGACGCCTGCTGCGCCCCGTGCTGCTTCTCATGCTCCTTCATGCGGCGCGGGAGCGACGACATGCTCGCCAGCTTGTTCTTGCGCTCCTCCTTGCGGAACTTGCGCATGCGCTCCTCGTCCTGCAGCTTCTGCGAGAAGTCCTGTCGCACGTGCGCTGGCACCGGCACTGACCGGAAGGCCGTCTGCTGCTTGTGCAGCTCCTCCTGCAACGCGCGCAGAAGCTCCTCGATGTACACAGTCTGCATCACACGCGACGAATTACGGGGGGCATGCGAGCACGCACTGCGGGGCGCCTCACCTCCCTACCCCCGGCGCGGCGCAGTGCACGGCTGGGCGGGGCGGGCGGGCGCACCGAGTTGAGCTTCTTGTCGTTCTCAGCCGCGAGCGCAGCGAAGCGCGCCTGCTCTGCGTCAGAGAGGCTCTGCCTGGTGCGCTCCGCGACGTCCTTCTTGCGCGCGAGCATGCGGAACTCCTCCTGCTCCGCCTCAGTGAAGTCCGTCTGAGTCGCGTCCCACGCGCTGGTCTGGATCGACTTCATGCGCTGCTCCTTCACGCCGTAGTGCTTCAGCTCCTCCTGGATGCGCTCAATCTCCTCGCGCAGCTTGCGCTTGTGATACTCCTCCTGCGACTTGGCCTTGACCCAGAATCGGAACGGCCGCTCCTGCTCCCCCAGGCGCTCCTTGCTCTGCCGGCGGTTCTCCTCCGAGCGCTTCTTCTGGTCCTCGATCATCTTCTCATACAATTTCTCGGTGGTCGTCTTGGGCGGCGGTTTCGCCACGAAGACGCGGTTGTACTCCTGCTCCTCCATCTCCATGCGCGCGAGCATCTCGTCGTCCATACGGCGCGCCTGGATCGACTTCTTCTGCACGCGCGTGATGAACGAAAACGGCTCGTGCTTCGCCACGCTCTTCCGCCCGCGCGCCGACGACGCCCGCGGCCGAGCGGCCGACATCGACGCCCGCGCGGGGTCCGTCGACACGCGCCGGCCCCGCGGCGCCCCCGGGTCGGAGGTGTAGCCCAGCTCCACCGCACCGGAGTCGTCCGCCCCTACCGCGGCGCCCGCGTCCGCAGCGCCACGCAGCCCCCCGAATTCCTCAGGGATCTGAGCAGTCAGCTTCGGGCGCGCTGGGGCAGCGCTCTCCTTGGCCTCGCGCTCGGCGCTCTGCTCTTGCCACGCCGTGCGGCGCGGCTTCTGCTCAGGTGACTCGTCGCCCGCGTAGTTGGACGGGCGATATACGTCCTCGCCGTCAGAGGGGGCCGGAACATGCTCTCCGTCCTGCTCCTCCTTCTGACGCTGCAGGTCCGCAAGCTTCTTCTCCAGCGCGTCCAGGCGCTTCTTGTTCATTTCGCGCAGCCGTGCGATGCGGTCTGCGTCCAACTCCTGGTTCAACCGCTGCTTGAAGCGGCGCTCCTCGTCGCCGAGTACGATCTCATCCACCGCCTTGCGCGCAGACTGGCGTGCCGACGCCGGGGTTGCAAAACTCCGGTGGACCGCTTTGATGTGGTAGTCGCGGTCTTTGCTCTCGAGCGCTCCAGTCTTCTTGGGGGGCGCCTCCTCCTCGAAGTCGTCATCCACAGTGCGAAATTGCCGCTCGTCCATGTACACAGACTTAGGGCGCCGGCCAGTTCGGTCCGATGCGTCGCGTGGTGCGGCGCGGGACCCGCTCGCGAAGGTTGAAAACGATGACATTGTGACTCGGCAGCTGCGGATTCGCTACAAACCGTGATGCACCCTCCAGAGGATCGCTCTACGAGATGTGATGGTTCTGGTATTCTCCAGTGCGACCTCTGCAAGCACGTGGAAGAATTGCTCGCCAGCAATCCCGCTTCAAGGTCCGCAAGGCGTCTGCCGTGCGCGACGGAAGCGGCCCTCACTGAACGGACCCCTCGGCGACTCGATCGTTGGGCCCCAGGTCTTTTCGAAATTCAATTTCGTTCGGCGAAAGTCAAATATCAAAAGTCAACTTGCTTTGAGCGGGGGGGTTGAGCGCTCGGGGGTCCACAAGAGCAGGGCGCCGTCGGCCAGCGCGGAGACCGAGCTTCTCCGCGTGCTGACCCAAAGATCTTTACCCGTAGAGCACGAAAGCTGCTAGCGTATTGCCGGGCCCTGTGCCATTGGCCGGTTGGTGCAGAGGGCAAACCAGGTGGGTCACCGGCTGACCCTTGCTGCACTTGCACTTGTTGGGGTGCGGTGGAGGGGGGGGATTGCCGCGGTTTGGGCTTTCCGCCGGGTTAGAGCAAGATCAACGTGATGCCGCCGACTCTGTGTCCCAAGTGCGCGTCTACGGACATTGACACCGATGGCGCGCGCGGCGAGGCTGTCTGCACAAACTGTGGTCACGTGCTCGAGGAGTGCGCTATCGTCTCTGAAGTGCAGTTTAGCGAAAACGCGGGCGGCCAGTCGTCTGTGGTTGGCCAGTTTGTGCCCGACTCGGGCGTCTCTTCGTTCCGTGGAGGGCCGGGCTACTCCGGCTTTGCGAAGGATTCTCGCGAGGTGACCCTGGCAAACGGGAGGCGCATTACTCAGCACATCGCTGGGCTTCTGCGGCTCGTAAACCACCACGTGGACGTGGCGCAACGCTTCTTTCAGCAGGCAGTACAGCGTAACTTCATTCAGGGGCGCCGCACGCATACTGTCGTCGCTGTCTGCCTCTACATCGTCTGCCGCAAACAGGCGATTGTCCAGCCCGGCTGAATGCCGTTCTCCCCAGCAACTTGCAACGGCCGCAGTGCTGCAGCCCCTTCGCTGACGGCACTTCTGGGCGCAGAAAACGTCTCACATGCTCATCGACTTCGCGGAAGTATTGCAGACGGACGTGTACGAGCTCGGTGCAGCCCTGCATCCTCCCTTCCTACCGAGCACGCGGCCTAGGGTCGTATCCAGTGGCCAGGCCCCGCCTGATCCCAATCGAGTGCTGAGAGCGCTCACAACGCCCCTGTTCCCCGCACGGTAGGCAACGTGTTCCTCAAGTTCTGCAAGTTGCTGCACATCAAGCTCGACCCGATCGACCCCTCCTTGTACATCCACCGATTCGCCTCGATGCTTGAGTTCGCAGAGAAGACGCAGCAGGTTGCCTCGACCGCGCTGCGCATTGTCGCGAGGATGAATCGCGAGTGGATGATCACGGGACGTCGCCCAGCGGGAATCTGCGGCGCGGGCCTGCTCATCGCTGCCAAGATGCACAATTTCCGCCGCACGGAGGCGCAGATCGCGCAAGTGGTGCGGATCTGCGACGGGACGCTCAAGAAGCGGCTCAACGAGCTCGACGAGACCGGGGCGCTGGACATGACCTCGGACGAGTTCCACGCCATGTTCAAGCCTGGCGCGACGGCCGACTTTGTCGACGTGGACGGCCCAGAGCCGGAGGGACCGCAGAGCTCCGGGGCGGTCACAAGCAGCCGCGCGCCGCCGATCGTCAAGCAGCAGCGCAAGAAGATTGCCGAGGCGGCGAAGGCAGCAGCAGAAGCAGCGGCAGCAGAGGAGGCGGCAGCACGACTAGCTGCTCCCACTGCCAGCGGTCACCAGGCCGCGTCAGCGCAGGACGCGCTTTCGGGCGCGACCACGCGCGGAAGCTCCCGTCGCGCGAAAGGCGCTGGGGAGGAGATCCCGCTGGACCAGCTCGAGACGCAGGTGCGCGACGCGCTGGCATCGGACGCGCTGCGGGAGCTGGACGAGGACTCGGAGGCGCGGCGTCGCTTCGACGAGGAGCACGCGGTGGCGCGCGCCGCCGCGAAGGCGGAGGCTCCGGAGCCGCCGCCGCCGCCGCCGCCGCCGCCGCCGCCGCAGCGCGCGGTGGCGGCGGACGCGGCGGCGGAGGACGGCGCGATGCAGGCACTGCCCGCGGTGGAGATCGACGGGTCGAGCGCGCCGGCGAGCGGGAAGCAGTGGGACCCCGTCACGATGTGGGACGTGGACGACGACGAGATCGACGCGTACATCCGGACCGACGGGGAGGCGGCGTCGCGCGAGGCGATCTGGATCGCGATGAACCGCGAGTACCTCGAGCACCAGGAGGAGCGCGCGCGGACCGCTGAGGTGCGCGGGGACGCGCCCGTCGAGCGCAAGAAGCGGCGGCGCGCGACGGACGAGGGCCCCGCGAGCTCGGCGGCGGAGGCGGCCGCCAAGATGATCCGGCAGAAGAACATCTCCAACAAGATCAATTACGCGCTGCTCAAGGAGATGTTCGGGGGCGACGAGTGAGCGCGCGCGCGCGCCGCTGTGCTTTGCCGCTTGTATGAAACTGCACCACGCAATTAAACACTTGCAATATGCTTGCATGTCGCGCGCGCAGCACGCCGCCGCTGCCGCCGCCGCGCCCCTCGCCGCCGCCGCGCCCGCTGGCCTGGCCCGCCTCAGTACTTGACGCCCTTGCGGCACACGATGAAGTCCTCCAGGTCTGCACGAATCAACTTCCGGTCATCAACTTTTGCCGCGCCCCCGCGGTCCCGCGCCACGCGGGCGCCGCCAGGTGGCTGAGACGCGCAGGGGCAGCCGGGCGGCAACACAAGCACCCCCCCCCCCCCCCCCCCTCGTACTAAGTGGACACGCCGCGTCCTTTACCCCGTATTAATTGGACACGCCGCGTCCCTCACCCCCCCACTCACCGTTGACGAACGATGGCGGCGGGGCGGCGAGGCAGCGGGGGGCGCGCGCACCCGCGTAGCTGTCGTCTCCATCCTCCTCCTCCAAGCACGCGTCCACAAACGCGTTGCGCGAACGGATCCGCGGGCCCCTCCGCCGCCGCTTCCGCCCGGCACGCCACACCTCTGCCCCCGCGCGCCCCGCGCTCAGCCCGCGCCCCCGCCCACGCGCTAGCCCCGCCCCGCCCGCGCCACGCCCAGCCCCCGCGCCACGCCCGCACGAGCTGGGGGCGCACACCTCCCTCCGCGCCGCCCCCCCCGGCGCCAGCCGCCGCCCCCTCCTCGCCCGCCGCCGCCGCGTCCGCGCCCACGGCGTCGTCCCCCGCGGCGCACGCCGCGAGCAGCGCGGGAAGCCCCCCGAGGCTCTCGTCCGCGGCGAAGCCGGGCGCCGCGAGCAGCCGGCTCAGCGCCAGCTGTAGCCGCTGCGCCTGGTACGCAACCTGCCGCGCCGCCGCGATTCAGGGACTTGACCCGTTGGGCATCAAGGCGTGCCTCCGCTATCTATCCGTGCCACGTCTCAGCCCGAGGCCACGCGGCCGACGCCACCCGCCCGCGCAGCAGACTGCGCCCCACACCGCGCGCGAGCAGCCTGGCGCGCGTCGAGGGCGGCAAGACCTTGTCGGCGGCCTCCGGTGCGACGTCGCGCAGCGCCGCGCACAGCGCCGCGGCCGCGCGGGCGGCGTCCCCCCCGAGACCGGCGAGGAGCAGAGCCCCGCCGTCGCGCGCCGTGTCCACTTTGTACAAAGTGGACACGTCTCGTCGCGCCCACTCGCTGTCCCCGACACCCCCTGCCCCCGCTCCCGGCACCGCTCCTTCCGCTTCACCTGCTGCTGCACGAGGTGAAGGACGCGGCGTGTCTGATTAGTACGGGGTGAAGGACGCGGCGTGTCTGATTAGTACGGGGTGAAGGACGCGGCGTGTCCGATTAGTACGGGGTGAAGGACACGGCGTGTCCGATTAGTACGAAA
>ENA-UOXV01007523-UOXV01007523.1-marine-metagenome-genome-assembly--contig:-NODE-7523-length-10997-cov-6.494973_pt1 | contig 10997 bp, 17 predicted proteins | sample MGYA00238165_ERZ766961 | MGnify/ENA primary metagenome ERZ766961 (study PRJEB28924, sample SAMN03173240) | marine metagenome | biome: Marine; feature: Water; material: Subsurface seawater | place: North... | reverse complement strand
TGCGAGTGGGCGAGGAGCAGGGGCTGGGGGGAGCTCGGCGCACTCGTCGGAGAGCTGACGCGGCAGAACGACCGGGACCAAAGGGTGTGACCTGTGTAGCGCGAAAGCCACGGCCATAGCACCAGACTGATGTGAAGATAGCAATTATCTGGCCGCCCTAGATGCTCCACTGGTGCTTCGCCGCGCACCCACGCGCGCTTCTCATGTGTTGCAACGTTTCAATAGTTTTCACACCCCTCTGTGATTTCCACCCACCTCCTTGGGGCCTCGGCTACCACATCTGGGGAGTGATGAAGAGCGCGGCTTCCTGCGCCCGAACCCAGCGGAGGAGCTTGTTGCAGATTGCGAGGGCCGCGGCGCGGGACGTGAGGGGGTCGAGGGCGAGGTAGAGCTCGCAATCGCGATCCACCCACGCAAAGACAGCCTCGGTCTCCCAGCTGACGAGCAGCACCTTGTGCTGCACCCGTGTCTGTTGCCGGTGCACCCAGTGTGATACCGCCTGGTACTGCCGTAAAAGCCGCTGTCTGACCTGCCTTGTCCAAAAGGGAGGCGAAAAGCCTGGCGCTATGAACTGGTTCATGCTCGTCGAAAAGTACACAAAGTGGAGAAGCTCACGCGAGATGCTGAATGGTGCTGCTTGCAGTTCCTCCACAAGGAATGGCGGCTGATTGGCCGCCTCTTGGATGCGCGCAAGCGCTCCTGAAGAGTGCAGTGCGTCCGCAATTTTGTCTTTGCTCTCGGCGAGCACCCCAAACTCGTCGTCGCTCGACGTGACAAGCACAAGACAGACGTCCGGCGCTTCATGCTTGTGCAGAAAGCCAATATATGCGAAGACATTAGCCTGAAATCACACGCACTCTCTGTGAGCTTATGGGGGTGTATGAAAAAAGAAAGAGTCAGCGGGTGGGCCCTAACATCCGGGGAGTAGAGCGGGAGGCAGAGTGGAGTCCATGTGCCGTCCGACTCGCGGAATGAGGAAGACGAGTTGACGAGGTTGACGACCAGCAAGAGGTCTTCCGCCCAGAGCGCCGTCTTTCGCGGCCTCACGAATTGCACCAGTTGCGTGCGCGCGAGGAGGATCGCGTATATGAGGTTGGGCGACCGCACGGAGAGGAGGGCGCGATTCACTTGCGAGCGCACAGCGAGCGGGAGACGTGCACAGTGTGGGGCGCCGAAAACGAAGGAGATGGCCGAATGAAGTGGAAGCGCTGATGCGAGCTTGTGAGCATCCATGGCACCGACAAGATTGGAGAGAACCTGCTCCCCAGAGGAGCCAAGGAGGTTCCGCAGATCGAAACCATGGCGCTTCTTGAAGACGCGCTCGAGGCCTTTTCGGGTGAGGATCGAGACGAGCTGAGTATATACAAATTGCAGCTGTCGAGCGAGGTGCGCAGTCGGCTCTTTCGTGCGAGAGACCATAATGAGATACACAGGCCCGCGGATTAGAAAAACGACTCGATGGTCGCCCGCCAGCACGGCACGAGGCGTGTCATCCTCGCCCTCGACAAAGAATGACACGAGAGAGCACATGACGCCAAAGAGCGGATTCAGCGCATCCTCGTCCCCATACCGAGTGAAGATAGGTTTTCCCGCCGACGAGACAATGAACGTATGCTTCTTTCGCCGTCGCCATCGAGGAGCCTCGCTGTCTTCGCTACGGTGCGCAGGTACCCCCAACTTACGCGGGTCCAGGTCAGAGAGTTCTGCCTGGCTCAGGCCTGCAGACGATACTGCCAATCCACCCACTGCCCCGTCCCCACTCCCACCAGCACTCCGCTGCAAAATTGAGCATGAATCAGCCTACCGCAGGAGGGGAAGGCATACTTATCACCTAGGCTTACACTATCCAAGCCGGGGCACAAGAGGGATGAATTGGGAACACATAAATCATCTATCCACTCGCGACTTCGCACGCACTTTCAGCAGACTGGTCTCCATCATTGCGTGGCGGGATCCTCGGAAATCCTCGGAGAAGGTGGGATGGGAGGATGACCTCGCCGCCGCGATCCTGCCTGGCACTCTCTCCGCCGTCGAAGTGACCGGCGTCTACCTTCCTACTTACTTCCTGCACTTCAGCCGCTGGCGCGTGAATTTCTTTGACGCCACTTCCGTCCCCGTCTGCCAAACTGTCAAGAGCGCTTTCATCGCGCACTCCGTCGGGCTTCTCATTCCCGTGTGCAGTCTCCCGGTCTTCGCTGATATGAGAAGCCGCCAACAACTCTTCCAGCCCCGTATTTCCCTCCTCAACCGCTGCTAGGTTGGCCTCATCCCCCGACATAGTGACAAGCTGTGCGGCTGTGTGGCCAGCCAGCCCGCGCCAGTTTCGAGCACCGTGGCGTCACCGCTGGCAGGATCCCAGCGGCTTGTTGACTGATAAAAAGTTTATAGTTGACTTTTTTGATAGCCGCGCCTCCAAGGCACGCTCGATCTCCTCTCCTCCCCGGCGCGGGTGTGGATTCGGGTGGCTGGGGCCGTACACGGCGGCGGGGCAATCAGTGTCTGCCCAGTCAGACGATTGGTTCTAAGGCAACCGGGTTAGGCGGCGGGCTGGACGTTCGTTTTTTGGCGCAGGCGGCGATGCTGCGTCGTTGCATCAGCAGCGTGGCGCGGATCGGGGGGGCAAGCGGCGCCGTGATGTGGCCCGCGAGTCCTTCAACGGGGCGCGTGCGGCTTTCTCCTTCGACCGGTGGATTCGTCCTACTTAATCGTAGAAGCATGGAATCCTCTTCACAGCCAGAGCAGCAGCCAAGTGATGAACCCCAGCAGGGCAGGGTTTATCCGACCGAGAAACAAAACAAGGAAACGTTCAAGGTGCTTCTCCACGCGGTGCAGCGCGGCACGCCCTCCAACATGCTAGCTGTGGACAGGTGAGGACGCCTGGTGCATAGCCCCCGCCTTTATGAGCAACTCTACTGTCGTTTGGCCTGTGAATCCGCCGCATGCCCCCCCCTGCGAAGTGTGCTAAAACGAGCGGTGCGAGCGCGCAGGTTTTTCCGGGATTGCAAAACCAAGGAAGACGTGCGGCGGGCAGATGCTCTCCTTCGGGCGTATGAACCAATCTGGGCAAAAATTAGGGAGAACACAGGGTCTTACTTCATTCAGGTCCGCTGCCAAACCTGCATAGCGCCGCTCCACATTCCCCTTCGTGCCCGACTGCGCATCCCATGCATCGCGCCGAGTGCCCGTTCCGGGTGTCTCTTGCACCACGTCTTCTTCCACCCAAACAATGGTCTATATCAGGCGCTGATGCGAAGGGGGAACAGGCGTGTCTGCGTGCAGGGGATCTAGAACGGGCAATGAGGGTGATGCGCGACCACCGAAAGATGCGCCTCGTTCTTACCAAGACTACGGCCACTTGGGCGCTCAAGGAAATTGGGAAAGATAAGCGGGTTCAAGACTTTGCAGGAACCCTTCACGTGGTGCGAAAGCTTGTTCCTGGGACAGCCACGTGTGACAAGACGCTGGAGATCGCGCAGAGGTGAGCCCATGCTGCAAAACGAAGTTCCCCCTCCGAGCCACGCGTTCTCCGTCCACTCTCAACGAAATTTGGGTGTAGTCGGGGCCTGCTGAATGGTGCTCATGCTCATGCTAACATAGGCCAACGGCTTACAGGGCTTACCTTGAAATGGGGGAGATTGCCAAGGCGGCTCAGCTAATGAAGGACTTCATGGAGCTGGGAACAAAGCCTTCCCCTCTTAACATCAAGCTCCTACTCATGAATGCTAAAAACGCCATCACCTCTGGAGGCGATTTGGTGAATATCCTTCCTTCCTTGCACCCTGCCAAACACACACCCATACAGACGAACTTCGAGCTCGTCGCCCTCTTTTTGTGTGACGAGATGTGTGGACACTTCAGGCGAAAGAGGGCAAGATAGCGCAAGATCTTGTGCGGGATCTGGCAGCCAAGGACCCCGATTGTGCAGAGCTGCTGGCTGAAGACTGTAGTGGTGCGGCGGCGGATGACGGCGGACAGGCTGAGGTCGCCGAGGAGAGCAGCGGGGCAGAGGGAACCAAGTGATGGCTCAAAGCGTGCGAAGCATACTCGCGCGCACAGATGCTCATCCCGAGGGATCGATTAGGAGTGCCCTAGAAAGAGCGGGTGAATTCCCTAAAGCGCTTGTCTGCTTGTTGGGTTTGGCAAAATTATCTCGCAACATTTGCAGACTCTTCGCACATTTTGCGGGTGCACCAAAAACGCCACCCCGTCAGCCTAATTCTGCCGCGCGCCTAGTTTAGCGAGTCTGGGAAGCGAACTGGCTTCTTGGACGGCACTGGGTCGGTCTCTGCCTCGGAGACCCAAGAGTTGCCTGCCCACGCCCTCCCATGCTCAGCTTGGCAATGCCAGTCGTGCCGCTCTAAACGTACAGTCAATACACTGATGGTTGGCAGTGCCTTGCAAGTGCGGTGATGCGGATTTGGGCGGTGCGTGGGGCGGTGCAGCCTCAGGCACTGGTGCTGCGAACCTGCGAGTGTGTCGATCAAGGAGCGGCGCTTGTGCCGACTCTCCCCCCACGGGTCTCGCCCGTCCCTCCCGCGTGAGCCAGCTTTAGGCGTTTGCTCGGCAGTGCCGATACGTGCAGCGGCCACTGCATCCTGCGAGTGCCCGAAGTTGGCATCCATGTAGGCCTGCCACTTCGCTGCCGTGCCGCGCAGCGCCTTCCCCTGCCCCTCCGAAAAGTACCCCAGTCGCTCCCGGCCGCTCACCTGCCCATCCCATGCGCCTCAGTGCCGGGTACGTGCGCAATTGGGGTGCTCGAGACTCACCGGCTGGCTCGAGTGATGAAAGGTGGAGTCCTCGAGTCGCTGCCATTTTTCAGCCTTCTTCTGCATCCATGCCGGTCGCTTCACGTTACGAGCCTTTTGCAGGGCCCGAGAAAGCTTCAGACGATTTGCGTCCGTCAGTTTGATTCCCGCAGCTGGATGGAAGAAGTGGTTCATCAGCTTCGACCAGGTTGCAGCCTTCTTGGCCAAAGGCCGCACCACGCCACTCTCACTGCTCCTTGCCATGCGTTTCTGGTACGGGGACATCCATTGGAGCTGCACAGTCCGTTTCTCCCGTCGCAGAAAGTCCTGCTCTGCCCTCTCCTTCAATTGCTGCATATGTGCTACAGGTTTCCTCTCGAGCAGTGCTTGCGGAACCTCGGCTTTGTACACGACCAATGCCAACAGACCAACAATAGCCAACGTCGACGCCAGTATGCCTACTGCGGAACAAATGTATGGCTCAGCTCGGATTCAATGCTCGCAACGACGACAAGGATGTGGGTGGCAGGAAACCTGGTCCCGGACTTGTCGCCCCGCGTCGGGGCATCTGTGACCTGGAAAAGCTCCACGCCAGCAACCGAGTCTGGACTCTGAAGAGGTCACGTTACCAATTTGACTTGACTCAGTCGCTCGTTGTGAGCGGCATGCCGTCTCACAAATCCAGGCCTGGATTGTCAGCAACGCTATGAAAGTAGGGCCCGCGCTCTCGAACGGAAGATTGTCTGCGGTGAGGTGAGTAGGTTGGTACAGAATGGGGCCACAGAGAGTGGCAGGCCGTGGGAGCTGGCGCATGATGATGGGAGTCCTCCCGGTCTTACTCATCTTCTGCATATTCCTCTACTTCCGCGAAGAGCAGGAGGAAGAGGCAGCAGATGACGAGCGCCGGAAAGCTTGGAGTCTAGCTGACGGCATCTCTACGCCAGAGGCTCAGAGTGCTGCCCGGCCTGGCGCTTCTATGGCCCCAGAGGTCGCTGGGAACATGGATTTCGGCGCAGGGACGACAAAGGGGCGACAAGTAGCAACGGAAATGCAAAGGGCACAAAGTTCTGATAAAGCAGATGTCGCGGTCAAAGTTGGTATGTTGGAGGAGCGCCTGAAAGGGCTGGAGGGGAAGCTAGGCGACGTCGTGCTAGCTATGCGACCAGAGAAGTCCCCAACGTTGCTCAAGGTGCGAAAGACTCGTCCACTAGGCCTACTGCTGATTTTTTTCGAAGCCATCTAGGTTGCTCACCTGTTCCCCCAATATTTTTGCCTGCAGATGCAGATGCAGGTCCAAAACATCACCTCGATTCTCGACACGCTCGTTGCAACCTCCAGAGACAGTCCTTCTCACTTCAGCGCATCGAGGACCATCGCTGGCGGCGCGCCTGCTGTTTCAATCCAGACGCCTTCAGGCGGATATATTCGTAAGCCAGCAGCTTCCCGAGTGGCGGGTGTGACCACAACAGCCACCGCACCTGCAATAGCTTCAAAAGCACCTCACGGAGCAACACAGGGCGGCAATGCTGAGGGAGGACGGCAGACGCTGGTTATAGGCTCTGAAAGGGGTGGAAATGTGGGCGCACCTGCCGAAAGCGCTTCTGCGTCATTTCCGAGTGGAATTCGACTAGAGGGATACAAGAAGGGGGTTGTGGGGCAAAAAAGTAGCGAGGGCGAAATGCAAGCTCCGGCAGCTGATGGGCTTGCGAATGTTGACCACACTGTAGGAGCGGCCGGCAGGGGAGGAGACTTGCAGTTTGCGCGGGGGGTTGCAGGGGATGGCCAGAGTCTAGACAGCCATGTTGGGCGCAGTGGGGACACGGGTGGCAGGCAAGCGCTCAAGAGAGGAGCAGACGCGCGTGAGAAGTTGCAATATCGGCACTACACTGTGCGCCCCGGCGACACCCTGAATGGAATCGCCCACACTTTGAACGCAACTGTCGCGGAGCTGCAAAGTCTCAATGGCCTCGGTGGGGCCCGTCCACCTTCGTATTGGCGAAAGTGTCTTCCTCAAACCTTTCTGTGTTCAACCAGAGCCACTTGTGGAAACATGAACCCATCTCAAGTTACGATATGTATGTGTACAGATGATGCAGACCTCATCCAAGTTGGCGACTCGCTGGTGCACCGCCTCAGCTCGCACCCACCAGTGCAAGTGCCCAGCGCAGCCCCGCAGACTGAGCGCCACAGTGGACCTGGGCTTGACACGCGCTCCCGGGCAAACGAAGAGCCGGCTTCAAGTTCCAGCACTCAAGGCGGGGTGCACGCCCTGCCATCGGAGATCGGTCATCAAGACGATGCAAGCCGAACTGGAACAGGGCACTACGTGGTCCGTGGTGGGGACACGCTCGGCGCCATCGCAGTGGCACATAACACGAGTGTCACGGAGTTGCTTGCGCGCAACCCGGCGCTCGTTCAAAATCCGGACGACCTCCACCCCGGCGCAGACATCGCTCTCCCGTCGGTCTCGTCGTCCGCAATCGAGGGTGCTGCTTCAGCGCCGATATCGCTAGCAAAAGCAGTGGCTGTTGATCCAAGGGCTGCCCTATCTGTCGCGAAACAAGATGATCAGCCAGGCAGAGAGCTGCCTCAAGCCGCAGGAGCAAAGCCAAGCGCGCAGGGACGGCCTCTGGGCAGCCGGCAGCCTCCTAGCAGGTCAAACGGGGAACCAAGCCCATTTCGGGAAGGACTATTGCCTATGCCGCGTTCTAAGGAAGTGGTTGCTGGAACAGCTGGCCAGGACAAGATTCCTGTTGGGGATGGAGTCTCCAGTTGGGATCGTGGCAAAAGTTCGAGTTCAAAAAGCTGGGAGCCGCCAGCGTTCAAGGCGGATATCCCGCCGCTAGGGGCTGGGGGCGGGATCGGGGCTAAAGAAGTGTTGAGTGAGCTGGGCGGGCTGGGAGCCGCACTTTTGAAAGGGCCTCAAAAGGGCGCTGCGGCTAAGGTGGGGCCTTCAGCTCGTGGTGAGGTGCCCAATCAGAGTCAGAGTGCGGGCAGGATGGCTCCTGTCAAGGACCCGCGAAGCGAGCTGAGGCCAGCGCCGCGGCAGCCTCCACGCCCAACGGTTTCTCAACACTCTGGAGTGCAAGTGAGCTCTTCGGCAGGGGGGACGTTCGACTCCGCAAGGGAAGCTGAGCCGCAGGGCAGCGGCCCTCGTTCAGGCAGAACGGCCCCCGCCGTAGCGGGGACAGATGTTGTGACGCTGCAGCCTACTCTCAAGATTAACGGGGTAGTTGATGCGAAAACGGACGACTCTATTGACGGGGAAAGTGCTAGAGGACTTCAGGGAGAAGATGGCGCAGGTCTGAAGGAGGGACAAGTCGCTAACGTTGCTGGTGGGCGGGCCGAGAGTCTGGGCAAAGGCCAGTTCCGCGACATTCACTCGAGAGAAATTTTCCACGTTGAGGGTGGCCGACGCGTGTACCACTTCTACTCGACCAAGCAGGGCGCATGAGCGCTTCTGCTGTGGGCTCTTTTGCGCTGTGCAGTTGCAACGTGGGCATGCGATTGGATGCGTGACCCACGTATCCAATTGCAGCAGACCTTCAATTGCACGCAACCTGAGTCCTTTAGCTTCTGTCCCGTGATGCACTGTTTCAAAGGTCTTCATCCATGCGCGACATGCCAAATCGGGATGCCTGGTTTGATGTGATGGTTGCGTCTTCGACCGACGTGTTGAAGTAAAAATCCGGATTCTGTCCCGAGTAATCACGGAGCGGCATTTTCGGTTGTTCGCTGAATCGCGAGGCTCTGTTCGATTCGATGGTTGCATCTTCGAGCGACGAGTTGTAGTAAAAGTCCGGATTCTGCCCTGAGTAATCGCGGAGCGGCACGTTTGTGTGATCGTGGACCTGCTTTGCATTAACGCTGCTGCCGACGGACCTGAACAGGTTTTGGGCCGCAGGCTGGTTGCTTGCGGAATGAAGGGGACGACACGCAGCGGCCATGCGTTTCGCGGAGCAGGAGAGCCCGGTGAGAAAGCGTGCCGCCATGCTTGCACTGTTTGTACCCCGCTCTGCCTCGAGTCGGGGTAAATTAGGGGACCTATGTGTGTCGTGCACGCTCGGGCTCGTCCGAGATCCCTTCTGTGAGCAGCAGTCACCCCCAAAACGACCAAGAAAAACGTTCAAAATGTGTCTGCAAATTGCCTCCCCGCCAAAAAGCCTGTGGGAGCCAGGGCGGAAAGCGCCATGCCGCCTGTACCCAACATCCGCCTCCCTGATACGCCTGTCAAGGGCATGCAGCTCGAGTGCAATGGAAATTTGTCGCTCTTCAACGCACGAATCGAGAAAAATGCGCCGGTCAAAGCAAAGGCGGAGAATCTCAACGCGAGCTCTGCAACTGCAGATAGCTCTGTTTCCCGAGCCCTCGAAGCAGCATCACAGATACGGCAAAACACGATCTCCCGCCAACAGGACAAGGAAGCTAAGATGTGCGTGCCCCCTTCTCCGCTACCCGCAGCAGCAAACATGAAAGCATTTCTAGATACTGGTTGATGAATACAGCATAACGTGGTCCTCGAATGCTGGATGTACTAGTTTTTTCTCACCAATTTGACGTCACTGGGCAGCTCGGAGTTCCTGGAAACGACGCGCCAGCGACTAAGAAAAGCCAAGCTGACGCCCAAGAAGGACCTGGTGCCCACGGAGGAGGAAACGCTGGTGCAGGAAAAGACGCGTCGTCGACTGGACCAGAGCATGGCGCTGATCCCGCGGCCTGCTTCGGCTATGGACAACAACAAACGGGTGCGTGCGTCCTGGGCAGGCAGTGCCAACGAGCAGCATTCCGTTGAGTTCGCCTCTTCCAGGCTTTCTAACATGCAGGACGCTCGCGGGTCGTTGCCCCCCCGTTCTTGGATGGGTGGTGGAGTGATGGCACAGCTGAATTACGGGGCAATGGCACGTGAGTCGTTGCTGAGCTACAAGCGAAACCAGAGCACCTCGCGCATGAAGGATTCTCTGGACATGACTGCTGGGGAAGACCATTCTGGTCGCCCGGTGGAGACTAGTTTCGACCTGGGAAGTGTTGACATGTCAATTGTTCGGGAGCGCGGGCCTGGGGATGCCTTCGAGGGTGAGGCAAGGCGGGAGATGCGCGAGAAGGAGTCGCGGCTCTCGGTGTACAAGGAAATACGGCGCGCCACCATGACGTGCGAGCGCGTGCGAGCGCGTGAGGCACGTTCGCAGATGAAGGAGGAGGAACGCGAGCGCTCCGTCGCTCTCGCGCAGATGCGGCACCAGGAAGAGGAAGCACAGTGCGATGCTGCGGCGCGCCGAGAAGAGGCAGCGCGCGTCGAGGCCTTGCAGCAGGCCATGGCAGCGCAGCTGGCGCTCAACAGGGAAATGGAGGCGCTCGCAAACGAGCCACGACGCCAACAGGTGGAGGAGATGCGCTTCCTCGACGCTCTGCGCTGTCGCAAGATCGACCAGTGCACCGCAGAGCGACTCGCCACGGTGTCACTTTGTCCGTGCGTCCCAGCGCGCACCGTGGAAGACTCGAGGGTATGGCTCTGTGCCAACAACTGCCCGCTCAAGTGCAATCCGCGCGCGTACCATCGTCTCGTTCGGGATATCCAGGCTGCTCACAAGTGAAGACAGTGCCATGGGACCGCGTCGCACTGCTGCACAGATGGCGAGGCGCTTCTCTGCTCAGGCTCCCTGAGCTCGATTCAAGCCACTTCACGCTTCAGCCTAAATGAAATACATTCTTGTTCTCAGCTCGCGCTGCCTGACACTCTTCAAAGGACGCGTACTCGCGCAGTAGCGGCTCCCTCATATGAGCGGCAGTCGGGTAGAGCGGTCTCTGGCGACATTCACATAGTCGCGGGGACCAGTGCCGGCGGGTTTTTGCCCAGGGTGTTGAGCTGGACAGTCGGGTCCGTCGGGTACGGCGGGAAGACGCGCTTGTAGAGAGACATGCACACTGTGTCCGAGTAGGTGATGGGCGCGTCGAAGGTGCACTTCATGTACCTGCTTCCCCGCGCGTGAAACAGAGTCTGCAGCTGCGGGCGGCTGATCGGGGCGCGACCCGTGTGTGCCAAGAGACTCCTTGATGTGCCCGCGTCGTCCCTCTTTGGTCCAAAGCTCCACGGGCTTGAACCATCTAACGTCCTCCGGCCTGCCGACAGCCGCGCGTCTGTGGTCCGCAGCACCAGGGGCGGGCGGGGCGGGCGGGGCGGGCGGGGCGGGCGGGGCGGGCGGGATGTAGACGAGAAGAACATGAAGCGGCAGGTTGCCTTGCGCTTGCGAAGCT
>ENA-UOXV01007521-UOXV01007521.1-marine-metagenome-genome-assembly--contig:-NODE-7521-length-10998-cov-4.532578_pt1 | contig 10998 bp, 8 predicted proteins | sample MGYA00238165_ERZ766961 | MGnify/ENA primary metagenome ERZ766961 (study PRJEB28924, sample SAMN03173240) | marine metagenome | biome: Marine; feature: Water; material: Subsurface seawater | place: North... | reverse complement strand
TGTGTGTGTGTGTGTGTGTGTGTGTGTGTGTGTGTGTGTGTGTGTGTGTGTGCCTCGGGGAGGGGGACTGTGTGATTTAGGGGACCTGTGGCTGCAGCGCTGCGGTGAGCGCGAGTACCAACGACGTCGTCTCCTGGGAGCGCCAGACCTTAGACCCGCTGCCGTGCGATCACGCTCCCCTGGATTTCTTTCACTCACGAGCACTCCCCCGCGTGTGATGTCTACTCTTGCGCGGATCCCGTGACGAGATTCAAGATCCCTGGCGAGCCCCGCGCGAGCCATTTGTGTACAATCCGCCACCTCGCCGGGTGGAGTTACCAGTAGCCCATCACGCCTCCATCTGACATCTCGTTCACCGTCATCGGCTGCGGGGAGGACACGAACGTCAGCTCTCACGCTTCTAAGAGGACACCGTGGACGACGGGCGTGCGGCCATGCACAGCCACCCAACGGCGCAGCTGACCCGCAAACCCTCCAGCGGGGACGCCCCAGCAGGTGCCTGCCAGGGCGGGGGCGATCGACCTCGTTGTTAGACCACGGAGCTGGGTCCTCAGAGCTCTGCCCGCCGCGGCTACCCCAGAACTGGTTGGTGCCCGAGAGCGTCGCGTCGTACCCCATGGCATCGTTCACGTTGTCGGGGATCACCTCCATCTCCGTACCCTGCCAAGGGCACAAGGTGAGTTGCACCCTCCACAATGAGCGCTGGTCTACCAATCGATGATGTCTTCGTTGTACAGAGTGGTTTTGCCGTTTGTGCGCAGGGCAGACGGGCGAAGGCGCGCGATGAGACGCTTACATCCGCGTTGAGCATGCCGTTGTGCAGCGTGGTGTCGTAGTAGCCAGTGTGGCCATATTTCGAAGTCACTGAGCCCGGGTTGTGCCACTGGTATCCGACTGCATGAGGGCATGTCAAGCGAGATCCCGAGCAACGCTACTGAATTAGTGGGCGCCCCAGACAGGGCGACACCGGAGGCAGAGCAACCCACTCAAAGGCCAACACCTCCCCCACTAGCCCCTTGTGCGGCAGGTGCATCAGGGTCGTTCACGCACCGGACGCAGCCGAGGTGTCCTGCCACGCGCCCGCTGCGGTCGGCAGCACAGTGTTGATGCCATTCCACGCCTCGTCTTGGCTCGCCCACACGCCTTGCACATTGTTGGGGTCATACAGCTCCGTCGGCTTGACAGAGGATGCCAGGACCACAACAGCAGCAGCACAAAGGGAAAGAACCGCGAGCACCGTCACAGCGCGCGCGGCCTTGCTCCGCGACTGCGCGGGCAGCTCCGTGCGCGGGAGGGTGCCGTACACAGCAACCATTGCGACACTTCAGGGCCGACGCGCAAAGTGCACACTGCATGAAAAAGTCAAGCTTGTTGATCGAACCTGAAAAGTAACTTTTGTGCATCAACTTTTGCGTATCACGAGGGCGGAAAGACCTATAAAACTCTTTTTAGAGTGTCCTTGGAGCCGCTCCCGCCCTCTTTTTTTGCAGCACCTGCTCGTGAGAGCTCGTATTCTGTGTACCGCAGGGCCGCCGTCAGGATGGGTGCCTACAAGTACATGGAGGAGCTCTGGAAGAAGAAGCAGTCTGACGTGCTTCGCTTCCTCTCGCGTGTCCGTGTTTGGGAGTACCGCCAGCTGCCGGCGATCCACCGCTGCTCGCGCCCGCAGCGCCCGGACAAGGCTCGCCGTCTCGGCTACAAGGCCAAGCAGGGCTACGTCGTGTACCGCGTTCGCGTGCGCCGTGGCACCCGCAAGAGGCCGGTTCGCAAGGGTATCGTCAACGGTAAGCCCGGCAAGTCCGGCGCTGTCGCTGGCGTGCGCTTCGTGCGCTCCCTCCGCTCCATCGCTGAGGAGCGCGTGGGCAAGCGCTGCGGCAACCTCCGCGTGCTCAACTCCTACTGGGTCGCCTCGGACGGCATGTACAAGTTCTTCGAGGTCATCATGGTGGACCCGGCGCACCGCGTGATCCGCTCGGACCCGCGAATCAACTGGATCTGTGAGGACCCCGCCCCGATCCAGCAGTGCACGGGTTCGCAGCGGCTCGGTGGTGGTTGTGTTGTAGTCATTATCTGTTGCCACGGATGTGCGTACGTGCTGCAAATGAGGTAGGTGGCATGCGAACGGTTCGGCCGAGTCTGCTCCAAGCAGACGTGTGGTCACCACCGAAGTGCTGCCACCGCCGCGTGCAAGACTGTCGGCGCAGCCCCCGCGCACTCTTCGTGCGGAATTGTGTTCAGAGTATGGGATTAGCGCGCCATGCACGCAGGCCTTGCATATTTGGTTGTGCAAGCTTCCGGGGCCGAACTGCACGAGTTGCAGACACTGGTCCGTGCCGGTCATGGCGGATGGCCCTGTGCTCTCTGGTGGTTCTCGGGTTTCACGGCTCTTTTGCAACGTTGTGCCGGTCGCTAACTCTTATGCTCTTCTCAGGCAAGGCCGTGATGAAGCACCGCGAGCTCCGCGGCCTCACCGCCGCCGGTCGCAAGGGCCGTGGCGTCGGCAAGGGCCACGGCAAGCACCGCTTCATGCCGTCGCGCCGCTCTGTCTGGAAGAAGCACAACTCCAAGTCGTTCCAGCGCTACCGGTAGAGAGTGGGCAGAAGCAGCCCAAAGTGTTCGTGGGTCAAGAAAAAAACTCTTTCGAACTAGGGTGTGCATGTTGTGCAACTCGCTGTGGTCAGGAGCAGTGTTTCCGCTCCTACTGCCGCGTGGTTTGGACAGAGACTAGTGCAAGTGCGAACGTGAAGACGTTCAGACCTTAGAACAATGCGGACTTGAAGGCACGCACGCTCGCTCGTCGCGGTTTCGAATTCGAGTGTGCTGCGATATGCACCTGTACTGGCACACGATAGTAACATCTACCGCTTGCGCAGGGCGCCTGTCCCGCACTCCCGAGGCATGCGGGACGGCGCGACGGCAGGCCCAGGCCCTTTCGCACAGCAGGGAACACACGCGGCGTAGAACGGGCGCGCACTTCAGTCGTCGTCTGAGGAGGAGTCGACGACATGGCTCTTCTTGGCGGGCGCCGCGCGCTTCTTCAGCGCTACCTCTTCGGCGTCGCTCGCGTCGCTCGACGAGCTGCTCTCAGAGGGCGACGCCGCCCGCCGCCGCGCAGGCGCCTCGTCCTCCGAGGAGCTCGACGACTCGTCCGAGTCCCGCGGGCGCTTCCCGCCGCGCACCGCCCCGCGCTTGGCCCTGCGGAGGGCGTCGGCGTTGGACACGCGGTTGCGCTGCTTCCACTGCCGCGCCATCCCGCCCACGTCACCCTCCTCCACATCGCGCTCCAGAAAGTCCTCGGTCATGGCCCCGCCGTAGCCAGAGCGGCGCTTCTGCGCGGCCGAGCGCGCCTGGTTGCGCATGCGCATCGACTCCTGCTGCGCCAGTTCCTGCGCGTGCTCCGCCGCGTCAACCTGCTTTTTTATGAGCAGATCGCTTTTGTCTGTGCGCTGGTTGAATTCGCGCGAAATCGTCGACATGATCGCGCGCGACACCTTGGACGAGCGGAACGGCCTTACAGCGAAGCGGTCGTTGACGATGCCGTGCGACTCGATCATCATAAGGGGGTCCTTGGTAGCACTCTGCTCCGCCGCCTGCTTTACAAAGAGGTGGTGCACGTTGTTTTCCGTGGCCTCGTGCTTACACTCGAGCGTCTCGTCACCAACATGCATAGTGTACGAGCCGTCAGACCACTGCACGATGCGCGCGTTGCTCTCAATCTCCCGCGTCTCACTGTCTTCCTCCATGGAGTCGCCATCCCTTTTCTTGTATCGCCATCGCACCACGTTGGTCGCCAGACCTGCCGCGCTGGTGAGCGTCCCTTTCCATTCCGAGCTCTCCATCTGAAAGTGCTTGGTCATGCGCACGTAGCAGAGTTTGGAGTCGGCGGGTGGTCGGGGGAGCTCCGGCATTGTGACGTGCACCACCATGCTGTCGAGGTTATTCAAGTGGGTCTCGCGCTCTCTGACCTCCTCCGTCACCCCGACGTTGTCACCGATGTTCTCCAGTGCGTGCGCCGGAGCCTCTTCCGTCGGTCCGCGCACCAGCGTCCCGTCAGGACCAACAAGAACCTGGCCCGCGGCACACAGTCACTGTGTTGAGTGCTGAGCTGACGGAACCGCCCACAGATGGAACACGGGCTTACGGATGGGTCACCTTCTGGCCAGGCACTTTCGGTGCGCCGCTCTCTTCTTCATCGCTACTGTCGTCGCTTCCAAAGACATCCTTCTTCGTGAGGGGAGCCTTTTCACTTGCGCCGCCCTCGCCGCTACCTGCTTTCTCACCGGCCATTGCACTGGCCTGTTTTTCCCCGCTCTCCTCGTCTTCCGAGGAGTCAGAGAGCCCAGTTTTGCCCTCGGCAGCGTTGTTCTGGGCTGGTGCCTTCGTTTCACCCTCCGCAGGTTCATCATCCTCGCTGTCGGAACTCAATCCAGTCTTGCCATCGCCGCCACCCTGTTCCTCCGACTCCTTCGCGCCGCCATCCACTTCCATCGCGTCGTCCTTGGCCACCTCGGCTTCCTCCCCTGCCGCAGGGCGCTCCTGTTCCGGTGCTGCGTCCCCGTCAGGCATTTCTGACTTCCCTAGCCGCGGATCTGTGCGGGCCTCTCTCCCTTGAACGCGCGCTCTCAGACGCTCGCTCACACGGTGAAATTTACAGTCAACGACCATGAAAAGTTGACTTTCGAATGTGAACTGAACGCAACGGAGTCTGTGCAGGTCTACCTGTGGGGGGCCCACGGCCACTGCTGCCATGGTCAGTGAGGAAACTGACTGACAACGAGGAAACTATGAGCACCTGAAGTACAGCGATGGATCCGTCCGACGCTGAGAGCCCCGCTCAGCAAGGTGACGACGTGCTGCTCGCGAAGTCCATGGTGCTCCAGCGTCGCCCTCAGGCGGGCTCACGGCCCGGCTCCCGCAGCAGCGCACACAGCAGCCTTGTGGTGGAAGTGGATGGCGGACAGCAGGATATGCAGCATAATGCAATTCAGATCGGTGGCGGAGGTGTCGTTGAAGTGTCGCCAAGCTCTGTGATCTCCCCGGAACCAGGCGGGACGCTGCTACTGGCCGATGCGAACAACGGCGCAAGAGGCACACAAGAGCTCTATTTCGGGGCGGGGGAGCGGCGGTGGAGCATGGTATTCAGCGACGGTCGGCGCTCTTCCTTGCGAGAGCCATCCTCGCTCGATAGCCAACGCGCAATGGAGCTGGACGACCTGCTTGGCAGCGCCCCGCCCTCCCCATCCCCAATTCGACGCGATGCCGGCCGCAGGGGTCAGGAGCCTCCTGGAACGCCGACGCCGTCGCCTCTGGCGCAGTCTGCGCGCAGTCCGCCCCGACTCTGGCCGGCGCGCAGCCGCCCCACGCATTCGCTGGGCGCCGTGTCGCACGCCAGCGCGGCCAGCCAGGCGTCGGGGACGCTGGACGGCCCAGCCGCCACGGCCGCCGCGTCGCTGCCACGGCGCGGCTGGCGCGCGCGGCTGCACGGCGCGGCGCTGCAGCTACAGGGGGCATGGCGGTGCCGGCGGGCGCGGCGGGCGCGGGACGCGCGCCTGGAGGAGATGGTGCGGGCGCTGGAGGAGGCGCGGGCGCGCATGACGTCGCGGGCGCGGCTGCAGCAGGCCGTGCACCGCACACAGGTGGTCTCCGTCGGGCTCAAGATGCTCCGCAGCTCGCACCGCGCGCAGGACGCGGCGCAAGCGCAGGCACAGATGGCTGAGGCGCGCGCGCGCGTGGCCGCGGCGCACGCGGAGGCGCTCGCGGCGCTGCTGGGCGGGCGCGCTGAGGACGCGTGGGAGGCCGTGGCGGGGGCGGCGGACGCGCGGCTCGCGGCGACGCCGGTAATGGAGCCGTGGCTGCGGCAGGAGTGGGAGCAGCTGGTGTCAGCGCGGCGCGACGCGGGCAGTCTGCGTGAGGAGGTGGTGGAGCGCGGGTGGACCGTGCGCGAGGAGGCGGAGGGCGGCGCGGGCGAGTGCTTTGGAGAGGGCTACTTTGGCGCGCCGGGGCTGCGCGGCGCCTGCCGGGCGCTGCCGGGCGAGCAGGCCGACAGCATGGCGCGCGCCGCGCTGCTCTTCTCCGCAAAGTTCTACGAAACGTCACGCGACTGCTCGATGTCGTACCCGAAGGCCCGCCCCCCCCCCTGCTGCCCCCCCCGCCCTCCGGCTTGGCACGCCCCAACACTCCTGCGCTGCTGTGCGGACGCTGACGCGGGGGGGAGGGCCGCGGGGGGCAGAGCTTGGCGCACGTGGCGATGTGGCTGCGCCTGGCGGGGGGGAACGTGGCGCTGGCGCTGCGGGAGGCGGAGGAGTTCTGCAGCCTGCAGGCGAACTACGCCTTGGCTGGGTGTGGCAGCACCCTCGACTGCGCCACGCGAGAGGACGCGGCGCTGCCGCGCGCGCACGGGGTCGCGCTTCTGCGCCACGCGGCGGGCGGCGCGCTCATGCGCCACCCTTTGGCCGGCGCCGTGCTGGTGCGGATCGACGCAGAGAGGTTCCTCGCCCCCCCCGCGCCTCGCGTGCGCGCGCGCCGCTCACGCCAGAGGCGGTTTCCGCGGCGCAGGTTCTTCAGCCGCAAGGCCTTGGCTTCGGGCGCGGGCGCGGGCGCGGGTACGGGCGCGGGCGACGGCCTCCTCCGCCTCCGCGCACTCCTCGCCACCTTCGCCCACCAGGCGCCTCCCTTTGAGCCCTTTGCCCCCCGGCTCCCGTGCCCGCGCTGCGCGCCGCGCGCCGCGCTCGGGAGTGACGCGAAGGGGGCGCAGGTGATGCTTGTGCTGGCGCCGGAGGCGGCGCGTGCGGGACTGTGGGCGGTGGTGGACGTGACGCGGGCGTCGGCGCGCGACAACTTCGCGCTTTCGATGGCCCAGGCGCTCGAGCCGCTGCTCTCAGGCGCCTTCCCCCGCGTGCTCCGCGGGCTCACCATCTACGGCCCCGCGCCGCGCGTTGGCAACGGCTGGCTCGCCGCGGCGCGCCTGCTCGTCCCGCGCTTCCTCGCGGGCGGCGCGGAGGCGGTCTCGTACGCGGACGCTGCGGAGCACTCGGTGTGGTCGGACGCGCGCCTCTGCGCGTTCCTCCGCATCCCCGTGCCCGTCGAGGCGCGCTGGCGCGCCCTCGCCGTCGCGTTTGTCTCGCACACTAGGATGGCGCGCACCGCGTCCGCCTCTACCCTCGCGCCCTCGCGCGCACCCTCCGCGCTCTCCCGAACCGCTTCGCTCCTCTCTCGCGCGGGGTCCGGCGCCCTCGTCCTCTCCCGCACCGCCTCGCGATTCTCCCGCCCCAGGCACCCCCGCGCCCCCCGCCAGCCCCGCGCCCCGCGCCCGCCCCGCGCGCCGGGGTGCTGACGCGCCGCGCCGCGCGCGCAGCTCGGTCGTGGGGCCCCTGCCGCCCCCACGCCTCGCGGAAAATAGTCGATCCTCGGCCGAGGACGGCAACGGGGAGCCGGCACCCGCGGCGGCGGGCGGCGCGGCGGACGGCGCGGCGGGGGGGGCCGCGCCCGCGCGGCGGCCTTTGTGCTCAAGCAGATGGTCGTTGACGGCCGCGCTCGCGATGGAGCTCTCGCGAAACCCCTCGCTTGATGGGCAGCCGCCCGCGGCCGCGGCCGCGGCCTCGGCGCCCCCGGCGGCGGACGCGGGTGCGGCGGCGCCCGGAGCGGCGGGCGGCGGGCGCGAGGGCGAGGATCCATCGGGCGGCGGTGGCCCCTTGGCTGCCACGAAGCTGCCGCTCATCTCGGAGGACGCGGCCCTTGCGCCGCAGCGCGCGGCGCGGGCGCAGGGGCCGCGCGCGGAGGGCGGCGAGGCGGCGGGCGCGCTGGAGGGGAGTGGTGGGGCGCTGCGGGGGGACGTGGCGGAGGTGGAGGCGGGGAACTTGGCGCAGCAGGCGCTGCTGCGGCGCGACGGGTGGTACGGGAACTGGGACATGACCACGGGCGAACGCGTGCCGTGGGACCAGGGCATGGCCCTCCGCGCAGCGCGGGTGGTGGGCGCGCGCGGGGGCGCGGGCGCCGCGGGGGCGGTGGGTAAGGTGCGGGAGGAGGAGCTGGGGCTGTGGCTGGCGGGGCTGCGGAGCGGGGCGGCGGCGACGCGCGTGCAGGCAGCGCGCGGGATTGCGGCAGCGTGCCGGGGACACCGCTACGAGGCCAAGGGGGCGATGGCGCGGGACGCGGCGCGGATGGCGGCGCTGCTGCGCGGCGTGGCGGCGTCGGCGCGGGAGGAGCAGGCGGCCTGCTGCGAGGCGCTCGCGAGCGCGTGCGACGGGAGCCCCGCGTGCGCCGAGCTCGCGCAGCGTGGCGGTGCCGTCCCGGGGCTGCTCATGGCCCTCCGCGCCTCGGGCGGCGTCGGGCCCGCGGCCGCTGCGGCGGCGCTCGCGCTCGCGCACGTGTGTGAGGGGAGCGCGGCGGCGCGGCGCGATGCGCTGCGCGCGGGGGGTGTGCAGCAGCTGCTGGATGTGGCGCGCGTGGGGAGCGGCGAGGTGCAGCGCTGCGCGTGCCTGGCGCTCGCGGCGGTGAGCGAGATCGGCGAGGAGGTGTGCGCGCTGCTGCTCCGCCACGGCGCCGCCGCACTGTGCGTGCAGCTGCTCCGCTCGGCCGCGCCGGGCCTCGCCGCGGCGAGCTGCCGGCTCGCGCGTGCGTGGGTGGCGCACGCGGCGCTGCGATGCGCGATGCAGGAGCTGGGGCTGGTGGGGGCGCTCGTGCACGCGATGGGGCTGCGAGACCTGGGCGCAGAGGCCGAGGCGGCAGCGGCGCTCGAGGCGACCTTCGGGGCGGACGAGGCGCTGGCGGGCGCGGCAGAGCACGCGGGCGTGGTGCCGGCGCTGCTGGTCCTGTGCCAGAAGCGGATCGTTGTGACGACGGTGCTCGGGCAGCTGCCACTCGACGCGGCGGGGCGCGCGCGCACAGAGGAGCTGCTCGAGGCGGCGGAGCAGGAGCGAGCGCACCTCGCGCGCATCGCGCGGGAGCAGAAGGGCGAGGCGGGCGACGCGCTGGTGCAGCCGGAGCAGCTGATGGTGCTGCAGCTGCAGCTGGAGGAGTTCCACCTGCGCTCCTGCCTGCGCCACATGGACCCGCACGCCGACAGCTTCGTCGAGCCGGGCCGCTGGTTCGACGGCGTCGCCTCCATGCTCCGCGCGCTGCTCCTGCTCCTCGCCGCCCCGCGCGCCGCCACCACCGCGGCGGAGGCGGTGCTGCGCTACCCCCAGGGCCTCGCGACGCTGCTGCGCTTCGCGACGCAGCCGCCCGCGGGCCTTCAGGCGGACGCACTCGCGCTGCTGGCGGCGCTCTGCGCGAACCCGGCCGCGGGCGCGGGGGTCGCGGAGGCGCTGCATGGGCTCTACGCGGCGGCGCGGGTGGTGCCGTTGCTGCGGGCCGACCGCCCGGCGACGCGTGACGCGGCGGTGCGGCTGCTGTGCCTTGCCTGCCGCGCAAGCCCGGCGCTACGCACCGCCGCGGACCGCGCGGGGCTCGCGCGCGCGCTCGGGGCGTACCTGGCGGCGCTGCCGGCGGCTGGCGAGGGGCCCGGGCTGCAAGACGGGGCGCGGGAGCAGCGGGAGGTGGGGGAGCTGCTGATGGCGCTGCTGCTCGCGGAGGAGTCGGCGCTGCTGGTGCGGCTGCAGGACGCCCATGACGACCTCGCCCAGGAGCGGGTGCCGCCCCCGCCCGCCGGCCCCTCCACCCTGTCTCCCGCTGCTCGCGCGCGCAGCTTTGCCGCCGCGCCGCGCCGCGCCCGCGGGTGGAGCGGGTCGTGAGAGGGCTTGTGCTGAGGGCGTGTGCGCAGGCGGCGTCGGCGGTGTGGCACATGGCGGCGAGCCGGCCGCGCTTCCGCGCGGTCCTCACGGCCTCGCCCGCCACGGCCAGCTTCCTGCGCGCGGTCGCAGCGCACGGCCCGCCGGCGCCCGCGGGCGCCGCGGACGGGCGCGCGCAGCCGTCGCGGGCCAGGCGGGAGCTCCGCGAGACGACGCAGCGCGTGGCTACCAACGCGCTCAAGGTGCTCGGGGGCTACGACCCGCCGGGGAGTGCATCGCAGTGGTTCGAGCGCGACGCGGCGGGGAGTGCGGGCCGCGCGGGCGCGGCGGGCGCGGGGAAGGCGCGGGCCGATGGGAAGCGTGCGCGCAAGTCGCGGCTGCGGCGGTTCCTCGAGAGCGTGACCCGGTGGGAGGGCCCGCCGCGGCTACTGCACGGCGTCGAGCAGGGGCGTCTGCCGCTTGCCGTCTACAAGGAGGACGGCGGCGGCCCGGCCTTCTACGGCGACAAGCCCGTGTGACGCCGCGCGTGTGCGAGGGCGGCAGCAGGGGGCGGGGCGGGAGTCTCCTCTGCAGTACGGGTGTAAATACTCTGCAGTAGTATTTACACTGCTGCAGGGTGGGTGGTGGTGTAAATACTAGTTTCGGTATGTATTCACAGTTCGCAGCACCGTTGCCAGACTTGGCATGTCTACGGGCTGGAGTGCCCAGATCCTATCGTTATCACCCGCTCACATGTCCTCATCCCCCAAGCCAGCCCCCTTGTCCCCTCCGCCCACCGCGCCTCCCTTAGCCCTCCGCGTCTCCTCCGTCGCCCTCCGCCTCTCCTCCGACGCTTCCACTTCCGCCCTCTCCCTCGGCCGATCCGAGTCCAGGGCCCTCCTCTTCCTCAGAGGGTACTTGCTGCGCCGCCGCCTGCCCTCCGTCTTCCTTCTCCTCGCCCTGCTCTGCTTCAGGCGCGGCCGCAGCTTCATCATCCGCTTCAGGGGCGGCTGCAGCTTCGTCGTCTGCTTTAGGCGCGGCCGTATCCTCGCCCGCCGCGTCACCCGACGGCGCACTGCCCTCGCCCGCGCCCTCCGCCTCACCCGCGCCCTCCGCCTCGCCCTCCTCCTTCGCCTCACCCTGATCATCCGCCTCACCCACTGCACCCCCGCCGCTATCGACTTCAGTCTCTCCCATCTGCATCTCCTCGCCGCGCCCCTCGTCCTTCTCCTCCCCTCCTCCCTCTGCCCCCTCAACTTCTCTAGCCTCTCGTGTCTCCTCCCCCCCCCCC
>ENA-UOXV01007520-UOXV01007520.1-marine-metagenome-genome-assembly--contig:-NODE-7520-length-10999-cov-6.300987_pt1 | contig 10999 bp, 10 predicted proteins | sample MGYA00238165_ERZ766961 | MGnify/ENA primary metagenome ERZ766961 (study PRJEB28924, sample SAMN03173240) | marine metagenome | biome: Marine; feature: Water; material: Subsurface seawater | place: North... | reverse complement strand
GCAGATCTTCCAGATCACTACGCGAGTTCACATTAAACTCGCGAACCATCCTGGCGACATTGCCATTGGCGTTTAGCTCACCAAAGATATAGTAATCTCCCATAACTAATAATATAGGTTGATCGTCGCCCAACACCGTATCCCAGACTGGGTGTGTCGCGGCAACTTGTGAGGGCGCCCCGCTCTCCTCGCCCTGTCTGCTGAACATGTACAAGAGATTCGCCGCAAGCAGAACGACTACCGCCAGCAGCAAGGAGTTGCTCACGCCAAACTTGGTAAAAGAGAAGCTCGCGGGCTTGACCACAGGAGTAGTGGCGATCGCTGCTAACGAATAGCTCCCCTTAGGGATGACTAACCTGTAGGCAGCATCCAGTTCGTTCTGCTCGTAATAGGCACTAAGCTTCTTACGCAACTGATGCACATAGACACGCACCGATGAGTCCACCGACACATCGAAATCACCATCCTTACCGAGAACATCCGTAGCCAGATCAATCTCTTTCGGCTGCCGGTTCTGGGCAGAGCACTTAACCAGATACTCCAGCATCGCCGAATAGTGCTTGGACCTGCCTAATATGCCGCTGGCGATAATCCGCTGGCACAACTGGTCTAGCTCCGAGGAGCTGAACACGTCCTGTGGAGAGAGGGTGGTTTGTGTGGGCTTGTCATCAGGCGTCATTGTCTGGGGGCGCTGCAGGTTGCTGTGTTAGTTGGTGTGATAGATGCCGAGACGGAAGTATATCAGCTTTACGCTGTGCAAAAAGATGCAGCTCCAGGTCTTCCCTCTGCTGCGATCAGGAAAAGAAGAATATTAGATATCATACTGTTTTATAAAGGTTTTATTAGAATCTTGCACACAGGGTATTGGACAGGGGTCTACTCCGCCTGTGAGAAAATAGCGACGTATCTGGAATATGGGTATAGGCAGGAAAACAGAGGGAGGAGGGAGAAAGAAAGAGCAGGAAAGGAAAAAGGCCAGGACTGCACCTAGCCTTTGAGTAGTGAACTCTTCAACTTGTCATTGAACTCGATATTGCCCTCGGTGACGTACTGCTCATGATTGCGCTCTATATAACCCAGATCATAGAGATAATTGACCATCACCCCATAGGATTGAGCGAGGCCCTTGTCGCTTAAATCAGCCGATGCGTGGATCTGATGCACCTGTGCTCCATTGCCTAAGTGGAATCGAGCGACCGGGTCCAGGGGATATTTCCCCCTCTTTGCTAACAGCAGATAGTTCAACACAAGCTTGCGTATAGCCTCCTCGTGCTCGGCCACATTGTCCACAACGATATCCAGAGAGCGCATCTGCGCCTTCAACTCGACCAGGTCGGCACTGTCCTCTTCCGTATCGCTATCCAGCCAGCGTTTAAAGCCAGGGATAGGAGACAGCGTCACAAACTGCTTAATAGACGGAAAGTCCGCCTTCAGCTCCTGCACCACCTGCTTAATGAGGAAGTTACCGAAGGAGATATTCTTCAGGCCCGGCTGACAGTTACTAATGCTATAGAATGTAGCGGTAGTAAATTTTTTTGTGTCGACATCTCCTTCCGCCTCGTCATTCAATATCGAATCGATAGAGCCAGGAATCTCATTACTCAGCGCCACCTCAACAAAGATAAGCGGCTCATCCGTCAGTGCCGGATGAAAGAAAGCGAAACAACGCCGGTTCGGCCTATCCACACGACTACGCAGGTCGTCCCAGTCTTTAATCGCGTGCACCGCCTCATAGCGAATGATGCGATTAAGAATAGCCGCCGACGTAGACCAGTCAATAGTCTGCAGCAATAAGAAACCCCGGCTGAACCAAGAACAAAACAGGTGCATGAAGTTTTCATCAACAGCAGACAACTCGGGGTGATCGCGCAGCAGACCAAGCAGATCTTTGCGTATACCCACCAGGTCGTGTGTTGCACCAGGGGTCTGATTCAAGCGCCGTAGCAACTCTACGCGGCGCGGTTCAGCTGCATGATAGAGGCGATTCAGGTTAGTACTGCTAGGGTCAGCATCATAGGTATCGAATGCCAGCTTAACGCTGGCTGGCGCTGCATTGAAGTTTTGTTCTATGTTGAAGAAAAACTCCTTCTTACCTTCATCGCCCAGACCTTTATACACATCCAGCAACTCACGCGCGGCGACGATGGCAGACACCTCGCCGGTGTTGCCCATTAGACGATCCAGCAAGTCATCAATATCGGGAGCACCGTTCTTGGAGAAACGGTCACGTTGGCGAGCGACTAGGCCGCCCAGGAAGTCTTGGAATTTATTAAAGGCCAAAGTTTGAGTCTCTATCTAAAATCAAATTAAATCCCCCAGCTTGCGCAACAGAAGCGTGCTGGTGAATAAGGTACAAGTATAGCGTAAGCCCGAATGAGCTACGAATGTAATCCCCATCATGCCTCTATCTATCGCTGGCTAACAGTCAAACCCTGCAACTCTTTGAACATCTTACGTGACAAGCTCTTCCGATCGAACTCCTTGGCTACTATTTCGTAGTTGCCGGCAAACTGCCCCAGCAGGTCACGATCACTATTGAGCTTCTCAATCACCCCACAGAGCTGCCGCGCATTCTCGGGCTCAGAGACAATGCCGCCCTGATATTTAGTCGCCAAGGATGTTGCCTCACCTTCGGGCACTCCAGTTGCAGCAGGAAGCCCATGGCGAAACTTTCGAATAGCTTCGATGGGATAACCTTACTCAATAGCACTGTACTCTTTAAGCGTATAGTAGAAACATCGGAAAGCGATCAGAGGGCCGACACCTTTTCTTTGGGTTCTCGCCCCATCATCACAACATTGCCTAGTTTCCTTTCTTGCACGTTCCTGGCAAGCTTTTAAGCCCTCGCCCCATCTCCAGCGAAAAGAAAGACACACCATCGTCTTCGAGCATAGTGTTTGCCTCTAGTAGCCTATCAAGCCCATGCGCCATCCTGCGGGTACTCACATAACCCACTACGAAATTATCCTGCAGGTCATATTGAACGGCTAGCGCGTCATCTTTCTCTTGTGGAAGATAGAGTGGCAGCCAACCCCGTTAAGAATCACTGCTATCATCTCAGTCGGCACGCCTCTTTCGACTAACTCAATCTTGCATGAATGTGTGACCGAGACCATCAACGCCGCGCAACGGTGCAGAAGAAGCTCAATCTTCTCCAACGTTCTAATAAGTCTGAAGGTTCTTAGCGGCACCAACAGCCTCTGAAGAATCCGGCCAAATATCCCTGAGTTCAAAAACAAATGGCCTACACTTAAAAAGAGCCACAGCCCAGCCTGCAAGAGCACGGAAGAATTGTGAGAATGTGCAGCAAGGCGCCGATGCTACGGTAATCTGTAACGGATGGCAGCATTTCCGCGCACCAGACTTCGATACCATCAAACCTTCGCTCAATCACCCGCTTATCTTCCATGGCCGCAACCTCTACGACCCTGCTCTCCTCGAAATTCTGGGCATCGACTACCATGCAATTGGGCGCAGCGCTTTCGTACAAATACAATAAACTTGTTTATATTCAGTTAGTAAGGGGCAGACTCCGGCTGAGCACCCTTAACTCCTTGAAAACCCTAATCACATCCCCATATTTATTCTTGTAGCAGGCGCTCAACCGAGGCTTGCTCGCCGCCCGATCGATTCGATGGGCGAATTCACTTAAAACATATTGCTTAAAAGGAAGGATATGACTATGCGTACTTTAGACTTTTCACCCCTATACCGCTCCACTGTTGGCTTTGACCACCTCTCTTCGCTGCTGGACTCTGTAAATCGCGGCGATACCAATCAGACGAGCTACCCTCCCTACAACATCGAGTTGCTGGATAAGGATAAATACCAAATTACTATGGCTGTGGCTGGCTTTCTGGAAGAGGAGATGGATATTCAGACCGAGAAAGGCACGCTGACGGTTGTCGGCAAGAAGGCTGGCGAGGAGCCAGGCGCTCGCAACTACCTGCATCAGGGCATCGCAGCGCGCAATTTTGAGCGCCGCTTTCAGCTGGCCGACCATGTCGAGGTCACTGGCGCGCGCCTGGCCAATGGCCTGCTCTATATCGAGCTGATTCGTGAGATTCCGGAGGCCATGAAGCCGAAGAAGATCACTATCGGCAGCGAGAAGGCTGCACTTATCGATGTGAACAATCAGAATGTCGCCTAATGACGTTCTATATAGACGCTGGCGTTGATTAGCTGGCATCTAGGAGTAACTCCGGGGCGCCACTGCTTGAGCGTGGCGCCCTGTTTTGTTTTGGAGGCATGAGAATCAGCCTAGACGATAGTGTTCTGGCGGCAGCCCTATCGCTTTATGCAGTTCGGTGGGTAATTTAGGTCAGAAGCAGAGCCTGGGAACGTATTTGGGATTCTTTTCAAGTAATTGCTCGGGTTCCTGTAAACCTTTTTAGAACTTTGAGCGTTTAATAAGCACATAGAGCAGCAATACACGAAATTGAGCAAAACAGAGACGAAAGCATGAAATTTCTAAGCGAAACCAAACAGAAGCTGGCCGAAGCATTTATGCACTACCTCTGCCTGCGTCTGAACTTCAGGAACAGTGCGTGGAGGGACGGCCTTCCCCTCAAGGCGAATGAGCTCTGCATGCAGGAATGTTGCCCAGCCAAGGGCTAGGCAACCCCTTTTCCGACTAGGCAGTGCTAGTCCAGCTTGTGGACTACCAGGCCGCTCTTTAGTTTCGGTTCGAACCAGGTCGATTTCGGTGGCATTACTTCATCGGCATCGGCGATAGCCATTAAACTTTCAATTGAAGTTGGGTACAACGCAAACGCCGCGGCCCAGTCACCGGAATCCACCCTCTTCTCCAGCTCAGCAAAGCCTCTAATACCTCCAACGAAGTCGACACGCTTATCTGTACGCTGATCTACGATATCCAAAAGCGGCGTGAATACGAAGTCTTGCAGTATGCTCACATCCAGACTGCCCACCGGATCCTGCTCGTCTATCTTCGAGACCAGGTTTTCATTGCTGCGCAACTTGTACCATTGCTTGTCGAGGTACAGCGCAAACTCTCTGGCCACGCCCGGCTTTGCCGCGTCTAGATCCAACTTCTCTATATCGAAATTGGCACTCAGCTTTTCCAGGAAGCTCGCGCTGTCGGCTCCGTGAAGATCTTTAACCAGACGGTTGTAGTCTAGAATCTGCATCTGGTTGTCCGGAAATAGAACAACCAGGAAGTAGTTATAGGATTCATCACCCGTATGATCCGGATTCTGCTTCTGACGCAGATGTTTAACCCGCGAGGCGGCGGCCGAGCGATGGTGGCCGTCGGCAACATACAGATGAGGCACCTGGGAGAACGCCGCCTCTATGTCTGCGGAGAGTGTTAGGTCTTCGACTACCCAGAATACGTGTCGGGTGCCGTCGTCCGCCACGAAGTCATATTCTGCTTCAGTAGCGGTTACCTTGGCGATCAGGGCATCCACCTCGGCGTGCGCCTTATAGGTTAGAAACACCGGGCCCACCTGCGCATCCAGGGCGACCATGTGATTCACCCTGTCGTCTTCTTTCTCCGGGCGGGTAAACTCATGCTTCTTGATCAGGTTGTTCTCGAAGGCGTCGACTGACGCTATCGCGACCAGACCCACCTGCTCGTGGTCTCCCATGACCTGCTTGTAGACGTAGAGTGTCTCTTCGCTGTCTTGCTGTAACGTGCCTTCTGCCTGAAATCTGTCTAGATTCTCTCGGCCCTTCGCATACACCGATTGATCATGCACATCCACCGAGGCATCCATGTCGACCTCGGGCTTGTTGATATGCAGAAAGCTGAGGGGATTGTCCTTGGCAAGTTCGAACGCCTCTTCTCTATTGAGAACGTCATAGGGATGTGAGGCAACTTTCGCTGCGAGTTCACGACTTGGTCGAAGACCTCGAAAGGGTTTGATCAATTTCATTGCGGGTTCCAAAAGTTTGGGGTTCAACTGTATGAGTATTTTAAAAGCAGCGCTCGGGCTTTGGCTATTTCGCTAAGCAAGCTCGTTGCTCATGTTCTTTGTTCCTTATATTCTCGTTAATCTGTAGTTCTATTCTCGTTCTGCTCTCGTTCTGCTCTCGTTCTGCTCTCGTTCTTATCTTGCTCTTTTTTAGCCCTATTCCCGCTCTTCTCTCGCTATTTGCTATCAAATACATAGTCGCCCTGCCAATCGGGGCCGGGCGAGGTTTCTCTAAATTTTTCGATGCGATCGAGAAAGAGCTGACACAGTTGCGCATTGTCGCATTTTGTTTGGAGTTGCGAAAACATCTCGGCCGCTTCATTCCAATTCTGTTCTCTGTATTGACGAAGTGCCTCTGCGAACAGGGCTACCTCCTCTTTCTTCTCGTCGCTTAGCTGCGCCGGCTCTCCCAGAAGCTCGAAGATACGCACCGACTGCGACTTGCCCGCCACACAGACTATGTCGAGCTCGCGGTAGGCAAAACCTGGCGCATCATCCTTGCTCGCCTCGCTGACAATATTGGAGACGCCATACTGGCGCGTGAGGCCCTCCAAGCGTGCAGCCAGGTTTACCGTGTCGCCTATCACCGAATAGTTCATGCGATTGCTGGAACCGAGGTTACCCGCGACTACGACACCCGTTGTGATCCCCACGCAGGCTGACAGACCCGAATCCATCTTCTCCAGAGCGGCAACTATATCCAGCAGGGCGAGCATCGCGTTGTCGGTATCCGTCTCTCCCTTAATAGGCACGCCGAACAGGGCCATCACCGCGTCACCGTTGTATTTATCCACGACTCCCTGATGCGCCTCTACGATATCGCTGATGGTGCTGAGCACCTTGTTCAGAGCCTGTAGCACCTCCTTGGGAGGCAGGCCCTCGCAGAAGGTGGTGAAGCCGCGAATATCCGAGAACAGTATGGTGGCCACCCGTTCTTCGCCACCCAGCTCCACAGGGTTGTTGAGCAGCTGCTCCGCGATCTGGTGTGAGACGACCTTGCCCAATAGGTCGCGCACCTTCTCCTTCTCCGCCAGGCCTCTGGCCATGGAATTAACCGAGTCTGCCAATTCGCCTATCTCATCTGCGGACTGAACCGTCACCGAGCGATCGTAGTCGCCCTCTTCTATCTTCTTTACTACGGCGGCGAGTTTGGTTATGGGGGTAGTAATGGAGCGCGCGAGGAAGAGGACGGCGAGCAGGCTGACGACGAGCACCAGCAGATAGAACTGAATCAGCAGGGAACGAAACTGCACAACGTTCTCACTGTTCTCATCGTAGGAGCGCTGGATAACCGCGAATACTTGTAGAGGGTCACTCTTCTGGCCATACAGACGCCGTAGCAGAGAGGTGTAATCCTGGGATGGTGTTCTTATGCGCTGCAGGTCGGATATAGTGGAATCATCAAACTGTATCTGTGCGGCGAGCGCGGACTGATCTTCTGTGGCCAGGGTGGAGACTATGACCTGAAGATCTTGTGCGGACGAATCGCCGCCTCGTTCCAACTTAACGATGCTGACATCGGAGAGTGTCGTCTCTTTTACTGTATCGACGAATTCCTGATCCAGGGCGAAGCCACCGATTATCCAGGCAACCTGACGCGGCAGATACAGGGGTAAGGCAATCACCTGAAACGGCAGACCATTGATGGCGATGATCATCTCGGAACGCCCCTCTTCGCTCTCGTCGGCATCAAACAGCAGTTGTTGCCAGGAACCGCTCAGTATCTCCATACCCTGGGTCTCGGTATCGATGATGACGCGCCCCTCAAGATCGACGATCAATAACATCTCGGCGCTATCCAGGGACCGGTCCATCACGTTGAGTGCCGCGTCGAACAGAGTGGCCGGATCTTGTGCCGCATAGGCGGTGCGAAAGCCGAAGTCCCAGGTGAGACTGTTGGTTATGGCCTGCAGGGTGAAGGCCTGTTGCTCTCTTGTATAGTCGAAGACATCGGCGCCCAGCTCAAGATAGGTATTGATAGTCTCTTCGGTGTACTCGGTGTTGTTGCTGTTGACGTAGTAGAAGATACCACCGAGCACCGGGATGAGCAGGCCCAGCAGGAACACGATGAGTCGCGATCTAAAACTGCGGAATGAAAAGACGGAGCCGGCCGAACTCATAACTTGGAGATCCTTTCAATGAAAAAAGAGAAAGAAAAGGAGAAGGAGACGCTCTCATTAACAGGTACTGAGAGGTGACACTTAATTAGCATTAGCCTCATCAAATGGAAGGCGCTGAATTAGCGATAGCGTTTTCTGTTTGCGGAGGGCGCTCTGCGTACTCGCCTGTCTCTGGCGAGTTCTATAGTCATCTCCAGCTCTGCGGTGCGCCCTGCTTCGATAATAACTTCTTGTTCCATGTAGTTCTGTGGCGCGTCCAATCGCGAGTGCCAGACTCGCAAGGTATAGGAACCCGGCGCCATGCCCGTTAGAGAGACAACACCCTGCTCATCGCTAATCGCCATCAACTCAGATTGACCCACATAGATATAGGCAAGCATCCAGTCGTGTATGTTGCAGCCGATCTCGATCACCCCCGGCACGTCGAACACCTCTCTGTACTGACTATCCAAATCGCTTCCATACAGCGGGGTGTCGAATGTCTTTGCCGGCGAGAACGAATACACGTGGTGCAGGATATCGTCGCTGTTGGGAAAGCTGGCACTGCCCCCTGCGACAACGGTAGTTACACTTGGAATAAATTCCTTATCGCGTTGATCTATCTCTACCTCTTGCAGCGCAGTCGATGTTGAACTGCTCGCCGAATCGGAGAGCAGTTCCATCACCGCTTCGACTACTGGCTCGCCGTCGCTATCTTGCAGACGCAGCACAACACCCTGGGCAGAAGCGAATGAAGTCAGCAACGCAAAAGAAACGCTTACCGCAAAAACAAACCCCGCAGCTTTCTGCAAAGAACATTGAAAAAAGTTATCAATCGCTTTCATAAGAATCGTAGTCACTAAAAATTGTGCACATAGCTGACGGAGAAGATTCTATTGGTATAGGTTTTTCTGCCAACCGCCCTGATGTCGTAGAAGCTGTATCCGAGATTTATCGACGAGTCTCGAGAACTAGGCACACTAAGCCCTAGCGACCATTCATTTGTGTCTGCCTCTAGCTGATAGGCTACCCAGCCGCTGTCGAATGCGGGGTCGGTATACAGTGCACTGGCCAGCTTATACAGTTTGAGCGTAGGCGTCGTGGTGCTGGATACCGTAAAGCCATTGACGCGTCTATAGCCGCCATTGAGGAGCACGCCATTCTCGAAGGCGTACTCCAGGTCGGCATATAAGGATGTCGAATCGTAGTCGTAGAGATCGAAGGGAAGGCTGCGAACCGGATCATAGCCGAATTCATTGATGATGGGATCAAATGGCAGGCTGTCTGCGCCGCTGTTCCGATAGTCTGCCCCCAGTGTCAGAAACCAGGCAGGCGACAGTCTCTTCAGATAACTCACATCGACGGTGAGCAGATCGTTATCTCGCGCCCTTCCCTTATATTCCTCTACGCCATAAGACGTACTAAGAGACACTACCGGGGCGTAGGCGCCCAGCGCCCACTTGTAATTGTAGTTAGCAGCCACGCTGAGGCCTACCCTGTCGAAACCTCTCAGGTCGGTGAACTTGGCAGAGCTTACGGCAGCGCTAAGGACCAGGGTATTCTTCGCCCCCATCTCATAGAGCTTGCCGAAGGAATACTCCAGCTGCGTGAATCTGGATTCTTTCTCGTTGGGGCCGTCTAGGGCCCTAGGAACATTGCTCTCTTCGCCCGCGCTGACGGCGACCTGTGAGAAGGTGTTGGCGTGCGTTAGAGCAGGTAGCGATGATAGAAGCGCGGCACAGACGATTGTGGCTAGTCTAGGGCTCTTAATTAGAGGAGAGAACTGCATTCGATGGCTTCTGCTGAATGAGCGAAGCTAAAGTATAGTCCATTATTGGCTAATTAATCACTAGCCTAGGCCTAATAAAATCCCGTTTAGGCGAGGTGCTTATCGAGTGCCTTTCGGGACTCTTGTGGGGAGAAACCTCTGGATTCCAGGAATCTAGTCAGCTTCCTGTGCAACTTGGAACCGAAGACGAGGGGCTCTTGATTGCGCAGCTTCTTTACTACCAGTTCGTCCGCCATAATCTGCCAGTGTTCGTCGTCGATCAACAGGTGCTCGTTAATCAGCTCTTCGCTCACCCGCCTTGCGGATAGATCGCCACGGATATGCAGATAGGCGAAGCCTCTGGACTTGCGATAGCGTACATAGGATTCGGTGAAGCGCTCATCGGATTGCAAATTCTCCGCCCGCAGCACGTCCAGTACTTCGGTGAGTAATTCGCTGTCTGTATAGGGGAACTTCTTGCCTAGCTTTTGAGCGAGCTCAAAAAAAGAATGTTCCCGGCGAGCCAGATAGTCCATTGCGGCCCGCCGGAGAACAGGGACATCGTTACAAGATGCTGTCTCAGACACTTGAGTAGCTTTGTGATTCTTTTTGTAATTCTTTCGGCTTTCGACACACCCAGCGTTTTCGGCGATGTTCTCGCTATCAACTGAACGTATTTTCTGTGATAGCAAGCTCATCTCTTATGCTCTCGCTGTATTCTCACTACGTGTGTCGCGCCTTTCCGTTTATTACTCGCTAGCTGCTCTTCTTGGCATCGGCTAGCACTACCACATCGTCATCGTTGGCAGGTATTTCTTCTTCAGAATTGGCTGCCTCTTCGATCAGATCGCCACCTAATAGCTGTGCGCGAATCTGCAATTCGATTTCCTCGGCGATGTGCGGGTTCTCTTCTAGATACAGGCTGGCGTTCTTCTTACCCTGGCCAATCTTCTCACCCTTATAGGCATACCAGGCACCGGACTTCTCGACCAGGCCTTGCTTAACACCCAGATCAACAACCTCGCCCAAATGATGAATACCCTTGCCGTACATGATCTGAAACTCAGCCTGTCTGAAAGGTGGTGCCACCTTGTTCTTGACGACCTTGACTCGAGTCTCGTTGCCGACTACCTCGTCGCCCTCTTTGATCGAACCGATGCGGCGGATATCCAGTCTTACCGACGAATAGAACTTCA
>ENA-UOXV01007518-UOXV01007518.1-marine-metagenome-genome-assembly--contig:-NODE-7518-length-11000-cov-7.244221_pt1 | contig 11000 bp, 10 predicted proteins | sample MGYA00238165_ERZ766961 | MGnify/ENA primary metagenome ERZ766961 (study PRJEB28924, sample SAMN03173240) | marine metagenome | biome: Marine; feature: Water; material: Subsurface seawater | place: North... | reverse complement strand
TGCTTGAAGCGGCCGCCGCTTTCGAGCCGATGCCGGAGCCGGTGGAACTGCCGCTGCGTATTCCGGTGCAGGATGTCTACAAGTTCGATACGCGCCGCATCATCGCCGGACGCGTTGAATCGGGCCGTATATCGGTCGGGGACGAAATCGTCTTTTCGCCGTCGAACCATGTCGTGAAGGTCAAATCGCTTGAAGGCTGGAACAAGGAATCTCCCATCGCGTTTGCCGAGGCCGGTGAACCGGTGGGTATCACGCTCGAAGACCAGGTCTTCGTGGAACGTGGCGAACTGATCAGCCATGTCGCCCAGGCGCCGATGGAAACCAACGTTTTCCGGGCCCGCCTGTTCTGGCTCGGAGATGCGCCGCTTGCTGCCGGCAAGCGTTATACGCTGAAGCTCGGTGCCATCGAAGCGGTGGTCGACGTTGAAAAGGTCGAACGCGTTGTTGATACGGCAGACCTTGTCGCCGCCAATACCGATGCCGTACCGCGCGATGCGGTGGCCGATGTCATCCTGCGTTCGTCCTCGATGCTGGCGCTGGACCCGGCGACTGTAAACCCGCGTACCGGGCGGTTCGTGCTTGCCGATGGCTACGATATTGTCGGCGGCGGGCTGATCGATATGGACGGCTATCCCGACCAGCGTGCATTGATCACGCAGCGCGCGACCAATATTACGTCCGTTGAAAATACCGTCACCGACCAGATGCGGATGGCGCGCAACGGTCATCGCGGCGGGGTGCTCTGGTTCACCGGGTTGTCAGGCGCGGGCAAGTCAACGCTGGCGGTCGAACTTGAACGCCGTCTGTTCCAGAAGGGATATCAGGTTTACGTGCTGGATGGCGACAACCTGCGTGGCGGGTTGAATGCGAACCTCGGATTCTCACCTGAAGACCGAGCTGAAAATATTCGCCGGGTCGGCGAGGTTGCAGCCTTGTTCGCACGGGCGGGGTTCGTCGTTCTGACCGCGTTTATTTCTCCCTACCGGACGGACCGGGAACGTGCGCGGGATGCCGTGGGCAATGATCAGTTCCACGAAGTTTACGTTTCCGCGTCGCTCGATGTCTGCGAAGGCCGCGATCCAAAGGGGCTCTATCAACGTGCCCGTACCGGGGAAATCCCGGATTTCACCGGCATTTCCGCACCCTACGAAACACCCGAAGCCTACGAGGTCGAGTTAAATACCGGCAAGCTTGATGTGCCGGAATCGATGGAAAAGCTGGTCGCATATGTAGAGAAACACTTTCCCTATGACGGCGACAGCTAGGCCGTCCTTCAGGTTCCGTCCCGGATGAAAACGCATTAGTCTGCGGGAATGAACGCAGAAAATCAGACGGAAAATAACGCGGCGGACGTTAGTGCCAATCTTGCCGAAGTCGCCGAGAAAATTGCCGGCGCGGCGAGGGATGCGGGGCGCGATCCCGCATCGGTCTCGCTTATTGCTGTATCGAAATCCCACCCGGCGTCGTCGGCGTCGGCTGCATTGGCCGTCGGTCACCGCGTGTTCGGTGAAAACCGGGTGCAGGAAGCGCAGGAAAAATGGCCGGCATTAAAGGCAGAATACCCGGATGCGGTTATCCATCTGATCGGCCCGCTGCAGACCAACAAGACTGCCGATGCCGTTGCCTTGTTCGATGTGATCCAGACCCTCGACCGGGAAAAGCTGGCGCGGACCCTGGTGAAGGAAATGGAACGGCTGGATCGTCTTCCCGATCTTTTCATTCAGATCAATACCGGCGAGGAGCCGCAGAAGGCGGGTGTTCTACCGCTTGATGCCGACGATTTCATAAAGAAATGCCGCGACGAGATGGGCCTGCCCGTTGTCGGCCTGATGTGTATTCCACCGGTTGATGAAAACCCGGCGCTGCATTTTGCCCTGCTCTCCGACATGGCTGCGCGCAACGGGATTGATCGTCTCAGCATGGGGATGTCGGCTGATTTTGAATCTGCCGTCCGCCTGGGCGCAACCGAGGTGCGTGTCGGCACCGCTATTTTCGGAACCCGTCCGCCGCGCCCTTAGGCGCGTCCTTTGCGCGACGGGTCTCGGGCTACTTGCCGGTGATTACCAGTCTGTCTTCACCGGGAACCCATTCTCTCAGGATCTGTTCGAGGTCGTCGCGGGCAAACGCGATACAGCCTTCCGTTGGCGGATAATCCGGACCTCCCGCGACATGCACGAAGATCGCACTGCCTGCGCCGGGGACAACCGGCGTGCTGTTGTGGCTGGTCACAACAATAAGGTCGTAAAGTGAATCATCGCGCCAGAGTGTCTCGCAGCTTGCGTCATGGGGTAGGGCGACCGGCCGGTTGTAATCTGCATGACCGGGGTCGTCGCACCAGCCATCGGTTGTTCCAATCGGGGCGATGTCGATTTCTGTTGTGATCGCGTTGCTGCGATCCGGCCGGTACAGAATCCGGACAAAGTCGAATTCACCAACCGGGCTGACGCCGTCGCCTTCGGTCTTGTGCGCGGCGATGCCGCCGCGCCCGATGGCACAGCGATACCTCCGGCCACGGAAAGTGGCATGCCCGGTTTTTCCATCGGCAGAAACAATCAACGTCATGTTGCGCTTATAGGGAATTACCCCGGTCAGTCAAACCGTTGGTGTTTTGTGATTGGGGAAATTCGAGAGATTTTTAACGGCGCAGTGATATTGCCGGCGTTGCGCCGGCGCCGGTATTGGCGCCACTCTGGTAGCTGTTCAGCGCCTGGTTCATGGCCTGCGCGTACCATTCGGGGGAGGCATTGCGGGGTGGCAGCATTGGATGCGCGGGGGAAGTGCCGGCTGTAGCGGCGGTGCGTGATTGTGTGCGTCCGGTGTCGTCGTTCTGTGCCGCAGATGGCGACGGGCTGTTCTGCAGGGCCATTTGCTGTGCGGCCCATTGTGCCAGCATCAGGTCTGCCTGCTGGCGCTGGGACCGGGTCACGGCGTTGCTGACCTGGGGCGCAGCAATGGTCTCGCGCTTGCCGGTCGAGTGCGCCGGTGCGTGCTCTGCGCGGTTGGCCGCGGCGTCGGATGAATTGAAGACGCCCTGTCGGAGATCGGATTCTTCAGGCGTGCGCGTATGCGTGGCTGGCGGGTTAGCGGTATTCGGTGTGCCGAATGGGACGGCCATAGGGCGTGCGGTAAACGCCGCCTTTGCAGTGGATGACGATAGTCCCGCGGTTTTGTTCTCTGCGGGGCCCTGGTACAGGCCCATAGCGGCGTTGGGGTTAAAGGCAATCCGGTTCAGGTGAACTGCGGCCGGGGTGATGGCGGCCCCTGCAAGAGTTGCCGCCTGCACAACGTTCAGGCCTGTTTGGGGTGCTGCATTAATACCTGCCTGCAGGCCGGTTATGGTGTCTGTATCTGCAGCGGCGACCTTGGGCGCGCCGTCAGCGTCGTCGCTGTCACCGGTGATATCATCGACCAGTTTTGCAAGATGCTGACCAAGATCTCCCCCGCTTGCTTCCTCGAACAACGATGCGATGCCGGCACTAATCGCGCCTGCGGGGCCGCCGAATAGCGCGCCACCGAGAAAACGCGGCCCAGGGCCGATCTGATCACCGGTGATGGCCCGGTAAATCGTCGAGACGACGGGAATGTGTTGCAGTGGATTGATGATATCGAGGAACTCGGCGAAGGTCGGTCCCTCGTCGCTTGACCAGAACTGCCCGCTATCGACCGGATCGATGTAATCGTGCTGAATGGCGCGCGGGTCTTCTGTGGACGAGCGCGCCGGTACAGGCTTCGGGTGAAGGGAGGCTAATACGTCTGTCATGATCCTGCGTTCGGGGATGCAAGATCCGTACCATCTTTGAATTTTTATAACCTATTGAAATCATTATCAATTATTTCAGGAGACAGCGGGTTCACCCGGCAGTATCTGCCGGTTTCGGCAGTTCCTTCCGCCTCCCGGATTAACCTGTCCGGTAACGCTTTCGCGAGAAAGGTTGAACTGCGCTAGAATAACGCCAGTTTTGTGTTCAATACGACGTGACCGGTGCCCGCCGTGCTTCCCTTGGCGGGCCAGAACCATCGGAAAGAATGAAGACATATGGTCAACGGGAAAAGCCTCCTCCTTGTCGATGATGACGATGCGCTCCGCGAAGCGCTGCGCGATCAACTCCAGCTGCATGAAGAATTTGCCATTCAGGAAGCTGCTAGCGGTGCGGCCGCGCTCGAGATTGCCAAGGATTCAAACCACGATCTGCTGATACTCGATGTCGGCCTGCCCGATATGGACGGGCGTGAAGTCTGTCGGTTGATGCGCCGTGCCGGCGTCAATGCGCCGATCATCATGCTCACCGGTGCCGATACCGAGGCCGATACGATCCTCGGGCTTGATTCCGGGGCCAATGATTACGTGACCAAGCCGTTCAAGCTCGGTGTCCTGTTGGCCCGTATCCGCGCCCAGCTCCGTCAGCATGAACGTTCCGAAGACGCAATTTTCAACATCGGGCCTTATTCTTTCCGCCCATCGGCAAAGATGCTGATCGATCCTGAAAACGGCGATCGCAAGATCCGTCTGACTGAAAAGGAAACGGCGATCCTCAAATACCTGTTCCGCGCCGGTGAAAAAGTTATTGGCCGCGATGTGCTGCTGAACGAGGTGTGGGGCTACAATTCGGGTGTAACCACCCACACGCTGGAAACCCATGTGTACCGGTTGCGCCAGAAGATCGAACGTGATCCGTCCAATGCCGAATTGCTCGTCACCGAGCCCGGCGGGTACCGACTGGTGCCGTAAGGACCATCGGATTGCCGGGATCGGATGAACTCTTTAAAGCGCTTTGATACCGCCGCCGTCGATGCCGAGGACCTGGCCGGTGATGTAATTGGCGCGTTCGCTGGCGAGGAAGACCACCGAATCGGCGACCTCCGCGGCGTCGCCCATGCGCCCCAGCGGGATGCCCCTGGCCGGATCGGACATGCCGGAATCGATCATCTGCTGCTGACGCTCCGACATGATCGGGCCGGGTGATGATGCGTTAACGCGAATTCCCTTGGGCCCGTATTCGTTGGCGAGGCCCTTCAGCACCAGGTTCAGCGCAGCGTTTACGCTGCCGCCCGGCAGATGAATGCTGATCGGCAGTTTGCCGCCGGTGCCGGTAATGGCAACGATTGCGCCGGTTTCGCGGGCGATCATATGCGGCAGGGCTGCCTGGAAGCAGTTGATATAGCCGAGATACTTGACCTCCAGCGCGGTTCGGAACACATCGGCGTCGATTTCGAGGAACGGCCCGAATGCGGGTACGGCGACCGTGGTCGCCAGCACGTCAATCTGTCCCATCGTGCCGACGATATTTTCAGCCGACGCTTTGACCGCCGCCGGATCTGTGACGTCGACCGGAACCGAAATTGCCTCGCCCCCGCCCGCATTGATCTCGTCGACGAGTGCCGCCAGTTTATCCGGTGTTCGAGCCGATGCGGCTACGCGCGCGCCTTCACGTGCAAAGCCAAGCGCAATCTCCCGGCCAATTGCGCCGGTAGCACCCGTGACCCACGCCACTTTTCCGCTCAGTCCCATATCCATATCGGTCTCTCCTTTGTGAAAATCAAATCTGATCGTGCGGGTTCAGGGCGATCAGTTCGGGCGCCGTCCCGGCTTCTGTTCCCGCTGCATAAATTATCGCGCGTGCGACCTCGGCGGCCGGCAGGCGCGCGTTTTGACGCTTGGCATAGGCGGCAACGACCGCCGGGTGGTCCGGCTGGTCCATCAGTTCGGTATCGACCAGCCCGGGCGCGATCTCGGTAACCCGGATGCCATACTCGGCGAGTTCGATCCGCATCCCCCGCGTGATCGCGGCGGTCGCGTGCTTGGTTGCGGCGTAGAACATGGTCAACGGATAAACCTGCCGCGCGAGGATCGACGAGACATTGATGATGTGGCCGGATTCGCGCTTTGCCATGCCGCGGGCAATACCCTGGCTCAGTACCAGCATGGCGTGGACGTTCAGTTCCCACGCAGCGCGCCACATATCCGGGTCGGACTCCAGGAACGGTGCATGGGCCGTCCGCCCTGCCAGGTTGACAAGAATGTCGACGTCGCCGGCCTCTGCGATCAGCCGGTCGGTGAACGCCGGGTCGGTCAAATCGCCTGAAATAATGCGGAGGTTATCTCCGGCCTCGGCCTTCAATGCTGAAAGCTTGTCGGCGCTGCGGGCGACGGCAGTCACCTCGGCACCCGCAGCGGCGAATATAAGCGCCGTCTCCCGGCCGATACCGGATGAGGCGCCCGCGACGAGCACGGCTTTGTTGGAAAACGTCATGTGGAAAATCTCATGTGGAAAAACTCAGGGGGACCGGTTCCTCAGGCGCCCAGTGTTGCGCCGCCATCGACCACCGTTTCATGCATGGTGATATAGCGCGACTGGTCTGACAGCAGAAACGCTACCGCATCAGCGACGTCGTCGACCTGGGCGATCCGGCCGAGCGGCACACCGGTACGGAAATTATCCAGATCGCCTTTCAGCATTGCCTCGCCGAATCCCATGCCTTCCATCATGCGGCGGATCATCGGCGTTTCGGTCGCGCCCGGCGCAACGGTGTTCACGCGAATACCGGTCGGCCCAAGCTCCAGCGCGAAGACCCGCATAAGGTGGCTGACACCTGCCTTGGAGGCGCAATAGGCCCCCTGGCGGACCCGCGGCACGCGCGCCGCGTTGGATGATACCGTGACGATGGAACCTGATTTGTTTTCGGTCATGTGACGGGCGACGTGGCGGGTGACCAGCCAGGTGCCCCGCAGGTTCACGTTGAAATGGGCGTCGAACTCATCCGCTGACTGGTCGATCAGCGGTCCCAAATGCTGAACGCCGGCGATATTGACCAGCCCGTCAATGGTGCCGAGGGCGTCGGCGGCGCCGGTGATGGCGGCCTCCACCGATGCTTCATCCGTGACGTCGGCGGCAAAGCCATGCCCACCGAGCGCGTCCGCCATTGCAGCAACCTGCTCCGCCTGCCTGTCAATCAGCGCCAGCCGGGCACCGCCTGCCGCCAGATGGCGCGCGACGCCTTCGCCGATGCCCTGTGCCGCGCCGGTGACGATTATCCCGGCATCCCTGATTCCCGAAAGCTCCATCCCGTTTCCCCGGTTTATTGTTGTCTGCCGGACCAGTGTCCTGTGATCCCGGCGGCAATGCAATCAGCCGTGGTGCCGAACAGGATTTCGGCATCCGATACAGAGCGTGCAAACAACGCCATCTTTGCCGAATTGGTGGCAAGGCGTGTCCCCGACGGCACCCGGTCATAGGAAACCACGGCGCAATTATCCGCCGTAACCGAGACGCCTGCGCCGGTCAGGGCGTCGATGACGCCTTCGGCATGTGCTGCGTCCCAGGTCGAGCGGTTGGTATGAATATAGAAAGTGACGTCGCCGTTTGCCTTGCCGTCTGCCAGCAGCGCCGCCGCATCGCGCAGCTGGCCGATCGATGCGTGCGGGCAGCCGATCGATACGACGTCGACCGGTCCCGCGGTGCCGTTTGCGGTGGCTGCATGTTCGGCGGCGATGGCGGCCTCGTCGATAATGAATTCTTCCGCCGGGGCCAACCCGCCGAACGCCGTATCAGCATCCGGTGCTTCCGGTGTGATGCCGGCGATATGAAACATTGCCGACGCGCCGTGAATAGCAAAGGCTGCGCCGAAGGCAACGTATTCGTCGATGCCGGGGGGTGTAGAGATGCCATCGAGCACGGGGATGCGGTCGCCCGCAAGCCGCCCTGCCAGCGCGCCGAGAAGACTGAACCGGTCCACGCCCGATATCCCGGTTTCCACCTTCAGCAGGATTTCGCCGCGCCGGTTTTCGTCCAGGTGCATGCCGCAGCGTGGTGCAAGGCCGGTCAGTGCGGAGGCAACGGCCGTCGCGCCTTCGCGGTTTGTGCGGGCGCCGAGCACCGAATTGACGAACGGGGCGGTTGCGGATTCGCTCCACGCAACGTGCTCGCCGAACGTTGGCAGGATGCCCTGGATGAACGGGTTGCAGGAACAACTCGGCAGCGCGCCCATTTTTTCGCATGCTTCCAGCATACGGATCTGGTCGTGTTCCTCGGCCGTCATGTCTGCCTTGGTGCGGTCGACCGCGATGGCATTGATCGACGTGGGTACAGCAAAGCGTCCACCTTCTTCCACCAGCCGTTCCAGGAAATCGCGGCCCGCTTCGCCCAATGCCGTGCCGTCAATGACAAGGTGGGTCGATGTGACCGGAATCATGTCCGGTGCATCCAGTGCCGCGCCGACGGCGGTCAGCATCTGCATGGCAATCTGCAGCGGCCAGCCTTTTTCGCCGTCGAGCATGGCCTGCTGGTCGGGGGTAAGTTTCATTTCAGGATCTCCACCGTGCCTGCCGCGCCGTCGACGCGGAGGATGTCGTCGGACGAAAACGTTGTGATATCTGTATCCAGCCGGTGGACGAGTGGTATCTCCGCGAGTACGCACCCGGCGGTAATCACCGCGTCGGCCTGCATGTTGACGATGGCAGCCGGTGCAAGGCCGCGCTGGGAAAGCTGCAGCAGGCTGAACGACCCGGCGGTCGATCCCTTGCCTGACCGGCACACCACGATACGTCCGGCGACGCATTGGCCTTCAAGCGCGTGGCCGGTTTCGATCACGATCCCGGTGACCTCATCCACGCCCAGGTTGAAGGCGATCCCTTCGGATGTCACCAGCGCGGAACCTTCGCCAATCCCGTCGACCAGCCCATTTCCCTTGTATTTCTGCGCCATTAACCTTATTTCCTGACTCTGGCCCTATAAATGCGCAATCCGGCCGGGCACGTCGAGTCCTGATGTTGAATTTGTTATTCAAATCAGTCCCTCGATTTGTATCAGCCGGATAATGTCAAACAGACGGGGCCCGGAGGGCGAGCATCATTTTTGAATCCCGCACAGGTTTTTCGCGTGACATCCGATAGCGACTTTTCAGTCCGCTTCTGGGGCGTCCGCGGGTCTATCGCCTGCCCGGGCGAAGAAACCGCCCTCTATGGGGGAAACACCCCCTGTGTCGAGATCCGCTGCGGATCCCGGCTTTTCGTCTTTGATGCCGGCACGGGCCTGCGCAATCTCGGTAAATCGATCGCCAAAGACGGCATAACCGATGTCGATCTGTTCCTGTCCCATACCCATGTCGATCATATCGTGGGGTTGCCGTTCTTTTGCTACGCGTTCAAGCCGGGCAATACGCTGCGTGTCTGGTCCGGTCACCTGGACGGCGACCGGACGACGGAAAGTGTGCTGCGCCAGTTCATGGCCGATCCGCTGTTTCCCGTCCCGGTTGATATTTTCGGCGCCGATGTCAGCTATCACGACTTCCGCGCCGGTGACACGCTGACCCCGGCAGACGGCGTCACCCTGCGCACGGCGATGCTCAATCATCCGCAGAATGCGACGGGATACCGTGTCGAGTTCGGCGGTAAATCAATCTGCTATGTCACCGATACCGAACATTTCGAAGACGGCCCCGACCGGAACATCCTCGGCCTGATCGAGGGCGCGGATATCGTGATCTACGATTCCATGTTCACCGACGCCGAATACCCCGATTACAAGGAATGGGGGCATTCGACCTGGGAAGAAGGCGTGCGCCTGTGTGACGCGGCCAATGTCGGCACCTTCGTCATTTTCCACCACCTGCCCGAACGCACCGATGCAGAGCTCGACGTGATCGCCGGCGCGGCTGATGCCCTGCGGCCCGGTTCGCTTGTCGCCCGCGAAGGCATGACGCTGCGGCCCTGAACGGGCGCCTTTTTGAGCCGCCATGCAGATCGAGAAAAGTTGATTGTCATGCGGTTCCCGGAAAGGTCACATCTTCCCCATGCTTAGTTTACGCAACACCGATATTGCGACGACCCGCCTGCCGGCCCGCGTTCAGGCCGCGATCAGCGCCCAGCAGGATGCGTCGGAGCGGCTGATCGGCTGGTTCCAGCTCGCCGTGGTGGTGATCTTCGGCCTGCTCTATGCGGCATCGCCCAAGACCTTCGCGGCGGATGCCGATTTTGCACCGGTGCCCTGGGCGCTCGGCATCTATTTCGTCTTTACCATCATCCGGCTGCTGCTGGCCTATCGCGGCAGTGTCGGCCCGTTGATGCTGTATACGTCGATCGTGCTCGATATGTGCCTGCTGCTCGGCCTGATCTGGAGCTTCCACCTGCAGTACCAGCAGCCGCCGTCATTCTATCTGAAATCGCCGACGCTGCTTTACGTGTTTATCTTTATCGCGCTCCGTGCGCTGCGCTTCGAGGCGCGTTATGTGGTCGCGGCAGGCCTTGTCGCCGCGGCGGGCTGGACCGGGCTTGCATCCTACGCGATCTACACCACCGGTACCGAAATGGTGACCCGCGACTATGTCTATTACATGACCAATAACGCGGTGCTGGTGGGCGCCGAGTTCGACAAGATCATCTCGATCCTGCTGGTCACGGCCATCATCGCGGTCGCCATCAACCGGGCACGGAACCTGTTGAACCGCTCGGTCACCGAAGGCCAGGCGGCGCAGGACCTGTCGCGTTTTTTCTCGCCCGAGATCGCAGACCAGATTACCGCGTCCGAAGAGGCGGTCTCCGCCGGGTCGGGCCAGGCGCGCGAGGCAGCCATCCTGTTCTGCGATATCCGCGGTTTCACCAGTTTCTCGAATACCCATCAGCCGAATGAAGTCATCGCCATGCTGGCGGATTACCAGCACCAGATCGTGCCGATCCTGCAGAAACACGGCGGCACCATCGACAAGTTCATGGGCGACGGCATCATGGTCACGTTTGGTGCAGCCCTGCCGACGGAAACTTTCGCGGCGGATGCATTGCGCGCGGTGGACGAGCTGATGCTGGGGGCAGACTTGTGGAATGCCGGGCGCGTCGCGGCGGGCGAGCCCGAACTGCGGGTCGGCGCGGCGGTGGCGTCAGGCCGGCTGATTTTCGGCGCGGTCGGCGATGCCAGCCGCCTGGAATACACGGTGATCGGCGATGCGGTGAACCTCGCCGCCAAGCTCGAAAAAGCGACCAAGGACCAGAAGGTCCGCGCGCATACCAC
>ENA-UOXV01007517-UOXV01007517.1-marine-metagenome-genome-assembly--contig:-NODE-7517-length-11001-cov-6.241915_pt1 | contig 11001 bp, 16 predicted proteins | sample MGYA00238165_ERZ766961 | MGnify/ENA primary metagenome ERZ766961 (study PRJEB28924, sample SAMN03173240) | marine metagenome | biome: Marine; feature: Water; material: Subsurface seawater | place: North... | reverse complement strand
GGGGAGGGACGAGACTTGTCCGGTTAGTACGAGGAAGGGGGGGGGCATGAGTTCAGGGCGCGGGGTGGACAGCTCGAAGCGCACGGCATCATCGTGGTCAGACGATGCAAGCCAGTCGATGTGCTCGTTGAGATCGGTCAACTGCGCAAAGGACTCGACGGCCTGCGAGCGCAGGTAGAGATTGTCGTCTGCCATGAGTTCGCCGAGGGCGCGCAGCCCTCCGGCGAGAATGAAGGGCCTCGAGAACTCCCACTGCTTGCTGTGCACGAGGTACAAGATCGGAAGCGCAGCGGCCTGTGCGCGCTTGTTCGGATGCTCCTTTGGGGCTCCCGCTGGCGCCGGTTGCAGCAGAGCGGGGTAAAGCTCTGCGTCGTCTTCCACTGTTGTGCGCGAAGGTGGATCAGTGCTCGCACACCCACACTTTTGGGCGGCACTTGGATCATGGGACACGATGAACCTTAAGAAGTCAAGAGTTTCGACGAAGAGTGGGAAAGCTAACCTGGGAAGAAGAGCATTCGGCGGACCTGTGCGTCGACCAGGTTGCGCTGCAGTATAATTTCGATCTCCTTGGTCGGGGGGTTGTCCCATTGCTTTCTGAGGGATTGCGAAATCTGCGCTGCGATTTCTTCTTCCTCGCTTGTGTTTCCACCGAGATGCATCTTCTTGATACTCTCAACAAACGCGTCGAAATCCGACATGTTGGGCAGTGCTCTTCTGGGCTTCCGGCACAGCGCTTGGTGAGCGTGAGACGGTGCCTCTCGCAAGGCACCACTCCGTGGCCACCACAACGGAAACTGCGCCCCAACGCTCGCCACGGTGCGGAAGGATTCTTCGAAAATTCTGATTCCGGGAGATTCAGAACTTTCCGGGAGATTCAGAACTTTCGCAGGTCCTCCAGTAGTAGCGCAACAAGTTTGAGGCTGGGATGGCGCAGGACGAATTCATGCCTGCCATCGGTGACGAGCACGAAAAGATCAGAGTTATGTGGATCTGCATCTACGCCGCAGGCGAGAAATGCATCAATCCTGTGGTAGGAGGGTGCCTGCCAAGGCGAGCTGCATTCTTGCGCAGCCCCCTGCTGAAAAAGGATCACATGCTGACACATGCTCTTATGAACGTATTCTTTGCAGCTGTCCCGCATGTCTGCCTGCTCCTCGGCATGATTTACAGGTCGCTTCGCCCAGCTCGATAATCTTGGCGCGATCCGCTGAGTTGACCCCTCCACCCGTGCAAGCAGCTTCTTCATGAAAGCGCCCGAGGAGATGGACCCAACCGAGATCGCCATCGCTCGCACTGTAGCTTCGAGATCTGGTAAAAGCGATGAGGCCGTCGCCGCTGCCGAGCGCTTCCTTAAGCAGGACAGGTTCCGTTTCACGATCGACACCTTGGTTGCGGCATTCGAAGAGAGTTTGGAGGTGTCCAAAGAAAGGTCATCTTCCCATTTCTTGGCTGTGCTATGGTTTCTCTCCTTTCTAGTGGGCCGCGAACTAATGCTGAGACATGCTTCGCTTTCCGCGGCAGGAAGAGAGACTAGGTGTTGACAACCAGGGCATTAAGGCTCAGCATGCCAAGGATAAGGCAAGCGTTCAGTTCCGGTGCATTAGGCCGCAAACCGCATCTGCTGTTGCACGGCTTGCGGGTGGTGCTCTGACATGACGCTTCAGTTGATCACAAATAGCGCCAAATCGGAGAGAATCAACTCGGCACCAGCCACAAAATACACACCCACCTGGAACCTGGGTAATGGGCGTTCCCTCTTTCAGCCTGCGTCCTACGAAGTCAGCTACGCACAGCATAATCCTCTGGCCCTCACGCAGTGCTCTTGTCCTTCCCCTTGTGTTTGTCCTTCCCCTTGCCTTCCTCTCCCCGGAGCACTGCTGTAAGACGTCCTGGTCTGTGCGCCTTCGGCGAGTCGGGGATGAGAAAGCGCACAAGCTGCGCGCACTGGTGCGTGAAGGGGAGAACGCAGACTGCAACAACAACGTTGAAGATCGTGTGCGACGTCGCGAGGAAGAGAGTGACTTTCTTTGGATTTTCCGACTTCGCTGCCATTCCAAGAAACCAACGGACGAGCGCCGAAAACTGATGGTGAAGTGGCAGAGCGACCATTGACGCACTCATCCGGATCAACATCAGCACCGATGCCAGCCTCAGCGCATCACGAGATTGTCCAATAGCCGCAAGAAGCCCAGTCACGCACGTCCCGACATTAGCGCCCAACATGAGCCCCATCGATGCATCCATCCCCAACATTCCCTGTCGTGCAAGTGAGAGCAGGATTCCCATGGTTGCCCCGGACGACTGGATCAGCCCAGTGAAGGCTGTAGAAACCAACATTCCGAGCCACGGATTTTCCATACGCGCGAGAAAAAGAAGGAAATTGGCGTCGTGCTTGACAAAGGAAAAGGCTGATGACATGAGCTCCATCGAATAGAAGATCAGACCGAGCCCAAAGAGCGCGTCTCCAACTTGGCGAACCTGCAGTAGATTCGAGCGGTCAGTTCGCCAGATAATTCAAACCAGGGGCGTAGGGGTGAAATGCTTCTGCAGCAGCCTGTCCATAGGCACACGGCCTGCGCTGCAGTGCGTTCGTGGGCACCACCTTGTGGGTGCTGGCGGTGAAGTTGACGAAGTAGCCTCCGAAGACGAAAAGCAGACCGTACTTCGTAATCTGCCGGAGGTGCATCTCTCAGCCACTTCCACAGAGAGAATAATCGGTTGATCAACAACAAGGACGCAGATGTGTCGGTCGAGCCAAGTCACAGGATCAGAGGCATTTAAAGAAAATGCATTTACGAATTCTGTCGCAGCAGTAACCTGAAAAACGACCAAGTACGAAATGAAGGTCGATCCCACCGCCGCACCAAGCAGGATGGGGATGCAAGACTCCATCTGCAAGAGCTCCCCAGAAACGAAGTTGACGAGGAGGACTGCCACGAGGCTCAAGCTGTTGGTGATCGCACAGACTATCAGCCCCGAGACGAAGCCCACCGCTTTGTTGAAAGACAGACTGTGTAGGATCGTCTGCAACCCACACCATTGTCAGCGCGCCACCAAACGGTCGGACACATGGATCTCTGGAGAGCAGTATGGGATAGCTTGAAAGACTGTACCTTTAGCTCCCCTCCAAATGCCCCGCGGATTCCGTCGCCCAACTTCTTCATCGAGTACAGGAAGAGGGAAAGACCGCCGAGAAGGCTGCTGATCACCTGTAGGACAAGTGCGCAACAGCGGAATCAGAAGTGGAGATGAGGGACTCAATCGTTGTCCTCTGTGTGATTGGTGGTCACCAGTTCGCGAGGATTGCAGACTTGTGCAGGGCTCAGTAATCAAGCAGCCCTACTGTGAGTGGCGGGCAGCAGCAACAGCCAGAGCTGAAGCTTGCTGTAAAGGATCAACGCACCGATGTCCAATCAATTGCCACGGGCACAGGCGCAGCTCCCTGGCCGCCTCGCAACCTCAACATCCCCGTGGGCGTTGGCGCCAGCTCGTCATATATCTGACGGTTCAACGACCGGCTGCCAGATCGCAGCACAGCACCCCGTGCGATGCATTCATCGCACCCCCGAAAATGACCAAGACACGATACCCGAGACAGTGGGAGCGCCTGCGCGACGCGATAGTGCTGTCAGGTCGTGCACACGCACTGAGCGCGGGATCCGCCCGGAGAGGACATTCGGGCGAGGCGCGACAGAAATCAAAAACGCACAAGTCCCATGCGGACCGGTTCGCGCGTTGCAAACCTGCGTTTGGATGGCCACGGCCAGTGCGAACACTGCTCTGAGAGCCCCGCTTCGCCGAATCGCACCCATCCTGCCGCCCCACGCGCAGTGGCCCCCCAGACCCTTCCGGGCAAAGTCTTCGCCCCCACGCCCCGCGCGCGTCACCGGCGGCCGCAACTTCCCGCAACGGCCTCGCGCCGCGAAGCCCCCGGTTTGGCCAGCGTGCTCAGCCTGGAGAGCTCCCCTCAGAGAGCGAGTGAGCGATGGGCCGAGATCCGACTAAGGTCCGCGCTTGTTCCTTCCTTCAATCGACCCTAAACCCACCTGCCGCACGCCCGCCAATATCCTGTGTAAACGCGGGGTGGAACTGCTCCAGGTTTTTTGGACGCGATTTGTTGCGGTCCCGGCCGACCATGACGGCAGCGGTAGGGTTCTCGGCGCAGCTCCCCTCTACCGACACGGCGTCCCTGTACCTGCCTATGATTTTCAGTGGCGCCCTTGTTTTGCTGATGGTCGTCGAGCGAGTCTGGCGTGCGGCAGCAAACGGCGATTTGAACGGAACGGCTCTGTGGACAGTTGCTGGTGCAGCGCGAAACTTCAGCCGCATAGCTGTTCCATGGACTTTTACTTTGGGCATCATCGCCCTCTGGGCACGTACCAACGCTCTCAAGTCTGCAACATCGGGCTTGGTGCTCTTCGACCCGCCGGGGAAGGAAGAGAGTGCGGTCCAGTTACTTCCTCCAACGCCGCGCTCTCTCTCACAGGCTTTTGCTCTCGGGCGGCTGTCTACTGAATGCTCAAGAGAGAACTTCCTGCGGAAAGCGTCTTGCTCGGCCGCTTCTCTGAGAGCGGCCCGAGATCTGCTTGGTCGAGACGTTTTGCCTGAACATCTTGTCGAGATGCACGCCTACCTGCAGCTGGTCGACGACAGAAAAAGCGTTTCTGATCGTGTCCTGGGTCTTCTCAATTTCGTCAACATAATTTGGTCAGGCTCCTGCTCCAGGGGACTAGCATGTATGTGTCGCCTGACTGAACACACGGTCTGAATGCACGGCCGGAGGACTTACTTTCGGGCAACTCTTCATCTTTTCTTATTTCCCTCAAATTGACAGGACTGAACAAGATCAAATAGAGAGCTTTGGCCTGTCGCTGCAACGGCTTCCCAAACACGAGCATGACACTGCATGCTCCCTTTGCAGGTTTGCCTCGATTATTGGTGTCGTACTGACTGTCGGGCCGGCACTCTACGCCACTGTATGGCCGCTTGCCGCGCGCATTCTGCGAAGATGGTGCCTCGAGGTGAGTGATCTCGCATCCCTCTCAGCTTCCCGGTGTCGCAAGTCTCCACTCGATGACCAGTGAGGTACGGAGTGGCCTAATGCCCCTGAAAGCGTATTCACATCAATGCACTTTGCCTTCCTGACGTTTCCGATCGTCCGTGGTGTGGGGGTTAGGCATACACGCGCATCATTCGGCCGGCTGTGCTCCTACTGCACAAGTCGGGCGCGCTGCTAGCCGCACTGCACCTCCTCTGCTGGGCACTCGTCCGAACTTCCCTCGAGTATCCCCCCGAGCACAAGGTTGCGCCCGCTATCGTGCCCCCGCTCAGCCCACCGTCCCTGCATCACGGTGCGGAGCTGACGCGCGCGGCGCTCGCACGGAGGCAGGACTCAGCAGTAATGGTTGCGCTGTCCGGCGCTCTGGGTTTCCTCCCTCTGTGGTTCTACAACACCGCACTGTTCGCTGACAAGGCGCAGGCCGAGCACTATGCGCTCGCCGCGAACGCTCTCATGCTCTGCGTCCTCTCGCCGATCGCTGTCCTGCTGCAAAGTCAGCTCGCTGGCTTTCTCGCGGTGCGCCCCTCACGCAAATTACCCATTTAGAACCCATGGCTAACGCGCTTTGCGTCTTGCAGGTGTGCGCGCTGTTTTCCACACTCGGCTTCACGGCATTCGCAACCTTTCTCGGCTACTGCGTTGGCTTCACGGTGCCACCCCATGGCGTCTCCCATGCGCCTTTCAGCCCGCTGGCGACGCGCTGCTATGACACGCTGCTTCACCCGCTCAACAGTCATCTTCGGCGACGAAGAGATGCCTCCTTGCGAGCGGGTTTCTTACCCTGTCACACGTGGCGCTGCTAATCGTCGGCGCGGAGGGCACTCTGGAGGCGCTCGCGCCTTTCCGTCGTGGTGTCATGGTGATGGGGTCCGTCGTGTTCTTCCTCGCCCTTCTCATCTTGTCATCCGGGTGAGAGATGATCTATCATATTCGCGTGTTGGTGAGCACGCCAGTCGAGCCAGCACGTTGCTTAGAGCACTGGGAGGTGCAGGTGGCGTCACAGCGGAGTTTCGTGGTGGGCATGGAACGGCGCAACCCTCGCATTTCTGCTGCTCTACACTACGGTTCCTCCTTTTCCCGCAGCACCATGCAATCACCCATTCCTATCATGCGAGTGCAGCTGCCGCCGAATGTAAAAGTGGTGCAAAGCAGATTGGAAACGTTTGGGCCGTGCCTGCGCTCGCAAACACAGCGTGCACCTTCGCGGTCCTTTGGACAATGGAGAAGCAGTTCGAGGCCGTAGGTTTCAATGCAATCGGCATTTTCCTCGTCTCCGGCACCCTCTACTTTGTGCTGTCCGCACCGCCAACCCCCTCTCCCCAGTCCCTAATCCTCGCCGATCGCGTATGGCCGGAAAGAGCTGACACGCTCGCGCGAGCAGGTCGCCCAGTACTTACAGGCGCACCCAGTCTTCCTGCTCACGCTCTTCGACCCCACACTGTCCGCGCCTCCTGCAAGCGGCTAGCCGCACCGCGTGCCAGGCGTGTGATTTCAAGAAGACCGTGCTTCTTCTAACTGCACATCGCAGCTCTCTCATTCGCAACTCTCTCCACCCCCCTGGCTTGCGCGATCTCTCAGCTACATTTCGGCTCCTTCACATGTCGTCCATCCCCAGAACAGATTATATTGTTCCGTAGCGCGTCTCCTCGTCCTCGGAGGCAGCGCCGCCTTCCTCCACGAGATAATCTTCATCGTCGTCGCACTTCTCGCCCTCTTCGTAGTCGTCTGCGCCCATATCCTCCTCATCCTCTTCTACCTCGTCGTCCCCATCCAACCCCGCCCCTGCGCCCCCTTCCTTGCCCTCAGCCCCTTCCTTACCCCCTGCGTTTGCTGCACCCTCGCCTTCTTCACCTTCCTCAGCTTCGCCCTTGCGGCCGTCCAGCCCTCCGACGTCGTCTGCACCGAATAGCGCCTGTTCTGCGTCGTTCATTTCTAGCGTTGCGATTTTGCTTCGACCGCCTACGGCCACGCCTGCTCCGCGCGCCCGCTTCGTGCCCACCGCGGGTGCCAGGAGCTCTGCTGGGAAGAAGCGCAGGTCTACGTCCGGAACCTGCCGTTGAAACTCCTTGTGGCACGTGCATGTCCTCGCTGGTGGCTGTCGTGCATGCGCCGTCGGCTTGAAGGTCCTGAAACACGCCGTACAGTCAGCGGGGGGCAGTTGGAGTCATTGCGTTGGTGTGGGCTGGTGCACTCAGGAGTGGACAATGGTGAAGACGAATTTGGCCGGGAAAGGACCGGCAGGAAGAGCACTGGGCTTGCGTGGCAGTACGAAATCGGGAAGACTCTAGTCGGTTGTGAAAAAGTTCCCACTGGTGTATCGCGCGGTTCTCGTGCGTGAGCAGCAGCTTCTTCTCCTTGAACTCGTCCGCGCATTGCCGCACCCACGCAGGATACTCGATGCTTCCATCAAGATTCAGCGCGGGCATGATCGACGGTGCCCTCCACGTGGTTAGCGTAGACAGCTCAGGGACAATCCGCTTCATCCCCATGGGACCGGCCCCAGCCTCGCCCATCCTCACCTCAGATTGCACTCTGGTCGATCGCCTGGCCCCATCAACTTTTGACACCTTTCAACTCTTAAGTGGCTGTCACCAAAGGTCAGCCTCTTCCAGCAAGTCAGCCAAGGTGCCCCCGCCCGCGCTGGTCTAGCATGCATAACCCCTCCACCGAGAAGTTTGACGGCTTTCATGTGCCCACATTAAACACCCATGTATCTGTCCTTCTGCTGTGTCGCGGTTCCGCGCTGGAGTGCACGGAAACCTTGTGCGCACGGTGGACTGCAGCCAGAGCTGAACCCGTCCGTGACGCGCTGACCAACATCGCGTTGGTCAGACCAAAACTGCGTTGGACTGTCCGTGCGCCGTGAATGCAAACACGGCTAATTTGATTGAAATTCATGGTCCTGATCTCCTGGCTCGTTGTGCAGCGATGATTCCCGTGATCAAGTTTGCTAACAAATTCGTGAGCGCCCCCCGCCCCCCCGCATGAAAAAACGCACCATGCGAGCCTGACCTCGCGTGCGCGGTCCCTGACCTCGCAACTCCGCACCTTTTCGTTGCGCAGTATGTTCTCGGTGCGGCCGCACCGGTGAAGCCGGAGGACGAGCCCTACGTCTGGAAGGGCGGCCGCAGCATCGACCCGGGCCTCTACTTCAACAGTAACCCCCGCCTCTCGGAAGCGCGCGATGCCTCGTATCCTCGTATGGGAGACCTACAGCCTCCACGTACAGCGGCGCTGACGGTATTACACTACGTTTTCTGACTGAAGTTTTGCCCCATGCAGTCTATGATGAGCTCGACTCGTCGTACCCGGGCCCGTACTCCTACACCACGCCCGTCGACCCTACCGAGTACCAGAACGAGGCACGCCCCCCGCGCGACGCCCGCACCGTTTTTCTGGCAGGGTAGCCTAAAGCTCCCTGATTCCGGAGCCATGGCTGGGCGAGCGGCCGATGACTGAAACCCTCTCGCGCTGCAGTACATCGGGCAGGTGATCGGCATCTACTGATCGCGCGGAGCCTGCTGAGTGAGTGGTCTCCGGGGGCGGAGTGCAGCGGGACGCGTGGTAGAATGGCGTGCGTTTTAGTATGTGCACATGAGTGAAGCGCCTGTCGTCGAAAACTGCCTCATGTGCGACAGCTTCATCAAAACCCAAACCAAAAGTCACCACCGGCCCAAACGCAGCCCCCTGCAGTGCCGTTGCGCTCACTTCGCAACCGCCCGCCGCGTAGATGGCGCAATTGCGATTCCACGCGCTCAGGCGTAGGCGAATTCCCCCTAGCGACGGTCTCGCGAGCGCGAGCGGGAACGCTTGCTTCTCTTGCGGGAGCGGGAGCGAGAGCGGGAGCGAGATCGTGAGCGCGAGCCTTCCGACGCCTCCTCCTCGCGCTTTTTGATCTCGGCCATGGCCGCTGCGAAAGCAGCAGGCAACTCGGCAGAGCTCACGTCCTTCCATGCGGTGCGTTCGCCGCACACCGCCTTGGCCTCCTCGAGCGTGCTCTCCATCGTGATCTTCTCGCGCCTGATGTACTTTTCCAGCAGCCTACGGAGCTCCCTTTCCCGCTGACGCTTCTTCTTCTCCTTTTTCGCCAGCTCCTCCTGCGCAAGCTTGGCCAGCTCCTCATAGAAGAGCTTGACATGCAACTCAGAAACGGTATCGCCCACACCCTCGTGCGCCTTGACGGCAGCCGCAAACGCCTCTTGCCCGCAGGACGTGATGTCGAGTTTCTCTGACGCTTTGTACGCCTCTTTGAGCTTCGAACGGTCTGCCTGGTACTTTTTGTTGAGCTCCGAGACAAAGTCCTCGACCAGATCCTGCGTCTTGCCCCGGCTCTGCGCCAGCATCTCCTCCCACCGCGGATCGTTCTTGGCCTCGTCAGACTCTTTCAGGTCCTTCCAGCTCGACTTGCAGCTGAGGGTGCCCTTAGCCTCCATTTCCCCGAGCAGCTCCGTGAACGCCTGGCGCTGCACCTTCTCAGCTGCCTTCTTCTTCTCACGCTCCATCTCCTTCTGCTCAAGCTCCTTGGCCAGCAGCGCTCCGACATGGGCGTCGAAACACTCCAAGCGGTACTTGTCGTCGCCCTCGAGCGCAAGAAAGCGGTCCTCTTCCTTGAGCAGCATCTTGGCCTCACCCCAGCGAGTGCGCGCATTGATTGCCTCCGTCTCCTCCAGCAGCGCCTTGAACGCCGCCAGGTTCTCTGTGCGCGACGCCTTGAGCCGCTCCTTCTCCTTCTTGTCAAGCCCTACATCGCACCCAACAGCTCACGCAGAGACCCATGCACACGCACGGTAGGCTCGCAAACCAATCCAAAGAGTCCTTGCGCGTGGGCCGGGCCCACAACGGACGCAAAACTTCAGGGCGCAGGGGCAGCGCTCGGCAGCGGGCTGGGAGTTACCCATCACGTAGTCCTCGAACATGTCGCCGCGCTCGCGCTCGTTGTCGAGCGCGGTGTAGCGCGGGTCCTTTTCCAGCTTGTCCACCACGTCCCGGTAGCGCGTCTTGTGGTCGATGAAGTCGCTTTCATGCAGGAGCTCCTGGAAACCTTCCTTGGCCGCCTTCTTGCGGATGCGCTCCGAGTCGACGAAGTCACGCGCCTTCTTAGCAACAAACGCCTGATAAATATTCTTCTTCTCGCCAAGTGACTTGACAGCCTTGAAGCGCACGTCCAGCTGGAGTGTGGGCATCGCATCCGCCCACTGCACTTTGTGGGTTGTGATTTTCTCCTCAAGCAACTCCCGAAACGCAGCAATCGCCTCCTCCTTGGTATCGTACTTGGGCGCAGGCAGATCCTTTGCAGCCTCCTCCTTGGCCTTGCGCTCCTTTTTAGTGAGGCGCCGCTGTTCCTCCTCCTCCTCCCTCTCCTGTTCACTACGCTCGTCCGCCGAACGCTTACCATTCGTCGCCTCGTCTGGAACCACCGCAGATGCAGCAGCGGGAGCCACCGCAGAAGCCGCCGCCGCCGCCGCCGGAGCTACTGCCTCAGCTGCTGCTGCCGCGGCGAGCACCGCTGCCGCCGCGGGTGCCTCGAAATCCTCGGGCTTAGTCCACTGAGTCACACCCGTTTTGGCATTGTTGTAGTACTTGCGGCCGTCCGGCGCTGTGTACTCCTTCCAATCGGACGAGACTGCCTTGGTATCCGCCTGGGTCATCAGCTCCTGCGGCTTTGTCCAGACCGACGCCTTGGTCACACTGTTGTAATAGTACGTCTTGCCCGACGTCTTGTCCACGTGCTCCGACCAAACACCCTTGGCTGCAGCCGGTGCTGCGCCGGCGGCCTGCTGCGCCGGAGCCGCCTGCGTCGCAGGCGGCTGTCCGGCCGGGGCACCCATGTAGCCAGGCGGCGGACCCTGCCCCGGAGGCATGCCGTAGCCCATCGGCATACCCTGGGCAGCATATCCAGGAGGCGGCATACCAGGAGGCGGCATTCCCGGCGGCGGCATACC
>ENA-UOXV01007515-UOXV01007515.1-marine-metagenome-genome-assembly--contig:-NODE-7515-length-11004-cov-6.445703_pt1 | contig 11004 bp, 9 predicted proteins | sample MGYA00238165_ERZ766961 | MGnify/ENA primary metagenome ERZ766961 (study PRJEB28924, sample SAMN03173240) | marine metagenome | biome: Marine; feature: Water; material: Subsurface seawater | place: North... | reverse complement strand
GTATAACCGATATTGTATAACCGATATTGTATAACCGATATTGTATAACCGATATTGTATAACCGATATATTGATGTCATCCAAAACGATTTCTTTAAATCTACGCACATCGCGGAAATTAGAAAATAAAATGTCTATTCATATGATTGGTGATAGTACGTGTAATACACCAGTTGATGATAGTACGTGTAATACACCAGATGATGTAAAATCCCACAAAATGTCGCGCAAGAATTTACGTATTCTTGCTGATATATTTATAAACCACGTGTCCGATAAAGAAGAATCAATAAAATTGTTCGACTCGGTACACCCAAATATTCGCTCAATAATAACATTGGTACGTAAGAAAATTCTTGGTTATAAAAATCAAGATATACGTCAATCGCGTGACATACAATCGAATGTATTGGTGACTACATACGAAACAATTGAAAAATTACTTCACTCCCATATGAAATGCTCTTATTGTGCAACAGATTTGGTATTGGATTATTCGTTACCACATAGTTGTAATATACACAACTCACAGTGGACACTTGATCGAATAGATAATTCTATATCCCACACATCCGAAAATACAGTCGTATCGTGTCTTGGGTGTAATATAAAAAGAGGAACAATCGATTACGATGTATTTCGCAAAAACTCAAATGGATATTTCCGAAATTGTAATAAATTATCGACCGTAATAAATTATCGACCGATTGATTGTTTGTCGGTTGATTCTTCGGTACATTCGACCGACCGACCGACCGACTGATTTCTGTAAAGTATTCAGAAATCCACTTAGACGGTTAAATAGTAGTACGGTATACACATCGAACGACTACACAAATGTCTGTTATATTATCAACACAGAATGATCTATTATTAAACACCCTCCTTATATATTACGATAAAGAGCAAAATATGAGCCGAATGGTCGATATAATAAATGGAGATGCCAATATATCTCTACGTATTATAGATTGGTTCGTTACCAATTACGCAAAGAAAAATTTTACAATATATAAGTTATCGAGTAATAAACGGTTCAAGGTATATTCTGATTATAAATTGAAACTTAAATCATATTCTAAACGACGTTTTGATCCATTTTGTCGATGGGATCGAATTACTGTTCCTTACAAAAATGGAACAGATGTCCAAACGACTCTTGGACAGTTGAATTTTTTCAAATGGGCATTTGAAAATGAAATAATTGAATATATAGAAAAAAATTATCAACAAATCGAATTGGATATGAACAGTCGTAATAGTACTGCAAAGAAGAAGATGGACATAGATGATACAAACAAGACCCGCAAACGACGAGAGGAGTTATCCGTTTCGGCAACAAAGACTGTTAAGCGCGACATAATTGATATTACTGTAGAATTCGAGTAAGAATGCGAATATAAATAAATTGATAATATTTTTAAAAATGGGGTTAAATGTATTATCCAATGTAGTTCTACTACCAAGACGCAATGTTGGGAATACTATGTATTTTTTTAATTGTATTATTCGTATATATCCACATACGGTACCATTTGACTCCTGGTAAAGATACAATTGTATATGAATTATCTGATCCATCGTATGAATTATTACACGATACGATATATCACAAACAACCTGTTAAATTTAATAGAAGTGATTGGCCGATGCAATTGACATGGGAAGAATTAATATATTCGTATGGAACATTTGACGTTGATGTAAGTATTAATGGCGGCGAAACAACTGTCTGTATACCACTCGGGTCAGTTGATAGTTTATCGAATGTAGGGGATGCAGATACGAGCGACGTTATTACAAGCGACGTTATTACAAGCGACATAGCATCTACGCATTCATCGTTATTTATTCGAAATGAACTGTTTTTACGCGATACGTGTATTGACAGTCAGTTCCGATTACTGGATTCTATACTAAAACCACCAATGTCCATCCGCCATACATACGACCTAATTGGGGCTATTCCTGGAAATGGGATAATACAAACTATAACCAGATCTTCAATGAAGCAGTTGAGTGTATTTCTTTGTACAACAAATAGTGTTGTGTTTCGTGTTTGTAGTGGTAAATACAATAAATGGTTACATACGTCGGAAACAGATGATGGATTCAGTTCGACGTCACCCATATCATTCTGGGGCGATAATTCTGGGAATGCCATATATGAGAGTGATTTCCGGAAAATACAGACGATTGATATAAAACTGAATCAAGGTGATTATTTAGCCCTTCCTGCACATTGGTGGTATTCTATTAAGTTTGATACTCCTATCGACACGTCGTCCAACACATATACCAATATAGCGGTGTTTACATATACAACAGTAATGAATGAAATGTATATACTTCCCCGCACTATACAAAAACTATTATCCGAATCTAAAGTTTAATTAATATCTACTATAAATATCGTATTTATTAATTTCAATGGGAAATATGAATTTCAATAGTTTAGACCGTGGTACCATACCATTTGTGAACTTTGAATCTGTACTGTCATTCATTGAAAGAACCGATAAGGTCGGGGGACCGACAAATAGTTCGTATGTTATTATCACCACAATACCAGAGAACGGTAATGTGGACTTGTTGCCTCGTATAAAACACACAATGAATTCAACAGATGAAGTTGTCATTATAAACCAATGTATAAAAGAATCGAAAGATATTTCTGTTATCATATACGGACTGAATAACACAGATGCATCAATATTCAAAAAACGAGAACAATTATTATCGTTTGGATTTACTAATATTCAAGTGTATTTAGGTGGATTATTTGAATGGGCGTTATTACAAGATATATATGGAGAAGATATGTTTCAAACAACCCATTCAGTGAACGATATACTGAAACTCAAATAATCAACCGATCTATTTGGATATATTACATTATCAATATTGATATTGTAATAACGATTATTGGTATCGGACCAAATAATTGACTAACTTTGATTGCACCCACCATTACCCATCGCAGCACTATTATTGGATCGCATACCCTTTGTCGCATTATCATTCTGATGCGCAACAAACGACGATATGTCGTGTTTTGGACGGGGTGGCGATACCATACATTCGACCTGTGTATCCGAATTCGACGATGATACACTAGGCGTTTGATTCAGTATAGTAGACAACCCACCATCACCATCCAGATTAACTGATTTTGGATATTCTACATCCAGGTCAAAGTATAAGTCGCCCTTGCTCGAATACGATGGGTGCTTTATTTCAATCCCTTGTCCATCTAAACAATAACGACCTGGTTTAATTGGAGATTTAGATATTATTTTTATTTCATGTCCCATTGGATGTGTTATAGTTCGAGTAAATCCAGTCAAAGACTCAAATAAATTGGTTCGAATAGGTTTTTTCAGTTCAATATCAATTGTATTATCAATAACACTAAATGTATCGGATGGTTCATAAACCACTTTGAAAATCAAACTACCAGAAGGGCGATTGTCGATGGTATCGTTTGTCATGTTTGGAAATACAAATACAATATTCTCAGGACATCCAGGATAAATATTTAAATTCACAACCTCTTGTTTACTCTTCATTGCATCGGGATTACAAATTGTGCCTACACCAGCACAGTTGGAACATTCAGCTTGTTGTTGCACAACCATTCCCAATCCAACTTGCATCATTTTTATTTCTATACCATTTCCCTTACACACTAAGCACGTAGTGATCTTTGTTTTGTCTATAATTTTACGGGTAATTCCCAGTGATTTCTTTTTTCCTTTGCACATATCACCAAGTGAGACACGTAGATTCTTTACAATATGAGATGGTTCGACCGATCGACTTGTATGCGACGATCCAAATGAACTCATTGGCATACCACCCATACCACCCATACCACCCATACTACTACCGAAAAAATTTGCAAACATATCTTCATGATTCATCCCCCCCATATCAGGACCACCAGATTGCATTCTATGTTTCCCAACTGCATCATACCGAGCCCTTTTCTCAGGATCGGATAAAACTTCATACGCTTCACCGATTTTCTTAAATTTTTCATCATTCCCATTACCTCGATCTGGGTGGTACTGGAGTGCCAACTTCCGATAAGCAGACTTTATTTCCTTACCAGTGGCGGTTCTAGATACACCCAGTTCGATATAATATTCGTCATCAACCATTTTATATAAATATAACAATTATATTTATATATATTTTTGTATAACATAAAACGTGTCAATCAGTAACAATCAAATCATCCACTACACATAAGACATTCATCATCTTTGCGCACAACAGTCGATTGTTTTTCGGGTTCAATTGTAAATTGCTGGGGTTGGTGTTTCGGTTTGCGGCGCAGATAATATAGACCAGTTTTCAGACCCTTTGACCAAGAATAAAAATGCATTGCAGTAAGGTTCTTGTAATTCGGTTCTTCGACCCATAAATTCATACTCTGGGATTGGCATATATAAGCACCGCGGTCCGCAGCCATATCAATAATGTTTCTCATTGACATCTCCCAAACAATCTTGTATCGATCTCGCACCAATTTTGGAATCGATTCAATCGATTGAACACTTCCGTGATTTCGGATAATTAAATCCTTCATTGTTGTATTCCATAACCCCAAATCAATGAGCTCGCGTATTAAATGATTATTAATTACAATAAATTCGCCTGCGATGGTGCGGCGAGTGTATATATTACTAGTAAATGGTTCGAAACATTCATTATTCCCGAGGATCTGACTAGTACTCGCAGTAGGCATCGGTGCAACAAGTAACGAATTTCTCGTACCCCATCGAACAACCGATTGTCTCAACTTGTCCCAATCATAACGACCACTTGGCGTCACCCCCCATAGATCAAATTGGAACATACCCTCTTGTAGAGGAGAACCATTGAAAGAACTATACGCACCACAAGTATCACCATCTAATTTATCCATCTCGGCTTTGGTTGGGTTTATAACGTCGAGAGCACTGGATAGGACAGACATCGATGGATTGTCATTGACAATCAACCGTTTGCGTTCATGTGGTTCCGATGAAACAAATTTCCATTTACCCGCTTTATATTCGGGGGCAATGATAGATTGGATTTTGTCTGCTCGATCCTTGGCAATACAATTAGATCTCGTCATTGCAGAATAATACATTGTTTCGAAAATATCTTTGTTTAATTGTTTCGCTTCAGTCGACTCAAATGATAAACGCATCATTGCAAATGTATCGGCCAAGCCCTGTACACCAATCCCAATTGGACGATGATTCCAATTGCTGCGCTCTGTCTTTGATGTTGGGTAGTAATTAATGTCAATTATTCGATTCAAATTTGTTGTCATTACACCGACAACTCGCTCCAATTCGTCAAAGTCAAACGTCGGATTAAATGAATCGACAAAATCAGTGTAACCATTCCAATGGACTGGTTCATTAGTCGGAGTTCCTACGTCGCTGTTACTAATATTCACCCCGCATATTTGTGGTACAGTATTTATCTCCACCCCATCTCGACACCATCGTTTATTCAATTCACCAAAAAGTTTAGTTCTCACATCGTCATCGTCTACATATACAGTTGTATACTCGATATTATTTTCATTCAAAAAACGCTCTAATTTTATACAATATTTACAATTGATTCGACTGTACACGATAATATCACAGTACGTTTTATTGTTTCTAGGTACGTGAGTTACAAACTGGGGGAGTGCAACACTCGCCAGATTACATACAGCCGATTCTTTATCATCACTATATTCAATAATCTCAGTACATAAATTACTCGATCGAATAGTCCCCAGATTCTTCTGATTACTTTTCTGATTCGCCGCATCCTTATAAAGAATATATGGTGTACCAGTCTCCATTTGGCTGTCGAGAATCGAATACCATAATTCTCTAGCTGAAATTGTTCTCACAGCCATTCCGTCGGATTCATATTTCTCATATAGAGTTTTAAATTCGTCTCCGTATACATTGTCTAATCCAGGGGTTCGATCTGGACAGAATAGCGACCACGGCTGATCTGCTTTTACTCGCTCCATGAAAAGAGAACACATCCACACGGCATAGAATAAATCTCTTGCTCGCTGTTCCTCATCCCCGTGATTTTTTTTCAAATCCAGAAACTGGACAATATCTGGATGCCATGGTTCGAGATAAATTGCAAATGAACCGTTTCGTTTACCACCTCCGTTATGTACCGTACCAATTTCAGTAACATACGATGGTTCCGATGCGGTTTTCATTTTCAAATCAATTACTATTTGGTCAGTTACGTGTTTTGACGATATATTACGGGGTTTTGTATATATGAATTTGGTAGGCGGTTGGGCGACAATCGGATCGTCGTCTGTACTGATTACATTGATATCTTCATCTCCTTCCAACGATGTATCGATTGCATAATTGGTAATTGAACAAATAGACATCATTCGTTTGACAGCACCGATATACTGATAAGACGGATTTGTTACCAAACATTGGGAATCTACACCAATTGTTTTACAAGTTCCGGCAAAAATACCATCAAGTAAATATTGCATACGATTAGGGAGAAGTTTCATAAACAACTCATTGATATGTTTTTCACAATGTGAATTATATATCATTCCCGTTGTTATCGGGATCGACGAATTAAATGTCCATTCGAAAGTACTAATATTATCTACACAATCGGTAAACTGTGTATACTCAGATTTATAAAATAATGCGTGTCGACGACAACGTTTCATAATATGTGTCGGCATATCGTTATTAAAATGTAATTTCATATTCAATGTACGGAAATCGATTTCCCCACATGATAAAATTAAACCAATTATATACAAATCATCATCGGATAGGACAGTTAATATTCCTTCATCGGTTGATTCGTTTGGTCGAGGCATTATAATTCGGTCATTTACATTAAGCTCTTTTGCGGATATATACTCTGGAAAAATTGTCTTTGATCTAATTCCTTGTTCAATTGTCAGGTCGGAACAATTGTTAATTAATCCCCTGACAACGTAAAACGGATGTTCCGATGTAACTCGAATTGGATGGATCTGTTTAGGTGACTCAATTGTAATCATTTCACCCGTATATTTCGCACGATGTACTTCAGCAACACTGTCGGAATAACCCTGACCATTTATTATTGTATCACCGATTGAAATATTACAAATTAAATTAAATCCATTCGGGGTCATTACCAATGTATTTGGATCGAAACATTGATCTACATACCGTGCCGTCATATTGAATACTCTCAACATCGGGACAATACCGTTCGATTCGCCATTTGTACCACGAATATGACTTCCTTTCCCTCTCACATTGTGTATATGAAGACCAATTCCACCCGCCCATTTGGAAATGCGACCACAATCCCGAAGAGTTCCGTAAATTCCGTCGATACTGTCACTCTCCATTCCTAGGAGATAACAAGACGATAGTTGTGGTCTAGGAGTTCCAGCGTTAAATAATGTAGGAGTTGCGTGTGTAAAATATTTCTTACTCATTAAATCGTACGTCTCAAACGCCCGTTCCAAATCTGAACCGTGGATACCAATAGATACACGCATCCACATATGCTGGGGTCGCTCACGAATAATTCCATTCGATTGAATCAAATATGCGCGCTCAAGAGTTTTTAAACCAAAATAATCAATTGAAAAATCACGAGTGAAATCCAATTGTTGTTGAATCAACTCCTTGTATAATGGGTTCGTTGCAATATCGTATAATTCTCTTGATATAAGCGGAGACGCGTTCCCTCGAACATCCGTAAAATTATATAATGTGTGCATTACGTCGGAAAATAATTCATCAGTGTTCTTATGTAGATTTGATGTGACGATATATGCAGCTAAAATACCATAATCTGGGTGTATAGTAACCATAGATGCACACTGTTGAGCCGTTAATTCGTCGATCTGATACGTATGAATCCCATCATACATTTGTTCAATCACTTTGATTACAAGATCATGGTAATTAACTGATAATTTAGACATGTTTCCCAATACACGAATTCGATTCAAAATAGTATCGAATAAAATAGGTTCTTTTAACCCTAATCGATTTGTTACAAACATTTCTTCGGTATATGGAGATGATGAATCTTTGCGCTGCATTTGTGGTGCGGACATTGTATATACTGTTATACGAGGTAATATATAATGTAAACTAATGTTTATATTGATTCGTGATCATATATAACATATTTATCTAATTAGTTCGTTGCAATGTATATAGATATTGATCTTCATACCCACATTCGGCCATCCGTCGCATACTTTCCAAAATAAATCCTTCTCTCTTTGCTAAATTTAAAATAGTTTTCTGAGTAGGCATTTTCATTGAATGTTCGTGTTTTCTAACTGTGCCCGTACGATCATCAGTAAAGGTTTCCTTAAACACCGCAGTATCATTATCAACATTAATATCGAATTTTGACGTGTACTGAAAATCTTTGAATTTAACCGATGTATCGACAACTCGTTCATTTGCATACTTCTGCGGGGGTACAATTACAAATGGACTCCCCGCAGGAATCACTGGATCGAACTTATCCCTATCGACCAAATGTAACAACAAATAACCACCTGGTTCGATCCATGCGTGGCAATTTGCGAAAAAACGTTGCATATCCTGAATATAATATATAGTGAAGTAGAGACACATTATGTGACTGAATTGACCTTGTTGGAACAACATTGAATCTGTCGTGTCCCCTAGTACAAATTTAGATTCGGGGAATGATTTAATTGATTGATCGACCATATCGGTCGACGCATCCAATCCAGTAGACTGATATCCAGCACTATTGAGAAGATTCACATGATGACCAGTTCCCGACCCAATATCAAGTATACGAGAAGTCTCTTTATTCAACGTTGTATATTTCTTAAGGGTTTCCAATTCAAAATGATTTTTAGACTCATTCAGAACAAGTTGGTCATATATGCCGCAGTAGAATTTATCATATATTCCAGGAACATTGTTTCTCATATCGAATTTTTGAGTAGTCATTTGGTTGTTCGATTCAACGTTCGATTCAAATCCTTCAACTTGCAACTTCGTAGTGTAATTATATATGAGTATATACGTCATTATCACAATAAACACAATAAACAATTTGGTTAAAACTGGTATTTTTGGCATTGTGGATAATTTCCCAGTTATACTCTTGCCAGTAGATGATATAAATTCCGAAATTTCAGAAGCAATATACATTGGTTTGATATAACACTGTATATGTTCTATTGTGATTTTTTTCACACGTAAAAAATCATTTTCATTAGTATATACGTAATATAGTTATCCTTTATGGATGTATTAGATGATCTTAATATATTGTCTGATAAACAACAACATGACGAGTATCCTAATCATTATATAAATGACAAGAGAGAAGAGGCCGAATTCAGAAACATCACCTTTTCAGGTTATAAAAAAACAGCTTGCAAGAAATCGTTCGTCGCATCATTGAATGGGTCTTCATTAGAGGAATCCCTTCACTGGTGCACAGAGTTTATTTGTGCAGGACATTATTTGGATATATGGGAAACGATTATTTTGATGGTTTCCAGAAATATACATATTGGAAACCCCAAGTTACCTATATATATCGCAAATAAATATAGTGCATTTCGTGATGCAATATATCCATATGTCAGTAGCGGCGACTTGCTTTCGAGTCGAAATGATCCAACTATACGCGGTATATTCTGTGAATTGATTTGTATAATTTGTCTATCCAAGAAAAAACAGCCCATAAATGGAATACATTTGAATAAAACATCCTGTTTTGAACTACCGTCTATATCATATAATTCAAAGGCCCCAAGCACAAAATATACAATAAATATCATTCAAGAAGATGATCCAAGAGAGATATGTATTGCAGCGAATGAATTTGCATTTAATATATCAAACGATTCAAACAATATGATTACGGCTTGCTATTGGATTGAGTGGATGATTGCAATCGGGACTCGTTACAAACAAATGAAAACCCCCCTAGAATGTTCTATTAGAGAATTTATACCAACAGATGATAAATTTAAAAAAGAACCAATTTGTATTGTATGGGAGATAATATTAAACGAAGTCAAAGAGAGAAAAGACAGATTATCGGAAACGATTATTCAATCACTTTTAAATTTGTTTTATATCCGATATACATCGGGTGCGACTAGCCGCAGGAAGTTTCTATTGTATTTTGCAGTTAGTATTCTAACAGATGTGTATTCGTCTAAAATACCCATTGTTGCGGTTGAATATAAGGATTTCGTTAGTAATATTCCTGATATAATGAATCATCAATATTCAGAAATTAAGAAAAACGAATATGCTCCAGAAACAAATTATCTGGATCATAAATTAAACCATAAACTGAGTGATACAGATAAAATGTTGAAACAACTTGCTCAACTTGAAAATGCGGATGTGCCGCGAAACATAATCGATTGAATCGAACGAATGTACGAATGTACGAACGAATGTACGAACGAATAGACTTAGACATTGAATCCTATATTATAATATGTCAGTAGACATCACAATGTTTTTGTAGCGCAATGGATAACGCGTTGGTTTTCGGCACCAAAGATTGCGGGTTCGAATCCCGTCAGAGACTTTTTTAATTTATGATATCATAAATCGATATCATAAATTACGCGATACACTACATCGTAGCGTACGACAATACTGCCAAATACGACAATATAGCAATAATAATAGCAATTAGCCATGCGGGAAATATAGTTTTTGATCTATACCCAATACCAAATTGTCTCAACGATCCATCATCATTGAACATTAATGATGGTTTAATATGGCTCAATGCGGCGTATAGTATAATAAATACAGCAATAGATATTGCTGGTGTATGTTTCTTTAAGAATAGACGATTCATTTGTTGTTGGATTATATTATGATTTGATTAAAATCATAATCAATATACGAATTATCAATATACGAATTATCAATATACGAATTATCAATATACGAATTATCAATATAC
>ENA-UOXV01007511-UOXV01007511.1-marine-metagenome-genome-assembly--contig:-NODE-7511-length-11009-cov-5.877579_pt1 | contig 11009 bp, 8 predicted proteins | sample MGYA00238165_ERZ766961 | MGnify/ENA primary metagenome ERZ766961 (study PRJEB28924, sample SAMN03173240) | marine metagenome | biome: Marine; feature: Water; material: Subsurface seawater | place: North... | reverse complement strand
CTCTTCAAAGGGGGGAAGGCGGTCGAGCGTAAGACCCCTCCCTGCCCCCCGCCCCCCACCCGCCGTCCAGCCGTCGCTGGGCTCTCGCGCGGCGAGGTGGCGGCCGCTCCGCTACGCGTTGCGCTGGCGAGCGCGTGGGGGTGTGACTCCGTGGGGGTGCGCCCCGCCCGCGCCAGGCTTCGAGGGGGTGCTGATGGCCGACAAGATCGAGGAGCTTGTGCGCAAGCACCTGTGAGGTCTCACTTCTGAGGCGGGCCAGCGGATGGCGACGCGGGACGCGGTCGTCCGTGAGCCCGTGCCGGGTCTTTGTGCCCTGCGGGCGTTGTGTTGGTAGGCTGTAGGTCCTCTGTCAGAAAAGAAGCGATACCGGTTATGCTGCTGCCTCTGCGTATGTGCGCGCGCCCATCGAACGTTGTCAGTAAAGGTGCACGTGACTTTTTTGTCACTCTGTCTTTCCAACGTTTGCGTTGTTAGAATCTAGTACGAAAACTAATTTTGAAAAAGTATTTATCCCCGAGTAAATAAATCGCATTCGGGTTGAGTGACAACATTCATCATCTTCACAACTCCTGTAAGGGTTTATGCCAAAACATTTTCTCAAAATCAAATCAATTTTTTAGCACCGCTCTTGTGAATGCACCCGATGTCACCTTCCCGTGTTGCTGCAAACAAGTCGGCTGACTTGCAAAAACATTACAGGCAACGGTGAGGGCACTGAGACACAGTGAAGATCAAAACCTAGCCACTGACTCAGATCCAGGGGTCCCCTCCAAGTACTGAAGCACTCATGGAAGCCGCCGCCGCGCCACCGAGGGGGACCATCGCCGCACACACACGACAGCCGGAACAGAATTCGGGGGCGATGGCTGAGCCGCAGGCGTGTCGTCGAAAGAGCGACAAGCCCTCCAGTGCACGCACAGACTTTCATCGGGACTCAACCAGAGCGGCGCCACAAAGCTGTCGAGTGCGCGCCGACTCTCAGCGCCAGTGCTCTGCATCACTTTCGCGCAGCTCCGACTGCGGGCATGTAGATCCCTCGCGCGGCAGGGCAGCAAGCGTGACGAAGCATTTTGCTGGTGTACTTCTAACATGTGATAATACCCAAAATTTGCTTTGGCACGGGACACGGCAGCAGGCGCGCAGCGGCGCCCGCCCGCGCGTGGCCCAGCGCGCGGCGGTAGGGCGCGACGGCACGCTCGCTGCAACGCCCGCTGACACGGACGCGCAGCTTAGAGCTTGTCCTTGTAGCGGTCGAGCGGCGGGAGCTCCGGGGTGAGGCCCTTGCGCTTGCGGATGCCCGCGATGACCTCGTCGCGGAGCTTGCCCTCGGCGAGCGGGTCGCCCTGGACCTGCTGCCAGTGGTCGAACACGCACTGCGGGAACGCCTGGCCGGCGGTCTGCGCGCGGAGGTCCGAGTCGAAGCCGAACGACTCCGCGACGGGCAGGTAGGCCTTGACGTTGTACAGCGGGGTGCCCGGGCGCTGGTTCTCCTCGAACACGTGGCCGCGGCGGCGGTTGAGGCAAGAGTAGATGCCACCCATCGCCGTCTCCGGGCACTGAATCTCGACAAGGAACATCGGCTCCATAAGGCGCGGAACCGAGATCATCTCGGCGGCGTACATCACGCGGCGCGCCGTCGGAATGATCTGGCCACCACCGCGGTGGATGGCGTCCGCGTGCATGGTCACGTCGAGGATCGAGAAGCAGATGCCGCGCATGTTCTCCTCGCAGATCACGCCCTCCTTAGTAACCCAGTTGAAGCCCGCAACGCAAGAGTCCTTGATCTCAGACAGGTACTGCACAGCCTTGGTGGCGTCCACGATGAGGTTCGGGCCAACAATGTCCGGACCGAACGCCCAGATTTTGCGCGCAATGTCGACGTCCCAGCCGTACTCGTCGGCCAAGAGGCGGCCGCGGGTCTTGACATCGTCGCGCGGGGTGATGTCGCCGTCGGCGATCTTGTTGGTGAGCTCGTCGCCGAGCGGCTGCGCCTTGAAGTAGAGGCGGTTGTGCTTGTTGGGCGACTTGGACATGCACTCCACTTCGGTCTCCTCGGTAACGGTCTCGCGGTACGACACAACGGGGTCCGAGATCTTGAGCGGCGCGCCGCCCATGTAGTCGTCCTGGAGGTCCTTGAGGCAGATCTCCATGTGGAGCTCACCGGCACCAGCGACGATGTGCTCGCCAGACTCCTCGATGGAGATGACAACCATGGGGTCCGACTTGGCGAGGCGCTTGAGGCCCTCGACGAGCTTGGGGAGATCCTGCGGGTTCTTGGGCTCGACGGCGCAGCGCACCACGGGCGACACCGAGAACTTCATGTCCTTCATCGGGTACGCGTTGTCGTCGGTCGACAGCGTGCCGGTCTTGACGAGGAACTGGTCGATACCGACCATGCCGCAGGTGTTGCCGACGGGCACCGACTCGACCGGGTCCTGGCGGCGGCCCATGAAGAGCACGACGCGCTGGATCGACTTGATGTTGAGGTCCGTCTTCTGGCCCGGGACGTAGTTGGGGCCCATGATGCGGATCTTGACGCCGGCCTGCACGGTGCCGGAGAACACGCGGCCGAACGCGATGAATCGGCCCTTGTCCGCGCCGGGAACCATCTTGGACACGTAGAGCATGAGCGGGGCGTTCGGGTCGCACTCGCGGATGCCGGTGGAGCACGCGTCGTCGGCGGGGCCAGTGTAGAGGAGCTCGGCACGGTACCTCTGGGCGGCGTGGGGCGACGGCAGGTGAATGATCATCATCTGCAGGAGCGCCTTGTGCGCCGGGAGCCAGTTCTGCATGGTGCGCTTGAGGAGCTGCTTGCCCTGGAGCTCGAGGTCCTCCTTCTTCATCTTGATGTTGAGGGCGCTGAGCATCTTCTGGAGCTTGTCCTGCTGGTCGTTCATGGTGGCCTGCACGATCTTGCCGATCGGGTCGAGGATGAACATGTTGAAGGCGCGGAAGCTGGTGTCGCCAGTCTTGGTCCACTTCTTCTCGGCCGGGTTGAAGTAGTTCTCGCCCCAGAGGCGCTCCGACATCTTGTCGAGGTCGACGCCGAACTTCTTGGCGTACATCTTGGCGAACTGCGGGAGGGTGAAGGCCCAGCCGTGGAGACCAGCGGAGAAGCAAACAGTGCCCTTCTCCGGGTACACCTGGAGGTCGCCCATGGCCTCGTCACGGTAGGTGGCGATGATAACGTTGATGTTCTCAACGTGCTTCACGAAGCCCGAGTAGAAGGTCTCCCAGTCGAGCTGAAGCTCAAGGAAACCACGGTCGAGCTTGTTGACAGCCACAACGGGCTTGATGCGCTCGCCGAGCGCCTGGCGGAGCACGGTCTCGGTCTGCACCGACACGCCCTCGATACAGTCGACGACGACAAGCGCACCGTCGGTGATGCGAAGAGCCGCAGTCACCTCGGCGGAGAAGTCAACGTGACCCGGGGAGTCGATGAGGTTGATGAGGAACTCGCGGCCCTCCGAGTCCTTGGGCATGCGCTCGTCCGGGATCTCCTCCGCGTCAATCTCGTTGTAGAGGGAGATGCCAGTGGACTTGATGGTGATGCCACGCTCGGCCTCGTCCGCACGAGTGTCGGTGAGGCGCTGGTCACCGGCGGAGGCCATGGAGATGATACCCGCGGCCGCGACAAGGGAGTCCGTAAGGGTGGACTTGCCTGCAAGGAACGACAGATCCGTGAGACTGGGAGCTGCGGGTCAAGAGGGGGTCGCAAGTCCCATTACGCCCCTTGAAAGACTCCACGCCCCCTTTCTCACTCACAGCCACACTCCGCGGGTCCAGTCTGTGAAAACCGCATGTGAATCCGGCTCGTCACGGAGAATACTCGACCGCGACTAGACCCAGCAACCCCGGCCCCGTGCAGAGGAACCTTCCCCTTCCGGACACCTTAATCTCCAAGAGGCACTGCACTGGCCAGTCCCTGAGCCATCGCGAGAACAGTATGGGGGAATCGGTCCGCACCGTGGTCGACGTGCGCAATCACAGACATGTTACGGATGTTCTTGGGCTTGTCCATGATGGCCCGGAGCTGGGGAATTGTGAAATTCACCTGTGAAATGCAAGCGCGTGTGAGCACTAGTACGCTGTTCTACAATTCCTGTGATGCACACTACCTTTCTACACGCACACGGATACATCAACCACTGCAATTCTCCAGCACCCTATCCGCAAGCTCCCGTCTGCGCCCAGCGGACGCATTCCGGTCCTCGGCCTCGAAATGTAGCCGGAAATGGAACATCGCGAATCCCGGCCCACTCAATGCGCAAGGCACCCGCCACAGCGGCCACCAAAAGACCGCGACAGCAGATAACATGATTCCATCCGTACCCAGCTTGCGGGGCGCGGGCGCCGCGGAGGGAAAGCGGGGCGCTCACCATGGTGAAGAGGCTTCTCGGTTCACCGGCTAAGGAAAGCCTCGCCTCGCACGAGCCTAAAAAGTCCCAAAAACTTTTTACACGCACCCCAAAAGACCGTTTGTCTACTTTTGGATCACTCAACCTCCAAATTTCACGTGGTGGTTACGCCTCCGTTGTCAGAGCCTATTCACTTCGAGCTGATCACACACCCTCAACCCATCCAGCGTGGACGGACGAGTCGTCCGGCGGAAAGGAGCCGCGCGCTGCGGGCACGGGCACACCCCGGACTCCAGAGAATCACGGGTAGAATCGCGAAGCTGACTGTCGCCGGGAGCGTCAACCGCTGGTCGGCGGACGCGCGCGTCTTGGGTGGTTGCCGGGCGAAAATCTTTCGGCGCCTAGCATGGAGGTTTGTACATAGCGGGGACGGAGCACTCTGATTCTCGAAGCTTGCAAAGACCAGTATTTGTGCGGCCAGCTGAATATGGAAGCCTGTTGGCTCGGCGGGAGGTAACGACGTGCAAGCGTAGGGAACGGCTGGTAGTGCGCCGCGATGGCGGCGAAACAAGCCGGGAGCGATGCTCATGAGGAGGTCATCCAGACATGCCCTGATGGGCGCTACCAGCGGGTGCGGCCAGCCCCTCTTGTCGCCCACCTCTGCTCTTGTTGGGTGCACACGCGGGGGGGTCCTTGCTGGTGCTAGAGATTGCGCTGGGCGGCGACGGTGACACGCGGGCGCCCCCATTGCGTGCAGTACAAGAAGCTGCTCGGAAAGGGTTCGTACAAGCGCGTGTACAAGGGTTTCGACTCCGACGAGGGCGTTGAAGTGGCATGGAATCAGGTGTGGTCTGGGGGAGGACCCCCCCGTGCCTGCGACCTTGCGACAGCGACGCGATGCCGCCCTAGGCCCATCGAAGCTTGCCGGAGGCCCGAGACACGACCATGGTCATGGACACGTAGTGCTGACGAATATCTTCTGCACAGGTCGAGGTGGGCAACCTTAGGGGTGAGGCTCGCGACAAGTTTGTGGACGAAGTCACACTGTTGAAGAGGTTGAAGCATGACAACATTATTCAATGCTTCGCGCATTGGGACGACGAGTCGACCAACTCTGTGGTGTTCATCACAGAACTAATGACATCTGGGACACTAAAGCAGTTTGTGCAGCAAAAGACTGTGAACCTGAAGACCATGCGCAAGTGGGCGAGGCAAATTTTGAGTGCGCTTGAGTACCTACACGGGAATAACATCATCCATCGTGACCTTAAATGTGACAACGTCTTCATCAACGGAAATTCGGGAGAGGTCAAGCTAGGCGACCTCGGCCTCTCGACACAATTGTCGCAGACGCACGCGCAGAGCTGTATCGGGACCCCTGAGTTTATGGCTCCGGAATTGTACGAGGAGCAGTACAATGAGAAGGTGGACATCTACGCTTTTGGGATGGTGATTCTCGAAATCACGACCAACGAGTATCCCTTCAGCGAGTGCAAAAATGCTGGGCAGATCTTTAAAAAGGTTTCGTCGGGCAAGCCGCCAAATGCGCTCGAGCGGATCGAAAACGTAGCTGTGAAGAACTTCATTGAGATGTGCATCGCAAAAGATTTCGACAAGCGCCCCACCGCGTCAGAACTGCGCGCGCACGCGCTCATGGCGGATCTTGAGGGCACGGGGTCGGCCAAGCGTGTGGACAAGCTAGAGCCAACAAAGTCTGCCGAGGAAAGCCCGGCGCGCGAGATGGTTGTGCTCCAGGCCCACGAGACGGAGACACTCCCCCCGGAGGCCGCGGCGGCCGTCGACGACGGCACTGGGTTGCGCATCATCAGCGCGGAGATGCAGTCACCAGAGGAACAGACAGATGGCGGCACGGCGGGCAAAATCACCATCGACGCTTTCTTCGATGGCACGCTCCCCCCCCCCCCCCCCCCCCCCCCGGGCGCCCTACTTCCCGTGGCGTTGCCACATCCCTTGTCGCGCGCACGCCCCTGAGCATGGGCGGACTCTCCGGCAGAGCGGCGCAAGGTGATCGAGTTCATTTTCGACCCGGACGAGGACTCGGCCCTTTCGGTCGCGCAGGAGCTGCTGGAGCAAGTGCAGGACGACTTCAGGGAAAAGGACCTGAAGATCGACATCGAGACGGAGACTGCCGAGAAGAAGATCGCCGAGACGATCCGAGAGGCGGTTGCCAGCTACAGCGAGGGCGGCCTCGGTGCTGCGCCACAGCGCGCTCCGAGCAGCCACGGCTCGGAGCGGGGCGACGCCCAGGAGACCCTTCATGAGGTCTCTCCAGAGCGGCGCCAGGTGAGCGTTGCGGACGCCGCGACGTTCGGGCAGATGCGTGGCCAGGACGCCCCCGCCGCGCTCGGCGACAGCCAGCTCCCGCCCTCGACATCGATGAGCTCGTTTCCGCCGCTGCCGCTCAACGGCGCGTCGCCGGCGGTGCCCGCGCGCATCTCCGGGACAGGCTCCTCCCCTGCCGCTGCCGTCGCCACGCGACCCGCCGAAGACCCGGCGGCGCTTTCGGCCCAAGAGGGGCCGGCGATCGAAAGCGCCGTCGCCCCGCCCCAGGAGCTCTCGCGCGACACCGCGCCCGCGTCGGCGCCTGCCGCGTGGAATCCCGCGGGGTCGCCCGTGGGCGCGGGCAAGGACTACAAGTCGGCGGTGATGCGCCCGGTGCCGGCGGCGGCGGCGCCGGTCGACGACGCCGCGGCGGCCAACCCGGCGGGCGAAGCCGCGCCCTCGCTGCCGTCGGAGCCCCGCGCTGACGGCCCTACCGCTGCGACGGCGCAGGCGGCGCCGGCCCCGCAGCTCGCCGCGCACGCGCCGGGCATGTCGGTGGGAAGCAACCCCATTTCCGAGGGCGTCTCAATGGCGGCTATCTCGCCCCAAGCGCCGCCTGTGGCTGCAGCATCGGCATCGGCTCTGCCGGCAGCCGCACCACAAGCAACACCACCAGCAGAGCCGGCGGCAGCGCCGGCGGCAACTCCAGTTGTAGCGGCGGCAGCAGCACCGGCGGCGGCACCGGCGGCAATGCCGGTTGCAGCAGCGCCAGGATTGCAAGCATTGCCAGCATTGCCAGCAGCGCCAGCCGCACCCGCAGTGGCGGTGGCACCAGCAGCATCCGCAGCACGAGCAGCACCGGCAGCATCAGCAGCATCGGCAACACCGGCACCACTGGCAGCACCACTGGCACCAGCGGCACCACCAGCTACGTCACTGGCCACGGCGCCCCCCGCTTCAGCGCCGGCAGACGCGGCGCAGGAGCTTGAGAAGGTCGAAAATGAGCTGCATGGGGTCGCAGCACAAATCACAGAGCTTGAGCAGGTCCCCCGGCCATTCTGCGAACCCGCAGCGCATTTGGCGTTGGTGTCCCAACCCCCTGGCCACACGCGCATGATGCTGAAGCTGTGTGTTTTCTCGCGCTGCAGAAAAAGAAAGACCTCGAAGCGAAAAGGAGAGAACTCGAAGCAAAGGCGGAGCGCCTTCGTCAGCAGCAAGGCAGCGTTCCGAGAGCATCGTCAGCGATGCCGGAGGTAGCGCCAGCAGCGGCACAGGCGGCAACACCAGTGGCCGCGCCGGTAGCGGCAGTGGCGGCAAAGTCGGCAGCAGCACCAGTAGCAATGCCGACGGCAGCAGTGGCACCAGCAGCATCATCGACGGCAGCGGCAGCGGCGGCGGCACCAGCGGCAGCGGCAGCGGCGGCGGCGGCGGCGCCAGCACCAGCGGCGGCGGCTGCAGCACCAGCCCCAGCGGCTGCAGCGGAAGTGGCAGCGGCTCGTGCAGCTCCAACAGCAGCCGCACCGTCACCAGCAGTGACATCCGTACCATCAGCAGCATCGACGGCAGCGCTCGCATCAGCATCAGCGACAGGGCCGGCGATGCAGCAAGCGCACTCATATCCTTCCGTCATGGCGACTTCTGCGGCCCGTCCCGCCGTCGCCCCTGCCGCTGCAAGTTCCGGGGCAGCTGCATCAAGGCCGGCGCCCGACTTGCTGGCCCAACCCTTGGCCGCAGCAAGGCCGGATCAAGCGCAGCGTGCGGCGCCTTCGCTCACGGCACCAACGGGAGACGCGGGAGACATGTTTAGCGACTTGGTTGCGACGGCCAAGCAAAAAGTTCCGCAACGGAGCGGCACAGCGCCTCTATTCAACGGCGGCGGCAGCGCGCTGGGAGGAGGCTTGCCGATGAATGGGGGTTCGGTGGAGGACGGGAATGAGCTAAACCAGCAGTTCGCAGATTGGCCAGACACATAGAATAGAACGTATCGACAGGGCTTGGCGCTAGGCGATGTAGGGCGGCGCTCTTTGTGCAATGCATGATAGATGAGGGCAGAGGATCGGCGCACAGCTTTCCTTGCTTTCACAGCGGCTGCGCGCAATGGCATGCCAATCTTCTCGACCTCTGTCGACTACTGACTACTCAGACGATGGGATACGTGCCGTTGTGTTTCATGAAACCCCACGCTTGGTGGCGCAGCTGAGGAGGGTGCGCTGCGAGACGATGTCAGCCACGGTACCGTCGAGGCGTGGCACGCCTTCAGGGGCACGAGGCACAGTGTCTCTGGACAACGATAGCACCTCGACAAGGTGCCTCGCTTTTCTGCGGACCAGCGGGATTTCCCACTTACACCCCGATAAAAGGAACCACAAACATTTTTAGTAAACCGTTTTGCTCCCTCTCCCGCAAAGCAGCTAAACAGCGTGTCCCCCCTTGAGTGTCTTGAGGGCAGGGCAAGCTTCGGTGCGACAGCAAAAGTCAAGCAACTAGGCGACGACAGCGATGAACACCGTCGGGGAACGATTCCTCGCGGTGCTGGGTGGTGCGGCGACGGTGGGGGCAATGTACGCGGCCGTGCACGTGTTTGGGACGAGCCTCGGGCTCGCGCACTCGCGGCGGCCGAGCCAGCAGCAGCTCAAGCGTGAAGACTCCGGGGTGCTTTCTCCGTACATCACTATCACGCCCTGGATCAAGGTCCACTTCCGCGCGCCAGCGATGCTGGGTGTTTCACTCCTCGGATCGACCTTCCTAAAGGCGGCCGCGCACCCGAATGTGGTCCCAATCAGCGCGTACTTGAACGTCGCACCCAATGCCGTGTATGGCACCGGCCTCGCAATCTTTGGTGTCAGCGCATACCTCTACTACTCCAGGTTCACCCATGTACTCCACTAGCTCTCGGCTGGATCTGTGCGTTCCCTCTTTGTGCGAGGATACAGCTGGGCTCGCGCATCCCAGGCGGCATGCAGAGAGCTTGCTGAGCGTGCCACGAACGTTGCGCAGTGTGGCGTATATGGTCAAGGTGGGGACTCCTGTACCACACGGGTATGAGGTAAAGACGCTCTGCAGACACGGTCCCTTCGAGCACTTCAAGCATCCGCAGTATACCGGTCTGTTTGGCTCGGCCATCTCTGCCTCCGTCGTCCTTGACTCGGCCTGTGAGCCCCCGTCGCCCTTCGCCAGTCCAATGACCCTGCATGCATTCACATCCCTGCTGCGGGCTTCAGGCGCGCCCTCCTTGCTGCCACGGCTACCCATCTGCGCCGCGCCATCGCTTGCGCTAGGGATGCTCAGCACTTGCGCATAGCGCCAGTGCGTACGACTGAAGCCCTGCCCCTGCAACCCTTCCTTCCATGCTACTACATGCTTATCCCGGGCATGCGGCAGGGTCGTTCATCTCGCCTGCTCTCTTCTACCTGTACCTGGCATTCTTTGTGGTACCGCGCGAGGAGAAGTACATGAAGGACAAGTTTGGAAAGGAGTACGAGAAGTTCTCCAACAGGTACGCTTCCGTGCCCAGCGCCGTGCACCAATCGTTCACGCACACCGAACCAGTCGAGCTCCCCCCCGGTTGTGTCGGTTGCGTCGACTCTGAAATCGAGATCGGTTGCGCCTGGCTGCCACGCAATCCACGCACTTGGCTCAACCCGTTGCGCCCGGCGAATCGTGCACCTTCGCAGCAGCCTGCATCTCACCGAGGTGGTTCACGACTATTTTCCTTGCAGGTTCACTATCTTTTCATTCACGTCGTGAGATGCTAGACAAGCAGCTGGGCGCATGTCTGGAGTCGATTGGCAGACTGCCACAGCGTAGGGAGGCCGTGAAGACGAGTGGTGTGAAATCAGGGTCGCAGCACCAAGCTCTTCCAGCAGATGTTGTGCTGTATCTGCGTCTGCACCTGCGATGTTTTGGTTGCCCGCGTCGTTGTGTGATGGCGGCCGCGAGCGGTTCATGAAACAAAAACACAGGGCTCTTGCGTAGCGCTGCACAGGCGAGGTGCATCATTACCCCGCAGCAGCATCCGCATGCAGCCACCCGAGCACGCCGCAGCAATTCACTCATGCACCCCTCCACGCACCGCCCTACTTGCGCGCCTTCTTGCGACAGGGCGCCGGGGTGTCCGCGAGCGGCACGCGCAGGTGCACAAAGTTGTCGCAGAGCACCGATCGCGCGAACTCGTAGCTCTGCAGCACCTCCTCCCAGCGCACCGCGCCGGTGATTACGGTCTTGCCGGACGGGAACATGCCGATGAACACCTCCCGCGCGCCCTCCGCGCCGCGCCGCCCGCCCGGCGGCGTCGGGCGGAACTTCACCTTGACGCCCGTGTACCGCTGGTCCGGGTTGTAAGACACTCCGGTGACCCCCCCCCCCCCC
>ENA-UOXV01007510-UOXV01007510.1-marine-metagenome-genome-assembly--contig:-NODE-7510-length-11009-cov-5.890907_pt1 | contig 11009 bp, 16 predicted proteins | sample MGYA00238165_ERZ766961 | MGnify/ENA primary metagenome ERZ766961 (study PRJEB28924, sample SAMN03173240) | marine metagenome | biome: Marine; feature: Water; material: Subsurface seawater | place: North... | reverse complement strand
GGGGGGGGCTGTCCGCTGCGCCCCGCGTGAGCGCGCCGCGGCCACGCGCGCGGCTGCAGCCGCGCGGCGCGCGCGGCTGCAGGGGGCTGCCGGGGGGGTGGGCTCAAAGGGCTGCAAGGACACGCACTCTTGAAGACGCCCTCGAAACGGCGGCCGTCCGCCCAGCGCCACACGCCTTCGCCGTGGAACATCCCGCGGCGCCACGTCCCCTCGTACACGCACCCGTCGCCCGTGGAGAGCGTGCCGAGCCCCTCGCGCCGCCCGCGCGCGTACTCGCCCTGGTAGGTCCCTGACGAGGACGTCCAGGTCCCGACGCCGTGGCGCTGCCCGCGCAGGAACTGCCCCTCGTACACCCCCTCCCCAGGAATCGTCATCTTCCCTCGCCCCTCCATGAAGCCCTCCACGTACTCGCCCTCGTACATGGAGCCCTTCTCCTTCCAGCGGAAGCTCCCCTGCCCGTGCATCTTGTTCTCCTTCCACTCGCCCTCGTACTTGTCCCCGGACGGCCACGTGCACTTGCCTTTCCCATGAGCCTTGCCGTTCTTGGTGGCCCCCCTGCGGCCAGTCCCCAGGCGCCGTCGTAAGGGTTGGACGGGGGGCAGCAGCAGGCGGGGCAGGCGCAGCGGGGATTGAGGTGCAGGGGAGACTTGTAAATCATCTTGTCCTTCTGGATGTGGGGAGTGGGGTGAGCGTGATGGCCGAACTTATGCCCCCCAGTACCATGGTGGTGAATCTCCTCCTTCTTGGTCTTGTTCTCCTTCTTGGCCGCCATTTTGCCCCCGGCGAGTCCTTGCCTGTGCCGAGGACGGGGCTTGAGTGCAACCGTGCCGCCCCGCATCGCACGGGGGACCACGTAATCCGAACAGACGGGAGCCGCTTTTACGCGTCCTAGGGCCATATTTCGCATGGGCGGGGCTACAGAGCAAAATGCAGCAGGGCACAGCACAAGGCGCATGCTAGCTAGAATGCCGAAACTTGCAGACCTTTGTAGTAAACACCGGTCTCCAGCAGGCGCAGGAAGGAAAACGTGTTAGCTTAGGGATGCTGCAGCTAGTCTATCCTCACCTCGGTCGAGCTGGTAGCGCCCTGGACGCCGCCGCCTGCGGAATCCGGCCCCGGGACCCGGCGCAGTGGGCCCTGGCTCGGAAACCGCCCTTCTCGCCCAGAGTTTTACTACGCACTTGCAGTGGAGAGGACCAAGGATTTTTATCTTGTTCTCAGTCAGTGGAGTAAATACACTATCTCTCATACCTCGGGGCCGTGATGGTTTTGTGTACACTGAAGTGGAAACTTCGGTAAATCCCGACTCCGCGGAGCCAGAGCTCCTCCCGAGCCGCTCTTCGCGCCCCTTAACAGCTACAGCTACTCATTCTGCTCCTTCCACCTGAGCAGAATGCGTTCTTGAGAGCGACCACTCCATCGTGTCGCTTTCCAGGTCCCACCTGCATAAGTGGGCACTCGTGAGTGACAACAGCAGCGAGCACCGGGGGTGCAGATCGGCGCCGTTCACCCGTCTGCAGGACGTAGATGAATGGATAGCGTTGTAAATGAGTGCTCCGAGGGCACGGTGCGGTGCTCAACCACAGATCCCTGCCAGACACAGTATGTGAGTCGCATGCAGTTTCGCTCGGCGGCAGAACCAGAGCCACCGCGCTACTCCAGCGCGAAGGTCCCGTCGCCAGGTCACCTGGACAAGAAAGGCTGTCCCAGCTGATCTGCTGGGGAACATGATCGACCGCACTTGCCCGTCCGCTCCACGCACCTGCACCGTTGCATCCCGACACGCTGAGGCCTCGCAGGCCAGATTTGAGGTCGCAATGTGAGCCGCAAAACCAGCACAGGAGGGCGTTCAGCCACAGAGGCAGGGCAGGAGGGCGTTCCTGCGCTTCGAGGGGGTCTTGCACATCGGACAGCATCAGCACGCAGGAGAAGGGCGCGCTCGCAAGTGCCCACGCAGCCGACTGCACCACCGCTCGCCTGAGTTAACACGCGACGTGCGCTGCGAACCCCCCGCAGCAGCCCAGCGCGGGCTCGGACGGGGCACCGCGCGGTCTTCCCTCGGCGCATGATGCTGGAGCGCCATGGCGTGGCAGTCGCCGGGGACGATGGCGACGGGCACATCGACAACGCGGTTCACAAACGTATCAAACGGTTCTGACGCCCGCAGCATCGCCAGCACGCCCGCGCCCCCCCCCGCGCCCGAGCGGAGCAGCTCGTCGCTTGCGCTCTTGCTCAAGAGGCGGAAGGGTTCCGAGTACGCGAAGTGTGACCCTGCGCCCGCCCCCGTGGCGCCCAGGAGGTCAGCGCCTGTGCCCACCGCGCCGCACAGAGGAGGCTGTGGCCGCGCGCCGGGACGCCACCGTTGCACTCGCCTTCTCTCTGTGCGAAGCCGAGGTCAGAGAGCGTGTAGGATGACACCTGCCCACGCGGCCGTCAGCTGCCCGGCGCGGCAGGCCGCGCGCAGCGGCGCACGGCGGCAGCGCGCAGGGGCAATCGCGGCGCGGGCACGCGCCCGGGACCCCGCACCTCTCCGATTTCCTTCCACGCGCCCTGGAGATGCACCCTGCAGGGCGCAGGCCGCCCGCGCTCGTCCTCGTGCGCACGATGAGCCCCGCATTTCGCCCCACACCCTGCCTCCGCTCGCCACTCCGCGCGAAGTTCGCGGCGGGAGAGACAGCCGGCCGGAGCGGCGACAATAGGAGAAGGTACACGTCCGCCGGGCGAGGCTGATTTCTGTCGGCGGTGGGGCAGCATCCCCCGAGAAGGGCATGCGCCGTCCTTTCTGATCTCTGCAACGAGGTTTGCGAGCGCATTTCTTGAATTTCCTGCGCAGGCATCGTCGGCGCATACGTCGCGCCGCATTTCCATACGTTTGATGCCTGTATGCGCCCAAGAGGACGCGATAGTATTTGCACCCCCCCGAAGTTTGCTTCGCTTGTTCCCGATCTGGCCGAACGGGGATCCAGCCGAGATCTCTCCTGTTCGAGCGCCGTGGCGCAATGCGTGCCCGTCGGTCGGCTATCAGTGTTGTTGACCGGAGGAGTGTTAGTCAGCGATAGTCGCCCCGTTCCTTCCCCCACGATTTTCATCAGTGATTTAGTTTGAGAACTTGAGAACTTGAGAACTTGAGAACTTGAGAACTTCGGTAGACCGTCTACTTCACGGTTTGGAGCCGGAAAGTCATTCGTCTGTGGGCAGTCAGGGAGGGGGGCAACGGGGCACCGCAGTCCTCGTGGAAAATCTCGTCCACCACTTATCCTTGAGGTCGACGCAATAGGGCAGCTTACCGTCTTGCGGCTCCGGCGCCGTTGCCATTGATTAGAGCGCCGCAGCAGTGCGTCGCATTCGCCGGGTGATCCCGGGATAAAGGGGGCCCGCCGCCGCCGAGTGAGAACGCCATGGGGAGGCGTGCCAACGACAGCGGGGTCCGCGCTCCAGACACAGGTTCCCTTCGATCCCCCCGCATGGTATGGCGTGGCGGGCCTCTGTGCTGCATCTGCCCAGCGCAGGGCTGTCAAACTCTCAGACGTGGGTTCACCTTGCAGGATCAAAAAAGAGGTTCGACACGAACCGCCAGCAGAAGGACAAGACAGGTAGATTCCTGCGCCCCCGTTCTCATGAGACCCTGTAGAACTCAGCTTGTTGGTGCCAACCCCAGCGCGCCCGAACCGACCAGCTCCATGCTGCGTGGGGGCTACTTTCCAGCCCATTGCTCGCCCGGGCTCCATCAAAGTTTTGAGAGCACCTCTGTCGTTGTCATTTTGCGGAAGAAGGGATTCTGTCCCTGTAACGTGTGCCTGTGGCCGCAGGAAAGTTCAACTACCTGTCTACGAAGCGGGAACGCGCGCAGATCAAGGCTGGCAAGAACGATCTCCTCCCAGAGGCGCGGCAACTTCGTCCCACCCCGCCTTGACGTCAGAAGCGGAAACCTAGCGTAGAGTCTCACCACGGATGCCCGTTACTGTACCTCAGGTGAGCTGCACTTTCTGTATCAGCGTCGTAGTGCTGATTGCCGCCATCCTCTCATTCTTTGTGTGGTGCGCCCCTACTCGCCTTTTACCCCAACTGAGGGAAGCCAGTGGACACCGCGGGGCTTCCCATCAGGTACCACACGTGAGTTTGGTTGATCAACAGGTTCATGGCACAGCTAGAGGACGCGGATGCGACCGAGGAATGAAAATCTCAGAAGGCGTCTGTCCTGCACATATACGGCCCAGTGGTCTGCGAGAAATCGTTCCAGGTCACAGTGGGAGCGCGGATCGACTAGCTGGTCGTTTGACTCGTTTGCAGTGGCAGAACGCAATCTTTCGTGACATTCATGCGCCGGGTGCTGTGCATAGAGGCTTCAGCGAATCGCACGCGTATAGAGGGCGAGTACACTCCACTGCAAATGCTTTCTTTCAGCTCAGTGCCCCGACACTGGGAGCGTGCACGCCAGCGCTGGGATTGTGACGTGCAATTATTCAGTGTGGTAGGCCGGTACGCGCAGCGATGTTGCCCAGACTAGTTGCTAGCGAGCAGACACACGATTTGGATGAGATCCCCCATGCGACACAGGTCGCTGGCAGTTGGCTTCTCTACTGTAAACAACAAAGAAGATCAACCTCTTACGACGATGCTGCGACGTTGAGTCGCCACATTGCCGTCAGTTGCCCCCACAGCAGCTAGCTGCTTAGTGGAAGACAACGGGCGGGCCCTCCCAGGGGACACCGTTCCTCCAGTAGTCGTAGGAGGAGTTCATCGGCGAGCAGCCGAACATGCCGGCGACGGCGCACGGGGCATCGGGGCCGTCATCGGCGATGCCACCCCACTTCGGGGGGGGTCCAACGTCGCCGGCGTGGTGGTGGGCCAGGAAGGCCTCGACGCCCATGAGCTGCGCAGCGAAGAAGCAACGCCAGTCAGAAGCCGGTCACGTGTACACAAGCCGCAGAACGGCACCGCTCATGAACATGCATAGATGCAAGTAGAAATCTGCACTATATGACAAATCACATACGTGTTCCCGACCTCAAATCCGTTCACGCGGCCTGGGCCTGCGAACAGCCACAGATGGGGAGGGGGTGCGACTCGAAGGCGCACAGTCCCACCACAGTGCAGGCCACCCTACTAGCGGATCGTGGTCCACTAGAGTGGTTGCCATGTAACACAGCCGTCTCATCCCCGCCCCCTAGACGCGTTGTCGCTCCCACGCGCCCTTCAGAGCGCAACCATTGGCAGTGACCACTCTTGGATCCAGCCACCTCTCGTGAGTGCCGCTTGCGCGGAAGAGAATAGCCCGTGAATTCGGTCACCATCGCACTGAGGACTCATCTAAGCTGGTTCATATGTCTGGGTTCCCTGTGGGTGCACTGTGGGAAGTGGCGAGCATCACCTTCGCGAGCATTTTCAGGGTATTGATGGGAGACAACGAAGAGGCATCCGGACTCTTTGCCCTCAAGTTGACTAATCCATCAGCCAACCCCATTATGAATACGAGATTGAGAACGAAAATGGGGGTAAATCGAGTTTTTGCGCTCAAGGGGTCGCCAAGTAGAGCGACCTCCACCAATTGGTGGGGGTCCCTTCCACCGCGGGCGACCGACCACACTCTCCTAAATAACGTAGACGAGATGATCACCCGAGGCAATGCCAATCCCTTCTTGAGCGCAAGCGCGGTTCAGGCCCTGCTTCACAGACGGACGCCAGTGCTCTTCCTCGGCAACGGGCCGAGAACACAGTATGCAGACGTGAATGCCGTGATGGAATCCGCCGATGTGCCGCTGCGTCAGCTGCGCAAGGAATTTGGCGATTCGTTGATTGCCGTATTTGGTGGGGACACCTGCATCGAGGGAGAACCGGACCTCGGCGTTTTGATGAGGGAAGTCAAGGGACGGCACGATATGCCGCTCCTTGCTGTGGTAGGCTGGGACGAAGTTGATCAGCACATCGACTTCGCGTTCCGCTATGTGACGAAACAGTCCGAGGACAGCGGTCGCGAAGTCTATGGTGGGTTTGACTCCTCCACGGGCGTGCCCCTCGGTGGTACGGCTGTGTACCTGGGGCAGTGGCTCTCGCAGCTGAGGGCGGTGGTCGCCTTCGAACCACGCGGGTCCGTTGGACGTGCCGAGCTTGCATTCGCGCGAGACATCCCTGGGCTGAGAGTAATCGAGGTGCAAGCGGCGGCACGTTTCCAGCCGAAGCCACCAGTGTAAGGTGCAATTTTCGAGCAATAATGTGCGAGTCAATCTTTTTTCCCGCTCCGATCTACCCTCTTCATGTTCACGACTAATCCTTCAAGTCTGTCACTCGGTCACTCTCTCTCTCTCCCCCTCCCCCTTTCTCAAGCACATGGACCTCTTTGCAACGGCGCGGCGTGCACACACGGCACTCGGTCGTCTGAGATGGTTCAACCTATTTGCTCTTGCCCTTCTCGGCGAGCTTCTTGCCGAGGGTAGTGGTCTCTCCCCGGCGGATATCGGCGATGAGCGCCACCAAGAACCCGTACGATGCATGTGTCACGGCCAGCGGCAGGGCCTAGTAGTGGGGCGTGTGAGAAAGCGTGGGCGCAAACAAGGCACAAGCAAGATGCTAGAAGCGTGGGCGCTTACCGCCCACATGAGACGGAGTGCCAGCGGGATGAGCGAGCCGGAGGGGCGGAGGAAGAGGTTCGAGATGATGGCCCAGCACACGAAGATGGGTGCGTACAGGATGCGGATGAACACAAACGATACAGCGAGCGCACACGCCGCGATGTAGTTGGCCCCCCGACCCAGAAGACCCTCTGAGTGGAGGACGTTGGTGATCGCGTACGAATTGTTGATGGGGTTTGTGATCTCACCGATGCAGATGCATAGGCAAGTCGAAAGGTCGCCGCGCCCCAAAAGCAAGCATGAGCACATGTACAGCAGTCTGAGCAGCCCGCATCCGAAAATTAGCCCGGCTGAGCAGCAGCACGCGTTGCACTCGGGGGAACTAGTGTGGGCGCGGGAACGGGTGGCACGTGGCGGTGTGGTGCAGCAGGAACAGGGTCTCGTGGGGTGCCCATATGAGCATGTAGACGCTGTCGGCGAGCATGTACCCCGTGCACCACATCACCGTTGCCATCCCCGTCGGCGAGTTGGCCTCGAGCAGGTCGAAACCGCTATCCAGACCCCCTGAGCACTCAGCGCCGAGGATTCAATGCGTGTTGGGCAGGCGCTACGGTGGGAGCAGTCGCTGCAGTTTTGGTCGGGCACACACCGAAGAGCGTCCAACCGCGCGTACGGAGCTCCTCATGTGTGAAAACGACGACAGTAGTGCAATGGCTGAGAAGTGGGGACGCAGAAATCAGCGGGGCTGCACCCGGAGGCGGCGGCAGGTAGGCGGGTTCAGGGGCTGATGGATGGCCGACATGACGGATCCCACGCAGGAAGCAAGTTCGTTCAACCTCGCCGGGTCCTTGATCGATCCCATGAGCCGCAGCAACCCTGCGCTCTGCGAAGGACGAATTCGAGATTCAGCGTGCGGGGCACGGAGCGCCAGATGCTCTCACTGCGCATCGAGGTCATATACGGAGTGCGAGCGGTCGGTCTACATAATGCAGGCTACCCTCCTGCACCAACACTTAGTCCAGTGCACCATGGATCTGGGTAGCAATTCGCAGCGCCCTACGGTGGCAACGTAAAAACGCGATGGTGCGACTGCGCACGCACCGTGCGATTCACGACGAAGAAGAACACCGTGATGGCCAGGAGATACGCAAAAGGCGACTCCACGACGCCATCACCAATGCGCTCCCAGTCAGAGCGGAACGAGCCCAGCGTCGTCAACGACGCCTGGGCAGACATGAAACGCCAGAGTCCCACCGGTGCGGGGACTGGGCTTAGCACCGAGGTTTTGCGGGGAATGGAAGCGCAACTTGATTTGATTTGATATCTTACGAAGCTTGACATGTACGTTTTTCGGGTTTTCTGGAGTGTCCTCAGCACACACGGCGAATTGAACAACGGGCAGAAGGGAGTAAGGCCTTGAACGGGTCCCAGGGCGATCGAGGCCCCGTCTTCCGCTGGTGGGCTGTGCTACTGGCGTGCACCATGTTCGAATCTAGCTGAACGTAGCCCTCCCGCTAGCAACCGCTCAAGTTTCGCAGCAGGTTTCGTCGCCAGGCGCTTCCGGCACCGGCAAGGATGGCTGAGGCAGACGACTTGACCGGCCCCGATTGCCGCACACAAGGGCTTCTGGTCAATACCGGCCATTCCCTATCCAACGCACGCTCGTCCTCTCTCCTTCGCCCCTCCCAACCCCTCCCCCCACCCCCAAACCGTCACTCCAAAACTCCCCCGTGGGTGGCGAGGTTGCCTCATCGACGGGGTTTCCTGCCAAGCAAACAGTGGTGTTCTATTCAAAAAGCTTGAGCTGGCCATGTCCCTAGACACCAGTCTCCTGTCAAAAGTCGCCGGTCTCGCCTGCTAAGTGCCGTTCCCCATCCCCAGGTTTTTGCGCCGTCGGCAGGTGTCACACTCGTTCTCTATGCGTACCTCTGCTTGTCAACCCCTCCAAGGCGAGGCATTCCGTTTCGTGAACGTGTCACGACGTACATGGTCTCTTCTCGCATTGGCTTTTTCATCGAAGTGATCTCAGCCCTCCTCTCCGTATTTTCATGTGGCATCTACATCGCAGGGACGTATCACACTGTCCCGCCCGCATGGTACGAGGACGCCGAGATCTCCATGTCGACATTCTTCCTGGTGTACTGGCTGTTCAACGTGATTTCAGCACCCAAACGCATTCCTGCTCTGTTCTCACTTCAGTCTGCGATCGATGCAATCACCGTCGTCCCGGTTGTCATCACCACGCTGCTCGGTCTGTGCGAAATGACGTTCGGGGTCTTTGCCGCTGCCCGCGTCCTGAAGTTCCTTCGGGTCATCCGGTAACGTGACCCTCCCGAGATCAGCCACGTCTTCATCGTTTCTACACCCCGGGGTTCCTAGCTTTTCAAAAGTGCCCACCCATCGTCGCTCGAGGCAATGGCCAGCCAGAAATTGAGTGTTGGTGTTGCGCGGCAGGCTGCTGCGTGTGATGCGCACCGTTGATATGATTGCGAACACAACCGCCGAAGACGCAATCAAGCGGCAGATGATGCGGGTTTTCTCGGTAGTTGTGGTAGTGCTCGTCATCTCAACGGGCTTCGTGCAGTATCTCGCGAACGAGATGGCGGGAGAAAACTGGATCGGGATCAAGACGCGGTGCAGCTTCCCGGACGCCGACGTATGCGGAGGCCTTTGCACGCCTGCAGCGTCAGCCAACGCGAATGGCTGCATCACCATAAAGCGCTTTGGCGAGCCGTCGCTCTACTCGTGCACCTTTTTGGCTGGGGGGTGTCACCCGAACCCAAACCCAAATCCAAACCCGGACCCGGGCCCTGAGGACGGATCTGCCACGCGCCCTCGTGCAGGCCCTCGCAAATCCAAGACGCCGACTGCAGCAACCAGATGGACTTCCATGAGTCGCTCTACTTCACCATCATCACGTTCACCACGGTCGGGTAATGCCGCGAGCCTTTCGCCGCTTGCCCCGCCCCGCGCCAGGGCGCCTCAGCTGGGCGCGCGCAGGTACGGCGACATCACGCCGGTCTCGGCGCTCTCCAAGATGGTGATGATCGTCCTCGTGTGCTTCACCGCTTACGCCATCCCCAACCAAGTGCTTCCTGCCCCTGCCCTCTCCCGCCAGCGGCGCCCCGCCGCCCGCGCGCGCGCCCGCCGCTCACGCCGCGCCGCCGCCGCGCCGCCCGCGCAGCTACAAAAGCTGCAGGCGCTGCGGGAGCTGCGGTCCGAGTACGACGGCGTGTTTGCACACACGCCCGGGCGTCCCTTTGTGATCCTGTGCTGCTCGCCGGACGTGGACGTGCGGCCGTTCGTGGCGGAGTTCTTCCACGAGGACCACGCGACCAAGAGGAGCTCCCCGCAGCTCGTCCTCCTCATCAACACCTTTCCCTCCCAGAAGATCCGCCAGCTCCTCCTCAAGGTGCGCCTCCGCCCCGCCCAATCCAGTAGTAAAGTTTCGGGGGGTTGTTGTGTGCTGCTTCGCTCGCCCCGCCCCGCCGCGCCCTTGGGAGAATCGACACCCCGGGGGAGATGATGGAGGTGGTGGGACGATCCGCGCCGCGCGCCGCCGGGCCAGCTGACCGCGGCGGGGCGGCGGCAGTATGCGGTGCGGAAACGGCTGGTGTACATGACCGGCGACGGGACGTCGGCGGTCGACCTGGGCCGCGCGCGCGTGGACCTGGCCACGGCGGTGTTCCTCATGGCCGACGGCTCGCAGACGGACCACAACAAGCAGGACGCCATGACGGCGCTGCGCGCGCTGATGGCGCGGCGCACAAACCCGTCGGTGAAGATCTACGCGCAGATCCTGCAGCCCGAGAACGAGCACATGGTCATGACCGCGGGCGTGGCGCGGCACGACATCATGTGCTCCAACCAGCTGCGCCTCGCGCTGCTCGGGAACGCCACGGTGGCGCCGGGCCTCCCGACCATGCTGCTCAACCTCATCCAGTCCATCTCCTGGCGCCAGTCCGGCTTCGACGCCGACTGGCAGGCGCGCCGCCGCTCCCGATCTCTACTCCCTTGATCCCCCCTAGGAGCGTCGATGCTCTTGGAGCCCGCCCGGCAGCGCGCCGCGCCAGCAGTATGCGCCAGTGCCCCGAAAGGCGAACGGGAGCTCGCTCCTCTCAGAGAAAGAAGTGTTGGACGAAAAACGAGCCCCGAACCCAAACCTCCCGCGCGCCTGCCGGCGCCGTGTGAGCGCGGGCACGTGGCTCGCGGCGGCAGGAGGAGTACTCGGAGGGGATGACGATGGAGATCTACAACCTCAAGCTTGCGCCGGAGCTCTGCGGCACGCCCTGGACGGGGCTCGTGCGCCTCTTCAAGCAGCGCGCCAACGCCTGCCTCATCGCCGTTGCGCACGAGGAGTTGGTCTCGCAGTCAATTCTCTCGCCGCAGAACTCGTCGGAGTCGGATGCCGTGGGCGACGGGATCGCCGCCGACGCGACC
>ENA-UOXV01007509-UOXV01007509.1-marine-metagenome-genome-assembly--contig:-NODE-7509-length-11011-cov-6.596659_pt1 | contig 11011 bp, 8 predicted proteins | sample MGYA00238165_ERZ766961 | MGnify/ENA primary metagenome ERZ766961 (study PRJEB28924, sample SAMN03173240) | marine metagenome | biome: Marine; feature: Water; material: Subsurface seawater | place: North... | reverse complement strand
ACTCAATACTCCCAACCATCAGAAGTCGCTGCTTACAAGTGCGCCTTGAGACAACAGATAGCTCGATACAGGATGCGTCATGGTTGGAATGGTTGGAGCTCTACGAAAATTGGATCACTCAGTTGCTCGACCGGAAAAGTCTCCAGAACGACAGAGTCTCACCTCTTTTCGCTGCCTACGGCTTAATTGAGCGTCTGATTGTGATTAACAAAAACATTGCAGATCAGGAATGGAAAAAATATTCAAAATCATTACCAGAAGGAGTGGAAGATAAAGAAAAAGACGCTATCGAAACCTCAATCCGTAAGGGCATTCGATCAAACTTGATCAGGAGTTTAATTGATCGCTCAAGAAACTTGGTTGTAAATTCAGATATACCAGTCGAAAAAGCAGCTGGTAAACTGGCTAAAGTAGTTTCCTTGGCTGAAAAAATAACTGGTCTGCTCGAAGTCAACCTTAAGGATGAAACAGCATTCGAGTATTTCTGGCTTACATCACTTAGGACATGGAGTGCTAAAGCATAGATCATCCTTATGGACACGATTTTTGAGAAAATCATCAACCGGGATATCCCTGCAGAAATCCTCTTTGAGGACGAAATTTGCATCGTTATTCGCGATATTGAACCTCAAGCACCTGTCCATTGCTTAATTATACCAAAAAAGAAAATCGAGAGGATTTCCTTAAGTAAAGACTCTGATCAATCTACTCTTGGCCACCTTTTGCTTATCGCTCGAAAAACTGCTTCCGATGAAAAACTCGATTCTGGATTTAGGGTCATAATCAACAATGGACATGAAGGCGGGGAAAGTGTTCCTCATTTACATGTGCACTTGATGGGTGGCAGACAAATGAATTGGCCACCAGGTTAAAATGAAAAAGTTCAAATCACCCTATCTACACTGTCTTGTAATTTTATTTTGTACCCTGATACAGAGTACTTCATTCGCTGACCGACTTATAACCGCCGACGGTTCAGAAATTAATGGAGAATTCATTCTTTTCGAAGATGGAAACCTTACATTTCAAACGAAATTTGCCGGTAAAATCAAGATCTCAACCGATCAGATAAGCTCACTCTCTACAAATAGTGCCATTTCCATTCGGCTCGATGATAACCGTACTTTCGAGAGTAAAGTCCTTCAGGCGAATAATTCGCAAATCCTCATCGAGGAAAATCAATTAACACCAACCTTTTCAGAAGTTCGACACCTCTGGCCAAGTGAAAAAGAAGACCCCTTACTTGTGATCATGCAAAAGAAAGCAAAATTGTTGGTCATGTCATGGCAAAACTCACTTGGGTTCGACATGATGGGTGCGTCAGGGAATACCGAGAGTTTTGGTATCGGTGCCCGACTTGACAGCCAGTATGGAAATAAACTTCGAAAATATGACATGTACCTGAGTTACAATAACTCATCCAAAAAGGACCAAACCATTGTTGATGAAACAAAACTTGGTCTCGAGTATGATTCACGATTTTTTGAACAGCTTTCCTGGTACGCGAAAACGGACCTCGAAAATGATCAACTTGAAGAAGTGGACCTACGTGCTACCACTGCACTGGGTATTAAATATTCCTGGATCGAAGATAAACCTTACAAAATCTCTCTTCGTTCCGGTCTTGCATTCAGGTTTGAAGAGTACGGTCTTGCAGACCAGGAAAATGTCGATGCACTCGCGATGGACTTCGGAATCGAATATGACCACAAGATCAAGGATACCTTAAGCCTAAACAGTGATATCACTATTGTCCCCAGCGTGGAAAATGTGTCTGACTACCTCATTAGTAAAGATACAGCACTCGTTATACCCCTTGCTAAAAGCTCGGATTGGAATTTACGAACCGGCATTGATGGAACCTACAATTCTACTCCAGTAAAAAATAAGGAGGAATTGGATTTAAAATACTATATGCGAATAATCTACCGACTAGATTAAAGGCCCGACTACCCGATTAGTTCTTCATTAATTCTTTAATCGAAAAAAAGTCGCTTACCTCATGAAGAAATCCGACTAGTTGGCAAACAAGTAGGATAAGGAGTAATATCCCAGCCGTAATCAACCAACTTGCAGGTAGCTTTTTATTCATTTCACTCCCCTCCCTCAATCAATACGACCACGATTCTTAATCCATTTTAAAGTTTTGCCATACTGCATGTCGGTATTTCGATCTAAAACTGGTAAGTCCTGTGCCTTCGCACCTCTGTCTGCATCAAAAAAATCCTTTGTCCGCTTAAAGCCTCTTTCGTCAATTATACCCTCCTCAATTCCAGAAACTTCTCTCCGGTCGAGGAAAGTTCGAATTCGGCCGAAAGTTCTTGGCTGTTGCCTGCTAATTTCATCCTTACGAGCAGAATCAGTAATTGGTTTAGTATTTGAAATCTTTTGTTTCTTTTCACCAAATCCAACCTGTTGAACTGGAGAGTACAACTCACCTTTATCCCCTAAGGAATTACCACTGTTATGAAAACCGACTGCTACATCATTTTCAACCAGATCATCCCCCACTACACTTTTCACTTCGTTCGCAAAGCCAACTACCCTGTTCGGTCCAGATGAGGGTGCTACTTTATCAGACTCTACAACTACTGATGTATTTACCTCATTCCTAACTGGGTCTGAAATAAAACCTGAACTACCGCTCAATGGCTTTTCATTAAGATTAAAACTAGGATCGCCTCTTTTATTTATATTTGTCTTTGTCTTGCTGGAAGCCCCTTCTGTTACATTCTTCTGACCAGCTAATGATCCTCCGTTCGTGGACTTAAGCCCCCCATTTTCTTCCCTTGTAGGTTTTGAATTTTCAGCCGAAAAGAAAGACTCCAGACCATCCTCTTCTTGCTTTGTGGTTTGATTTGACAAATTCATTTTCTTATTACCATGGCCAACATCTTCAGCAATTTTTTCGTTGCCAGTTTTTAGGCCCGCAGAAATATCTTCTTCTTTATCTGTAGAAGCTAGATCCTTACTTCTTTTACTATCATCACTCTTTAATTGATTAAGAGAATCAACCTCTTTTTGCTGTAAATCAGCCTGTCCATTTTCACTACTCTCTCTGGATTCATTTTCAATTTGTGAACCCTGATCTAATACTTCACTTACTATTGATTTTGGCTTCTCAATAACATGGGGGACTTGTTTTGTTTTTTCAGATGAAAACTTATCCTCATTGCTTTTTTTCTCGATTGGTTGATCGCTCTTTACCGTTACTGGTTTGGTCGCACAACTGGTAAAAGAATAAGTAACCGCAAGTAGGATAAGAAAATATAACCAAGGCACCTCTTTCACAATTTAAGGTTAACGGGTTTCAGCAGGGAAAGGGTTTAGTGCAGCAACCAGAAGATCTATCAAGGAACAAATCGCCACTCCCCCAGACTCAGACGAATCGAGCGATAATACAACCGAGCCAACCCGCTGATTTTTAGTCGTGCTACTCGCATTAATATTTTCGAACTGATCGAATCCAATTGTTTGACTCAGGTCAATTCGCTCAATCAGGTTACCCGCAGTCTGAAAGTCTAACCGCTGAAGGAAAATCTCGACAAACTCGCCATAAACTGAATCCATAACTGCTGCATTCTCGCTGTCCCGGATTTGGTCTAATTTACTTGCTATCTTCAACCCAAAACCTGCATCCAGAACATCTTCATCGTATTCATAAACACCTTCCAGTGATACGCGATCAATCCCAACCTTTGACTTTACATGAAGATCAAAGCTTAAAAACTCACGAAAATTCTCAAAAAGTTCATCTTCACCATCATTTTTAGTAAAGGATTCAAAAAAGTTTTTCCCTAAAACCGACAAGCCAACGTCATAATCCTCCCCAGTTAGTTTATTCCCGAGTTTAGAATTCATAATATTTGAATTCTGACCGTAAGTGAAGAGCTGTACCATTTCCTCGTCCAAAAACTCAGGATCTCTTTCATCAGACCACCAGGAAGATAAGATGACGAGGCATTGATCATCCATACCTAAAGAAATATGAGAGGATCGATGGTGAAAAGACATAAATTCAGGGGATTTATTTTCCTTAACTCTCCAAGAATTGCCTACGCTTTTCAATTCGAGCTTTCGCATAATAAAGTCGCGCAGGTGGTCAACATCTCCAATAGGAATAATTAATCCCCACACGATGTCCTGCTCTCGCTTTTCAATAAACTCCTCTTGGGGAAATTGTAGAAAATATAATACTCTGCCATGCGGATTTATTCCACACTCCTCGGGTGCCCAAGCCAAATTATTTAAAAAGGGAATACTTTCGATGAAATCATCTGATATTATTTTGGGTAAACCAACCTGCTCAACCATTCTCAATCCAGAAAAAGAAAATACCCCAAAAGTGTTTTCCGGGATATAAGCAAAAGAACGATTATCAAAACGATGGGAAGATAGTTTCCCCATAAACGAAGCTCTCGATTGGCTTATTGTATCCGTCTCTTCGTCAGGAGAAAATCGGTCATATGCAAACCAAGCAACCAAAGCCCCAATCACAACAATGATCGGTATATTTCCTGGAGAAAAGAAGCCCCCCCCTCCTTCAGGCTTCACATCAGTAGATCTATCAACAGGGGACTGTCCTCTAGCTTTTAATAAAGATGCATTATAGGCTATAACCAAGGTCACTGCAAGTGGGTCGAATACAATGACAAGGATCAGAATGAACCATTTAACTACTCGGTTAACCGCTTTACTCATTGCCTCTTCGATGATGATCGGATTTTCAGTCTCCTCCGCTTCTGCAATGGATGAATCAAACGCTCGGGCGACAAACTTGAATGACCCAATATCTGTTGCCCTGATCTTACCGGATAATTCTAATATTTTCCTTTCAGCTTCTTCTTTTTTGGCTAGTAGTTCGCTCTTCTTCGCTTCTAGTTCCTCTGAACTCTCAGGGCCAAAAACAGACCCTGACTCACTTAATGCAGTTATTTTCCTGCTCGCTTCTGCAATTTCGCTTTCAAGTGACTTTATTCGTTCATCCACAGATGATCTTGCCTGTTGCAGGTTTTGCAAAGCTGTCTTTACATTATCAGCCTGTTCAGCACCTCCTGTTGTTAATGAAGTTATTTTCGTGTTTGCCTCAGAAATTTCGTTCTGTGCCTGAACAATTCTTTCATCCAACGAATTGTATCTCTTATCAAGATCATCTCTTGCTTTTTGCATAGCAGAAGAAATCAATATCAAACTTTCGCGTAACCCTTCTCTTTCAACCGATTGTGTTTTCAGTAATTCAGCCGCTTTCTTAAGCCCGTCTTCCTTAAGAAATCCCCCTGCCCCCTTATCCTGGTATACTTTAACAGCTGCATCCAATTGCCCGATCCGTTCATTAATTTTGGCTTCCTTGGCAAGTTCCAGCCTAATCCTTTCATCAATATCCTCCTTAATTGGCGACTTCTGGCTTTCTAGTGACGCAATATCCTTTCGTCTTGTATCAATAAACTCCTCTATTCTCTTTTGCTCGTCCTCCCGCCTTTCCCTTTCTCCGATAATCATCTGATCTGTTTCCTCAACAAGTCTTGCCTTGGCTAACTCTGCAGAAACAACATCCTTCCTTCGTTCCTCTATATATTCCTCCAAGCGATCTCGTTCATCAGATTGCTTCTCTTCACGCAAAATAGACCCCTTCTTTCCAGAATCCTTATAAGCATCGACCAACCGGTCATAATCAACCTGCTGCCGCTGTAGGCTGATAATCTCTTTTTCGTACCCCTCCACCTGGTTAAGAGTTTCCTCAAAGGCCTGTGATAGGTATCCGTAGATTCCAGCTGAAGTAATACCTATCAATAGAACCACAGCTAGGAGCAGATAGGTACGGAGTGTTCTGTTGCAAGTATGCCAGTTACGGTACAAAAAAGAAGCTGCAACTAGTTTACCAAACTCCAGGCTCGAAGCCATTATTATGATTGGAATTGTAAATGAGCTTACCGCACCAAAAGTCAGTGCTATTCCTCGAACGCTAAAATAGGCGGCACAACCAGCTATAAACAATGCTGCTCCTCCTATTACCAGCGTAAAGAAATTCATATATCTCTTATCACATGCAAATTTGAAAAGGGAAAGGTGAAGTTGTTCCCAAAAGCAATATTTATTCACGATTGTCTCTTTTCCGTTTTCATTCTTGTTAAAATCCTTTTTGGTTTAAACCGGATGGATTTTCACAATTACTTCACCGCCATAGACTGGCTCGTGGTCTTCGGATATCTTCTGGTAACCACTTTAGTTGGGCACTTTCTGAAAGGAAAACAATCCACCATAAAAGATTTCTTTCTCGGTGGCAGATCCCTCCCGTGGCTTGCAGTGAGTGGTTCAATCATAGCCACTGAAATTAGTGGGGTCACATTTATCGGGGTTCCCGGTATGGTTTATGCCGCAGGTGGAAACTTCACCTACCTGCAATGGGGAATCGGTTCAATCATTGCCCGTATTATTGTCGGTTACTTTTTTGTCCGGGTATTTTACGAAAGGGATATATACAGTCCCTATGATTATATTGGCAACCAACTGGGAGAAGGAGCAAAAAGACTAGCCACACTGATTTTTCAAATCGGTGGAATACTTGGGCAAAGTGTTCGCGTACTTGTCGCCGCACTTGCTCTCAAAGTGGTTACTCCACTCGAATTTCACGAGTGCATCTGGATTATTGGCTTATTTGCAGTTGGCTGGACTCTTATGGGTGGAATGAGAACAGTCATCTGGACCGATGTGATGCAATTCTTTCTTTTTGTCGGTGCCGGTCTCTTTTCTCTTGGCTGGATCGTTTCCTCGCTCGACAACGGGTGGAGCACACTGATGGATGTTTCAGGTGAAGCGGGTAAATTTACATTTCTAAACTTAACAAGTGACCCAGCCGTTGGCTTTACCCTCTGGGTGGCGATTATTGCGGTTCCTTTTCAAAACCTCAGTGCCTTTGGGGTTGATCAATTGAATGCACAACGAATGTTTTGCTGCCGAGATGCCTCAGACGCCCGCAAGGCAATGATCACCAGTTCAGCAGCATTATTGCTCACCACCCTTATGCTTTTCGTCGGAGCCGGTCTTTTTGCTTATTATGAACCGCTCCGAATTAGTGGTTCAGAACCGGCTATTTTTTCCGAGGACAGCAACTATATCTTCCCCGTTTGGATTGTCACCGAACTTCCAGTCGGACTTCGGGGCTTAATCTTAGCCGGTATCTTTGCAGCTGCTATCTCCAGCCTGGATTCTATTCTTGCCGCTCTTTCCCAGACCACTCTTTCACTATTCCGTAAATCCGGAAACGATGAAAAACAGGTAAAGAAAGATCTTTTCAACTCACGACTCCTCGTTCTTTTCTGGGGAATCGCACTTTCTCTTTTTGCCATTGAGCTCGATTCACTTCGGGGCAAAGTAAATGTGGTCGTTCTTGCTTTCGGGATGGTTTCATACACGACAGGACCGATGCTCGGAATGTTTCTTGCCTCATTACTTACACCCCAAGCAAGTGCAAAAGGGCTGAGTATTGGCTTTGCCTGTTCTTTCTTGCTTGTCGCCTATCTGAGACCGGACATCTATCAGATCTTACTCAACTTCGACCTGATTACGATCGAGCAGATTAAGGATTGGAGCGGGCTGGAGGTAAAAAACGAAAAACTCTCAATTCAGATTAATACCGCCTGGGCATGGCCTGTTACCGTATTTATTACTTGGGGATGTGGCATTCTTTTTCCGAGAAAGAACCATGGTTGATTTCGAACAAAAACTTTTCCCAAAACCACAGGTTATCCATCCTTCCACTAACCTGTTTCCAGTTCCGTCATTTTTGCCCTATCAAATCGAGCATTCATCTTTCAAATTATTACAAGCCCACATTAAGAAACTTGGCTTCACTGAAGCAAATAACCCTGAGCAGCCCCTTCTATTTATCCGTTTGGATGATTCAACACATCCTGAAGGGTATCGATTAAAAATTTCTCCATCCCGCATAATCCTCTCAGCTAAAAAACCAGTTGGTGCTTTCCATGGACTGCAAACCCTTTCCCAGATTATCAACCTTCAGGGAGCAAACCCGAATATCCCCTGCGTGGAAATTGAAGATTTTCCCGCACTCAATCGACGTGGATTCATGCTCGATGTTAGCAGATGCAAGGTTCCGACAATGGAATCGGTATACTCCATGATCGACTTACTTGCATCCCTTCATGTCAACGAATTGCAGTTATACATCGAGCACACATTCGCGTTCACCGATCACCAGCCTGTATGGCAGAATGCCTCTCCATTCACAGCTACTGAAATTCAGGAAATTGACCGTTACTGCAAAGATCGGTTCATTAAACTCGTTCCAAATCTAAATTCCTTTGGGCACTTTGAACGCTGGCTCTGCCATGACAACTACAAACACATGGCAGAATGCCCCGACGGGTTTCGTAGAGAGAACCCTTTTATTGAAAGGGATCATGGCACCACTCTTAAACCAAACCAGGCAAGTCTCGACTTCGTTGATTCACTATACAAAGAATATCTCCCAAATTTTTCATCGCACCAATTCAATGTAGGAATGGATGAACCTTGGGAACTTGGACAAGGCTGGTCCAAGGATCAGGTTGATAAAATGGGTAAAGATAAGGTCTACCTCAATCACCTCGATGGCATACGGGGATTAGTTGAGTCACATGGGAAAGAAATGCAATTCTGGGCTGATGTCCTGTTGGAAAACCCTGAAAACGCAAAGCTTCTTCCATCATCTGCATCTCCTATAATCTGGGGTTATGAGCCAGACCATCCATTCCAGGAACAGGCACAGGCTATATCTGACTGCAACTTGCGATATTGCCTGGCACCGGGAACCGGGACATGGAGAAGCTTTACCGGACGTTGGCCAAATGCTATGCAAAACATTGATTCTGCCATCATTAATGCCAAAGAATATGGTGCAGAAGGAATTCTTCTCACCAGTTGGGGGGATTGCGGAAACCATCAACCATGGGCAACCTTATACCCTGCTCTCTTTTATGGTGCAGCACAGGCATGGGCAGGCCAACCAATCAATGAATTGGATATTGTTAATGGCATGAATATCCTACTTTTTAACAACCAATACAATTCTCCATCTCGAGCCCTTATGGAACTAGGCAGACTCGATCAGAAAATCGGTTCAAATATACCAAACACCAGCCTTTGTTGGTTCCTTCTTTTTGCCCCTCATCCCGAAAAGCTACTTAGCTTCCTTACCCAAAACCACCAAGTCAGCCAGTTAGAGGATGGACTTGAACACCTTCAGTCAGTAAGGGATACAGTCTCGACTCCCAACCTGAATAATCAGGCTTCCATGGTCGCAGATGAAATCCTGCTCGGCATTGAACTCTCCGAAAGAGCACTGGAACGAGGAATCTCTCTGCTCGGCGATAGAGACTGGACACCCCTGCCCTCTGGTCATTCACTTTTTTCTAGCTATGAAAATATTTGGCGCACCCGTGCCCGTCCTGGTGGGCTTAAGGAAAGTATGGATATCCTAACCCATTCACTTACCTAAGGAAGCCAACCAGAAACTTTAACCAAACTCTGGCATCTCTGTCGCAATCGCGTCACACCTCATTCGTCCCTCGGCAGTAAGAAAATGCGTATCTTTTTTTCTGTCAGCAAGTTTTTCTATTTCCAGTAATTTGAAGAACTCATATACCCTATTAAAAGAGGTAGATTTGATGCCAAACTGCTCTCCAATCTTAGTCAGATTTATTCCATCATTCATACGTAAACCAAAGAGAATTGCATCACGGGCAAGCTCACGTTTACTCAGTTGCGTGTGCTCATCATATTCCTGAACCGAAGATAAGAGTAGTGGCTTGGCCCACTGCTCAATATTGGCAAAGTTCTTCCACCTCACTTTTTTATACTGACTCGATGCAGATGGACCGTACCCAATCCAGTCATTCATTCTCCAAGTGTTCAGGTTATGCCTGCATTGATACCCTTCCTTTGCATAATTAGACACCTCATACTGATTGAGCCCTGTACTTGGTAAGTAGTCCCATGCAAATTCATAAAAAGCAGCCTCTCTATCTGAATCCAGCGTAATTTTACCCTGTGCCAGTTTTGCATACAAAGCAGTATCTTCCTCAAAAGTTAAGCAGTAAGTGGAGATATGACTTGGCTCAAGTTCCACCGCTTTTCTTAAGTCATCTTTCCAGTTTTCCAGGCTTTGCCCGGGTGCACCGAAAAGTAGATCAATATTAACATTTTCAAAACCCGCACTCCTTACATCCTTGTATGCCCGCAGAGCACTCGTAACATCGTGCTTCCTTCCCAATTCCTTCATAAAAACAGGGTCCAATGTTTGCACACCCAAAGATAACCGGTTCACCCCACCTCGTAAAAAGGCCTCCAACTTTTTTGGATTGATCTCATTAGGTGCTACCTCGACCGTCCATTCACAACCATCCATGACTCCATTCGCATGAATCAGGGCACATAATTGATCAATTTGGCTATCCGAAAGAATACCCGGAGTCCCCCCTCCAATAAAGACCGTAGAAAAAGGCCGATCCGGCAAATGGGCCTGAAAATCCTTTTCCAAGGCAAGAAAATACTCTTCAAATCCCTTTTTGCTTGGTCTCTCCTGGTAAAATGCGCAAAAGTCACAAGTGGTGGAACAAAATGGAACATGAACATAAAGACCTAACTCATTATCATTTGAATCTTGCATTTTATGTGAGAAACTAGTCTACCATTTTAGTTACAAATCAGGATTATCTTACGATGAAAAAATTGAAAATTACTTACAAACATATCTTCTTCTCCCTTAGCATTGCATTTTTAGCAGGTTGCAAGCAACCCAGTTTCATTAATCTCACTTCGACAAATATCAGTCAAAACCCCTCCGGTATATATACCCTTCAAACAGAAGTCGATATTCAGGACAGATTGATCAATCGCGATACGGTTCAGGTTTCTGCTGTTGTCGGGGGCGAGACCATACCCATGGTACAGGACCCGTTAAACCCCAACCTTTGGAGTTGCGATTACAAGCTACCACAGGGCTTTGATGAAG
>ENA-UOXV01007508-UOXV01007508.1-marine-metagenome-genome-assembly--contig:-NODE-7508-length-11015-cov-5.029197_pt1 | contig 11015 bp, 4 predicted proteins | sample MGYA00238165_ERZ766961 | MGnify/ENA primary metagenome ERZ766961 (study PRJEB28924, sample SAMN03173240) | marine metagenome | biome: Marine; feature: Water; material: Subsurface seawater | place: North... | reverse complement strand
GCAAGGGTGGCCGATATTGTCACGCTGTCGTCTGTTGTGCTGAACGTGTAGTCTGTGCCTAATATTAATTGCACGTCATTAAGATAGACATAGACTGCCCTGTTGCTAGGCGTTGTTATATTGTGTTGTGAGTCAAGTGCGTAATCTACTTGGGACGATCCAAGCACTGTGTAAGTCCTAGTTGAAACATTTTCTCCCCAACCTAACATGTCCTCATAAAAGAATGGGAAAGTGCTGTTCCTTCCTGGTGTAATTGATGTTATGATCTCGTCAACCCTGTCTGCGGCAACTCCCTCATATGCTGTTCCTGTTGCGTGTGTTAGGAATGCGTTGTACCATTTTTCATATTCCTGGCTGGCATAGTCCATTGCTGTTATCACGTTAGTGTCCTGATCAATCAGACCAAACACTGCCGGAAGCAATGGTGCTTCGTGTTGGTGTATGCTACCACCCTTCAGTCTCGCATCTGGTTTGTCTCTGAGGTTTGATGTGCCTGGTATTGATCCTGTCACATCTTGGTTCTTGTCAAATATGTCCCTAACATGTCCAAGTATCTGTCCAAACGTGAATGTTCCCAACTGTTGATTCAAACTGTTTGTAGATAAACTTTCTGGTACCTCGTAAATTCCTTTATTCGCTACCTTGTCAGCACTGCTGTGACCAGCAATCCTAATTTGATCATTCACTGCCAATTCATTAACAAATTTGACGTATCTGTTTGTTGTCCCGTCAACTAGTGTGTAATCCGTTGACAGTGTTTTCCTTGCACCGTTCACTGACACTGATACTTCCAGGTCTGTTAGTGAGGCTGAATTCTTGTAGGAGTCAATCGGGAACAACTGTTTCTCCGTTTCGTCTGCAGTAAAGGTCCTCACTGTCCTCTGTTTGCTCTCATTGGTCCTCTTGATCCAGGCACTCCTTGAATTGTGCGTTTCCCTGCCTGTTGTGTAGTGAAGGTGTCCTTCTGCTAATTTCTTGGTCACAGTAGTTGATCCGGATTTGTATGTGAACGTTCCTGATGTATGGTCTGAATCAAATACAATATCACCAACATTGTTGATGGTGTTGTATTTTACCTTTATGCCCAGCACCGTGTCTGTTGTCGCTGTATCTGACGTTGCGAATTCAAACACCTTGGCTCCTGTGAATGAGGAGTTGGGATATGTTGTCTCGTCATCAAAGCTGGTGTGCGTTTCGTCCCACATGCCAAACAATGGCTGTTGATTTACTCCAGTTTTCTGCTGTGATTCTGTCCAGGCCTTAGTAGCATTGTTGTAATATAAGGTTTTGCCTTGATTGGCCGTTCCAAATTCTACAAAAATGCTGTCCTTGTCGGCTGGTACTCCGTCTGATTCTTCAGTTAGTGAGATGACCTGTGAGCTGTCTCCTGCTGTTGCAAAGCTGACTTTGTATATCCTACCGTTTACTGTGGGATCAGTGTCCGCGGCAAATATTACTCTCATTCCCTCTGTAAGGGCGATACCATCAACTATGTAACCAGTCTGAAGCACAACATCACTAAAGGCATCAGTTGTCACTGTGTCATACAATGTCACAGATAGTTTTGCCACCGTTCCGTGATTGTAAAGTGCAAGTCCCGAATCGAATTCAATAATGGGTCTCTTGGCCCTGTCGGTCTCATCCAAGTTCGCTGTGAACCCTGTTATCCTTGCTGTTTCCTCTATGACCGATTTGTGGAACCACCTGTTGTATCTGGACCATGCATTCTGATCACGTGAATCTCTCTTGATTGTTATGTAATCCTTGTTGTCAGGCGTGTAGTATGCTTTGGCATAGGGTCTTGAATCATACTCAACTGTATCGTAAGCTATGGTGCTTTCCGTAGCATAACTTGCCGGTGTGATAAGATTCTCCACGTCAGTAAGTGTTATTGATTCACCAACCCCCTCTACGTAGTACTCCTTGTTTAGATATGCTGAACCTGTTGCCAGTTCGCTTGATGTAAATTTGACTTTCATACCATTGGAAAGATCCAATGTTCTCAAGCTGTAATTCTTAACACCCACTATGTCATTCTCGGGATCAATTTTTGACAGTGTGTTGACTGCCCTGATTTGCAATATACCATACATGGCATCGTGATTACCGCACTGATAGTATAAAGTGTCTGGACCGCCTGTCAGCGGAACTGTAAATGTAACTGTTCCATAATCAGCACCATTGTTTGTGACCCCGGTCGAGTGTACCGTGGACGTTGAGCCGTCCTCGGCTACCATGCTCTTGTATGGCTCTGTCATAATCCAGAAAGGGTGTCCTTTTGCGTTTACATTAAATTTGTATGTGTTTCCCCTGTAGAGTTTTATAATAGGATTTCTCTCATCTTCTCTGTGTGGGAAATTCCATGCCCTTGCTGAACTTCCGTCTAGGGGCCAGTTGCTCACATTGTATTCTGCCACGGCCGATGGTCCTGTCGAATCTATCTCTATTGCGTTGGGTCCGTTTGGGATCCAGAAGTATTCCCTGTAATTGATCAGTTTGTCATAATCTATCGCTGGGTTCCAACCGTATACAGTTTCCTTGTTGAGCCTGTCATGGTTGTCCACCTTGCCTCCAAAATACTTGATCTGATTTATGTAGTCATCGTATGTTCCCGTGAACTTGACCTGATCCTCGGGATTAACTGATGTAGTGTCCCTGTCTGTGTATGTCACAGTAGGTTCCAACTGATACGCCATCCTGTTCCTGTCGGTGGCTGTAAGGTATCTGTCCGTTACTAATCTGGTGTAGGCATCCTGTCTGCCTATGAATCCATCAAGTCTTTCCAATGATCCTTTCTGCACTAAGGGATCTAGTGTGCTTGATAGGAATCTTTGGTTGGCGTCTGTTCTGTAGAATGCAGGTAGGTGCTGTACAGTTCTCCTGTACTCGTTGTCACCTTGTTTGACAACTTCGTTATTTGTTAATGAGTTTGTATTATTGTCAGCCATTAGTATCCTGATCCACTACTGCCGGAACTTGAACTTGATCCCGAACTTGATGTAGTAGAGCCTGACACTGCTGATCCTGTTGTGGTGTTTGTTGTGGCAGTTGATGTTGATGTAACCACTGTACCGGATGCCGCCAATTGGTTGGCTCCCAGTGCAGTTATGATTGAAACATCATCAACGGTGGCCCCACTGATAAAAATCTCGTCTGCCGCGGAATTGATCTGGAACAGAGATCCAAAACTCTGTCCTGTTTGATTTGGCACAATAACTGCTGTAAGCAGATCCGGTGCCAACTGATTGTGTATGTAAGCGGCTAATTCTGTGTAATAAAAACTGTCACCGAAATCCCAGTTGTCCAGTGCGAAGAATTCATTTATTGCGGCAATGACTCTTGTTCTGATCACTGCGTCTGTGACATTCGTTTTAGAATTTTTAACAACCTTGAAAGTTGCTTGTAATTCCTCATCTGCATTTGATCCAAACAGTATCCTGTATTTCACTGGATGATACACCACCTGGTCTGATAATGATTTTAGTTTGTCCAATGTTGCAGAGTAAGATATCCTCAGCTGGTCCGAAGTTGAAGCGTCTGGTTTTACTCCGCCATCTTGTAACCATATTCTGTAAAGGTTATCGTAAGTTCTTTCTAGCATGTAGACATCCACGATGTTTGACACACTGGGATCAATCCTAGTCTCCTGCCCTGCGTTGTGCTTGTACTGGAAGCTGATAGAACTCCTGCCTCTCCTCGCTATGTAATCTGTTGTTGTTGTCAGTGTGTTAGTGGTTGTGCTGTATTTCTTGATCACGTCCTCGGCACTGTCATAGAAATAAAACAACTGCCCGTCTGTGTACACAGTGCTGTTTACGTTTATATCTGTCTCGTTCTCTGTCACAACAAAATTTGTTGCGGCATAGAATCTGTATCTCTCTATGGTGTCGTAAGATATGTACTTCTCAAAGAACACAAATTTAGTAGAAACCGAAGTGTCCGGCTCAACGAATATATCAAAGATATCCGGATTGTCAACAACTCCATCATCGTCATCATCAAAGAAGCCGACCTTGACCTTCCTGTTGTCCTGAAATCCATCTAATTCTGTCACGGTGTCCACTACCTGCCATGTGATAGGATAACCTACACTGTTTCCTGTTGACAATATGTCATTTGTTTTTAAAATCTTAACAGTGTCTTTGACACTCTTACCTGTCTTGTAGTCGTAAATTTTTTCCTGTGCATCATAGTAGAACTTGTTCTGTGATTCAGATTCAAATATGTAATCCAGCTTTCTATACACAACCGTGTATGTGTTTCCATCATTGGTGAATTTGAACCACCAGCTGGCGTCCAGATTCGTGCCTGCTGTCGAGCCTGCTCCTGCTGTGCCGAACACGGCGCTGTCACTCAGGTTTGTGCTTGTGATAACTTTCCATTCTCCTGCGTCCTGGTCGTACCTAATACCAAATTCCTCGTATGCTTCAATCCTGTCAACGATGTCTTTTTCAAGTGTTGCTGAGAACGATGTAGTGAACGCAGGTATCACTGCATTGATTACAGATCCATTTGGTATCACATCGGTAAGTGTTACTGGTCCTGTCCCGTCCTCTAGATTTCCTACACCGCCATTTGCACCATCCAACACAACTGCACCGATCTTGGCCCATGCCCTGTCCTCTGCATTGTCTGTTCCTGCTGTGACTAGCGTGTTGTTTAAAAATTCCCTCGTGTCCGGTGATGTGAATTTGATCAGTGCACCTACTTTTGCATATTTCAAATTTGATGTTGCAGAGTCTCCAACGACCAATGCACCACCTGATGTGAAATATCCTGTATTGGTGTTTGTTGATGTTGTAGTGGAGTTCCATGTTGCACTCAGATTACTAACATCCTTGGTAGCATACTTCAGATAGTAGAACTGTCTGGCATATGCTTCCTTTAATTTTGCTTCTACTGATACATCAATAGTTGACTGTATCTCGCTCCTGTTGTTGAACGAGAATGTGAACTGCTGTGTGCTTTCTTCCCTGTACACTATTCCGTCATCCGCGAACACGTTCACGTTGGAGTATGCACCCGTGGGATCCAAAACCTCCTTGGCCCTTGATATGCCCGATGCTGACCTGTTCACTGACCTGACCTTTACTATCTCCTGCGATGCTGACAGAGGTACCACTTGGTAGTCCTCGGCAGTGATCATCCTGTTCTGAGAATAATAAACTTGTCCTGCTTTATCTTTTATCGAAGCATTTGATTCTGTTGCGGCACTGTTATAAACTGATTGCTTCAGTCCCAATGTTAGCGTCAAACTCTGTTGTGCACCATTGGCATCCGTGTATGGCACATTCAGTGTCACATTCTGCATGTCCGCTGGTTGTATTGCAAACTTGGCATTGTCACTGGTCCTGTGATATGTTCTAAATGCACCCAATGGTAAGTTTGAGAAGTTACCATCGCCGAAAACAAGGTCGATCGAGTCGTCCGCCTTCGTCACTACATTGTATGTGTTCCGCTCTGTTTTTGAAAGTGAGTTGTAAATTGCATTGTTCCCTGACAGTGATGGTACCTTGGTCCACTCTTCAGCCAGCTGACCGAACTGGTCTAGCTTGTACAACCATACATCTGAGTCATTGATGTTCGCGATGTTTAAGCTCTTGACATAATTTGTTATGGCAGTGTCCACCGAAAAACTAATCTGTTGCATTGTTCCTTGTTTGAACAGGAAGAAGAATCCTGTGTTGTTGGAACTGTCTCCTGACCCATCCGATCTGTAGGTGTACGTCAGCCCTGTTCCTGGCACCGGTGATGACTCGTATATTGATTCTGAATTGTTAATCGTGCTTGGCACTATCTCGAACTGCCTGTTGATTCCACCAACACCGGTGTTGAAAGAAAATATTGGTAGATCTAGTTGATTTGAACTTAATGTATAAACTTCTGTGTCAATGCCGCCAATCTTGTTTGACTCTCTTGGATTTCCAAATAGTTGTCCTGTTTGATTTGCCGCATTCAGTATTGCTGTGAACTGTTCTCTGTAATTTGAGTTTGCACTGTCATTCCAAATGATCGTGCTGTTGGCTAGATTCGTTCCTGTTGAATCTGCGACATCCTGTGTTGTTGATATTGCATCAATCTTCAAAAGTCCTGTTGCCGGTAGATTTCTCTTTGCATTGTAGTTGATCAGTCTCGCCAATCTCAGCACGGAGTTTCTTCTTTCTGCTGTTTCCAGGAAGTTCTCCCTTGCGTTTAGGTCCACCCTGAACGAGAGTGCCTGTGCTATGTAGGCGATCAGATCGATCAGTGCAACATACTCAGAACTTTCCACGAAGTCATTGAAATCATCTGGGTAGTTCTCACGAAGGTATGCAACCATGGTCCTTCGCAGTGTCTCGAAGTCGTAACTCTTGAAATCTGCCTGTTGGAATGACTGGTAGATCTTTCTCCAATCCTCGGCAACTAGTAATCTGTTCTGTCTGTCTGTTGTGGCCATAATGTATCAATGTGTTAACAACGATATTTATGTGTTAGGAAATATGCGTACTTTAAGATAGGCGCAACAGTGAGTTCTCGTCAAAGTTGAATCTCAGTTTCTCAGTGATGTTCAGGGGAACATACGTGATAGTCGCCTGTATGGCTATGCCCTTGTCGGCCTCAGACACCAGTATCTCCTCTGTGGATATACGTGGATCTGCGTTTAGGTTAGCTGTGATGTCCTCTATAATGTCGTCCTTCAGTGCATCTGTGAATGGTTCGAATATGGCATCGTATATTATAGTGCCGAACTCTGGATTCTCCACCCTCTCGCCCTTACGTATGCTTAACCTGTTTATGAGATCCTGCTTGGCAACTTCGAAGTCGTACAGTTTGAAGTTCTTCTGTTCCGCACGTGAACTGAACCCTTTGAAGGTCACTGTCTTGTTTGATATGTCTCCTGAACCTGAATCTCCGTATGCCATGTACTATATTTACTCCCTAAAATCTAAAGAAACTCCTCACCGCACTGATCGCCGCTGTTTTATATTCTGTTATCTTTCCTTGTATGAAACCTGTTGCCATGTTCTTGATCGTGCTTTCTAAATTTTCCGCTTTATTTTTGAGATCCGTTAATTTTGCAAGGGGTAGCTTCACCTTGTCATTTAGTTTCACTATTTTTTCTAGCTGGTTTGACACAGCACTGATACTAGACTTTTTAAGCAGTTGTGTTTTGATGTCCTGCAACTCCTGTGCTGAAAAGTCGGGGTTGTTTAACTTGATCTCCGCCATCGCTTCGTTAATATATTTTTTCTTCAAGGCGGTACTGCTGGTCCTGGTGTATGGTTCATGGGTCACGAAGTCCGACACCGTGGTCTTGTTCTCTACCTTGTTGGGCTTGCCACCCTGCAATGGTGTCTCGCTGTCTATGTCTATTAGTCCTCCAGGACCTCCGGTTACCTTGATGCCAACGTTGGAATGATCTGGTTTCAACCATCCAGGTCCCCATGTAGAACTGGCAATGTTTGAGTTCAAGTCTATTCTGGTACCTGCTAGAGATATTCTTCCATCTGCCCCGTGCAGTTGTGGTCCAGGTGTGAAGGATGTTATCCCGTCCCTGCCAAAGTTCCTCACAGAACCTTTCTGTGAACTGTTCAGTATTCCTTTTTCTCCCATTGTGTGAACATAGCCTTCTGCGTTAAGATTGACATTCTGTTCTGCCGTGAAATTCAAACTGCCCCTTGCATGGAAGTTGATGTTTATGTCAGAGTGTATATTGAAGTCCTGTTTACTCCTTAAATTCATTCCTGCATCTGAGAACACACTGATCGTTCCGTCCTGTTCCATCTCTATGAATGCCTTGCCCGAACCGTTGGCAATGTAAACTGTGCCTTCGGTGTCATGCATCAAGATCTGGTGTCCCGATGCCGTCCTTATCCTTGTCAGCTGGTTGTCTCCATTGACGTCTCCGTCGTCCATGACAAATGTGTGTCCTGATTTCCTTACAACATGATCTGTTGCTCCGGAATCTTTCGCACCCACCTGTCGTTTGGTCGTATCTAAATTTTTTCTACCCGGTGTGCTGATACCAAATATCTGGCTTGGAGATTCACGTCTTGCAGAACTTGACGTGTTACCCCTTGTGTCGTCTGCACTCAAACCCTGTTCTCGAAGTATTTCAGCAAACGGGTGTATGGGTTTTGGAATTGCATCATAGTTGTTGTTCGGTAAGGCATTTGGAGATGTCCTGTTCATTTCCCCTGAGGGTACATTTTTTGAGCCGTATGTAGATGTCTTGTCTTTCTGGAACCCTGCATCTGCACCTTCGAATGTTCCGTCCAATGCATCGTAGGTGTTGGTGCTGGAGGCTATCCCTGGTATCATGTGATTGGTGTAGGGATCCTGTACGCAACCTATCCAGAAGGCCTGGTTCATTTTTCCCTCTGCGAATATGACCAATACACTGGTCTCTAGATCAGGTGGCACTGCCCAGAATCCGTATGAGTGTTGGCTGTCGCTGTATTCCGTTGATCCCGGAATATTGTGTCTCGTTCCCTTGGCTCCATAGAAAGGAGAAAGATATTCACACGTAATCAGTTGTTGTTCCGTTCCGTTGCTGGTCTGTGCCAGTGATGGTATCAGCACCCTCAGCCTACCCATCCTGGTGGGATCCACGTTGCCCTTGACTATGCCTATGTATGGTCCTGGGGATTCTCGTGACCAACTCTGGTCTTTGCCCGGGGCTTTGGCGTTTGATGCATCACCTTTTAAATAGTTGTGTAGACTCATTATGTTAAAAATCCTTTTATTTTACTCTTTGCGTCTGCGTAGAGAGTTTGTATCTTTCTACCAATGTTAATTACGTCTGAGATTGCGCCGCCCTCTGTTTCTAGGAATGCCTGGTACTGTTTTTTGTTCAGTATCGTGCTTTGCCCTTTGTATGTACTGGATGTGTACTCCGCCGCTGGACTGGATATGTATACTCCCTGGTTGTTGAACCTGGTCAGGTGTAGTACGTTGGTGTATTTCCCACTGTCAAAGCTGTGTTCCACCTGTATCACCCTGTATAGTCCAGAGAACATGGCCTGCTGGTTCGATCCCATCTCGTATACTCCACGCTTGTCATCCACGTCAGTCGGCATCTTGAAATTCAACATCACGATCGGTTCCGCCAGGTCTGCGTTGTAGCACTTACGTTTCGAATCCCATATGGACTCCAGATTGTTCCTCCAGAACCCTATGTCCTTGTCACTGCTGGCGCCTGGTGCCTGCTCCTCAGGATTTGCCGGTATGAACTGTGACTGTCCCAACCATGCTGGATCTCCCAGTATCTCCATCCTGATGTTCACCATGTCCGCCATGGGGTGTGTCAGCTCGTCTATGAACTGGTCCACCAGTGTGAAAGATTTTCCCGTTTTCCCCGTGCCACTTGACTTGGTGATTGTCACCTCACTCTTCAAGGTAAGATTATCGTCGTAGACCGGTTTGGGATTTGATATCCCACCTGTTCGTTCTGATGTTGTTTTTTCTACCTTGTTCTGCCTACCATCCGATGCATCCACGTCCTTGAGTTTGCTCTGGAAGTACGCATACTTGTAGTTTATGTTGACGTCCAACACATCCACGTTGTCGCCCGTGAACATGTAGTTGTAGGTCTTGTACACGAAACTCTTGAAATTATCGCCTGTGCTGACACCTGGTATGGCCAGTGAATAGGCATGCACCCGGTAGGGCTCTACCACGAACTTGATCAGCTTGGCGTTGGTCTGTCTCTTGTTGTCGAACCGTGACAGCGGTATCAGGCTGGACCTGATCCTGAAGTAGTCGAAGTACATGTTGGGCCGACTCTTGGCGGTCTCGTACACGCCTTCGGCACCTGCTCTATTCTGTGCCGCTACAAACTGATCTGCCACCTTGGTCTTCCATTCCTCGAATTTATCAGTGGAGAACATGGGGTGTGATTTCATGGTCTCTTCCAGTATCTTCGTTATGGAATTACCTGTGTTGATCTTCATGAAGTCCACTGGTACATCTCCCGTGTCCACTGCCTGTGATGACATGGCCGAGGATTCCAAACTTGTCCTATCAAGCTGTGTAGTGTCAGACTTGAAGAATTTCTCAATGTATATCTCGTACTGGTCTGGTATCTCTATTTTTCCTATATCGTCCTTGTTCTGTTGGTTCAGTAGATTTTCCAGTTCCACCGCTACTGTGTTCAGTGTCGTGCCGTACAATGATCCTGATGTCTTGACCCAGTTGTATCTGTCCACGTATGCGAATTCATTGTAGGGTATTGCCTTGACCGTGTACACAGTCCCTCCCGTGTTGACATCCATCTCCACCTGTGTCAGCTTTATGGGTATCACCCTCTTCATGCTTTTCTTTTGCTCCGCCGACAAAACCTTCCCAAATTCATCGAATCCCGTAAACTCCACCGTCAGTAAGTATGGTGCGTCAATGTGGTCAAGATAGTTGTTGTTGGCCGCCGCCGCCCTCAGTCTCTCGAACAGGGTTATGCCTGCCGGTTCTATGATCGTCATGTCTATCTGTGTCACCGATGTCAATCTTCTCTTCTCGTTCAGTCCGGGTATGGAATTTATGTTCACTGTCTGGAAGTACATGTCCCGGTCCAGCTTGTACGTCTTCCTGCTCTTATCAAGTGTCGCGGCCATCCTTGCGTTGCCGTCCTCACTTTGTCTGTTACCGTACAGTGTCCTTTTGTTCTCAGCATTCAGTGGTTGCCCTGTGTTGCCTGCATTGGCATCTGATATGCCTGAACTCTTGATTATGATGTCATGTGGTACACCGTCCAGTGTCCTGGTGTCCTTGAGCTCGGCCTCACTCAGTGCCGACAGCGTGAACAACGTGTTGTAGGAAGCGTACTGGTGCAGTTGGTTGGGGTCATTAACGACCTCTACGTATGTCTTGGTTGTTTTCTTGCTTAGATCACCATCACCATGTATGTTGAAATAATTGCCAGGTGGTGCTTTCTCTCTTGCCATGGATTAGATCCCCAGGTCTTTGAGAAGATTTTCCTTCTTGGGCAACTGTATGGTCACTCCTGGTTTGAAGTCGTATATGGGATCTTCCAGTTGGTC
>ENA-UOXV01007504-UOXV01007504.1-marine-metagenome-genome-assembly--contig:-NODE-7504-length-11019-cov-6.493433_pt1 | contig 11019 bp, 10 predicted proteins | sample MGYA00238165_ERZ766961 | MGnify/ENA primary metagenome ERZ766961 (study PRJEB28924, sample SAMN03173240) | marine metagenome | biome: Marine; feature: Water; material: Subsurface seawater | place: North... | reverse complement strand
AACAAAAGACTAGTCTCATATTTGCAGTAGAAACCCTAAAAAAAAATATTCCTATAGAGATAAAGAACAATTATTTAGGGGTGTCACACCTAACTATTACAGCAAGAAGAGCGAAAACTCTGAACACAATACCCTATGATGGTGACCTAGCAAGAGTTATTATACCAAAAGAGGTTACGTTTAACTGGTTACTTTCGACCGCTGATCCTGCATTAGATCTCGAACATCCGATGAAAGGTCCATTTGAAACTATGCGCTCAGGCGAAATTGAAATATCTAGATCCGCCATAGAGCTATGTAAAAAAGCTCAGCTCCTGCCAGCAGCGATTGTGGTTAGCTTGACAAAGGAAGCTGCCTTAAATTTCGAATCCAACAATTTTTTATTACAAAGTAGTTCCCAAATTCTTGAGCAAAGTTCACATCTAACACTACTTCAGGCGGTTAGCGCAGCTGACTTGCCACTGAAAGGAATGCCTAAATCTCGTATACACGTTTTTCGTGATAACTCAGGTAATTCAGAACACTATGCCATTGAATTTGGAAGTCCTTCAAAAGAAGAGCCTTTGCTATCAAGGCTTCACTGCGCTTGCTTTACTGGCGACGTCATAGGCTCACTGAAATGCGACTGCGGGCCTCAATTAAAAAGTGCACTTAATATCATTGCTAAAAATGGATCTGGTATGCTTATTTACCTAAACCAGGAGGGCCGGGGAATCGGTCTTGCAAACAAAATGCGCGCATATTCTTTGCAAAACCAGGGTTTTGATACAGTAGAAGCCAACCATCGCCTAGGGTTTGAAGATGAAGAACGAGATCTGAAAATTGGAGCCCAAATTATCCAAAGCTTAGGCTTTAACAAAGTGCGACTACTTACAAATAATCCTCAAAAGGTAAAAAGTATGTCTGAAATGGGTGTAATAGTGACTGAACGGCTTAATCTGTTAACAGAACCAACCAAGGAGAATGCTACCTACTTATCAACAAAGGCCTCGAAGAGTGGTCATATCATTTAAATCGGAGGTGCTCTCTCACCAAATATAGCAGAGCCTATCCTAATATCCGTTGCACCTAAAGCTATGGCAGATTCAAAGTCTGAGCTCATTCCCATTGATAGCCGTTTCAAACCGTTCCTGTCAGCAATCTTATTTAAAAGTGCAAAATGTAAAGATGGCTCTTCATCAATTGGAGGAATACACATTAGCCCAACAATTGGTAAGTCATATTTTTCTCTACATATCTCTACAAAACTATCAACCATTAGGGAAGAAATGCCCGCTTTTTGTTCTTCTTCACCGGTGTTGACTTGAATAAAGAACTCTGGCGAATATCCCATCTTTTGAATTGTGTCAGCAAAAATTCGGGCAAGCTTTTCTCTATCCAAGCTGTGTATGACATCGAATAAGCCCAGTGCTTCTTTAACCTTGTTGGTTTGCAAGGGTCCTAATAAATGCAAAGAGACATTTGGAAATTTTTCTTTCCAAAGTGGCCATTTCTTGTATGCTTCTTGAACTCGATTTTCACCAAAAACTCGATGCCCTTCAATCAAGGTATTTTCAACTTTTTGTAAAGGTTGTACCTTTGAAACAGCAATTAGATTTACTGATCCGATCGTTCGTCCACTATCCGTTTCTGCTCTTTTTATTTGATCTTTTATTTGTTTCAAACTCATTCTGCACTCCTAGGAGATAATACATTACAGTATTGTCTAAACAGACTTTTTATTGATAGCAACCAATACAATTCCAGGTGCTATTAACACTATAGCAACCCATCCTAAAAGACCCAGAGTTTCATGTAAAAATATAAATGCAATAATAGTGGAAAGTGGGGGAACTCCGGCCAAAAATGCAGCTGTCGCTGCAGAACCAATGTTTTTAGCAGCATAGGCAACAAGGAGTAATCCTACAACATTGGGCATGATACCTTGATAAAGCATCTGCAATAAAAAGTCAGAAGAGAAACCAGTAAAGAGTCCTTTAGGTAAGAACCAGATCCAAATTGGAAGGTAGATTAAACAGTTTAAAATCGAACTACAAAAAAGGACTTCCATCATTGAAATGTTCCACTGGCGTGCAAGTGTTAGATAACAAGAAAAGAAAATTGCACTAACAAAAAAAAGGATATCTCCCTTCCACGCGCTTTCTGCCGTATTAGCACTAACATCCTGAAGGGCAAAGATTGAAGAAGAGAAAATTAAAATTAAACCAAAAATTTGATTTCGAGATACCTGGTGTGCAAAAAATATTGTTCCAAACAATAAAGTTAATACTGGGAGTGATCCGTTCAAAAATATACCACCATGTGCAACAGGGGCGTATAGAAAACCACCAAAAACACAAAATATATAAAATGGACCTAACAAACCAGTCAAAATAGTAGTTCTTAAGAGTGTAAGATTTTTCCATGGTTTAAAATAAATCACGAATGGAAACGTTACTACACAAGAAACACCGTACCTTAATGCGGCAAGATCAAAAATTGTGAGTTCCGACTGGGCTCCAAGCCTACTAACCACTAGCCAAGTTGACCATAAACAAATTACAAAACAGGCGGCTAAACAACCTTTTAATGTATTTCGGTTATTGTTCACTTATTATGATTCCTAATTGCTATGAGTAGGATGCCGTTAATTCAACCACGATTAGCATCGTATATTTATATGATGATAGATTTTTTTTAATTTTTCCACAACTTAGGCGGTGGGGTTATTTTGAAGTCAAGTGCTGTAATGGTGGACATAATTGCGGTAATTTCGATAAATCATTCAGCTTCACCTCACTCTCTGCTTTTGTGATCATTTAACGTTTAGCTAAGTTGGATCCGAATCAGTAAAAGCTCCAAAATTTTCAAATAGCTTGTAAATCGAACTACAAAAACAATGTCATAATGGGCTAAATTAAGTAAAAAAGAAAAATTACTGTATAAAATAGAACTTATTATTCACTTTAACTTGCAACCTACTAAGAAAATGCTGAATAGTAAGACAGAATTTTAAACTTAATAACTGGGAGAGACTTATGAAAAAAATTCTATTAGCTTCTGCAGCGAGTCTGGTAATAGCCAGCAGTGCTTTTGCGGGAGGTCATTCTAAAGTAAATATTGGTATCATATTAGGTTTTACAGGGCCGATTGAGGCATTAACACCAGATATGGCTGCAGGTGCTGAGCTTGCGATATCAGAAATGAACGCTGCTGGAAATTTTGAGTTTGGTGAAGTGTCGTCCGTACGAGCTGACTCCACTTGTATTGATGCAGCAGCTGCTTCTGCAGCCGCTGAAAGATTAATAACAGCAGATAAGGTCAATGCTATTGTTGGTGGTGATTGCTCAGGCGTCACAACAGCAATGCTCGAAAATGTTGCTGTGGCAAATGGAATCGTAATGATTTCACCATCTGCAACATCACCTGCCTTATCTACCGTATCAGATGACGGTCTGTTTTTCCGAACTGCTCCATCGGACGCTCGTCAAGGAGCGGTAGTAACAGACATTCTAATGGATAATGGTTACAAAACTATAGCTTTGACTTATAGCAGCAGCGACTATGGTAAAGGACTTGCTGATAGCATTGAAAGTAATTTTGAAGCTGCTGGTGGAACAGTGACATTGAAAGCCGCTCACGAAGACGGTAAAGGTGATTACGGTGCTGAAGTTGCTGCAATGGCACAAGCGGGTGGTGATATACTTGTAGTAGCGGGTTACCTTAATGACGGTGGAAAAGGAATGATCGAAGCATCACTCGATACTGGGGCTTTCGATACATTTTATCTTCCTGATGGAATGATTGGTGACTCTCTTCCAAAAGATATTGGGCCAGACCTTAATGGATCAATCGGTGATGTCCCTGGGACAGATAGCCCCGGAGCAAGTAAATTTGCTGACTTGGCGAGTGCCGCAGGATTTAACGGTACAGGTCCATTTGCACCAGAGTCTTATGATGCAGCCGCACTAATCATGCTTTCAATGCAGGCGGCGGGATCAACTAACAGCTCAGATTTTAAAGGGCATGTAATGGATGTTGCTAATGCACCAGGGGTTCAAATTTTTCCTGGTCAGCTCGCAGCTGGCATAGCCTTACTTAAAGCTGGCTTTGACATTGATTATGTTGGTGCATCAGCAGTAGAGCTAATTGGTCCTGGTGAATCTGCAGGGAACTACCGCGAGATACTTGTTGAAGGCGGAAAAAATACAACAGTTCGTTTTCGTTAATTAAAGAATTTGGCCTGAGCAAAAAATGCTTGGGCCATTTCAAAAAGCAATGACATTTTAATGATTTTTGTTCAAAACCTCAGTAAAAATTTTGGTGGAATTAAGGCAGTTAATAATGCCACGCTTAGTATAAAAAAAGGTAGTATTACGGGTTTAATAGGACCAAATGGAGCTGGTAAAACCACATTGTTTAATGTAATTGCGGGCGTGTACCCACCATCGCATGGATCCGTTTTTCTGGAAGATGAAGATATCACTCAGCTAGCTCCTCATGAGCTTTTCAATCGTGGATTGATGAGAACTTTTCAAATTGCACACGAATTTTCATCTTTGACAGTTCGTGAAAATTTAATGATGGTGCCAGCAAATCAATCAGGTGAAAAACTTGTTGATATATGGCTACGGCCGTCAAAAATCAAATTAGAAGAAGAAAAAATAGTCGAAAAAGCAAATAATGTGATGGATTTTCTTCAACTTACAGCTTTAGCAGATGAATTTGCTGGTAACCTCTCAGGAGGGCAAAAAAAACTACTCGAACTTGGACGCACTATGATGGTAGAACCAAAAATTGTATTTTTAGATGAAGTTGGTGCTGGAGTAAATCGAACTTTACTGTCAACGATAGGTGATGCTATTTTAAGGCTAAATAGAGACTTCGGTTATACTTTTTGTATGATTGAACATGATATGGAATTTATTGCAAAACTCTGCGATCCAGTGATAGTGATGGCAGAAGGAGCCGTTTTAGCAGAAGGTTCCGCGGGCGAAATCAAAAAAAATAACTCCGTAATCGAGGCCTATCTGGGAACAGGGCAAAAAAATAGGAAAGTCGTCACATGAGTTTTCTTATTGGAGAAAATATGATTGGCGGCTACGGAAGTGCAAATATCTTAAATGATTGTACTATAAGTGTTAAAAAGGGTGAGATAGCAGTAGTTGTTGGGCCAAATGGGGCAGGAAAATCTACCGCCATGAAAGCTATTTTTGGTATGGTAAATTTAAAAGAGGGACAGATTAAAATAGATGGGGAAAATGTTACAAAGTTAGCACCTCAAGAGCGGGTTCTAAAAGGAATGGGGTTTGTACCACAATCAAATAATGTGTTCACAACTATGACTGTGGAAGAAAATTTAGAAATGGGTGGTTACATAAGGCGTGACGACCTTGATGAAACAATCTCACAGGTCTATGAGTTATTTCCAGTTCTGAAAGAAAAACGTTTTCAACCTGCAGGAGAATTGTCTGGGGGGCAGCGTCAACAAGTTGCAGTCGGTAGAGCCTTAATGACAAACCCTAGGGTTTTGATGCTCGACGAACCTACTGCTGGCGTATCACCTATAGTAATGGATGAGCTCTTTGATAAAGTGATTGAAATAGCAGAAACAGGCGTAGCAATATTGATGGTGGAGCAAAATGCACGCCAAGCACTCGAGATCGCTGACAAAGGTTTTGTACTGGTTCAAGGTGAGAATAAATATACGGATACAGGAAAAGCACTACTAGAAAATGACGACGTTAGAAAAGCATTCTTGGGTGGGTAGATGACAGATTTTTTAAACTCCGTAACTCTGTTAACAAATTATATAGTGGTACCTGGTCTCACATATGGAAGTCAACTTGCTCTTGGTGCACTCGGTATAACTATGATATATGCAGTCTTAAGGTTTTCAAATTTTGCTCATGGCGAGCTAATGTCATTTGGTGCGATGTCAACTATTTTGGTTACCTGGGTGTTACAATCTTATGGAATAAAATTAGGCTTCTTACCTACAGCACTACTCGCAATACCATTCGCAGCTTTGATAACAGTCTTTTATTGCTTACTAACTAACTCCCTTATATACGAATATTACCGAGAGAAAAAAATAGACCCCACAACTTACCTAATTATTTCCGTAGGTATGCTCTTTTTTACTGCCGGTCTTATACGGTTCATTATTGGTCCGGGCGATCAAAAATTTAACGATGGAACACGTTTCATTTTAAAGGCTCGTGACTTTAAAGAAATGACAGGATTAAATGAAGGTCTGGCTATTAAGACAACACAAGGTATTACTGTAGTAGTCACAATTTTGTTAGTCGCAATACTGTTTTGGTTCTTAAACAAAACACGTACTGGAAAATCGATGCGTGCTTATTCTGATAATGAAGACTTGGCACTGTTGTCAGGTATTAGCCCAAAAAGAGTTGTAATGATAACCTGGGTAATAACAGGAATATTGGCGACTGTAGCGGGTGCTCTATACGGCTTAGATAAGAGTTATAAGCCCTTTACTTATATGTATTTGGTCCTTCCAGTTTTTGCGTCAGCAATATTAGGTGGGGTTGGAAACCCATTAGGTGCTATAGTGGGGGGGTATGTGATAGCATTCTCTGAATTGATATTCACTTTTGCTTATAAAAAAGTTTTTACATACATGCTGCCGGAACACCTTGCCCCGAAAGGTCTCGTTCAGCTTCTCTCAACTGATTATAAAATTGCTGTCTCATTCGTTATTTTGGTAATAGTTCTTCTAATTAAACCAACAGGTATATTCAGCGGGAAGACAATATGAGTATGACCCAAAGAAAAATATTTTTATTTGCCCTAATGGGCATAGCACTAATAACTGTTGGGTTTTTGCAAAGTTGGAATGTTGCTTTGGCTATCTTTAATATGTGTATCATTTCCGCAATAATGACCTTAGGTGTAAATATTCAATGGGGTTACGCTGGTTTATTTAATGCTGGAATAATGGGTTTCACAATAATTGGTGGATTAGCGGCGGTATTAGTTTCTATACCACCAGTGGAAGCCACTTGGACTGTTGGTGGATCAAATATTTTAATTGGCCTAATAGCATTAATAATTACGGTTTTCGCTTCTGTAGTCACTTGGAAAAAAACAGACTCTTTGAAAAAAGGTCGCTTCATACCAACAATAGCAGTCATAATTATTGGTTACATTATAATAAGACTTATAACTGGCCCAGCAATTGATTTAATTGAAAATACCGAGGCTGCTAAGACTGGTTACTTAGGAGGCCTAGGTTTGCCCATCTTGTTTTCTTGGTTTATCGGTGGTGTGTTTGCAGCAGGAATAGCATGGGTAATTGGGAAAATTACATTGGAGCTGAGAAGTGATTATCTAGCAATCGCAACTTTGGGAATCTCTGGAATTATTCTCTACATTGTTAAAAATGAGGATTGGTTAACAAGGGGAGTAAAAAATGTTAACGGTATCCCAAGACCAGTTCCCTATGAGATAAACCTACAAAATGAAATTTGGTTTCAAGACCTAGCTATTTTAATAGGTATGCCAGTAAGAGATTTCTCAACTATATTTGTAAAGTGTTGCTATGCGGGGCTTTTTATAACAGTTTTGCTTTTCTTCCTTTGGTTATCTGAAAAGGCACTTCGTTCGCCTTGGGGCAGAATGATGAGAGCAATTAGAGATAACGAAACCGCAGCAAGAGCTATGGGAAAAGATGTTCCCAAAAGACATCTGCAAGTATTTGTACTGGGGTCGGCTATGATTGGAGTAGCCGGTGCAATGTTAGCAACATTAGAGGGGCAGTTCACTCCTATGTCATTTACCCCATTAAGGTACACGTTTGTTATTTGGGTTATGGTCATAGTGGGAGGGTCAGGAAACAATTTAGGATCAATTCTGGGCGGTTTTCTAATTTGGTTTTTTTGGGTTGAGTCCGAGCCTATTGGTATATGGTTAATAAATACAACTACAGGCATTTTATCTGAAGATCACCCTGTAAAAGTTCACCTCATTGAGAGCGTTGCCCATATGCGATACATGACAATGGGAATAATACTCTTGCTTGTTCTAAGATTTGCACCCAAAGGGTTAATTCCCGAAGAAAAGCTCTGATAAGGTTCGGTTCAAATGAAAAAAATTGTACTACTTGATGGCGGTATGGGCCAAGAGCTTTTGAAGCGCTCAAAATTACCTGCCCACCCACTCTGGTCAGCTCACGTAATGATAAATGAACCAGAGATAGTGGAGAAGCTTCATATTGATTTTATTGAAGCTGGTGCCCGCGTAATCACACTAAATACTTATACAGCTACTCCAGAAAGATTGGAAAGGGATGGCGCTGAAGGAATGTTTGGTAAGCTTCAAGATAAAGCAATTGAGCTTGCCAGTCGAGCCAGAGACTACTGCAACATATCTGATGTGAGAATTGCTGGATGCTTGCCTCCCTTGTACGGTAGCTACAAACCTGAAAGCACTCCCCCGTTAGAAGAATGCATTGAGCGATATCAAATAATTTCTAACAAACAGGCACCCCACATAGATCTCTTCATTTGTGAAACAATGGCCTCAATAAAAGAAGCCGAAGCCGCCATAACTGCAACCAAATCTCACAATATTGAGACATGGTGTTCTCTGACAATTTCGGATCAAAGTAAATCAAAGCTTAGATCTACAGAATCGCTCGAAAGAGCCATAAGTCATTTAAATAAATTCAATTACCAGGCTAATTTAATAAACTGTTCCACTCCAGAATCCACTTCTTTGTCTTTAGAGGTTTTAAAAAATGGAAATAAACCCTTTGGGGCCTTCGCAAACGGCTTTACGTCGATCGACGCACTAGAAATCGGTGGTACAGTCGATGTGCTAAAAGCAAGAAATGATTTAGGACCAAAAGCCTATTCTAAATGTGTATTGGACTGGATAAATACTGGTGCCTCAATTATCGGCGGCTGCTGCGAAATCTCACCTGAACACATTAAACATATTTACAAAACTTTGACCGATTTAGATTATGATATTGTAAGTACTCTGGAGTCTTAAGTGCTACAGGTCATTTCCTCACCACAACAACTTGGTGATTTTATTTTCCCTTCGCAGGACGGACATTTGGACACCTGTACTTTAGACCCATTATCTGTGGTTATTATATCATCTACTAGAGGAACGTCGCATTTAGCGCATGTTGCGTTAACAGCCATTCCACAATTATCACATTCATAAGTTGCCATGATAAAATACTCCTCCGAAATAAATTTCTCTTATAAAGCCTTCATATTGATTTTTTTCCATCGCACAAGATAAATATAAGTGGATGTATACTTCTTAGCGATTTTCTAAAGCTAATACTTTTTTTATTTTAATAAAGTACGCTTAACGGCAACTTTCCATCCTTTATACAAATTATCTCTAATGCTCTCCTCTATTTTAGGATCAAACCTTACGTCTTTTAACCAGTTTTTAGAAAATTCAATTTGTTCTGGATAAAATCCTGTATACATTCCAGACAACCAAGCTGCTCCAAGCGAAGTAGTCTCTAACATTCTTGGTCTGTCAACTGATGCGTTAATTATGTCAGCGAGAAACTGCATACTCCAATTAGAAGAGCTCATACCACCATCAACTCTCAAAACAGAAGTTTCTATATACGGAGCGTCAGAAAGCATAGCATCTAGCAAGTCTTTGCTTTGAAATCCTACGCTCTCTAAAACTGCTCTGCAGATTTCTTCTGGACCTGAATTTCGAGTAAGCCCATAAATGGCTCCACGAGCATCGGCATCCCAATAAGGAGCTCCAAGACCCGTAAAAGCTGGAACAAAATATAGCCTTTGATTTAAATCAGACTCTAAAGCAAAACTTTCAGTTTCTGATGCAGTGGAGATTATCTTAAGACCGTCTCTTAGCCATTGGACTGCAGCTCCAGCTACAAATATTGACCCCTCCAACGCATAAGTTATCTCTCCATTTAACTGATATGCGATAGTGCTTAAAAGCCTATTTTTTGAATGAACTCTCGTACTTCCAGTATTCAACATTACGAAACAACCGGTACCGTAGGTAGATTTTACCATCCCAGGTTCAAAACAGGCTTGTCCGATCGTCGCAGCATGCTGGTCGCCTGCCACCCCGGTTATGGGAATTTCAGCACCAAATATTTTAAACGCAGTATTTCCGAAATTATCAGCACAATCTAAGACTCTGGGTAAAATTTTTCTTGGAATCCTCATCAAATTGCAAATTTCTTCCGACCAGCAACCTTTATCTATATCATAAAGCATAGTTCTAGAGGCATTCGTGGCATCCGTTAAATGCATTTGACCATCTGTTAATTTCCATATCAGGAAAGTATCGACAGTTCCAAATAGATAATCTCCATTCTGACAGGCAACTCGAATTCCTTCGTTTTGATCCAATAGCCACTTTACTTTTGTTGCCGAAAAATAGGGGTCTAGTAAAAGACCCGTAGTTTTGGTTATCATTTCTTCGTGATTGTTTTTTTTAAGTTCTTTACATATATCTGATGTCCGCCGATCTTGCCAAACTATTGCGTTATGTATTACTTCTCCTGTTTTCTTGTTCCAAATTAACGTTGTTTCCCGTTGGTTTGTGATTCCAATCGATACTATATCTCTTCCAGTTATTCCTGCTTTTTTCATTACATCAATGCAAACGAAAAGAACTGAATTCCAAATATCATCAGCATCATGCTCTACCCATCCAGATTGAGGAAAATACTGGGGGAATTCTTTTTGAGATATAAAGGCAGGCTCCATACTTTTATTAAAGAGAACAGCTCTTGAAGAGGTTGTTCCTTGATCTATCGCAAGCACATATTTCATCTACTTAGCTCTTAAAACTATTCAGATACCCAGCTAACGCAATCGCACCTCCAGTATGGATAAAAACAATTTTTTCACCCCTCTTAAAATACTGCTTTCGTACGAGATCAATAAGTCCTGCGGCGCCCTTACCCGAATAAACCGGATCTAGTAAGATACCCTCAAGACGGGCAAAAACATCGATAGCCTCAAGAGTACTTTCCGCCGGCACACCATAGCCAGG
>ENA-UOXV01007503-UOXV01007503.1-marine-metagenome-genome-assembly--contig:-NODE-7503-length-11020-cov-15.249977_pt1 | contig 11020 bp, 5 predicted proteins | sample MGYA00238165_ERZ766961 | MGnify/ENA primary metagenome ERZ766961 (study PRJEB28924, sample SAMN03173240) | marine metagenome | biome: Marine; feature: Water; material: Subsurface seawater | place: North... | reverse complement strand
GAGAGAAAAAGAGGCGCACCAATTTCCGCGCGTTCGTTCGCATTCGATCGAGCATTCCTCTCACTCGGTGCGATTGCGCGAGCCGTTTCTTGTGCGAAAAATCCACCCCTTTCCTGGAAAACTCTCTCGATACAACAAGTTCCAGAGATTCGTTCTCGAGGTGCATCGCTCGCGCGTTTTCTAGGTGCGCTAAGGACATTATACCGCGTGTTTTTGTGTGCGTTACGTGCGTCTTTAAATGAAGTAAGCGGGGGAAAGTTTGCTTCATTAGTCTCAGCGCGGAAAGGAAAACATGACGACGGCAAGGACGACGACGAGGTATTCTCATCTCTCCCTCGCGAGAAAGGGCTTGAAACAAAAGAGCGCTTCACGTCCGCGTCGCGATCGTTCGAATACAAAGCCTTCTCTCGAAGGAGTAAAAGTATCGCGCAGTTCTTCTCATCATCATCCTGATGAAACGACGGGGAAAAGCAACACCAACGACCAAAGACGACGAGTGCTGTTTTTAGGGATGACGACTGTGGTGTTCTTATCCGCAGAAAAAGCGAAAGCGTTTACCGTCGGCGGAGAGAATTTACCATCCGGGTCCATGTTTCCATCCTCAAACGAGAAGTTCTTTAACGATGAAGATGAAGAAGAAGAACGATACACGACAAAAGATTTGGTGTTGGACTTTGTCTCACCAATAGTGGCGTTGCGCGTGGTGAATATCGCGTTCAACGGAGGAATGGGAGGGAGCCCGAAATGGCTGGATTATTTGTGCGTAGCAAGTGTTGGTGTCGTGTTGTGGGTGTTTGCGACGGATTATAGCGGGTTAGATGCCGCGCTGCATTGATGTGATTATTATTAGTAGTACTCTATTTAACGCGGCCGGCACGGTGTCTCGTCCATATTATACGCCTCCTCCTCGTCGAAAGAAGGGTTTATTATTATAGTAAACTCTTTTCGATCATCGATGATGCTTCTTCCTCCTCTTCTTCTTTTTCTTTCGCGCGGATTTTTCTCATCTCGTCGTAACTTTCGTATTGTTTCACGATGTTCAAATACTCCTCGCGAGTCGGCTCGACGTTTCGCACGTTTTCGATGAAGAAGTCCCAGTCTTGATTGCTGAAGGATTCCGCGAGTTTCGGGTACAGATGTTCGCGACGGAATCGGTCGATGTCGTTTTTTGTCTCCTCGCTAATAGTCAACGAACGAAGTTTTCCTTTTTCCGTCTCTTTGTCATCTTCCTCTTCGCTCTCCTCCTCCTCCTCCGCTTTTGCCGCTCGAGTTTTTTCTTCGTGATTCGTTTTGCGGAAACTCATAAACTCAGCGCCGGTTAGAAATAAAGTCAACGGTGGTGCCATCGGGGTAACCACTCGACACGGGCGACACAAACTCGCTTTGATAAAACTCAGCGGCATCGTCGGCGTTTCTTCGCTATCCAACGCGACCAACACCGCGGTGGCAATCATCTTGCGGATTTGGTGCAACATGAAACTTTCGCCGTAGACTTTAACCCGAACGAACGGGTACGACTCGAATCCTTCTATGATTTCCGGTTCTTTCGAACACGTAAATTCGTGTATTCGTCGATAGTGCATGACGTGCACGAGATCGTCGACGTCTTTTTCCAACAGCCAATACGTGTGTTTGCCGCTCGTCTCGATGCGCTTAGGTAATTCTTTTTCTTTTTCTTCTTCTTCTAATTCTTGTTCTTCAGACGACGACGTCTCTCCTAACCCGTCGTCGTCCTCGGTCAACGCGTTCTTTTTGTTTCGATTACCTCTGCCGCCTTTTCGATTTTTATCGTTCCCTTTTCCGGCGCCGTACAACCCTCTCTTGGTGTAGTTATGAAACGGATGCGAGCCTTCGAAGGTCTTCAACGCCTCTCGAAACATCTCGAGTTCGCCGTTTTTATCATCTCGCAAACACTTCAGAGGGAGTAAATACTCGTACGTTCTCGAAATCGCCGCGCGTCTGGCATCGAACGATTTCGTCGCCTTGAAGCACGCGAACGCTTTCACCGTATCCGTCGGTAAGTGTCGGTTGATTTTCTCCACTATCAACGCTTTCGCCTCCGCGTCGTCTTCTTCTTCTTCTTCTTCACTCCTTTTACTACTTCTATTACGACTACTACTCTTTCTCTCGTCCTCCTCATCCTTTGTCTCCTCTTCACCAACAACCTCTTTTCCTCCTCCGTACGCTCTCACCGGCGCTTCCATCCTCAGCCCGACCACGGTAAACAAACTCGACACGCCTTTATCCGTCCTCGAACTCCTGGACCATTTCAAGCGAGATAACCCTTTCGATCGATAATTCGAGAATAAAATCCCTCCGGCTTTATATATCGCGTCTTCGATGACGTCATCTACCGTGCTTCCTCTCGGGAGCATCACGTTCTGCGTGTTCCCTTTAAACGTATCGCCCACGTACGCCAAGACTAAAGCTATTGGGATTTTTTTCCTCGGGAGTTCAAATTTTGTTGCATCTTCGTCATCCGTTGGTGATGGCATAAAATCATCCGGACAGAGCACGTGCGACGGGTGCACGTTTTTGTTGTCTGTCTCGTTCAACAGAGAGATGCCTCTGATCGTTCTCTGTTGCTCGCGCTGAAAAGATGACGATGAGTTTGCGACGATGCAATTCCGCCGCCTTATCTGTTTTTGCGGGGAAAAGAAACGAGTGAAAGTATTCCTATTCCCGCTCGTGCTGCTCCCGCAAAACACCTGAACCATGGCTCTTTTGAGTATCCTTTGCGTCGTCGTTTCTTTATGAGTAGTGATGAGAGTACTGATGCCTTTTCCGCTGGTAAAACTGATGTTGCGCATGTGTTAATGTGTTACTTTTTTATGCTGTTGTTATACAGTTGGTAGAACAAAAATTATTAAAAAGCGGTTTCATCGTCGTCCAACATTTTCATCGAGTTGGTGGTGGTGTTGTTGTCGTCATTATTCGGTCTTGCGACGATTTCGACATTCTCCGGATGATGATGATGTTGTTCTTCTTTTTCTTCTTGGTCTTCATTTTTTGTTGGTTTCGTGCGTTGCGACGCCAAGACCATCCAGACGGCGTCTCCGGCGATGATCCCGTTTTCGTCAATCGGGCACACCAAATGTTCGCCCGATTGGACGTTGTAATCGGTGATTTTACAAAGCAGCCAATCCGTTGTCGATTTTGTTGCTTCTTTTAAAGCTCCTTCTTCTTCTTCTTCTTCTTCTCCTTCTTCTTCTTCAAAGACCGCGTATCCGTTTTTGAACACAAACTGACTTCCTCGATGGCAATTCAAATCCAACTCTAACGTTTTACCGATAACGACGCCGCCCCACTGGTCTCCTTGAGTAATCAACCATTTCAACAGCGGCATCTTCTCGTTTCCGTATTTGCGTTTGAGTTTTGTAGAGGAAAGATTCGATTCTTTGCAGTCTTGCCATCCTCGAGGATTGTACGCGACGTTTTTACGCCATCGACGCTGCGCGTTGGCCGATAAAAGCTTGTTGAATTTTCTTTCAAAATCCGAGCCTTTCATCGCGTGCCATTTCGTTTTCTTGCTATCAGTATCTAATCTCTTCCGTTTCTTCCCTGACGTCGTCGGTGGTTTGAAGACGATGTACTCTTCGTGCCTTCTCGCGCCGATTTCCAAATACCCTTCGACGCCGCCAACCTCCACCGGCACGCGCAACGGCGTGATGCCGTGTAAATCCTTGTGGGACATATCCGTCGGCGGCACGTACTGTTGACTCCGTTCCGTCCATAACTCGACTTCTTCTTCAAGTTGATCTTCCACGTATAAAACTTTCACTTTCTTCGTTTCCTCGTCAAAGCTTAAAACGTCCGCGACGTACCAGACTTTATCCAAAGGCCAGTAGATTTTAATCTTTTGATTGACTAACCCGCGGAGGAGTTTGATATCGGCGTCATTCAAGGTTACTCTCTTCTCTTCTTCAACAGAAGCTTCAGGGTGCTCTGTACATTTTTCAGCGTTCACTTCTCCATCCGCGGTATCGGTCGGGACTACTTCTTCCTTCTTTGAATCGACGCCGCCGCTGAACGCGATGGTTTTCCAAAAGCCATTCCTCGATCCTCCCGTCGTCTGAATCGTCGTCGTCGTTTTCCCCCGGGCTTCGTTATCAAGCTTCTTTGTTTCCACGTTACGCAAAGCCTCCAACTTCTGCATCTCTTCTTTCTCCTTCTCTTTCTCCTTCTCTTTCTCCTTCTTCTCCATCTCCCTTTGCTCTCGTCGAATCTCCATCTCCGCCAACCTCTCCGCCTCTCTCAAAGCTTTTTGCATCGCAAACTGTTTCCTCCTCTCCTCTTTAATTCTCTCTGATTCTTGATTCCCGCACGGCACCCACTGCGTTCTGCACCCTTTCTTGTGCGGTTTATATCTCAACTCGACTCTTTCGTTCCGAATGTCAATCTCTTCCTCGACGCCGTCTTCGGAGTAACAAATTTTCGTTGTTTTTTTACCGCTCTTCTTATAATCTTCGGCTTGAACGACCTTAGCTTCGTACCACTCCTTATCGTCTGGCCAAAACACTCGAATGGTGTCGCCTTCTTTCACCTTGATGTTTTTCATCTTTTCGAGTTTGATGATTTGCGATTTGTCGGTGAGAATTTTAGCGGATGCGTTTACGCCGGTTGCCGCGTTGGTCAGTTTCTTGAACGCGCCGTTCGCGGTCGTGTCGTCGTCGTTCGCTCCTCCGCCGCCACCACCGCCACCGCCGCCACCACTTGCTATCGCTACGTGTCCAACGATGCCTCCCATCTCTTGAATAATCGTCGCCTGTTCCGCGGCGATGAGTTGTAAAAACAACCGCTTATTCGAGAGAAACTTCGTCGTTCGATAATTACCGTCTGCGGAGATCTCCCCGGTATTCACGTTCAGAAATCCTAACCGTGCCAAGGAATCCGCCGCCATTTCGCGAACGGTTTCGTCTGAATCGCCGTGTAACATCCTCGCCATCTCGGTTCTTCGCGTATTCGCGGCACCTCTCACGTACCCTAAACACTCGATCGCTTTCGCCCTCACGCCGGCGTCCGGATCGCGCATCAACTCGCCCACGCACTCGGCGGTTTGAAACAACTTCAAATCGTCCGACCCATCTGTTTTCGGCTCGCACTGCTTCCCTTGCCACGATTTCTTCAACGTTTCGCAGAGTTGCTCGCGAATTTCGCAAATTTCGTCGTGCGCGTTGAACAAAATCAACTGCGTGTAATACGGCCTCGAATGAAACCCGAGTTTCGCGAACGCTTTCAGAGCGGCTAAGCGTACCGACCAGTGGCGTTTGTCTGTGCACGCTTTCGCTAATAAGACGAAGTCTTCCTTTTTCCGCGCGCAGTGTGCTAAGTATTCACACCCGGCGGATTTAATCCACGCCGGAACGTGATGGCCGCTTTGTAACGTTTTCTTGCCCACCAAGGCGGTCACGGCGTTGAAATCCACGCGATCAAAGACGTCTACTACTTTTTTGCTACTATAAATGCTATTATCATTATTACCTTCCTCTCCGATGATGATCGTTTTCGAGTACATCTTCAGTTCCATCTCTTCGACTCCAGTTCGTCGTCCTTGGCCTAAGAAATTCGCGACGACGATATCGTTGTTGTCCCCCCCCGCGTTACCGTCCGCCTTTTCAGCGCCAACCCCTACGCCGCCTCCACCACCACCACCACCCACTAATAATCCATACTTCCGTCTCTTTTGCTCCAACAACTTCGGCATTAAAAACGTCAACACTCTCAAACTCCCGCCGCACGCCAACGTCCCTTGACTGTCCCCAACCGACGTCCCTTTTTCCACGTACCTCAACAAACTCTGAATATCTTCAATCGTAAAAAAGGAAGTCCCGTCGTCGTCTAAATCGTTATCTACATCGTCGCCGTTTTCTAAACCACCGTTCTTCTTCTTATCAGTCTCATTCTTAGTAGTAGTAGTAGTATTGTTTTTCTTCTTTTTCTTCTGTTTCTTCTTCTTCGCCAGCGAGGAGAGACAGGCGACCGAAGCGGTGTACAACTCTCTGTTCATATCTTTCGTCGTCTTCGCGTCGTTCGTCGCGCCGGGGCCTCCTGAATCTTCGACGATGTATAACTTCCCGATGCAAAACTTAACCACTTCATTGGTCAACTTTCCAAACAACACTCTTTCTTCGTTTTCCTTTTCCTCCTCTAAATCCTCCTCTTCGTCTTCTTCTTCAAAGAAGACGTTGATTTTCCCGCACGCGTCGAGCGCGAAAAGGACTCGTTTTAACAGTTGTTCTTTACTGAAATTACTCGTAGTACTCTCGTCGTCGTCAAGAAGAATCCTCATCCATTCTCGTATTGGGTGCACGCACATTTGCTCGTAGATGATGATGATGCTGTTATTCTTCTTCTCGTTATTCTCGCTTTTATTCGTAGTACTTCTCTCGTTCATCCTTTGCAAAAGTGCGAAACACTTCGCGCGAATCAACGTTGAATTCGACGCATCCAACACCTCCGATGTCAACGCCTCTGACATCATCATCTCTTCTTCTTTGTTTTCTTCTTCAAACAGCAGCATTAACTCGTCCAACGCTTCCACGCGTGAATCGTCGTCCACGCGAGGTTTCGAGAACGCGATGTGTTTCATTTGAGAAGAATAAGAGTTTATGTTGGTAGTCATCTGAGCAGACACGTGATGGATTTTAATTGAGAGATTTTCGTCTCTCTCGTTTTTTTTTTTTCGTCTCTTGTGTGTTTTGAGAAAAAAGTCAAAATTTTAGTCAATCAGGCGCAAGTCTTTTCTTCAAAAACGTCTCAATTTTTTTTTTTCCATTTTTCGCGCTCGTAAAGACTAAATACGCGAGAGAAAGAACCTCTCTTCTTCTTTCTCTGCGAGAGACGCAAAGAACGACTTTGACATGAGTCGAAGAAGAAAGAATCCACATCCGAAAAGAGCGGTGAACGCGAGGACGGTTTTGAAGGTACGCGAGAAAGAAGAACCAAATTTGGTGTTGTGCTCGAGGATTCCTGACGAGGAGGAGGATGATCTCGAGGTGAATCATCATCAGATACAAAAAGAAGAAACGACTTTTAATAAGAAAGGAGCGAAGAGGAAGAGAGCGCAACACGAGTGCGATGTTTGCGGGAAGGTGTTTGATAGACGATCACTTTTGGATCGGCACAAGCGTATTCACACGAACGAGAAACCGTACGAGTGCGATGTGTGCGAGAAACGTTTTACTCAATCTAGTAGTTTGAAAACGCACATGCGTATTCACACGAAGGAGAAGCCGTATGAATGCGATGTTTGTGATGAAGCTTTTCGTCAACTTGGTCATTTGCAAAGCCACATGCGTATTCACACGAACGAGAAACCGTACGAGTGCGATGTGTGCGAGATGAAGTTTCGTCAATCTGGTACTTTGAAAAAGCACATGCGTTGCTGCCACTAGCTCTTGTTAATATACTCCCTCACATAGCGCACATACACACGCAAACACAAACACACACACAAACACATATCATCCCAGCGAAAAAGAAGTACCCACACGACGCCATAATCATCGCGCGTTCCAACAACACGGAGAGTATGGAGAGAATGCGATGGATTGAGCGAAGGCGAAAGAATACTCTATTCAATATCTTTCCCGCTCGGAAACTTCTTTTTACTTCGTAAATTAGGGTTTAGGTGTTCTTATGGAAAAGGGATGAGAGATTTTTCCTCATTACTCCGCTCTTGAAGGTGTTGACACGCACTGCTCTTCTTCGAATAAGAGAGAGAAGTAGTGTTGCGATTAACAGCGTTTACTAAGAACACGACAGAGCGCGAGTAAACGCGCTTAAAAATGAGCAGCAATAGCAATAATTTCATCACGCGTTTCATCCATTCTCTGATGGAAAACGGAAACGACCGAAGAGATCAAGCGGAAAAACATTTAAAAGACACGTTAGAAAAATCGAAAGAAATGATCGAAAACTGGCATCAACCGACGAAAACGAGAGGATTTTGGAGACGAGATGTGAATCAAGGGACGTACGTGACGAGTCAAGAGCCGCAGTTACGAGGGGGGGTCGGGAGGAGAACCAATTGGGGATGAGTTTTATACCAGTCGGTGTACTCCTAGGAACAGGCCTTTTGGGAGGACTTTGGCGTACGACTTTGACCATTACGTTGTGTATATTTAGAATAGAGCACTATTAAAACCTTATTACTACCGTGCGTACTACTACCACTTTTAGTCTACTAAAAGCTCTCTTCAAAGTGGTGGTGGTTTTCTTGCGCGTAAAGAGAGACGCATCCCGGACGTTTCCGCGCGACGGCGAAGAGGTTGCCGTGCGAAGCGCAGAGGAAGTTTCCTTGGAAAGCCTTCTTTTTATGACTTTTATTCGTTTTACCGTCGTCGTTTACGTCTTCCTCGTCGAACGCGTGTCGCTTCGTAAACGTCAAGCCTTCGTACGCGTGTGTCGCTTCGTTCGCGTGGCCGAAAGCTTCAAAGACGCCTAAGCGGCCGGCGTTGGTGACGACGACGTTGACCGTGGTGTTTCTTTTCGAAGCCGCCTTTATCATCTTTACGTCGTATTCGTCGTCCTCCTCTTCTTCGTCCTCCTCTTCTTCGTCTTCTTCGTCGTCTTCCTCGACGAAGACGTCTGGGCACACCGCGACGGCCGAGACGATGTCACTTCCGTTATTCGCCTTATTAAGACTTTCCCACGACGCGTTTGGACCGACGACGAGTTCTTTGTTGTACGCGCACGCGAACGTGGCTACGGAAGATGGAGACGACGAGTCGGAGGACGAACTAATCTTTCGAAAGTTGCCAAAGAAGAAAATCGGACCACCACCACCCGTCGACGTCGCGTCCGCGCTCTTCGTAAAAGTGCTCTTCTTCTTCTTCATTTTCGAGTTCGAAGCGTTCGGGCGGCTCGGCGTGGACTTTTGTCCTCTTTGTTTCATCATCTTCTTGTTGTTGTCCAAAACGCGCAATCCATCTCTTTCAATCTCGTACTCCGTGCAATAATAGCTGAAAACAACGCGCGTCGTCGAAGCGTCCCAAACGACGACGTGTTTCTTATCGAACACGCACGCTAAGACGTTGCCGTCCTTGGAAAATGACAACGAGGTAATCTCGCACTCTCGAGAGACGCAGTGCGACTTGTACGTCGGGATCTCGAAGTCTTTACAATGCGTGACCGATTTGGCGCATATTTTCGCCGTCGAAAACTTCGTTTTGTTTTTGCTCTTTGATTTCTTCTTTGAGGAGGAGGAGGACATTTTCTTCTCGTCGTCGTCGTTTACGTCGTCATCAAAGTCCTCATTATTCTCGCACGACCACGTCCACAGTCGGCACTTCCCTTCCGCGCCGACTCCGGCTAATCGAAACACGGTTTCGTCGTATTCCTCGCTAAACGCCGACGCGAACTTTCGCGGACGAACTTTCCCAGCCATCCCGGGCGATTGAAGTTCGAAATACGTCTGTTTCTTCGTCGTCTTTTGATTCTTCTTGGTATCCGCCATGGAGTTACCGAAACTATCCCTCGGCGTCTTACTTCGTCGTCGACCGCTCGAGCGTCGTTTTTGGCTTTGATTACTTTTCTTTTCTGACCCGAGAGAGGAATCCTTCTTGTGAACACTTTCCTCCTCGTTCACGTCCACCGGGTCGTGCACGTATACTCCCGATTTCCTGGGAAACCGCCTTCGGCGTTCCGCGGAGTTCATCCCATACAAATAAGTATCTTCGTCGTCTGAATCGTCTGAATAATCGTCTGAATCGCTGCTGTTGTTGCTCCCGTGCGTGCGTTCCGTCTCGTCCATCATCGAAAGCAGAGAGGATTTCTTGTACGAGGACGTGAACACGAGCCCGTTCGGCGCGATGGAAAACGCCCACCGTTTCATCGTCTTACCGCCACCATTTCCACCACCGCCCTTGGACGACGACGACGTTCTTCCGTCCCGCGCGCTCGGTTTACCGATCAAAACCGTCCCTTTAAACGAAAAACGTGACATTTTCTTGCTATCGTCACTACCGCTACGCTCGCGTCTACTACTACTACTACTACTACAGTTGTCTGTTTCAATCTTCCACACCGAAATTTCCGTCGCGTCTCGAATCTCGTGGTCAATCTCATACGCCAAATAATGGTCGTGGTTCATCACCGCCGTCTTTGGCGTCGTCGTCTGAATCGTTTGAATCGTCGTCCTCGCCGCGACGTGTCGATAAGAAAAACTCTCGTCTCGCAATACTTGCACCTCCAGTACGGGCGCCGTCCGCGAGGCGTCTCGCGGGTCGATTAAGTGTTTCGCGCGGAATATTTCTCTCAGCGGGAGTACGCGATCCTTTTCATCTGCTTCCTTTTCATCTTTGTCTTCTTTTTCTTCATCATCGTCGTCGCAAACGTGCATGCCAGACGGCGCGGGGACGGTCTCTCGAATCGGCGTAAAAGTCTCCGCGACGGCGACGACTCCATTTTTACCGTCTTCAAAATCTTGTTCTTCCGTGTGTCGATCGCCAAACTGGAAATCGACTTTTCCGCGTCCTCGTTTCTTCGTCGATGTCTTATTGTTCTCATCATCATCATCGCGCTCCTCGGTGATGTTGTTGTCGTTGTTGTTTACATTGTCTATCGCCAAAGTATCCGCGACTCGAATGGTTTCTCCGTACGCGTTCACGTTGACCAAATTTTCCTCCTTCTTCTTCAGAATATCGAATGTTTCCTCCTCCTCGTCGTCGTCGTCGTACTCCGTAAACTCCTTTGTCTTCTTCTTTTCGTTGGTCGAGTTAAACGCAATCTTCTGCGCCTCTCGAAACTCCGCCGTCGGCGATAACGAGCGGCCTTTAAACTCCTCCGAGTCTTCCTCTTCGTCTTCCTCCGTCGCGTTCTTCTGCGTTTCCATCAACGGCGACCTCATTCTTTGACGATGCTGATGATGACGATGAGAGGACGAATACGACTTCTTCGTCGCATCCAGACTCCTCGTTGTTTTTTGAGCTTTCGCGGGCGTCGTCAACTGCGTGTTCGTCACCACCATCGTCTCTTCTTCTTCTTCTTCTTCTCGTTCAGTATCATCATTTTCATCATC
>ENA-UOXV01007502-UOXV01007502.1-marine-metagenome-genome-assembly--contig:-NODE-7502-length-11021-cov-15.662867_pt1 | contig 11021 bp, 6 predicted proteins | sample MGYA00238165_ERZ766961 | MGnify/ENA primary metagenome ERZ766961 (study PRJEB28924, sample SAMN03173240) | marine metagenome | biome: Marine; feature: Water; material: Subsurface seawater | place: North... | reverse complement strand
ATGAATATCATGGACTTTGTTAATTCGATGACGCTACAACTATCGGATTTGGAAGATGTGGGCGAGCTCGGCTACGTGGAAGGTATTAGTAAAATCATTATAAGAAAACTCAATGAAATGGATGTGTATAAACGCCCGATTCATTGCAGCGACTACAAGCGAGAAGTGATGTATGTCAGGGATGATGATATATGGGAGAAGGAGAATAGCACTTATGACAAACTGCGGAAAGCTATTAAACATATTACGAAAAAGAATGGCGATTTGATGATTCCTTGGCGCGACCAAAATCCGCAATGCATGAATAACCGGCATCGCTTGAATGATGTTTATTTGCGCATTATGAATCAATCGATGGGTGGAAAAGGCGAGTTTGTTGACAGCGAGAACAAAATCATCAAGAAATTATCCAAAGCAGTTTACATTGATAAAACGTTTTAATTATTTTTATTAATATCAAAATTGAAATATATATATAAAATGATAGAAATAGTATAATATCATTTTATATAAATGGGCTTGTTTACAATACATATAGAAAATCGCGATTACATAGAATGGAAAGCAATACCTCAAAGTGTATCTAAGTGTGAAAATGAAAATGAAAATGAAAATGAAAGTATTGATTTATCAAATTCTTCAATTATGGGTGATATTTCTCCGATTGATTCAAAATTATTTCATAAAGATATTATTAATTCAGAAGGTAATTTAGTAACCTCATTTTATCGAGATAACGAAGAAATATGCGGTGTATTATTAACAAGTGAAAAAACATATGGGCGTAATAGTAAGGGAAAATTATTATTTAAATGTATTCCAGACGATGAACATCTTCCGTGCTTTTTAATACCTTACGAAGAAAAGAATATCGGTTTCGCAAAAAATAAACTAGATAAGTATATAACATTTCGTATACACGAATGGAAAGATAAACATCCATTGGGGACATTAACGAATAGTTTTGGAAACGTAAATGATAATGAAGCCTATATAAATTATCAATTAACATGTAATAATTTACACGATAGTCTAAAACAATTTAATGCGATTAGTTTACGTGCATTAAGACTACAAACATTATCACCAATTCCACACTACATCAATAATATTCCTATAGAAGATAGACGCACAAGAACAATTATTTCAATTGATCCAAAGGGATGTACTGACATTGATGATGCGATTGGAATAACGACTAATGCAAATGGCGAAAAGGTACTAAGTATTTATATCGCAAATGTGCCAATGATGATAGAATATTTGGGATTATGGCAGTTTATAACAAATCGTATATCAACAATTTATTTCCCTGATAAAAAATTACCAATGCTTCCAAAGCTATTATCAGACAATTTATGTAGTTTGAAAGAAGGAGAAGATCGCGTTGCGTTTGTATTAGATATTCATATTGATAATAAAAATAAGCAAACGTTTGAATGTAATTCTGCTATTATCAATGTGAAAAAAAATTATGTTTATAATGAATTTGCATTAACATCGTCTAAAGATTATCAAGATATATTAAAAACTATAAATAAAATAAATATTTTAAATGGGTTATCTTATACCAGTATAAAATATATGGATGAAATTAATGATAGTCATCATGTAATTGAATATTGTATGATAATGATGAATCATCAATGCGCGAAGATGTTGAGAAAAAAAGAGAAAGGAATATTCAGAAGTGCTACTAAAAAGACAATTGAAACAAATAATACACATTATGACCATCTTATTCCCGAGGTAAAATATATATTAGAAAATGTATCTGGCGAATATTGTAATTATATGAATATAAAACCACACGAATTAGTGGGTGGTGGTTTAAAAACATACACGCATATTACATCGCCAATCAGAAGAATAGTTGATTGTGTAAATATGCTTGAATTACAACAAGAGAAATTTGAATGGTCAAATGAATCAAAAGAATTTATGAAAAAATGGATGTCAAATATAGAAATAATTAATGTAAAAACGAAAGCAACAAATAAATTACAAAATCAAATGGAATTGATGAATGAATATGAAAAAAATAACAATAAAGTTCATAGTGGAATTGTGTTTTCCAAAACAACTATATCAGTAAAAGGCGTTGATATGTTTAAGTATCGAGTCTATATTAAGTTATTAAATTTATTATCAAATGTTGTTACCACGAAGGATATAAAAGATTATTCTACAGCTGAATTTTCAGTTCATTCGTTTATGGATGAACTAAAAATGACTAAAAAGTTGAGATTACAAATGCTATAAGAGAAGGATAAAAATGAAAAGTATTTGAATTTTTTTACATAAAAAAATACGAGTGTATAATTTTATGCTGAATATGGGGCTCGAACCCATGACATTTGGCGTACTTTGCAATAAAGTCACGATAGTGTCTGCTTATAAGACCAACGCTCTGCCAACTGAGCTAAATCAGCTGAAATTATAACTCGTAATTGCCCCAAGGCGGAATCGAACCGCCGCCTACACCTTGGAAGGGTGCCATGATACCATTTCACTATTGGGGCTGTTTGGGTGATATTTCTATACTCTATATAGGTCGTTGCTTTTAAGTTATTTTTTATAATATATATATACATATATACATATAATGGGTAAATTAACAGGTGTGAAATTTAAAAAAAAAAGTAAAAAGCTCATTAATAAAAAAAGAATTAGTAAAAAAAATATTAATCGTCAAAATATAAATAAAACCTATAAAAAGGGGGAAAATATATACAGGAGAAATAAAAAATATACACAGCGAGGTGGAATTGATATAAAAGAGATTAAAATTTCAGCAGGTCCTGCTTTAAATATTGCATCAAATACAATTTCAGCATTTCTTAAAAGTATATTTGAATCACCTGATGATTATGATAATGAACGATCAAGTAAATATAATTTTCGTACATATGATGAAATGATTAAAAGTTTATCAGATTTGAATGAGAACTTAGGGGAAGGTACGATTTTGAATGAATTATTATTGAATATAAAAAATCCTGATGATGAACATGCAAAAGACTTAGATATAGATAAATTACCCGAAATAATAAAAATAATTTTAAATTTAAAAGTATCATCTTGTAATTTAGCTTATTTTTTTACAAAAAACCCATCAAAAAATTTCTTTAAAAGTCCTATATACAATTTTTTCCCTGAAAATATAAAACAATATTTAAATTTTAATGAAAAAGAAAATGAAAATTATGTATTAGAAACAATATTAGAAAACATTTTTGTTCCTATGTTTACATTAACAAGAAAACCTGATGTAAAATATTCACCACATCAAACCAGAAATATTATTGACCAAATTAAAGAATTTATCATGAAATCTGATTACAAACAAAATCAAAATAATGATAATGGTTGGCATATAACAAATGTATTATTAGAACTCTTGGTAAATTTAATCGTTAATTTAGATTTAAAAAATAATAATTCTCCACCTATTGAAGAATATAAGAGCTATATTAAAAAATTAAATGATGAAAATATCATTAAATGTAATTTAATTGATTATTTAATGGATGATAGAAATAATTATTTAAAAATAGATAAAGAATATTTAAAAATAGATAAAGAAGAAAACATATTTGGAAATCTTTTTAAACTATATAAAGATATTGGTAGAATAAAAGAAGATTATTCTGTTGGTGGTGGTGGGTCAAGGAAAAGTACAAGAAGGTATAACAAACAATCCAAAGAGCAAGAAAATGATGATATTAGAAATTATAGTATAAAAGATTTTTTTAATAAAAAAAATACAAATGGTTATTTACCACCAATAATTTTATTCGTATTATCATGTAGTATCAACACAAACGTTGATGTGTGGGATGAAATGTTAAAAAATATAGGTTACAAATGTGATGATAATAAATCTCCTAAAAAAAATGGTTCGTTTTTTTCAAGGGTTAAGAGTCGATTTACAGGAAGAAGACCACAAAATACCGCCGCCAACTCAGTGATTTCAGAACGCACAAACAACGACGAATTTTATACTCCTCGTAGTAGTTCTTCTTCTATTCATAGCGGAGGTGATGATAATGACATAAAAACATCATGTTCTCCAAATGAACCTAGTATACTTGATGGCCAAATTGATAAATTAACAAACATTTTAAAAGGTATTATTTTTTCGCCAATTTGTGAGGATTTAAAAGATACCAGCAAAAAAATGGATTGGAATTCATTCAGAGGAATAAATACTATTAGAGGGAAAATTAACTCTTATATTGGAAACATATTGTTCCCTGAACAATTTGTAATAAAAAAAATAGTTAAAGCCTTAGCACCATATAATACATTTTTTCCATTAAATGCAAATGAATATATTGGTAGTTTTTTTACTAAAAAAAATATACAAAATAAACCATTGTTTGATACATTTGTAGAAAATGTTGAAACAAAATTAATTCAAAATTATAAAGATAATGAATCATATACTGATCCTTTATGTGTACCATTAACTATTTTGAATAATATAGATGAAAAAAAAACATTGAATAGTAGTATACAAAATAGTGAATATGTATAATATAAACTATAAGTATAAAAATTATATATTATTTAGTATAATAAAATATAATAAAATACAATGCTTTTTATTACAGATGAAATTAACAAGGTTATTTTTGGGTGGTCTGCAAAAAGTGGATGTTCGCATATTAAAAAAATATTTTGGTATTTAAAAACTGGTAATGAAAACCATCAAATACATATTCAACCAGAATATGATATAATACCGGATGATTCAGAAAACTATACTATTATCCTATTTGTAAGAAATCCATATGAAAGATTAGTATCTGGGTTTTTAGATTGTTACCGAAAAGGGAGTGGAGGTTATTATAGTAAATGGAAAGAATCAACACTTACATTTTCTAATTTTGTAGAATATTTATTAAAAGATGATTGGGATATTATTGATAGACACCATTTTACACCTATTGCTAGTGAATTTTTTAATGAGAATTTAATAAAAAATAGCAAAGAATATATCATCTATGATATCAAAAATATTGATTATAAAAAATTAGAAACTATATATAACAAAACAATTCCACCATCTTTGATAGCATTTAAAGGTGACCATATTCGAAGAGAAACAGAGCTTTTAGAAAATCCTGTATATAATTTAGATATGGAATTGTATTTTAATTATAAAGTTCCTGTTCGATTTTTTTACAATAAAGAATTAAAACAAAAAGTATATGATTATTTTAAATTTGATTTTGAGTATTTAAAGAAACACGGATTTGACTATGATAAAGAATTAATATTGGAATAATTTATTTTACAAAAAAGTATTTAAAAGGAATACTATACTAGTATATAGATAATCTCTCTATCTCATCTTATTAATTCTCTAATTAATAAAAAACAAAATCTTCGATGGCGCAATTGGTTAGCGCGTTCGGCTGTTAACCGAAAGGTTGCTGGTTCAAGTCCAGTTCGAAGAGTTTGAGGTTTTTATTAATTCTACTATTTATAGTTTACCGGCATGAAACGGATAATCCTAATTTCCGGTCATAATCGTCAAGTTCGTCGTAATCGTCAAGTTCGTCGTAATCGTCAAGTTCGTCGTAATCGTCATCATTATTGTTTTCATTAAGACACGCATCATAACAAAAGACGCGTTTACTTTGAATCATAATAATTCGCACTTCATTTGATTTATCGCAATTAATACAAGAAGCAAATCCTTCATAAAAATCCCATTCTTCGTCGTCTTCGTGTTTGTATTCGTATTCATTCATATCTAATGAATCAACTTTGTCATCCACTTTGACTTCGTCATCCACTTTGACTTCGTCATCCACTTTGACTTCGTCATCCACTTTGACTTCGTCATCCATTTTGACTTCGTCATCCACTTTGACTTCGCTTTCGCTTTCGCTAGAATCGTCCCAATTTTCTTTAATATTTAATGTAGCCATTGTTTGTTGGTATATAGATGTAAATACTATATTATATTTACATTTATTTCAATTTTATTAATAAATTATGGGGATAATATATATATATATATTGTAAGTATGAGTAAGATACAGAGTAAGAATAATAAAAGTATACAAGATCGTAATCATCCTTATTCGCGCAGTATTAAGCCCCTAATAAAAATCAACGGATTTAAAAATATTAATTTTAGAAATTTTACAAAAATATTACCTTTGAATCAAAGTGTAAATCCGAGTGAAAGTATGTATGAAAAACATCCAAATAAATTTCCTAGTCCAAGAAAATATGTATCACCTGAAGAATGTGCTGAGGAGCTTGGTAATACAAATTGGGATGTACTTCAAACCAGAATAAAAACATTAAAAGAACAATTCAAAATTCCCCAAGACAAATATAAGTTAGGCCAACATATTGCAATACAAACATTTATACATAACCATAAAGATATACTAAAAGAAAATATTACAATATTGGGAAGAATGACAGATTCTATTGCTTATTATGCCGATGAGAACCCATATAATATACTTTCTATAGCAGATAAGGATTGGAATGAAGATATAAATGCATTATTTATTATTTGTGCTCTAAAAAAAGGTCCTATTTTTGTATTAGTTCCTCATAATATTAATGGTCTTATACGTAACATTTCTCCATCCATAACTGCACGAGAGTTAAATCTTATAAGTAAATACATACTCTCATTACCTAATATAAGAAATTATAAATTTTATATAAATGATATAGAAGATAAAGATAGCGAAGATAATAAGCTTGATTATAGTGTTTTACTTATTATGCCACCATCGAATGATGATTCAGAGGGAGGAGGAGGAGGAGGAGGTTCGCGTAATTTAAAAAATAAAAATAAAAATAAAAATAAAAATAAAAATAAAATAACAAGGAAAGCCAAAAAAACTAGGGGGAAATACAATAAAAAATATACTAAACATAAACATAAACATAAACATGTGCGACAACGTAAGACCAAAAAGAATTACAAATAATATTTAGAAATATATATAATAAAATGTTGAATGTATGTTATGGTATATAAATTATACCATAATATATATATATATATATAAATGGATAAGGTTGATTGTAATGAAAAATTAAAAGATATCCAAAAAGAAGAAAATTATAAACCTATTGAAGAATTGGTAAATTTGGTGGATAATAATGATTATAAAGAATGTGAAAATTTTGATCAGATTTGGTTATCGATTATAGGAAAAGTAGAGGATAGTGTACATGAGAATATTCCATCGCTGAAGGATATGATGGAAGAAAAAGAAAAAGAAAGAAAAATTGACCCCCCTCAATTAACTGAAAAAATAAAAAAAGCATTTACAAGTGTTGATGGAGTATTTAAAACATATTTTACAACAATTAGAGATATGATGAAAGAAAAAATTAATAATAATGGTGGTGATGAAAATCCTCATAATAAATATGCATTAAAATTTTGTCATATTGTTGAAATGTTGGAAAGTAAAGAACCTTCAACCGAAACCGAAACCGAAACCGAAACCAAAATATACAAAGGATTAAAATTTCTTTTTGATTTTAAAATAGAAGTTAGCGAAGAAGCAGCAACAGCACCAGCACCAGCAGATGAAGCACCAGCAGCACCAGCAGCAACAGCACCAGCAGATGAAGCACCAGATGGAGAAGAAGACGAAGACGAAGAAGGAGAAGAAGACGAAACAGAAGGAGGAAGTGTAAAAAACCTTATTGAACGCTATAATGAAGGAGAAGATCCACTAAAAAAAATAATTGGATGTATTTTTGATATTGGAAAATATGCGATTGATGTATCTTCTTTAAATAAAACCGCATTTGATAGTATTGGCGATAATCTTAGCGAACTTGTTACACGCGTGACTCCACTACAAGGTCAAAATGGTGGTGGTTTTTTTAGAAAATGGTCAAACGGACAAAAATTTGCTTTATTAGCGTGTTGTTGTGTATTTGCACTCGGTTTCTGTATTATGAGTGGTGGTGTTGGTGTTGTTGCTATGGGCGCACTTTTCTACTTAACTCAAGCCGTGACTTCAGTATCCGTTGTGGTCGCTGGTGGAATTATTATTAAACCTATGATATCTGATATGATGAACTCTGATACTCCTTCATATCATACGTATAATAGGCATAACAGGTATAACCCTAATGATGATGATGATGAAGATACTGATGATGATGATGAAGATACTCCTGATAAAAATAATATTTCACTATTTAATTTTCTGGGCGAATATTTTAAGAATAATCCAAATGATACTACTTGTATAGTATTGGTTAAACAACAACATAATATAAAATACATGTTTATTAAAAAGGAAAAACTAGATGAAGAAAATGAAGAAAATGAAGAATATAGATACTATTACAGAGCTGTGCCTAACACTAGTAATACATTAGATATATTGAATGCTACATCAGGCCATGATAATTATATTAGAATTGATAATAATTATGGGAATAAAACTGAAGAAACTTATAAAGTGGTCGGTCCACATGATTTTAACGTTGATGAGAAAACTGAAATTATTAAAGTTTTGGGAGCTGAATTGGTGAAATATAGATTTGGAGGAAGAGAACATGAAAAAATGAAAGAAAAAATTGGAGGAATAAAATTGAATAAACTCATAAATACTTTAAAATCTTTTTTAAGTAATGCAACTGACCCGAACCATTTTGGTGGTATGCGCCGCAAACGAAATAATATATATAAGAAATATAAGAAAAATAATAAAATGACAAAACGAAAACGTCGCGCCACCATCAATAAACAAAAGCGCGCAGCGGCCGCCAAAACGACACGAAAACGTCGCACTACCATCAAAAAGCGAAAATGCGGAGCGGTCGCCAAAACGACACGAAAACGTCGCGCTACCAGTATCAAATTTCGACAACGTAAGACCAAAAAGAATTACAAATAATATTTAGAAGAATTACAAATAAAGCGATTGGCTCGTCGCAATGTATTTCAAAGTCAAAGATGGAATCATCCGCAACTTCGCCAAAAGCGCAATATTCTGTATAGACTCGCAAACGCGTTCAAACTCTAATGCGACAGCATTCACTTTCAGCAGCGCTTTCACAAATTCGCCAACAAACACGCCAGTATTTTTCTTCATTTCTTGAATAATCATTTTACATTCCATTTCATCCTTAGCATCACACCATTTTACAATATAAGGCAACAAATCATAAGACATCTCATAATTAGCGCCAGTAGCTAAAAACACATCATTCTCGCATTTCAGATAATGTCCCAACAATTTCCCCATATACATAACAATATCAACAATCATACAAGGGTTATGTGCTTTAAAATCATCTGACACTGATACTGGATAAAAGCAACCGAACAATCCGGCTAATTCAGCGGAATCCAAAGAATCAAACTGGTTCATTTTATAATACAAATCAACCATGGCGAGTGGATGCACTTCTTGAAACTGCGACGCAATACGCCCCTTTTCACTGATAACATATTTATTGGTTTCCTCTGGATTCACAGCCACCTTAATAAATTCGTTATCAATTAAAATCCTATTCAAATGATTCAACGTATCTGAAATATAATGTATTGTGTCTGTTTTATCCTTAACAATTTGTAGATGGGTTATTTCTGCTTGATACAAAGCATCCAGCATTGGTAAATCATTTAAAATATATCTATGGCTCGTTTCAAAATCATTCATTTCAATGCGTGCTTTTTTCCTCGCACTATTAGTTAATAATGAAATTGTATCATTCAGTTTTTTATACTTTTGTAAAGCATCTATTGGCGTTTTAGATAAATTCAGTTGTTCTGTTTTTTGTATGATTATGTTATTGGATTTTTCTTCCTGATTTATAAACCATTCAATCTCTTTTTGAATGTCAAGCGAAAGCATACTTTGTGCAATAAAATCACACATGTTTGCATTAGCGTTCAACATAGACAACGCCAAATTAAATGATATTTTGAATTTAGAAATGAGTTTTTGCGGTGGTCCGGTAAGCATATTGCGATAATCGGTAATCGATGGCATTTCAAACAAGTTCACACAATGAAAGACATGTCCGATTGTATCTAGCCCACGCCGTCCGGCACGCCCAGCCATCTGTGTGTATTCGTGTGGGTAAAGAAGACGCATGGTAGAACCATTAAATTTCGTTATTCCAGAAAAGATAACAGTCTTCGTCGGCATATTCAATCCAACCGCAAATGTTTCAGTCGCAATTAAGAGACGAATGTATCCTTTTTCAAAGAGCATTTCGACCATTTCACGTAAGACTGGAATAATGCCTGCGTGATGAATCGCAATCCCTTTTTGTAATAACCCAACAATCATTGTATATTCAGGTAATTCCATGTATTCTTTATAATTCGGAATCTTGGATTGTAAAATATGCCGGCATTCATTTTCAACAAGCGAAGGCAAACCGCTGTCTTCTTCAAATAAACTAAACGAGATTTCTTTTGCGGCTTGCTCTACGTGTTTTCGCGAGAAGACAAAACAAATCGCTGGTAGCATTTCATTCTTCTTCAAATACCGCAATAAACTTTCAAGAACATATTGACGTTTAATATGTGTTCTATTTTTAGACATATAATTAAGCACGTCATTCATTTTGTGATAATTTTCGTCGGAAAATGTTCCATTTGAACTAGCAATTTGTAATGGCGTGTTTCGAATATTTTCCAATTTCATTTCATATGGTGTTTTAACCGCCTTTTTAATAAGACCATCATTCGCAGAAAGCCACATGTAATGCGTTAATGGAACAACGCGTTCATTTGTAGATGCCAAGTATACTTTCTTTTCAGGTATCATACGTTCCATTGATTGTTTACCCTTTTCTGTCTCAATCCATCCGGCAAAATCTTCCGGTCGATCAATTGTTGCTGACAGCATAATGAGTTGAATTTGCGGCGGCAACAATAGAATAGATTGTTCCCATACTGAACCACGTTCCGCGTCATTGATGTAATGAACTTCATCAAAAACGACCGCCGCCAATTCATTCTCAAAATCCATTTCAAACAATAAAGGCAATTT
>ENA-UOXV01007501-UOXV01007501.1-marine-metagenome-genome-assembly--contig:-NODE-7501-length-11022-cov-6.222668_pt1 | contig 11022 bp, 18 predicted proteins | sample MGYA00238165_ERZ766961 | MGnify/ENA primary metagenome ERZ766961 (study PRJEB28924, sample SAMN03173240) | marine metagenome | biome: Marine; feature: Water; material: Subsurface seawater | place: North... | reverse complement strand
CCCTTCGGGAGCGTCGCTGGTGGGGTGACCTGCCCGCGCAAACAAGCAATTGGCCATCGTCTACCTCGGTGAACGGGAAACCCAAAAGAAAAGGCTCCACAGCGGCTGCTGTTTCGCCTTGAACTCTTCAAACCTTTCAAGCGACCATGCACCAGTTGGCTGCCTAAAGGTGATCCCGTGTTCGCGGGGAGACCAACGCGATCTCGCGGGAGACGGGAGGAAAATAACCGAGGAGATGTCGCCTGATTCCCAGGCCCGCACGCTCTCAGCAACATCCGCCTGCGCAGAGAGCGCCAGTGCACCATGTTCGAGCAGCCTCATACACTCCTCGTACGATGGAAGCGAAACCAAACCTGCGGATTGACGCGCACTTACGAGCAATCCTTCAAGCCAGGAAACGCCACCCCGCCAGGAAACGAGCTGCTATCCGGTAGGGATGAAACCATTGAGGACTCTGTCGCCTGGAGCAAGGAGTGAAAACGTTCTCGGACTCACAGCTCGTAAACGTGCGAGAAGTGGCTCAGCAAACCTCAACACCCTCCGAAACCAGGGCCCGAACCATGGCCGCATCGGGCGAGATGGAAGAAATCTTCAAAAGGGGGCGCATCGGTACTTGGAGCCATTTACCTGTGCGGGAAGGAGGGGGGCAATGGCGGGCTCATGCCCACCAACGCCGGACCTTTCGGACGAGTTTGACGAACACGATGCAGGATTCGACGAGGTAGACCCTTCCATATGGACACTGAAGCCTGGCAGTAGAACAAGTCTCCTGGGAAATCGTGCACACTGGAGCTGCATGCGCCTTGTGTTCTCACAGATCCCCGAACCTCGCTGATGGCTCTTCCTCTCTGCGTTCCTTCAGGTGGCCGCTGCTGAGGTGGCCAATGCTGTAGCAGAGAGACGTATACCGGAGGCTGTATCGATCCCATCAGGGGGTGGAAACAAGCCTGGTGGCTCTGTGGTGGCAGGGGGCGATGGAGGAGGCTTCATGCCGGAGGAGATGGTCGGCGGCGGTTTCATACCCGAGAATATGGGCGACGGTGGTTTCATGCCACAGAAGGAAGTGCCATGGGGCGACGATTCCGCGGGTTTCGAGATCCAGAAACCGTCCGGACGCTGCGCGGAATACCGCGTGGTGCCCCGCGGGGGGTGGGCACCCACCCCACCATAACCAGGCCATTCGCGTGCTCGGACCTCATTGCAACACCTGCTGATGCGTGTCAGGAAGCGTTGAATCACTTGTCTGACGCGTGCGGCAGCTTTATTACTCGTAAGGAGTTCGCGGGCGCGGCGCAGACCCCTGGCCAAGCTGGGGGTGCGTCGGACGCTACGGGGGCGGCCGGGGAAGGGGCTTCGGGAGTCGAAAAGCCCAAAGAGCCCCAAGAGGTTGCATGCAAGGAATGTGGCGAGTTGGGAGTCAATCGTCAGCTATGGGACACCTTTACTGTTGCGGTGCAGCGCCCCGCACATTGCACCGCACCCCACGCCACAACTGGCTGAGAGCAACGAGCCGTGCAAAAAAGGTGCTTTTCTCATCGAGGTAGTGCGGTGAGGCTTGAACTGGATGCAGGTGTGCCGAGCGTGCAGCGAAGATGACGACGGCAAGGGACCGTATAAGCTCATGACAAAGACCAAGGCCAAGGTCGCGCCCCGCGTCGCGCACGCGCCCTGTGAGAAGGCCAGCACGAGCAAAGGCAGCGTCTCGACAGCGGAGGCCTTATGCGAAGTGTCACGTGACCAGGAGGAGTTTCTGCTGCCAGACAGCTGCTTCGAGGAGCTGCCCTTCCTCAAGGTTCTGAGTCCTTGAGAAAGTGCTTCCGCACACACGGTCTACGCGGCCAGACGTGATCGGTTATTTGCGTCACGCAGAAAAAGAACCCGCGCAAGGACGGGTGGAACGACATGAAGCTCTTCATGCGCAGCCAGCTACGCGAGGCCTGCCTCCAAAAATGGGGCAACATGGATGAGGTTGGCCCAGCCTCGAGACACGAGAAGAAGGCCAACAAAGTCCACGTGCAGCTCGTAAGTGCCTGTGGTTTGGTGCTGAGGCGAGGCGCGGGGAACAGCTGGAGAAGGAGCGCGAGCGGCGGCGGCAGGCGGCCTTTGATCTTGGAGTAGCAAAGGTGCGTGGTCCCGGGAGATTCGAGCCGCGCGCGACCAGCCGCGTGTGCGGCGGTGAACTTGTCGGGGGCCGCTGCAGGTGAAACGCAAGGCAGGTGAGGGTTTAGGCATTCTCATGCAGCAGCGAGGAGCAAAAACAATTTCCGGGGTGGAGGCGGCGATGGCGGACGACGGGGAGCACGGGCTCGGCAGCGTGCGCAAGCCGAAGGCCAAGGCCAAGAAAAAAGCCGCCAAGGTCTCCCAGGCGCCGGTGGCAAGGCACGAGCATCGCTGGGGAGACGAAAGCTGGGACGAGACGAAAAACATGTGGCAGCAGTCGTGCGTGGAGTGCGGCATCACAACGACCTTCGAGAAGTTCTAGCGCGTCTCTTTATTCTCGTCTTCCCCGGCTCTCCTCGCCGTGTCTGCATGATTGAAAGAGTTGCACTATGAAGCCTCTGCCCCCGCCTGAGGGTGCACGTAGGCTCGCAGGGGCCACCACAAGTGAGGGCGCGCCGTGTGTATCGATGCATTGATCGCCTAATCGAGGCAGCCACTAGCGACGCTGCCAGATAGCCCTCTGGCGGCGCTACAAGGCCTTGGGCGCGCCATTGCCGCGGACCGCCGCGAGCAGGTCGTTCGAGTCGGCGGCGGCGTCCATGGCCGCGACCGCCTCCGCTGCCGCCGGGCAGAGCCCGTGCACGCCCAACGCAGCCCCCTGCATGGCGGCAGTCGCGTCTGCCAGCGCCGCGTGCATGGCGCTCAGCCGCGCGGCCTCGCTGCCCGCGAGGCGCGAGAGGAGGGTCGGCGCGTTGGCGTGACAGAGCTGCTGCGCCTCGTTGCAGCGCCGCGCGGCCTCGCACTTCTCGGCCTCGATGGCCTCCGGGCCCTGAGGCGCCTTCTTGAAGAAGCTCAGCACCTTCTCCCCGGCCGACGCAGCCTTCGCGAGCGCCGCCTGCCCCGCCGCCTGCAGGGCCGCCGCCTGCGCCGCGCGGTCGGCGGCCTCCGCGGCCCGCTCCACCCGCTTCTGGGCGTCGCGCAGCTCCCGCTGCAGCCGCCCCGCCTCCTTGTCCACCTGCCCCGCCTGCCCGCCTCAGCCCTGCCCCGCCCCATCCTACCCCCGCCACTGGCGCCCCCCGCGGCGCGGTGTGGGGGAAGGCTCACCTCTCTCCGGACCGTCTCGGCCTCATCTGCGGCCTTTTTGAGCGGCGCAGCCGCGCCCTTGCTCAGGCGCTCGGCAAGTGAGTGATGCAGCTCTGCCGACCCCTGCAGCTGTGCGAGCATCGCTCCCCACGCCTTGCCCGCGCGCTCCCCCACCTCGTCCCCGGAGCGGCCCTGCAGCTTCGTCCGTAGGCTGCGGAAGGACACGACTCTGCTTGCGGTCGCCTCCTCATGGAGGAGTTTGAGTGCGCGCGCGTATGCCTCCTCAATCTGCGCACGACGCTTGAAAAAGTGCACGGCGTCACGTGTGTGCGAATGCGCAGCCTCCGTCAGCTTCACCGCCTGCTCGAGGCTCGCAAACCCCTCTGTCGGCGAGGTTTCCTCGCCAGTCGCGCCCTCGCCCTCCATCGCCGGTGGGCGGTCGGTTTCAACCGGAGTGAGCGTCGGCGTGAGATTCGCACTCTCTTTTACCTCTTTAGTATCCTCCTGCTCCCCCAGCGTCGCGGCCTGTCCAGCGTCCAGGCTCTTGTCCGGCGAAGCGAGCTCTTCGCTAGAGACCTCGGGCCAGTAGCTTTCCCCGCCATTCCCTGAGTTGGGCACATGCGCTTGCTGCTCTGTTGTGTTTTCATCCTCCGTTTCGGCAGATGCATTCAGATTCGCGCTTTTGAAGCTCCCGTCTGCGTCGGGCGCGCCGTCACCCTGTTGCGCCTCCTCGGACTGGATCTCTTTTTCGGGCACCACGTGAACAGAAGCATCCGTGCCGGACAAATCACCCTGCTCGGGCCTGTCTCGCTCTTCCATACTGTCATGGGTGGATGTTGATTGCGGTGCGTCTTCCCCGCTCATCTCTTTCTCTGCGCTTTCCGCGCCCCCGCTGGCCCCTTGTGCGCTACTGTCAATTTTTTTTTCTGAATTGCAATTCAGAGAGCCCACAGCGTTGTTTGACCACCCGGGTCAAAGCGTCTCCTGACCCAGATGGGCTTTAAGCTTCCGTCGAGGCAGCTTCTCGCGGCGGTGCACATATGCAACCTGGCAATTGCAACATCCGGTGGACCAAGTTGGAGCTTTGTCTGCCACTCGCTGCTAAGAGCCCCCCCATTCGGATCAGTTCTCCAGAGAGAAGTGTCCGTTTCGCTCCAGAGTAGAGTCCCAGAACACGAGGAATGTGCAGGTGAGGGACTGGTGGACTTGTTCATGTCAAGGACTGGAGGAAAGAGACCGCTCTTCGAAAATGTCTTCGTCCGCAGCATTGACGTCAACGCGTCTCAGCGCGAGTGCTTCGAAGTGGCTGCATCTGTGGAACTATATCCTCGATGGGCCACGGTGCAGAAGGATCCCATTTCCCCTGTTTGAGTCGCTGGCTCGTGCACATGTGCACACATCAGTACTCGTCAACCATGTGTATACAGGCGAGGCGAGAGACACGCGGTTAACCAGGCGCGTGAGTAGGGAACAACAAGCGTTCGGATTCTCTCTCGCACTGCTTTGGGGCATCCACGGAGGGTGATCCTGACAGGATCGTTCATGGGGGTATTACACAAAGTCGAGCAATTGTACGTGACGCGAGAGCCATTCCGGTTGTCCTGGTCGGCCCCGCATAATGTTTTATTCTGCTGCGAACGAGGGCCATTGTGCTGAGACGACCAGTCGGTTGGGTCTGTGACACGTGCTGTACTGACACAGCAGAGAAGACAAAGTAATGGAGATGGGACACATCTACATAATAGGGAATGTGACTTATGTGTGCTAGCCGGTCACATCCTCTGATGTGCCCGCGACAGAGGGGAGAAAATGGACAGATTGGGTGATGAGAAGGTTCAACACAGGTATGCCGAATCTTGCTCAATGTTTTGGGGTCTCGAGGGCGCATACGATTTTCAAGCTCTGAGCAGCAACAAGACTCGGGTTACCTGCTTGCTCAAAATTGAGCCCAAGGTGTTTTCATTACTTTGCGCAAGATAGGCGCTGCTGCACCCGAAAAATCATTTAGCCAGTCTGAATCACAAATTTGATTACGACAATGACAAAGCAAAACTGCAGCGCTTGGGGCTACTTTACCCGCGTGCAGCAGCACCTATTATTGAAAAGACACTGGCCGACTTTCAAAGGTCGCCCCCTCGTTTCATTTTTGTTTTTTGCCTCACTGGCTTTTGCTGCAACGTCAGAACTCTGAAGCATTTTACAGGTGTTCCGAAAATGGTGAAATCAAGCGATTGATCCGGCAGCGCCAACCCCGCGGGATCTTGCACTTGGTTGATGAGTGACACCCAACAGATTGTTAATCGGGTCGCTGCCCGCTGTGAGACGACCAGTAGGTCGGGTCTGTGACACGTGCTGTACTGACACGTAAGAGAAGACGAGAGAAAAGGAAGTGGAGCTGCTCCACTTAATGGGGAGAGTGACTTATGTGTGCTAGCCGGTCACATCCTCTAACGCTGTGACATTTATGAACATTTTTCTAAGACCATCCGCATGACCCCAACTTCGAGGCTGCCTACCCAGGACGCGGCTCCAAGCCGTTCGTGCAGGGCCATCGCGAATGCGAGGCCCCGCTCATCCTGCCTGCAGTCGCTTCCGAACGCCAGGGTGTTGAGCCGCAGACCGCTCGGCACGGCCTGCATCGCGGCCTGCCCCAGCGTCAGACACTGCTCGCTGACCTGCACGCCGCGGCGCCCGCTCTGCAGCCGCGCACACTCGCGCACCCAGCTCGCCTCCTCGCACATCGCAGCAAGCTCCAGCCGCTCCAGTGCGATAGAAACAACCTGCCCCCGCCGCGCGCCCCCGCGCCTTACGCCCGCGCACGGATGCGCTTCTCGTCGACCATCAGAGGAGGCGGTGAAACGTGAGACAGCAAGGCAGAAGGGTGCGCACTCCGTCGCCCGGAACGGACACTATCTCAAGTGTTCGCAGCGGCTCCGCGCAGGGAACCCTTGCGCTGCTCTCCCGATGCGGAGCAAAGGAGCTGTCGTGCTCCGCATCCTCTCTAATCGGCACCTCCCACACCTTGACTTGATGCTCATCCCCCCCGCTCCTGCTCCATGCACCGCTTCAGCGCCTGAGCATGTATGTCCGGGTCGCGGAGGCAAGGTTCTGGCCCCTTCAACGGAGGGGGCTCGCGGCAAAGGGCAAGGCAAGCACCGAAGCCTGCGCCCATCTGGCGAGAAAGCAAGCGACCGCACCCCACCCCACTTGTACCCTGGCATTACAGGCGTCTCGCCGCCAGTATGTGCTCCTTCCAGTGCTTGTAGGAGCTTGCCGGAGCTCATGTCCCAGATGAGGATTCGCTTGTCCTCTCCGCCGCTTGCGAGAAGTGCTCCGTCTCTGGTGAAAGCCAACGCCTTGATGCTATGCGTGTGTCCAAGGAATCGGTGCTCTGCTGCACCGCTGATCACGTTCCAAACAATCAGATTTTTGTCAACGCTTGCGGTGGCAAGCGATTGTCCAGTTCCTGAGAAGCTCATCACCGTTACCGCAGGAGCGTGCGCGAACAGCTTGCAGTGCAAGTCAAATGCACTGCACTGCCCGTGCTCATTCACTTCACACGAGCAGAGCCCCTTGCCATCGTGACTACGCAGCTTCAACTTCTCCTCACCGTTCGAGACCTCCCACAGCTTGGTACTCCGATCCCATCCCGATGTGGCAAGCGTGTGCCCGTCCGGTGACAGCGCTACGCACCCGACCTCATCCGTGTGCGCCTGAACGTCGAGGCGAACCTCGCCTGATCCAGTGTGCACCACCCGTACACGCCCGTCATTCGTTCCCAGGGCGATCACAGCCGAAGCCATGCAGCGCGCTGACAACTGAGAGAAATTACAATTTTGGGTGTTGCGCCTGGCAGTATTTAGAACTCACGAATCGGAAGGCATGGGTTGCGGTGCCTCCACCCAGGGCGAACAGCCGCAGCCCGTTGAATCTCCATCACCTCTTTCGAACGAGCAGCCAAGAGCCCAGACCGCAGGGCCGGAACTTCTGCCTAGCACCCCCAGCGCGTTAAAGGAGCCCTCTACTGAGGCCGAAGATACTCCATCGACACCTACAGTAGAAGAACCGAAGAAAGCTCATGATGCGGAGAAAGAAGATGAGGAAGCTGATGAGAAGTGGATGTCGAAGCAGCATGAGGCGATGGAGAGGCAGCGGTTGTCACCATCACACACAGAGCTCCTTCCTGTCACAACATTCCCACATTCTGAAGATTCCGTCTGCTTCAATAGAGGAAACTGATCTCCGCTGGGTTCTCAGGCATCCGACGGAAGAGCAGCTCTCGTCACTTGCGCTGGCGCCCGAAAAAAACCAGAATGCGCTCGCGCAGCACGACAAATTGCTAGGGAAAGACGGAGCGAACGAGGAATACGCTCACCTCAATCCCAAGGCAACGGTTGCCCAGTCACCTGGTCAGGCGATTCTCGCAAAGCACGAGCTGCGGGTGTTTGTATCGTCCACTTTCGTCGACTACTTCGACGAGCGCGAGGCTCCCAGCACACCCTCGCGACCCGCTGCAGCTTGAACGCTCGCGTGCGCTGCCCCACCGCGAGCACGTGAAGGGAGTGATACCCCCGTTCACTGATTTACAGCTACTGGTACGCAACGAGTTTCCCGCAGCTGTGGCGCTCTGTGAGTCGCGCGGCGTCTCGTTCGTGGAGGTCGATCTCCGCACAGGGGTCACCAAGGAACAGTCTGGTTCTGGACAGGTTGCATCAAACAGCATGCTGCCCCCGCGCCCGAAGGCCTGGTGGTGCGGGCGGTCGTAACAGCTTGCATGGCACTGTCGTGCGCAGGTAATCAAAGTATGCATGACGGAGGTGACGCGCTGCCAGTACTTCGTCTCGATGCTGGGTGTGCGGTACGGGTGGAGCCAGACGACAGAGGTTTGCTCCTCTCGTGCACCTCCGGGCACAATCAGAGGAGCGCATGGCAAACAATTACTTGACTTCTACGCTTTGTGCGGTGCTGGCAGGCGCAGTCTAGGGCGTTCAAACTTGACGAGAGCAGCGGATCTAAGTGGGAGGCGGACAAAATGCTCGCGGATACCTTCGAGAACGGCAAAAAGGCGCTCCCGTGTTACGAGCAGATTCTCGAGACATACAGCGACCGATCTATCACGGAGATAGAGATCCGCTGTGCAGCGCTCAACTGCGCCCAGGTCTGTGTCGGTCCTTACTCCAGCGCTCTGCACTCTTCGGCGTGATGCGACGTTGAGGCGCGTGGGCGCGTTCGGACCCAGGAGGATCGCCGTTGGCGGCGCGTGTGGTTCCACCTGCGTGAAGACGGCTATGTCCCGCAGCTGGTGGCAGACGGGATGGTGAAGCGTCGCAAGGCGCGGGACGCGGCTCGCTACCTCTCTGAAGACGACATCAAGGGCGCAAAGGCGCGCAGGCTCCGCCGCGAAATCCTTGTGCTGAGCGCGCGGCCTGAAGAGGAGGGCGGATGCGGCCGCGGGGAGGCGGAGGTTCTGTACCGGGAGCCTAAAGAGGTGGCGGAGCGCATCGGGCGGGACCTCGTTGCGGCGCTGGCAGAGGACCTGCCTGCGGAGTGCCGCTCGCTCTGGGCGGTCGAGAACTTCGACCAGGCCGCCGCGGCGCGCGCGCTGCTGCGCACGTTTGTCAAGGGCGACGCGTACGTCGAGCTGGAGCGGCAGATCATCGGCGCGCGAGGGGCGGGGCGCACGCACGCCATCGTGGGCCCAGAGGGCAGCGGGAAGTCGTCCATGTGCGCGCACCTCGACATGTCGGCGCGCGAGAACAAGGGCCTCGGCGACGCGCAGATCGACTTTGTGCACATGCACATGGCGGGCTGCTCGCGGTACGGCGCCAACCCGCTCTTTGTGATGCGGCGCATCATGCACGAGCTCAAGGGGCACTTCGAGGAGGGTGCGCCGGAGAGTACAAGGTGGCCCGACGTGCCGACGACGCCGGCCGAGGCGCTGAACCAGCTGGATGTGTTCCTGCGCCTTGCTGGGCAGGCCCTCGCCGCGCGCGGCGCGCTCGGGCTGATCATTGTCGACGGCGTGGACAAGCTCGACACCCACTCCGGAGGCGGGCCCGCGGCCCTCGTGTGGCTCAAGTGGAAGATGCCGTTCAACATCCTTCTGGTGCGCCCGGAGCCCCCGCGCCCGCGGGCCCGCGGGCGACCGGCCGCCGTATGCCCTGCGAGGATGACGCGGCGGCGGATCGCAGGTCCTCTCGTTCTCGGACATGGACGCCGCGAGGAGCATGCTGGACCTCCGCGACGGCGCGGCAGAGGCGTCCGCCGCGGTCGGCGCGGGGGCCAAGCTCGCGCCGGTGTCGGTGCCGGCGATGTCCTCGGACGACTCGGTCACGCTGGTGGGATCGTACCTGGAGCGCTACTCCAAGTCGCTGTCGGAGACGCAGAAGGACGCCATCAGGAAGGCGCTCGAGAGCCACTCGACCAACAGCGAATTCGTCGAGCGCGCCGCCACCTTCTTTGGAAGGCATGCCCCAGAGCCTCCGCGCACTTGCCTGCGCGAACCGCGCGCTGTCGCGCCTGCCGCCCCAGCGAAACGGCGGGGCGCGTGCCTGCTGGGCGGTGACGCGTGCGTGCTGCGGCAGGGAGGATCTGTTCCAGCCGTTGAGCACTAACCAGCTCCCGCGCTACCTCGGTGTCCTGGCGGAGGTGCGCCGCCGCCGCCGCGCCGCGCTGCTCAGAGCGACCCTGAACCCAAACCAAACGCGCTGAGCCGCGGGAGGGCCGCGGCAGGAGGTACGCAAGCTCGGCACGTTTGAACGGCTGGACGCGGACACAGAGGCGCTGGTCGCGCACCGGACGGCCGTGGAGCTGATCTCCTTTGTGATGGACAAGGCGGCACAAGTGCTGGACTCCGAGTACGGCGGGAGGAAGGGCATGTCCGACGGCGCTGACGGCGCCGACGGCGCGGCGGACAAGGCCTCTGTAGACCGCCGCGGGGCGGAGCTTTTCAAGTGCGTCGCGACCATGATTGCCCACACCTCTCAAGGGCTCCAATGCCAGGCGAGCACCCTCCCACAAAGCTTGAGTCAGCCGCCGCTTTTGCAGCTGACGCTGAGTCGAGACGGGCGCTTGCAGGGTGTGAACAACGAGCTGTGGCAGTGCGTACTAGCGTACCAGGCGCTGATGCAGAACGATCAGAAAAAAGACGAGCCGCTGAAAGCTTTCGTAATCCCCCGCCTCTTGACACCCCCTGCGCCTCTTGACACGCTCTGCGTGTGCGCGTACGCGTGCGCGTCTTGACTGCGCTGGCGTCGCGGGCGTTGCGCAGTGGGACCCCCTGCAGCTCGAGCACACGGTCTTCACGCTGCGGCCGTTCGTGCGGCGAGTCGGGGCGGTGCCACCGCTGCTCGCGCTGGCGCATCCGGAGGTGGAGCAGGCTATCAGGACGACACCGATGGCAGACGCGGTAGACGAGCGCCCTGTGGCCCCAGGCCGTGCACGCCGAGGTGCAGCGGGGGCCGCGGAGGCGGCGTTGTGTGCTGGATTGATCTCCGCAGTAAGCGGCGCGGGGTGCGGCAGGATCGCGAGAAGAGGGCGCTCCTGGCGCTGGAACAGCACTTCTCGTCGGGCGGGGCGGCGCTCGCGGCGGAGGACGGCGCGGTGATGGCGCGGCAGGTCCAAGAGCTGCCGCGCATCTACGAGCGCCTCCACGCGCTCGGCGACGACGCCCCTGCCCGCGTCGCGCAGCTCCGCGCCTTCCTCGGCCGCCTCGACGTCTGAACCCGCCTGCGCGCCCGCGCGCCCGCGCGCCCGCGCCGCCTCCCGCGCCCGCGCCCC
>ENA-UOXV01007500-UOXV01007500.1-marine-metagenome-genome-assembly--contig:-NODE-7500-length-11023-cov-4.945569_pt1 | contig 11023 bp, 11 predicted proteins | sample MGYA00238165_ERZ766961 | MGnify/ENA primary metagenome ERZ766961 (study PRJEB28924, sample SAMN03173240) | marine metagenome | biome: Marine; feature: Water; material: Subsurface seawater | place: North... | reverse complement strand
AAATACCATAATTTAGATCTAAAATATTTAATAAAAAAGTTAAAAGATGAGTTGTAAAATTGTTAATTTAGTTACTAGTTTGCACAAAGCCACTCATCGTGAGTATATAAAAAGAATGCAAGATGATAAAATTGGATGCATGAAAGAAGCTAAACAATATTCTAAGAACTATTGGGATGGTCCTAGGAGATATGGCTACGGTGGATATAAATTTATTCCTGGTAGATGGACTGGTGTGGCAAAAAAAATTATAAAAAAATATAGACTTGATAATAAATCCAGAATTCTTGACGTAGGATGCGGTAAAGCTTTTTTATTATATGAAATAAAAAAGATACTTCCATTAATAGAAATTTCAGGTTTTGACATATCAAAGTATGGTATTAGCCATGCTCCAGATCTAGTAAGAAAAAATTTATTTATTCACAGAGCACAAGATAAGTATCCTTTTAAAAAAAACTATTTTGACTTAACTATATCTCTTGGTTGTCTTCATAATCTAGAAATTTATGACATAAAAAAAGCTATATCTGAAATAAAAAGAGTTTCAAAAAAAAACTACATTATGACAGAAAGTTACAGAAGTGAGAAAGAACTATTTAATTTACAATGCTGGGCTTTAACGTGTGAAAGTTTTTTTTCCAAAAAAGAGTGGATCTACTTACTAAATGAGCTAAAGTACAAAGGGGATCTTGAATTAATTTATTTTGAATAAAATAAAGTTATAAGCTTTCAATTTTTTTTTTTAAAATATTAATATTTTTCCATTTTTCGTCAAAAGAATTTTTTATTTTTTTATCAAAAAAGGCATTACACAAGTCATTGATTGCATCATCTACATTTTTTTCAAAATTAAAATTTAACTTTTTTTTAATTTTTTCTGCATTTATGTGGTATGATCTTATATCATCTGACGGTTCTGTTATAATTTCAACTGCTGAACCATTTTTTTCTTCTACAATTTTTTTAACTTTTTTAGCTATGTCTATAATTTTTAAATTTTCACAACCTGCATTAAATATCTCTCCATTTAATGGATTAAAATTAATTTCTAATAAATTCTCATAAAGCCTACACATATCATCAATATGAATATTAGGTCTCTTTTGCTCACCTCCAAAAACTTTAATAAACCCTTTATTAAAAGCAAAATTAGTTAAAATATTTACTGATAAATCAAATCTCATTTTTTCAGAATAACCACAAACTGTTGCTGGTCTGATAATTATACCTGTAAAATTTCTATCTAAATATTTTTGCAAGACGGGTTCACATTTTGCTTTATATTTATTATAGTCAGTAATCGGTAAAAGAGGGTGATCTTCGGTAATATTAGCTTTATCTGACACTCCATAAACAGAACAAGTTGATGCATAAATAAATTTCTTCACACCATTTATTTTAGAAATTTTAACTAAAGGCTCAAAGCATTTAAAATTAATTATTTTAGATAAATCACTTTTTAGTTCAAATGTTGGGTCATTTGAAATACATGCTAAATGAATTATAGACTCGACATTATTTTTTTTAATAGTTTTTGAAAAAAGATCTACATCTCTTAAATCTCCATTTACATATAAATAATCAGGATTTTTTATGGGTAGATGCTCGTCTCCATAAAGTGATATATCATAATTTATTATTTTATATTTATTTTTTATTAATAAACTATTTACCAATCTAGTGCCAACATACCCTGAGGCTCCTGTTACTAATACTGTCTCTTTCATTTTAAATATTTAAACCATAGTTTTGTTGCTTTCTTTATTTTTGAGGAAGTCCACAATGGTGCAAATTTCCAATAAGCAATATCATCTATTACTTTTTTTACTCCAGACTCAAAGCTAATTTTAGGATTCCAATGTAAAAGTTTTTTTATTTTTGATGTATCTGCATGAGTAATAAATGGTTCTCCAGGTCTTTTTGGAATATGAATTTTTTTTCCACCTATTAATTTTAGCAAGTAATTAACGGAATTTGGCTTTCCATAACCAACATTAAAAATTTGATTTTTTACCTTGGATTTCGATGCTAAATAAAAAGCATTCGAAACATCTGTAACATAAATAAAATCCCTTTTTTGTCTGCCATTACCAACTACTGTAAATGGCTTATTTTTTATTTTTTGTTTTAAAAATACGCCCAAAGCTGCCCCATACGCCCCGTGGGTTCTAGATCTAGTTCCATAAACATTGAATAGCCTCAGTGATATAAAGTTAATTCCATAAACTTTAGACCAATGCAAAATTAAATTTTCTCCTTCTAGCTTGGAAAAAGCGTATGGGTACTTAGGACTCACCATTTCGTCCTCTTTGGTAGGATATTTTTTAGGTATCCCATAACAAGAGGAGGAAGCAGCATAAATAATTTTTTTTACTTTGTGGCTTCGCATACATTCTAAAATATTCAGTGTACCATTTACATTTGTTTCAAAATAATCTTTTGGATTTATTATTGATGGTACAACATCGGAAAGTGCTGCTAGGTGATAAACGCAATCAATATTTTTAAATAATTTTTTAATTGAATGTAAGTTTCGTATATCTTTTTGGTAAAAAAAAACTTTTTTTAAATTTAATAGTTCTCTAATATTTTTTTTTGATCCATCTTCTAAATGGTCAATTAAAATAATTTTTTTTATATCTTTTTTCTTAATTAATAAATCGCATAAATGACTACCTATAAAACCTGCTGCGCCTGTTACAAGAACTTTCATTTTAATAGTGTTCTTAATGATTTTAAAATATCATCAATTTTAACATGTGATGAATGACCTTTAATATTTGTTTTTAGTGCACCAGCTATAGATCCGATTATAGCAACAGATCTTAAATCCAGGGTATTGCCAATCATGCAAGAAACAAAACTAAAAACTGAATCTCCTGCCCCCATTGTGTCAACGACTTTAAGATTTAATGCTGGAAAATTGACTAAGGAATTTTTTTTTCTTTTTTGATTTGTTGAAAAAATCAGACCTTGATTTCCACGAGTTATCATAAGGTTTTTAAATTTAGCTAATTCTGGTTCACGCAAAATACTAGATACGTTGCCATATCGTTTCGACAATCCAAGTCTAAGCTCTGGCTCATCAATGCACAGCAGATTAGCCTTGGTGAATTTAGTGAATAGATTATACCCTCTATTTCCAGAGTTTGTTTGAACATTTACACACAAATTTTTAGATTTATGTTCTAAAATTTTTACGATGTCTTTATTAACAATACCATGCCCAAAGTCACAAACTATAACTCTATCAAACTTATTAAGATTTTTTTTAAGGTAATTTTTTAGCTGAGGATTTTCATAATAATTATTGTTAAACTCATAATATTCAAAAAATTTTTCATTACTAGTGGCATTAACAAATCTTGTTTTTTTTATTTCTTTAAAATTTTTTTGATTAAAGAGTTTTAATTTTATATTTTTATTTAATGATTTTGATATCTGTTTCTTGAAACTATTTTTTTTATAAAAACTTGCAAAAGTAATATCACTATTAATTTCTGAAATATTTTTTAACACTGGTATTGTGCCGCCTAAATAATTTATTTTTTTTTCATAATTAACTGAAATAATAGTTTCCTTGGAAGGGGTACCTAGTGCTTCTGAATAAATATAAGAATCTAAAATTATTTCACCTATAATTAAAATTTTTTCTTTTTTAATCTTCGCTAGTGTTTTATAAAAATTTTCAATTAAATTATATCTATCTTTCTTCCTAACAAACATTTTGTCTATGGATTTTTTCCCTAAATTAAAATCATTAAAATTTTCATTTATTAAATTAGTAGAAGAAAAAGTCTGTCCTTTTGTAAAAAAAATTTTTCCTCCATAACTCTCAGTTACCATTTTTTCTTTTTTTAAATTTCCTGCCAAATCTCCCTTTTTTTTTAAATAATCTGGTCCCTTGCAATAATAGCTTGGTTTTAAATTTTTAATAATGCTTATAGAGCTCGCTGAATCACTTATAACGACATGGTCTACTATTTCTAAAGATTGAAGAAAAAAAGATCTGGTTTTTTGATTAAAGTAAGGTTTGTTAATTCCCTTATTTACGTATCTATCAGATGTCAAAGATACCACCAAAATATTACCCTGCTCTTTAGCTTCTGAAAAATATTCTAGATGACCTGGGTGTACGAGGTCAAATACACCATGAACAAGAACTACTTTTTTTTTTAGAGCAAAATACCTCTGTCTAATATCTTTAAGTTGATTTGTCGTTATTATTTTATTAATCATGTTTCGAATACTTATATATTATCAATTTTCAAATACTTATATATTATAAATAAATCATGCAAACCTTAATAATTGGCGCTAGTGGAAAAATAGGAAAATTTTTAATTAATAAAAAAAATAAAAATTATTATTATACATACCATAAAACCAAAATTAAAAATGGCATTAAATTTGACATAATTAAAAATAATATAAATAAAATAATTGAAAAATATAACATCGAAAATGTAGTATTGCTCTCTGCAATTACAGATCCAGACGAATGCAATATAAATAAAAAAAAATCAAATTTAATAAATGTTACAAAAACAAAAGAAGTAATCAAAAATTTGATCAAAAAAAAAATATATATTATTTTTTTTTCTAGTGAATTTATTTTTTCAGGTAGACAAAGTTTTTATGATGAGCTTTCTCGACCCCATCCCATAAATTTGTATGGCAAACAAAAGTTGGAAATTGAAAGATTCATAAAAAAAAAATGCACCCACTATGCAATCATAAGAGTGGCAAAAACTTACACTGACGATCTAAAAGATAACACGCTAGTCTCTGCCTTTCTTAAAAAATTAAAAAAAAAAGAAATACTGTACGCTTCAAGCAAGCAAATTTTTAGTCCTTTGTTTGTTAAGGATTTAGTAAAAATTGTGATTTATTTTGTTAAAAATAGAATTCAAGGTACCTATAATGTTGGTGGTCCCTATCCTCAATCTAGAAAAGATGTTCTGGAAATAATAATTCATCAAATAAACAAAAAGGTTAATAAAAAAATAAAACCCAAAATAGTAGATATTAAACTAGAAAATTTAAATCTTTCTGATAAAAGACCTCTAAATGTCAGCTTTAATGTCAATAAAATTCAAAAATTAATCAATTTTAAGTTAACTAAAATAGAAAATGTTATTAAGCAAATTCTAAGAAAATGAAAAAATTTTTAAAACTAGACAAACAAGCAATAACCACTTCTTTCTTTTTTAAAAAAAAAAATAATGTACTTTTTAATCAAGATTTAAAAAATGATATAATAAAAAATTATAAGAAAAATAACAGTGATTTAAGAGTGTGTCTTCATCAAAATCCTTTGGATAAACATCATGACATGATTATTCTCCAGCAGAAGAAGAATTTTTACAAGCCTCACAAACACAAATCTAAAGCTGAAACATATCATATGATTTCTGGAAAAATGATTGTTATAATTTTCAAAAATGACGGAAAAATTTTAAATTCAAAAATAATTGGGGGGAAAGATGTATTTAGAGTTCCAAGCAATACTTTTCATACGATGATACCGTTAACAAAATATGTGATTTACCATGAAAATAAGAATGGACCTTTTATTAGAAAAGGTGATAGTATTTATCCTAATTGGATAAATAAATTTCCCGACCAATCAAGTTTATTAAAGAAATTAAAATGAAAAAGTACAAAGACTATCTTTTAAAAAGAATTGATGAATCAGGATCATATGAAAATTTATTTGATTTTCCTAGCTATATTGAAATTGAAACAGTAAATGCATGTAATGCAAGGTGCCCCATGTGTACTATAAATGATTGGGACAGGAATTATCCAGTGATGAGAGATAATGTATTTGAAAAGATTGCACAAGAAATCATTGAAAATAAGGATAAAGTTAAACGTGTAAGTCTTTATAGAGATGGAGAGCCTTTAATCGATAAAAAACTACCGCAAAGAATTAATAGGTTCTTTGAAGCAGGAATTAAAAATACTTCTATAGCAACAAATGTATCGCTCCTTAATGAAAAAAAATCCAAAGAGATCTTGGAGGCAGGCCTTGGTCTTATAATCATGTCAATTGACAGTTTAAATAAAGAGGTATTTGAGTCTATTAGAGTTAGATTGAAATTCGAAGAGGTAATTGCCAACGCAAAAAGATTTCTTGAGCTTAGAGATAAAATAAACCCGAATTGCAGGGTCTGGATAAGAATGATCAGACAGGAAAGCAACATGAACGAATGGGATGATTACTATAAATTTTGGGAACCTCTAGTTTCGGGAAAAGATAGAGTTTATTATCACAATATATTTAATTGGGGGGGGCAACTTGACAACTTTAAAGCTGTAGAGAAAAGTTACGAGCCAAATCTGCCATGTGTTGCATTGTGGTCTTTGATGGTTTTCTTTGCAAATGGAGATGTTCCTTTGTGTAATGTTGATTATAATAATAAATATCCAACTGGGAATGTCATGAATAGCTCCATTAAAGAAATTTGGAAATCAAAAGTTATTAATGATAGAAGAAAACTGCACATGACTTCACAAAAATCTGAAATAAGCTTATGCAAAAATTGTAATGTTTGGGATGAAGTTCACGGGGAAGAAATGGTTTCACAAGAATTTTCAGAGCGAGTGGCAATAGAAAACAATAAAAATAGATAGCCATGAAAAAAGCAATAATTATAGGCTCAGGATTCACAGGTGCAATGTTTGCAAAAATGCTTCGCGACAAAGACTGGTCTGTGGATGTTTATGACAATTCTAGCATTGTTGGTGGTGGGGTTAGAACGTTTTACCATGGAGGACATCCTTATACCTACGGCCCAAGACATTTTATAGGGCCAGAAACAAATATGGCTGCTTTTGAATACTTAGATAAAGTAGTACCAATGAGGCATATAAAAAAAATCAATTATAGCTACCAACAAAATGAAGATTTTTTTGCAACCTACCCAATGCATCAAGACGATATTAATAAATTTGAAGATTCTGGCAAGATTTTAAAGGAACTTTCAAACCTACCGAAAGAAACTAAGTCAAAAAATTTTGAAGAGTTTTGGATTGGAAGAGTTGGTAAAACACTTTACGAGAAATTTAATAAATTTTACAATTTAAAGGCATGGCAAATAGACGATAATAAAAAAATGGATTATGGTTTTGAAGCGACAGTAAAGAGGAAACCCCTAGAAACTGGAGAGCGATATGAATTTCCAGAGGGATACATTAACGCTTATCCAAAAGCAAATGATGGGTATAACAAATTTTTTGACTACACACTTGAGGATTGCAATGTATTTTTAAATAAAAACATAACAGCAATAGATTTAGATAAGACACAAATAACAGTAGATAATGAGAAAAAAAGTGCTGATCTAATAATATCTACAACTTCTCCAGATTTTCTATTTGATCGGTGCTGGGGCGAGCTAAAGTACGTTGGAAGAGAATTCTATAAAATAGTATTGCCAATTGAGAAGGTATTGCCAGATGACGTATATTTTCTTTACTACCCAGGCCAAAATGAGCAACAAACAAGAGTAACAGAATTTAAGAAATTTACACAGCATAAAAGTCCAAACTCTCTAATTACTCTAGAGGTTCCATCTTTAAAAAATAAACTTTATCCAACAATGATAAAAGAGCAAGTAGACCTTGCAGAAAAATATTTAAAAGCTCTTCCAGAAACAGTAATGTCTGTTGGAAGAATGGGTACCTACAGATACGTTGATATAGATGATATTATAATGCAAGGACTTGAATTTAAAAAAACTATCTAATTTCTATTTTAAAATATTAAAAATTGCTATAATTAATTAATTATGACAGAAAAAAACGATATTGAATTATTCCAAAAACAAGGTTATCTAATTAAAAAAACAAAAAATACAAAAGCACTTTACTACTTACAAAAAAAAATAGTTGAATTTATCTTAACATCAAAGCCTAACTTAAAAAAAAAAATATTAAAAAATAACCATATAAAATTTTTTGAAGATCTTCATAAACATGTAAGCAAAAAAGATCTAAACAATTTAAGATTATCTGCAATAAATAAACTCAACAAAGATAAAAAATTTTCTAAAAATTATTATATAGTCTGCAAAGACGTTCTTGATACAATTGTTGGAAATGAAATTGCAATGCAAAAAAAAATTAACTTGTCAATTCAAATGCCAAACGAACAGCAATCAAGGTTGCCAATGCATTCTGATATTTATGCAGGGGAAAGTCCATTTGAAGTAGTAATGTGGATCCCTTTAATGAATATAGATGCTTGCTCTCACTCAATGTTTATAACAAATCCCAAAAGCAATAAAAAAATAAACGAGGAGGTTACAAAATCAAAAAACAAATCTATTAATGAAATTTACCTAAAATACAAAAAACATTTTAAATATATTAAAATTTCATTTGGAGAAATTTTAATATTCACCCCTATTCTTCAGCATGGAAATCAAATAAACAAAACAAACATAACACGATCTTCATTAAACTGTAGATTTAAAAGTCTGCTATCTCCATATGATGTTTTTAGTAAGACACACAGAAACATCCCGCATTTTTATAAGCCACTTAATATAAAACCACTAACTAAAATTGGCTTTAACTTTATCAACTCAATTAACAAGAAAAAATTTTTTATAAACGATTAATAAATGAAAACTTTTGCAGGATATATAAATCTAAAGCCAATTAATGGTGTCATTTTTCCATCGTATGCTCAGAATCAAATGAATAAAGATTTTATTGTTAACAAGTTACAAGGACAGTTTTTTTTAGCTACAAATGAAAATACATATGGAAAGAACAATATTGTGCTCATATCATTAATAAAAGAAAAAGTAATAAGTGGCATTGTTATAATTTCTACTTTTTCTTTACCGGATTCATATGAGGATAGATTAAATATCTACAATTTGACAATTAAATATAAAAAAAAATTATTTTTTATATTTGAGGAACTGACATTGAAAAATAAAAAAGATATTTCTACTATTGAAGATTCATTGATTTACAGATCTCAATTTTTTACACATAAAAAAACAGCCTTAACATCCGAAGAGAAACTAAGCTTTATAGATCCTAGCTGGAATTTAGTTTAATCTCAAAAATTTTTTAACCGTTTTTTCTGTAGTTGTATTAAAAAAATTATACTGCAAACGTGCCTTAGTAGCATTTACTATATAAGTCCTACTTTTTTTTTTAGAATAGATTACATAATTAGGTTTAAATTTTTTCTTAAACATATTAATTATTTTCTTTAATTTTAGTGGCCTAGAAGAGGCAATGTTAATAATATCAAAACTATTATCATATATTGTAATTTGTTTTTTAATAAACTTACACAAATTCTCAACATGAACGCACCCATTATACTTGTCATCAGGATTATAAATCTCAATATTTTTCTTGTTCAAAAAGTTATTATAAAGATTTGACAAGAAAGTATTTTTACAATTTTTTCCAACTACAGCACTCAATCTAAATATTAATACAGAGATATTGAGTAGTAAGGATATTTTTTTTAATTTATTTTCCATTTCATGTTTTGCTTTTCCATACAAATCCTGATTACTGATAGTGTCATTCTCAATAACAATTTGATTTTTTTTTTTCCCGTACACAGACATTGAAGACATGAAAAAAAAAATTCTAATTTTCTTTTTTTTTATAAAATCAATTATTAAGTCATCAAGTTTAGTATTATTTTTATAACAACTAACTTGAGTATATTGAGGGGGGTTTTGTGATGCACAATGTATAACCAAAGAAATTTTTTTAATTTTAGTTAATTCTTTTTTACAAAACTTTATATATTTTACATTATCTAAATTAGTTTTTTTTTTTTTATCGATTTTTCTAACAGCAGCAATAATTTTAAATGTTTTTGATAAGTATTTTACAAGTTCATTACCTATGAAACCATTTGCCCCTGTTATTAATATATTCATAATTAGATTTTATATTCTATTAATGTAATATAAAAAATATAAAATAAAAAAATAAAAAAAATGCACACGTTTCGAAAATTTTTTTACAAGGAAAGAAAAGAGGTTACTAAGGCACAAGACCAATATATTTATTTCAAAACTATTGGGAAAGTTCTAGATGCTACTAGTGGCTGGACAGGTTACGCCTCAATGGGGCATAACAATAAAGAAATTGTTTCAGCAATAAACTCTCAATTAAAAAAATTTTCACACATTGATTATAATGAATTCATAGATACAAATGTGGATCTTCTTTCAAAAGAATTAGTGATGAAAAGAGACAAGTTGGATAGGGTTTGGTTTTCTGGAAATAGCGGGAGTGAGTCTTTGGAGGCTGCTATGAAACTAAGTTTTCAAGACCATCTAGCAAGTGGTAAAAAAAAATTTAAATTTATTCATAGGAGTCAATCTTTCCATGGCGCAACTCTTCATCCGCTACTAATCTCGGATATAGATATTTTTAAAAAATTTTCAATACTGGGAAATAAAAATTTCTTGAAAGTATCTCAGCACAATCCATACGCAGTATGTTATGCTAAAAAAAATTATTGCAAATGTGGAAAAAAACCTGTGGATTGTCTTGGAAAATTTCCGAAAGAGAGCGATCTTAATTATCTCTATAGGTCTCTAGATGAAGTTGAAAATTTAATAAAGAAAAATAACCCAGATACAATTTCTGCATTTATTGGAGAAACTCAACTTGGCTCATTAGTGGGAGATGTCCCTGCACTTAAAAAATATTGGGAAGGAATTTCTAAAATTTGCAAAAAAAACGATATACATTTAATCATGGATGAAGTTTATTGCGGTCTTGGTAGAACAGGAAAGCTCTACGCGTATGAGTGGGAAAATATTAAACCAGATTTTGTATGTTTGGGAAAAAATATGACTAGTGGAGTTGTTCCATTAAGCGCCATATTAACGAAATCAAAAATTGAAAAGAACATCATTAGAAAACTTGGTAGGGTTTCTTTGGGACATACTTTTCAAGCACATTCTTTAGCAGTAGCTGCTTGTTTGAAACTAATTAAGCTTATTAAAAAAAATAAAAT
>ENA-UOXV01007499-UOXV01007499.1-marine-metagenome-genome-assembly--contig:-NODE-7499-length-11023-cov-6.525802_pt1 | contig 11023 bp, 12 predicted proteins | sample MGYA00238165_ERZ766961 | MGnify/ENA primary metagenome ERZ766961 (study PRJEB28924, sample SAMN03173240) | marine metagenome | biome: Marine; feature: Water; material: Subsurface seawater | place: North... | reverse complement strand
CGCTAGGGAGAAGAGTAGGAGGGGGGCGGGCGCAGGCGCGACCATGTCGAAGATCTCGTCGGTGACGTCCGCGATCTCCGCCGCGGGGTGCCCCGTCTCGATGAGTGCGGCGCGGATGTGCCGGAAGAAGAAGTGGATTTCAAACACCTGCCGCGCCCGCGGGCCCGCCTCAGGACAAGCGGGCTCGCCTCAGGACAAGCGGGCCCGCCTCAGGACAAGCGGGCCCGCCTCAGCACAAACGGGCCCTCCTTGGGAACCAGACAGCGTCCTGTGAACCCGCGCGGACGCGTCCGCGCGGGCTGAGCGAGATCCCCATCGCGCACTCCTCGCCGCGCGCTGCGGCTTGCGGGCGCCCGCACCCCGATAGAGCCCCGCTTCCTCAGGTCGAGCACACGCCAAAAGTAGTGCAGCGCCTGCGGCCAAAGTGGTGAATATCGGGTGGTCAGCTCGTGCGGAGCAAACGCGGCCAGGCGAAGCACAGTGCGGAAATTCCACGAGGAAAATTGGACGCTGCACAGTGTCGCGCTGCGCAGCTGCGGGGCGCGGCCCCAGACCGGCTGGGTCGAGCGGTGCTGCATCGCCAGCACGAAGTCGAGGAAGGACTTGAAGTCCATCTCCCCGTCGTAAGTCTGCCCCGCGCGCGCCCGTGTGAGCACACAGCGGCGCACACAAAGCTAGAAAGGGGCCGCTCCGGCGGCGATGCACCTGGCACTCTTCGAAGACGCGCTGCACGAATGCCTCGGTGAGGTAGGCGCCCTCGTACTGCAGCAGCTCCTGTCCCGCGGCGGACCCACGGTGCACGGCGAGTGAGCACGCGCGCGCGTCTACCGCTGGCAGCCGGCGACCGCCGGGCGGGGCGGGGCGGGGAGCCCGCCTGCTGCGAGAGCATTCCGTTTCCATTGGCATCGAGGCGTAGATACTGCCCGTACACGCGCTTGGCCGAGGCGGGAGAGAACCTGGGGGGGTGGGGCTCGTGGTCAGGCCGGCTGCGAGGAGGGCGGAGGAAGCCGCGCCTGCCGCGGCCGGCTCAGCTATCCCGCGCACGGATTGTTGCGGTTTTGACCAGTTGCTGATGAGGTTCGGGTCGTTTTCGGGCAGGCGCTGGCGAAGCATCTGGGCAGACCGCGCGGTCAGAGCCACATGGCTTGTGGCGTGCGGATCATTGGTTGGTCGGTGATCCGCCCGGCGATGCGCAAGCACAAATGCAGCCGATGCAGGGGGCGAACCAGGAGATCGTCGAGAATCGGAGACTTGACAAGTTCCTTGATGCGGATCTTGTGCCTGCGCTGAGGATCGAGGAAGAAGAAGAATTTGCGTGCGGCGGTGCACACGTAAAAAGTCTGGAAGGACGCCTCGAGCGACTCGAGAATGGGCGAGTTGGTGATCTCGTCCTGCAGAAAGTTCTCCAGGTCCGCCTCCCGCAAGAAGCCCGCGCCGCCGAAATCGTACCATGCGAGCGTGATGCGCTTGCGAAGGAGCGCGTCACGACAGATGATGTACTGCACACGGGGGGAGGCAAGGTGAGGGGCGTCAAGCGGCTCGCTTCGAATCGGCACGACTTTGGATTTCAGCAGGTCGGCAACGACACGCCACAAAAAACCCGCGCGGAGGCATGCCATGGACGCTTCATGAAGCTGAGCGGGGCGCAGCATGCCGCCCTGGTGATCTCTTAGGACCTGGTAGAGGGCCAGAAGCGAGATCGCCCCATTCTCGTCTCTCCGGAACCTGCGGGAGAAAGTTTCAGGTTTTTGTTGTCTCCCTCCAACAGGTCTAGCACGCTGTTCGGATCTCACAACAGAGGTCCTGCCAAGAAGGCAGGAAACGCTTCGCGCAGGATTCATGCGAGCTTTGACTCGGGCGAAGGGCGCAGGACCGAGCGAATGACGACGGTTCAAAGTAGTGCTCAAACTTTGCAGGCAGCAGCGCGCGGACCTGCCGCGCGAAATGCGCCTGAGAAACCCATTCAACATACCACCATGCATCAACAGACTTCCAACCAAGGGCCGGATCGATCGCATGGGCCCGCCGTGGTGCCCAACGGAGAGATGACCTGGCAGCAGCCGTCGTAATTCAGCAGCGCATGCTCAGACTCACTGAGCGGCTGCGGATTCGCCCCCGCGTCCTCCACCGCTGCGTCGAGACCAGACGCAGCGCCCTCCTCGCCGAGGGAACACGCATGCTGGAGCAGGAGCGCGTGGCAGTCCTGCCCGTGAAACCACCGTACGGGGTGAGGGACGGGGCGTGTCCGATTAGTACGGGGTGAAGGACGCGGCGTGTCCGATTAGTACGAGGGGGGGTGGGGGGACGGGTCAAGGAGCTGGGCCGTGCGCGCATGGGCCGCGGACACCCGCCTCAGCGTCTGCAGGCATCTCTTGCAGTAGGGGGGGCGGTGGGGAGAACGGCGGAGAGGGGAAGGGGCGGGGGTGACGCACCTGCAACTCCTCGTTCTCAAGAAGCAGTGTCTCCTGCCGCTTGAGCATCCGGATGCGCGCCTCGCGCCGCGTGTGCTCCGCGATACTGCGCCCAGGGTTGCACACAGCCGCGGTTACGGGGCGTTTGAGGAAAATTCCACGCCAAGCACAGTCACGTTGCGTCTCAAGACAGCGTGCACCCTGGCACTATGCGTGGGCGGCCCTGGCGACAGCACACTGCACAGCGGGGTACTAACCTGCTCGGCGCGAAGTCACGCCGGGCAAAGAGACGTGGAATGACACGAAGCGACCGTTCTTTTTGTAGTTCCTGACCCCCCAGCGCGGCGATTAGCTCAGCGCCTTCCGACCACACTTCTCATCTCTTGGGAATGCAAGGGGCCTGGGACTGTCGCCAAGGCCCACACCTTTTCACGATCGATGAGCCAAAGTTCTTTACAGCGCTGAGAGACCTCCTCTTCTAGTTCCTGCCCGGTCGCCGGCTCTTGTCAGAGCACCTCGGGAGCGGCCCTGATGGGGCAGCAAGATGCCTCCCCGGTGCCACACAGCTCTCACGCAAGCACGTACTGTCGCAGGTGGAGACCTGCTCCGTTTTTGGCCGGCCCGGCATCTTCTGGAGTGCGGAGATCAGGACGTCCCCGAGTTCCGCGCGAGATAGCTTCCCAACCATTGTGCTTGCAAGATTTCACAAACTGCTGCCCCTTGCAACACCTTTTTTCACGATGCGGGGCGCCGCTCCTGATGCCACCAAGCGCAAATATCGCTACACTTGCGTCTTACAGGTGGCCTGCTCAACCTGCTCCTTCAGAATGAGAGACTCGCGTGCCTCTCGATCCCCGGAGGACCTCCCCAGCCTGCCGACCTCTCGAAATTTTAAAAAAGCGGGGGAATTGGATCCGTTCCCCCCACGTCTCTTGATTGCCATGGCAGCGCGGCGGCTCACCATGGGCCTCTCCCGGAGCATGGTTCCATTAACGCCCGGGAATCGGCGCCGAGATTCGCAGCGGTCCTTGGGGAAGGGGCGGAGCGTGTTGTCTTCCTTCGCTCTGGGCATGCTGGTGGCACTAGCCCTCGCCGGCTGCGTCGGTGGCGACACACCGCCAGAGACTGGCGACACGAACACACCTCCTGGCAAAATCGTACCACCTCTGAACTATGTCGAATGCCTCGGGAGCGACGAGTACCTGCTGCAGACACCTGTGAACTGGCGCACGGCGACGGGCTGCTGCTGGCAGCGAGAGCTTGGCTGCAAGGGCCCGCAGAACCGGGCAACATGCGGAGCACTTACGGCCGACGTGCGTCTCCGCACGCGCAAACCAATGGAACTCATCGTGAGCTGGGGGCTCCCACAACAGGCAGCGGCGTTGGAGGACCTTGCGGGCTTCTCGGTTGCGCTCTATGTCGTCGACGATGCATACCAGTCGGCGCCGCCTTACCGGGAAACGTCAGTCGCCCCGTGCACGGTGTGGTACACGCACGTCCATGGGATGCCAGGCATGCAGGAAGTTGGCAAGGTGGAGTACGTGACGATGCTGGACCATGGCGTCGGCGTCTCCGCTGGGACCATGGAAGTGGATAGCGACGTGCACCCGACGCCGGCGTTTGCTGCAGACTTCGAGGTCTGCAGGGTGCGCACCACCGAGTCGGTCGAGAACGCGCAGACAGGATACGCGTACGAGGTGTGCAATGTCGACATCACGAACACAGGTCGTCTCTACGTCGACGATGCAGACCTGACCGTGAGCTCGGGCACTACGCCGGCGATCTCCGCCAAGGCGCGCGCGTACATGGCGTTTGACTACGGCACGACCCCCTGCGCTGCCTCTGACTGCCGACCAGCGCTGGGGGTGACTGGTGCGGGTCAAGTGTGGGGGGGAGACGCGTTCCGTACTGCAAACGGGACGGCATTCCCAGGAGTCCTCAAGGGCCGCACGTATGCTGCCGCCGTGATCTCCAACTCGTCGACCACTGGCTGGGGCACCTTGCCAGAGTTCGGCACTTTCCTCAAAAACACCTTTCACCCTGGTCAGTGGGCGCACGCAGTCGCCCTCGGGCTGCCGTCCGAGCCGCGAGACGTCGCGGCACGGTCCGTGAGCCGAGGCCCTCCCATACCGCACGGGCCTGCTGCGAGCCGTGGCGCTGCCTGCCGCGGGGCCAGCGCCCACACCTCCGCCACCGACCAGACCAGGCCAGCACCGCGCTGACTGTCTTGCTGGCGCTCCCCTTTGCCAGGTCCTGCTCTGCAGGGGTCGTGCAGGTGGAGTGGACCTTGCCAGCAGGTCTGAGAACCGTTGCTGAACCCCCGCGCCCCCCGCCCCCCGGAGGGCCCGGCCCCTCAGGCCTGCCCTCAATCGGCCCCAACGACGGCATTGAAAAACCCGACCCGGCGCAGACCTCGGCGCACTGGACGACGCGGAGCGCACGCGCCTGCGGCTCTGGCCCTCGGGTTACCCTGGAGCGGCGCGCGAGGCGGCGGGGGGGCGCGAAGCCGTGCGCGCCTTCATTGTCGAGCTCTCTCCAGCAGGCCCCCCCCCTTCCCCCCCCCTCCCTACTGTTGCCCCTACCCATGTCCCTACTGTACACTCCCTCTGTTGACAACAGCTAAACCCTCTCTCTCCAGAGGGCGGCGGGGAAAACGTCACCGTGGAGGTCACGGAGCGCGAGGGCAGGGCCGCGGGCGAGGCGCGCACGGGCCGGCGGCGCTGGCCGTCGGAGTATCGCGAGACGCCCGGGGTCGGGGAGCCTGGGGGGATGCGCGAGGCCGACTGGGGGCACGGCGGCGCGGCGCGCTACGCCACGACGCTGCGCAGCCTGCCGCACGGCGTGCGCTTTGCCGTGCGCGTGCGCGCCGAGACGGCTGCGGGGAAAGGGCCGTGGGCGGCGGCAGCGGTGCAGATTGGGAAACAGATGGCTGCGGTGGCACCGGTGCAGGTGCCTGCGTCCGCCCTCGGCCCGGGCGCGTGCTCAGTCGCTTTACTCGGCACTCCTCGCTCTGCGGTGGGGCCGGGCCGGGGGCGTTGCTGAGCGCGGCGGCGCGGCGCGGCGCGGCTGCAGGTGTTGGGAGGCGCTGTGGCGCTCGAGTGGGTGCATGCGCGCGTGGTCGAGACCGACGGGCTCTACGCAAAAGTCAACTCCTCTGTCGCGCTCGTGCTGCGCTGGGGACTCGACTACAACGGCTCCAACGGCTCCTTTCCTGCGGACACGAACGCATCCCTTGCGGCGTTTGGCAACAGCGAGGGGCCGCGCGCCGTGCGCATCGGAGTCAACACGCTCGCACTCTCTGCGTCGCTTCCAACAGAGGACTGCGGCGCCTCCGACTCCGCTGCACGTGCCACCACAGGAGCGTCCCTAGCCTAGCCTACCCACTGAAAGCGCGCAGCCGTGCTGTTCTGCCTGAGCCTCATTGTCCCTAATAGCTAATAGCTGGACGAGAAGCTCCCTAATAGCTGGACGAGAAGCTCCCTAATAGCTGGACGAGAAGCTGCCCAATTGGCCTGCCTCTTCTTGTGGATCCTGCCGGGCCAGTCAACCGGCACGTGTCCGCGCGCAGCAGAGGACGGCGTGCATATTTGCTGCCTGCGCTGGTGGGAGACGCCCGGGGCCGGCGGCTGCGGGATGCTGCGCGTGTGCGTGCGCGCCGAGGCCACGCTCGTGGGCGCACCCCGCGGGGTGCGCATCGAGGCGGGAGGGCGGTACAACCTGACGGTCGCGGCGGAGACAACCTCGACTACAATGGCTCCAACGGCAGCGAGCGCCGCACACGTAATGGTGCTCGCGGGCACGGCGCGGGACATGTGGGGTCGCCTCGCGGCACACTGCACGGCGCACGGGAACGGCACGCTGAGCCCTGGCGTAAAGGAGTGGTGCTACTGGAACTCAGCCGCCCCAGGCGTGGTGGCGGCGTTTGGCGCAGCGACTGCGCCGAACGTGGACAGAGATGAGTGCGTAGAACAGATCGACAACTGCCAGCCGAGGGTGTGCATCCCGACAGCCTCTCCCTGGCCGCCTGTGTGCGCAGCAGCCTGACTCTGCTCGACGCGGGACGGGTCGCAGGTTCACAACTGCACCAACACGCCGGGCTCCTTTCTGTGTCCATGCAGCACCGGTTACTACGAGCCCGGAGCGCCCTCGCCCGGTGGCCCGCCTCGCTGCGTGGACCAGGATGAGTGCGGCCTGCCAGACACGGGCACGTATTGCGAGGATCTCAAAAACGGGTGCGGCCCCTTGCCCCCAGAAGGCGACGATGTCTGTTTTTTTATCCGGAAACGTGAGCCGAATTCTGCTGCTGACTGAGGACAATGCCCCCCCGATGAAGCAACATGTCCACGCACGTATTGCCTGAAACCCCAAACTAGGTCTACCTGCGTGAACACGGAGGGCTCGTTCGAGTGCCAGTGCGCGGCTGGCTATTTTGGCGAGTACTCCCTGGACGGTGAAACGGAGTGAGGGCCCTGAACCCGAACAAATCTCGTTATCATGGATCCAGTTCACCTTGAGTGCGCAGCAACAACTCATGCACTCATGAACGCAACTTCGCGCAGGTGCACACCGTGCGGCGGAGTCGGTCTAACATCGCCGATCAACGCTTCCAAGCGCTCCCAGGTTCGTAAGAGGCCCATCGACTCATTGCGTGCTGCTGCGACAGACTTGCCGAATCCTAACTTATGCCAATCTTGTGCAGTGCACGTGCGCTCAAAACGGCTACGAGCAGACCTGTCTCGACCAAGATCTTCAGGCACTCGCCTCCTTTGCGGATGAGAAATTTTGTGGGACATCTGCTGCGTTTTCAGTGCCTGCAACAATTCCGTGTTTGCTCTGCTGCATTCATTCAATTCAGGTACCCCAACGTTGGATTGCTGACTTCATTTGTATTCATGCACACAGGAGAGACTGCAGGGCCAAAATGCCTCGGAGTGTGGGCTCCTTACAGGAGACCAGGTAGCAGCCAGACCATTGCGGCAGTGGCCAAGAACATTTCCGAACGATGCATGCGCTATCCTGTTTCATCCGTATGAATTACGCGTACTGGTTGGCTCCTGCACCCCGCGGCCGTGTTCCTCAGACTGGTGTCTCACCAGCCTGGCAATCAGGCTGCCGAGCGTGATCTACGCTGCCAAGATGCAGACGAGTGCTCTGAAGACGATCCGCGACATAATTGTGATGCTGACGGAGGTCGGCCCGCACACTGCAGCTCCGCTGCGATACGTTTGCAGAGTGGGTTACAGTGTGTCATGGAGTGAAGCTCGCTCTGAGCAGTCGCGCGCTGAGTCTGATTCTGACGCTTTGGGGCTTGAAACCAGGCGTGTGTGAGAACACGGACGGATCTTTCGTGTGCCGCTGCGCGGATAATTACTGGGGGGATGGACTGACGGTGCGCACTCCATATTTGACCCCCCGCTTTAAGTTACCCGTCGCCGAATTCGATCCTGCCACAGTCGTCGTTTCCTTTGCATGCACAGCTAGTGAATTCACCGCCAGGCTTCGTCGCCACCGTGATAAGCTTGCATCGTATGACACATGCGACTGGTTGGCAGTGCACAGCATGTCCGGAGAACTCGACTGCGCCCTATGGGAGCACTCGCTTCACCGATTGCGCCTGTGCCGAGGGGGAGTGGATGCGGGGAACTGGAATCGTCCCCGCCTTGGGAGAGCAGAAGATCATGTTCCCCTGCTCCGAGTGCTCACCCACCTCATTGCTCCCGGGAAACTGAGAGCCGTGCTTGCCTGAATTCCACCGACCCAGGAGTGGATTCCTGACCAACTCGCATGCAGGCCGCGATGCGTACCTACTTGCGCCTGGTGCCCGGCTGGTCACTACGAAGATCCAACCACCGACGCACCGTACGCGAATTGCACTCCATGCGACGCGGGTCAGCGCTGCACCCCATGCACCAGCATGCTGCAATGACAAGTGTAACCTTTTGCCAGACGCCAATGTTCTATGTCTGATTCGGACGCTGTTGCGCGCAGGTACATTCAGGTCCATCTCTGGGATCGGTGGACAAGAGAATTGCCTGCCGTGCGCTGTGGGCGAGTACGCCAATAATCCCGGAACAGCCACGTGCAAGCCGTGTGAGAAGGGACGCTTCACAGGGTTGTCGGGCAGTGTGGATTGCGAGGATTGTCCAACGGCAAGCCCACAAGACCCTCTCCCTGCTCGCCACAGCGGCGCGAAAGCAGTCAGATTCCTTGTTTCCCGCGTGATTAGACTGTTCGGGGCGTTGAAGTCTTGTGTGATGTTTCCCTGCAGAACGAGGATACTGCGACGGTTGGATCCAACAACTGCTCGTGCACAGCGGGGTGAGTCAAACTTGTGCGGCGCGGTCGCTACTCTCCATCATGGAATCCATTCCTTTAGCTCTGACTGAGTGAACAGGACGCTGACGCCACCTCCTGGTTGTGCGCTGCGTCTCAGGAATTATCGCGAGGACCGACACTGCGTGTCTTGCGTTGAGGGCACCTTCAAGGATTGGCTGGGCGACGCCAATTGCACGGCTTGTCCATTAGGCACGTATCAAGATCACACTGGCCAGACTGAATGTATACCGTGTCCCCCGGGGACGTTCGCCGACGAGACGGGCTTGGAAGAGTGCAAGCAGTGCCCAGAGGGGTCGTTCCAAGATCTGAGGGGGAAGACAAGCTGCAAGCCGTGCTCCTTGGGGCGGTATGCGGACCAGACAGGGATGTCCTTGTGCAACAAGTGCCCCGTGGGGACGCACGCACCGGAGAGGAACATGTCTAAGTGCACTCCATGTCCGGAGGGCACGTACCAGGACTGGATGGAGATGTCTTCGTGCAAGCCGTGTCCGCAGGGATTCTACTCAGCGCAGCCAGGCAGCTTGGAGTGCGACTTGTGTCCTCAGCTCGAGAGCACAGCTTATATCGGAAACAAAAATTGCTCCTGCACGGCGGGGTGAGTTCCGCTCAGGCGGGGCGGTCGCTTTTCTTGCGTGGATACCTGACGCGCGGGCTGTTTCAGGTACTATCGTGAGGAAGGGTCGTGCGTGCCCTGCGTGGACGGATCCACGAAGGACTGGCTCGGCGACGACAATTGCACGCTTGAGGGCATCACCGAGGGCGAGTGAGCAGCTGCGAGTACGCTGCTGAAATTTCGTGTAAATAGATGAAGGGCGCACTCTAGAATCGCTCAATTCTCACCCGCGAAGCACCTCCCTGGTGAAGACAAGCCCCGCTGCACTGCCAGCCGCGCCGACCGCCACTGCGAGAGCCTCTTCCACCCCCCACTTCTTCTTGGGGCCGTTCTGCGCGCGCCCGCCCGCCTGCGACGCACCGCCCGCCCGCGACGAAACATAAAGGATCACGGGGAGGGCGTAGATCAGCGCGGAGCCGAGCGCCGCGCCCGCCACGCCAGAAACCTGCAGGATGCGGAGGCGAACATGTCGCTGCATGATTTGCATGGGGATGTTGGAAGTACCAGGGATTCAGTTCCGCTAAAACAGTCCGATTTAGTTTGTGTATCTGAAGTCGTCTAACCTTCCCGAGGTCCGAGCAGGCGGTACCAACAGCTACGGTCGAAGCAATCAAGCAAACTGTGACCACCGCCTGAACACATGAAAGCATTAAGCAGCGCAAACCCCTGCAAGCCACTCCGTGCCCCAGAAATCTCCGTTTCAGTGGCACCCGCCCTTCACAGTACAAACCCCCTTCCTGGAGCGCATCGCCCCATGTGAATGCGGAATGGTTTTCCTGCAGAGCCCTCAGGCCGAAGCAAGAAGTGGTGGGCGACATTCCTGTGTGCGCCAATTGACGTCGGGCGCTGTCTTACCCGTCATGTAGGACGTCAGCTGTCGGGCGAGCGATGAACAAACAAGTGGATACCTGCAGAAAATGATATCATTTCACGATTGATTGCTGTTTCCTGCATGGGCGATGGAGCATAGCCTACAAAACAACGCGGACAGGGGGGGACGGCACGCTGTTGCGACGGATAGAAGTGTGGCAGCCCGTGCAGCAAGGGCAAGTGGGTCGGATGAATGATAGGACGAGATCCTGGAGATCGTGCATCGCAGTCAAAATGAGTCAAGCCAGGCTCGCCTCAGAAGCATGTGGCAGTATTCTACAGCAGCAAGTGAAGCTCTCTATTCCAATAAGGCCCGATGGTCTCGCTTGGGAGGGAAACAGACAGCAGTGCTGATGTAGAGTCCCCGAAGGTCAAAAAGCCAAACGACATGATCAAGACGCCCACCGTCCTGTTAGAGAGAACGTCATTCTGACAAGAGATCCGTTCGATGGGATCACGAGTGACAGAGGAAATTAAAACATAGCACAAAGTGTAGCTCTTTTGAAGCATCTAGCGCTTTTGAAGCATCTAGCGCTAGCGCTAGAGCGCAGAACTCGCATGTGCGTAAACGCAGCCTGAAGGCCGCCCACAGCTCCTCAGGAAAACATCCACGGAAGAGGCAACAGACCCGCACAGAGCAAACGACGCAAAAACCACCCGGCGGAACGCGGCAAGGCCGTGGCCGCTCGCCGCAAGCGACGCGTAGATGCGCGGGGCGTCGAAGTGCGCCTACGGGGTGAGGGACGCGGCGTGTCCGATTAGTACAGGGTGAGGGACGCGGCGTGTCCGATTA
>ENA-UOXV01007495-UOXV01007495.1-marine-metagenome-genome-assembly--contig:-NODE-7495-length-11028-cov-3.766700_pt1 | contig 11028 bp, 11 predicted proteins | sample MGYA00238165_ERZ766961 | MGnify/ENA primary metagenome ERZ766961 (study PRJEB28924, sample SAMN03173240) | marine metagenome | biome: Marine; feature: Water; material: Subsurface seawater | place: North... | reverse complement strand
AATTCCCTGGGTATGAGCATAGCGCAGCCGTCCCCAACCCAGTGATAGAGAGCCCTCGGTGATATCGGGATAGACAAATTGCAGAGCAACGATAACGCCAAAGACGACAGATAACAGAAGAGCAACCAGTGCCGCTATACTGTGAGCCTGAACCATTTCGGTGTTTACCGGAACAGGAAGGGATTGTCGGTTTGATGCCATTCCAGAATCTTTCTATAAATTGAGTAATGTAATGGTGCTACTTACTCAGCGCTAAAAAATCAGGCAGCGGAATACATAAAGCTATAGCCATATTCCTGGGCTCGGGACAGCGCCATTACGCCTGCAGGAACATAGTGGCCATTAGCAATGGCATTATCATTCAACTCCTTGTGTACATCGTTTGTTTCCAGGCCGGCGGTTTCTGCCACCACGCTGGCTATCCGTCGTGTGGCGGTATTACAAATAGCAAAATGCACGCCTCTTGCAACCATACTATCAACACGACTAATGACAGGATTGCTTTGTGGGATCTCTCCCTCTTTTACTTCTTGCTGGGTCATTCGCATAAACACCTCACCATATTTTTTCCACATGGCATTGTTATAGCCAAAAGGCGTTGATGCATGACGAAAACAAATTATCATGGCCATTTCATCGTCACTGCCTTCATAAGCATTAACATGAGCATTAAGAATGTTGCCACCATAGAGCAAAGAGTTGGATCCGCCTGTGGCATCGGATGTGTCTATAAAAACCCGGTGATCTCCCGGAATCTCATCCATCCAGCTGTCGAGTGCATGCCGTTTTGCTTCAAACCTTTTGGTCGAATTTTGTGCTAAAGCCGGCGTGGCACTGATAGTAGCGCCCGCTAATGCGGCGGCACCTAAATTACTCATTAAGGAGCGGCGTCCGAGTTTTACTGTGTTTTTCCTGGCCATTTTTTTTCCCATTAAAGTGTTTTTAGTCAAAAATTATTAATATCTAGAAGTGGAGAGTATAAGCATTTCAACAGGATGAAAGCAAAAGAGCTGTCCCTAAACCATGCGACCTCCATAGAGTCTGACTGCAGGATATAAGATAAGTTAATCGTCAGTGTTGACCTCAATCAGTTAAAAGCATTTACTTCGGTCTTACCGCTTTATCATGACAGCAATTAACTGATTACGTGCAAACTTTTGTTTTAAATGAATAAAGAACCAATGAATCTGACAAGAAAACTCAAAGAGGTAAGAATGAAAGCTTTAATGTTGAAACCTGTATTGCCATAGTGGAAATCGCACTGGCCAGGCAAAGGAAATTCTGGAAGCCGCAGGCTTTATCAACCTTAATAATGTTGGTGCAATAGATGATACTCGAGAAATTCGGGATCAGGCGACACAAAACTCGTCTTAGTAGAGTCCTGGTAATGAATTCAGAGTGAAGCAAATAACTCTTTGCCAGAGAATGTCCTGGTAAGATTGGTAATAAAGGGAAAATTTTCTTCTTCCCGAATTTTTCGCAGTGGCAGGGATGGAAACTGATTATCCCGCATCCAGTGAATAAACTTTAAGGTTCTGAAGCTATCAAACCAGTTGTGCAGATGTCTGTCCAAAACAGCTTTGGAATTGCTATGAATAAAAGCATGTTCCAGTGCTCGCTCAACACCCATTTCCCGCAAGCACATCAATAAAACTTCACTATCAAGGTCTGTAAATTCTTTTTTGCAGGCGGTCATAAAATTTTCAATAGTGTTAATCGTCAGCTCTACTTTCGTTTCCGCTTGTATATGATTCATCAATGAGAGCCAGAATTTCAGCGCAAGAAAACAGTTGGGGTGATAATACAAATACTCATCAAGGGGCCTGTCCATGGCAATGATTTTGTTCAGGGCAGGGCCGGTGCCAAAGGGCACGCGATCAGAGAGACGGCTGGCTAACGCGATGGGTGTGGAATTCAATGTAACGATGTCGCCGATTTTGGCCAGCTTGTTTAGCAGATAAAAATCTTCGCCGGCCTGGCGTTTCGGAAATCCTCGAACCTGCGCGTAATGTTCTGCATTGATCAGCAAAGTGCTGCCAATGGTGTGATATGCCCAGCGTGATCCGGCCCATTTTAGTCCCGCCACATAGTAATCCATGGACAGGTCATACAGGGTTTGCGCCTGTTGAACGTTCTCATCTGCATGGGGAGTGTGACGAAAGGGGTAAACAGCGGCACTTGTTTTTGTGCTATCCAGTGCTGTCGTGATGGAGAAATAATCTGCTGGTAGAATGGCGTCAGCGTCAGTACTATGAATCCAGCGACTTTTAATTCCTCCCTGAGTGATTAAACGACAGGCTATATCACAGGCAATTTTCCGGGCCAGCCCGACACCGTCATCTCCCTGCAAATAATAGCCAGGCATGCAGCGCTCCACTAAAAGCACATCAATAGTGTCTGTCATTTTGAGAAGTTGCATGTTGCCAGCCAATTGACCCAGGCATGGACACTTTTGTTTCAGGTGATTCGCTATTTCCCGGGTTAAGGTGATATGTGTAGAGGGTGCATCTGCTCGGGCATTCAGCACAAGGATAATCAGTACAGAGTGCGCTTTTGATTGAGCAATCAGCTGATCTAGAAAGCCCGGTGATTCTGCATAGGCAGGAATGCAGAGCAGGTGGTCGTAATTAAATTTAATGCCATCAAGGTGGTCGAAACAGGAAGCTTCTGATTCTGCGTAACGTTTTAGATATTGCTGCATGGCCATTAGCGAATATTAACAGTAGTGTCGCCCGCCAGATTAATCCAATTCACTTATTTTTGCGTATATGAAGCAAGAAAAAAGGAATGTAGAAAGTGAATATTTCTAATCCCCCCATTATCAGTACGCCACTGCCTGCCTGGCTTGATCTGGTGCTCTTCAAGCTAAGCTGGATAGCATTGGTAGTTTTTCAATCCGAAGCTCTACTACCGGTATTGAGCATTATTGTGCTTCGAGCTCTCACCTGGCGGGAAATCTCGCGTTTTATACCAATTATTGCCCTGACATTTATCGCCGGGCTGATCATGGATTTGATACTTACCCTTGTCGGTGTATTTGTTTTCCCTAGTGCGTTTTTGCCTACCTGGCTAATTTTCCTGTGGCTGTCCTTTGCGATGACATTACCGAGGGGGTTTTTGTTTGTCTCACGCTGGCATTGGCTTGGCCAATCCGCAATTGGTGTCGTAGCAGGTTGTGTCGGATATTTTGCTGGCTATCTGCTCAATGCCGTGTCTTTTGGGTTTTCCCTGGTATTTACTCTGCTCATCATTGCATTGCTTTGGGCCGCATTTGTTCCTTTGATGTATAAAATCAACAAAGCATTATTGAATAGATAATTGTCTGTAATGAAAAAACTCTCCCTTTTACTTTGCTTTTTATTTCCGCTTAACACTCTTGCTGATAACCTCCCTTGGCAGAAATTTGAACTGGTGGGTCAGGCAGAGTTGAGGTTTTTTGTCTGGCCAGTTTATGAAGCACGTCTTTACAGTGATTCTGGTGCTTATGAATTTCCACATACCGCGCCTTTTGCCCTGGTCCTTGAATACAAACGTCAATTCACCAAAGAGCAGCTTATTAGCGAGACGCAAAAGCAATGGCAAATCCTTGGGATTGAGCAAACCCGGGAGTGGCTTGAGTCCCTTGCCAGAGTCCTGCGCGATGTAGAAAAAAGTGATGTAATAACCCTGTATGTAGACAATAAGGCAAACAGCGTTTTTTATTTAAACGATACGCTTCTTGGTAGTGTTAATGATCCGGCATTTACCGAGCAGTTTATTGCTATCTGGTTGTCGGATAAAACCTCAAGACCTGAATTCAGGGCTGACCTGTTAGGGAGTAGTTTATGAGACTGGTATTAATTGTTGCAGTGATTTTTCTGGCTGGTTGCAGCCGAGTAAACATAGATGATTATCGTAATACATCTCCCCAGCTTGATTTGAGAACCTTCTTTGATGGCCCGCTTATGGCATACGGAGTCCTGCAGGACCGATCAGGGAAGGTAACACGTCGTTTTGAGGCGACTATTGATGCCTCCTGGAATGGTGAGCAGGGCACTTTGGTTGAGCACTTTATTTATGATGATGGTGAAGAGCAGGACCGGGTTTGGCAACTAACCCACCTGGGGAATGGGCGCTATACCGGAGGTGCCGGTGATGTCATTGGAAGCGCCAGTGGTCAAATTTCTGGCGCAGCGTTTAATTGGGAATATAATCTGGAAGTTCCCTATAAGGATGGGTCAATTGTGGTAAGTCTTGATGACTGGTTATTTTTGATAGATGAAAACCATTTAATTAATCGTACAGTGCTGCGTAAATTTGGTTTTCGGGTTGGCGAGCTCAGTCTGGTCATTGAAAAAGAATGATGCAGAGCAATAATAGAATAAACCGGGAACTTTCGAATGTCAGATAAAATTCATCACATTGCTATACAGGTCGATGACATCAGTACAGCAGTTGAGTGGTATACCAAAGCTTTTGATGTTGAGGTGAGTTATCAGGATGAATCCTGGGCCATGCTGAAATTCGACAATATTTCTCTGGCACTTGTTTTACCGGGCCAGCATCCTCCCCATTTCGCGATTGCCAATGAGCATGCCGAAAATTATGGTGCACTGACACCGCATCGTGATGGTACGGCCTCCGTCTACATCAAGGATCCTTTTGAAAACGCAGTAGAAATTATTCGCTTGCAGGGATAACAGCAAAACCATTGCGGGGATTGATCGTTTCGCCATCAACCATGGCATCAATCCAGGCAGCGGCAGAACGGCCATCTTTCATGGGATTGCCGCGGATAGTTATTGCAGTGCCTGGAGGCAGTGCGCTTTTGCGAATACCGGCGCGCATCAGGGTGCTGGGTCCTTCGGCTTCAAATCCCCACGTGGTTACTGAACCATCTTCATTAGTGACATCTACCAGCAGCCAGGAATGGGGATTGGTGTACTGAAACTCTTTTACTTTGCCCGTGACTTCTACCACTGAGCCGCCATCAAACATGGCGCCGGAATGGTGGGCATAGACCAGGGGAGAAAAAATAAAAGACAAAGGGAAAAGGGCAAAAAAATATATTTTTTTCATAGTTTTTATTATCAACATTATCTTTGGTTTATTAATTGCTTATCTGACCGCTTCATCATTGCTGACTTCGGCATCATTTTCAATAAAATCAAAATCCGGAAACTGACTGGTGCCATCCTCACGCTCGATGATGTCATTATTCTGGTTTTCCTGACAATCCCAATAGCGGATACGCAGAAAATTATCCTCATTGGCCAGTTCGGTCCAGCTTTGTCTTGAGTACCAGGGCTGGCTCAGGTTGACCGGATCAAATACCCAGTAATCTGCTTCCAGAGTATTGCCATTCACTTTTCTCCAGCGCTCAACTACTTCTACCTGGTCAGAATAATCGGGCTGTGTACCACGTTGATACTGACCACTATAGAGATACATAGTATGTGTGATCAGCATGTCGTCATGCCAGAAGCCGATAGTATCGCCATTGGCTGAGGCATAAGCATCTTCCGGCAGGGTGTGATCACGACCATCGGTATATACCCGCCGTACATCATTTACCATTTCATTGACTAACCAGGTTTGCTCAGGCGTAACGATAAACTCATGCAGGAAAGGCTCGGTTGCCCAGCGAGGGAAGCCCGGGGGGCGGCAATCAGAAATAGGATCGTATTCGCCCCCTGTAGAATCGATCTGGTCAATTTTACGCTGCCGTGTTGCTGCACCTGCTGAAGTTAATTGTGCTGTCATCTCATTGCCGCGAATATCCGGATCAAAAGATAAGCCTCCACCGGTGCGGGTATAGATGCCGGACCAGTCATAGGGGGCATTGGCCATATCATCCCAGTCAAGAGATTCGCCGCCATCAGCAGCTTGCTCAAGGGCCTGATATAAATCCATAGAGCTGGCGAATTGCTCACCAAAACTTTGCAATGCAGCCTTTTTTGCCAGCCAGTTGTCATCCTTGTCCTGCCAGGAAAAAGCATCTTGTGCCCACAACGAGGTGGCAGGGAGGAAAAGGCTAAAGGCAGAGATAACAAAAAAGAAAAAGCGAAAATTCATTAATTCTTTATGACTTCTCATGTTGAGCAACTCTTCAGGTTCTAATTGTTTTAAAAAGAATAACTATTCTCTCATCACTGTGTCCAGTCAAAATTTTTCAAACTAATGCGCACTTCCAGAGAGGAAATTTGGCAAAACTCTAACCAATTCACACTTTACTGAATTCTCTGATGCAATCTTTCTGAAATCAGAATATATAAAAGAGTAGTTATAGTAATTTATCAGCAATATTATCAGAGGCTTAGGAAAAAATATTGACAAATAGTCTCAGGTTCTCAGCAAACCTGATGCACTACTTTACTACTTGTCGCTTTGAAAAACATGGAATCCCCCACAGGAAATACAGTCAAACATTTGAAACCGGGACTTACAGGCTTGTCTGTTGGCTCTGGCGTGTCAGATGATTTTGCCGAAACCCTTTCAGTAATCACTGTTCGTTTGATACAGGAGCAAAAGAAACGCAAGTCCCTGCAGCAGGCGATGAAAACGGTGGAAACCGAACTTCTGGAATTACTCGGCGCAAGCATTCTTACCATTTACCAGAGTATCGATAACGGGAAAGAAATTACGGCTGTATTCAAAGCTGGCGTTGGCTCAGAAAATATCCAAAAACAGAAAATAAAGGTCCCCTTGAGTACCACTTCCTTGTCCGGGTATGTCGCCTTAAGTCATAAATCTGTTTGTATAAAAGATGTATATGATGCTTCCGAGTTAACTGAAATTCATCCTCATCTGCGTTTTGATAGTCGCTTTAGTGAAAGCAGAAAGCTGCGTTTCAAGTCGATGCTTGTGATCCCCATCAAGCAGGAAATCCTGCTGGGTGTTATTCAGTTGATCAATCTTGACGAAGACCGGGTGTTCTCGCCATTTGACCTCAAACGTGCGGCCAATCTTGCCCAAACTCTGGCAAAAATATTCCGTGATGACTTTCAATCAACACTCGGACCTTTTGATTTTTTGGTACAGCAGGGAATGATTAATGGTTTTGATCTGGATGCCTTACAAAAGAGTTGCGGAGGCATAAAGAAAAAAATAATTCGTAAATTGATTGATGATTTCAATATTGATGAAGATCACATCGGTAAAGCGCTGGAACTGTATTACCGTGTGCCATATATGGCTTTTGATCCGAAATTTGAACCGGTAGAGGCCCTAAGTAAAAATCTAACCATCAGTTATCTGCAATATAATATGTGGGTGCCGATTTCCGGCAACTCAGAAGAGGTTGTGATCCTGATTGATGATCCCAGTGATTACAATCGTATTATGGAGATCCAGTCCTTACTGCGCGTCAAAAAAATAGAGCTTAAAGTAGGTTTGCCAGAGCATATCCTGCAATTCATTAATAATGAAACAACAGACACTGATAAGTTGTCTGGCTTTGATGATGTTTTTAAAAGCCTTGAAAAAGAAACCCATATTGAAGTTGAGAAGTCTGAGTCAGAAACTGTCGATGAGGCTGCTGTTGCCAGTTCGGCGATTATCCAGTTGGTGAACAAAATTATTATTGAATCAAACCGTTTAAATGGTTCAGATATACATATTGAACCGGGAAAAGAAAAAAGCCCAGGTAGTGTGCGTGTTCGGGTTGATGGTGAATGCGTTGAGCTACTGAAAGTGCCAGGGGAACACACAGGGGCATTGATAGCGCGTATCAAGGTAATGTCCAGATTGGATATTTCAGAACGCCGCAAGCCGCAAGACGGTAAGTGTAAACTGAAGATTGGCAAGCGCTCTCTGGAATTACGTGTAGCCACTGTGCCAACGGTAAACGGTGAAAGTGCCGTACTGCGTATCCTGGCAGCAGGTAATGCTTTACCCATGGATAAGCTGGCTTTGAGTGAGAAAAATTTCGAGTTGATAAATGGTATCAGTGCCAAGCCATACGGATTGATTCTGGTTGTCGGGCCGACAGGGTCTGGTAAAACAACAACGCTGCATGCTCTGCTTGGCCATATCAACAAGCCCAATAAAAAAATCTGGACAGCAGAAGATCCGGTGGAAATTACCCAGCCGGGATTACAGCAAGTTCAGGTTCACCCGAAGATTGGTTTTACCTTTGCTGATGCCATGCGCGCTTTTCTGCGTGCTGATCCGGATGTCATTCTGATTGGTGAAATGAGAGACAGGGAAACAGCAGCAATCGGTGTTGAAGCATCCCTGACAGGTCACCTTGTGCTGTCGACATTGCACACCAATTCAGCACCGGAAACCATAACCCGCTTATTGGATCTCGGACTGGATGCCGTTAATTTTTCTGACGCCCTGTTGGGCGTTCTGGCACAACGTCTGATGCGCACTTTGTGCCCTAATTGCAAAGAGTCCTATACCCCTGAGTTCAAGGAAGTTGATCATCTGATCAATGAATATGGTCGTGAGCAATTTGAAGAGCTGGAAATAGATACATGTAATCTTAGACTGCAGCGAGCTGTAGGTTGTGAAAAATGTAGCGGCATGGGATATCGAGGACGGGTGGGGGTGCACGAAGTATTACTGGGAACACCTGAGTTGCGCTCACTTATCTACAATAATGCCGAGATGGAAGCGCTACGTGAGCAGGCTGTCAAAGATGGCATGCGCACACTCAAGCAGGATGGCATTGCCAAAATATTTATGGGTTTGAGTGATTATTCCCAGTTGCTGAATGTGACAGCTGAATAAATGCTTGCCAATTTTTGTGTTGCAATGAACATATGGAATTTTTATAAAAGTGTAAAGTAGCTCGGAAGTAGCTCGGAAGAAGCCGGCAAGGCCGTCATCCGACATAGCGCTCGCAGAGCGCCCACAGCAAATCATTCACTACTCAAATTACTCCCTAAAATAAAACCAAAAAGCCCTGAGCAAAAAAGCTTTTATTAATACAAAAGCGGGTTTTCAACCCAAATATCGCGTGGTTTCCAGTAAGGGCTGCAGGTCGGAAAAGAACGTAGCCCATTATCTGACGAAAGAGACTCAGGCTGCTAAAAGGTTATGCGATTCAAACCGCTCCTGCAAAGGAAAAGTGAATCCATGTAGGAGGGACTTCAGTCCCCAATGAAAAAGGCTCTGTCCTTCGCGCTTAAAACCACAAAGATAGATCTAATGTAGTCAAATATTGGACTGTAAGGAACTGTTTCACTATGCTTGCATCCTCCAAATAGTCGCAGGCAATAACATGAACGAAAAACAGCATGAATATGAAGATCTCCCAGGCACCTGGGTATTTGATGCCCAACGTGCACGCAAGGGCTACCCTTTGAACAATTTCTTCATGTCACTAATGAAGGAAGAAAACCGTAAGGCTTTCCTGGCGGATGAAACGAGCTATTTAAGTCAATTTAAAATGAGCGATGCACAGCGAGACGCTGTTTTAAAACGACAATGGAATACCATGCTGGAATTAGGCGGCGTGGTTTATTGTCTGGCAAAACTCGCCTTTACTGATCAACATTCCTATCAATACATGGCGGCCGAAATGACCGGTATGAGCGAACAGGAATATGTCGACATGATGCTGGCCGGAGGCCGCTCTCCGGATGGCTGGCGCTCAAAATCTGAAACAAAAGAAAGTGCACAGGGAGACGAAGTCTAATGGCGAAAATTACAGCAGGTGTAGGGTGTTCCCACACTCCGGCCATTGGTGCAGCAGTGGACCTTGGCAAAACAGAGACAGATTATTGGCGGCCGATGTTTGAAGGTTTTGAAGCCTCAAAAAAGTGGATAAAGGAAGCTGCCCCGGATGTGGTGATTATGGTTTATAACGACCACAATAATGCTTTTGATTTCAAGATGATTCCGACTTTCGCGGTAGGTTGCGCTGATGAATTTCCTATTGCTGACGAAGGCTGGGGAGCCAGACCAGTACCGATAGTAAAGGGCTATCCAGAATTGGCGGCGCACATTGTGCAATCGGGAATTCTTGATGAATTTGACCTGACCATTGTCAATGAAATGGAAGTAGATCATGGCCTTACTACGCCAATGAGCCTGATGTTTGGTGAGCCGGATGCCTGGCCAGTACGGGTTATTCCGATTGCGGTGAACGTAGTGCAATATCCACCACCCACCGGAAACCGCTGCTACAACCTGGGCAAAGCCTTGAAAAAAGCCGTGGAAAGCTGGGATGAAGACTTGAACGTGATGATTTTTGGTACAGGTGGTATGTCTCATCAGATTCAGGGACCCCGTGCAGGGTTAATCAATAAGGAATTCGATAAGAATTTTCTCGATGACCTCAGTCGTGACCCTGAACGATTAAAGGATATCGCCCATCTGGAATATATGCGCGAAGCGGGTGCTGAAGCTGTAGAGCTGGTCATGTGGCTGGTAATGCGGGCAGCACTAGGCGAGAAGGTGGACGAGGTGTATCGTTTCTACCATGTTCCGGCATCCAGCACCGGGGTGGGACATATTATTCTCAATGCGGACAATAATGAGTAACAATAAGAAAAAATAAAAAAAGAAAAATGAAACCACATCAGAATATTTTATTTATCGGCAGTATTGGTCTTGAAAATGCTGAGGATGTATTTAACACACTAGGCAAGGTTATTGGTAAGCGTGCTAAACGATATCCTGATGGGGAAACGGGGACGCGTGGTTACTGGATCAGATGGGTGAATGCATCCCTGGCAAATGATACTCAGCTTGAATTAATTGAAAACCGAATGGTTGCAGGGATCCAGGATAATACTCAACGCCCTTTTTACAAACTTAAAGACGGTGTTTCTGCTGATGAACTGGTATTGGGAAAATTCGCTTATGCAAAACACGCCATTGCTTCTTATTCAAAATTCAAGGCATTGAAGCAAGCCGGGAAAATTCCTGCAGCAACCCGTTTTCAGGTTTCATTGCCAACTCCAATGGCAATTTTAGCGGGCTTCTTTGATCTCGCAGCCCAGCAAGCTGCAGAATTAGCCGTAGAAAAAGTGTTTAAAGCTGAAGTTGCAGAAGTGCTTGCCGCAATTCCCAATAATGAATTAGCCATTCAATGGG
>ENA-UOXV01007494-UOXV01007494.1-marine-metagenome-genome-assembly--contig:-NODE-7494-length-11030-cov-5.243007_pt1 | contig 11030 bp, 10 predicted proteins | sample MGYA00238165_ERZ766961 | MGnify/ENA primary metagenome ERZ766961 (study PRJEB28924, sample SAMN03173240) | marine metagenome | biome: Marine; feature: Water; material: Subsurface seawater | place: North... | reverse complement strand
ATCAAATTCGGTGGTCAACCATTCTCTCCTAGAGGATATACAAACAATATGCCCGCTTTTGAAATTCAACTCAACGATAAAAGCATATGGTTAATATTAGCGTATCTGAAGAGTAGATGGATTAATAATGCACAACCATAAGATAAAAAATTAGGGAAAAGGCATATGTCAGAGAATTTTCAAGATACCAGTATTGTGGATATTACAGATTTATTGAGGGATTATTTTGATGGTCTTTACCAAGGTGATGTAAAAAAATTCAGTAAAGTTTTCCATGAAAACTCACATTTATATTTCTCAGATGGCGACATGGTGACCGACTGGCCTCGGTCGCAATATCTAGAAATGATTGCTGGACGCTCTTCACCAATGTCACAAGGTTTAATCAGACATGATAAGATTATTTCGATTAATGTCTCAGGACCCGATACTGCGTTTGCTATAGTGCAATGTGCTATACCACCTAGGTATTTTACTGATTATTTAACACTCCTCAAAACTAATGCGGGATGGCAAATTATCTCAAAGACATTCCATACCGAAACCCACTGAAAAAGCCTAGTTATATATTTTTAACCTAACATCATCTTATTTAAGCGCAATCGGAGGGCATTGAGGCGTATAAATCCATGTGCGTCAGCATGATCATAGTCAGCCGCCCCCTCTTCAAATGTCACATAATCTGCTGAATATAGACTTTTATCTGCCTTGCGGCCCACTACAATTGTATTTCCTTTGTATAGTTTCAAACGCACTACGCCCGTAACATGCTTCTGACTGTGGTCGATAGCTGTTTGGAGCATTTCGCGTTCGGGTGAGTGCCAAAAGCCATTGTAAATTAACTCTGCATAACGAGGCATTAGCTCATCTTTAAGGTGCGCCATACCTCTATCAAGCGTTAAGCTTTCCATTGCACGATGCGCGGTATGCAGTATTGTGCCTCCAGGGGTTTCATAAAGGCCTCTATTCTTCATGCCAACAAAACGATTCTCAACAAGGTCTAAACGTCCAATTCCGTTATCATGACCGAGTTGATTTAAGGTAGTTAATAGAAGGGCCGGCGACATATCCTGCCCATCTATACTTATTGGATCCCCTTCTCGGAAACCTAACTCTATATAGGTTGGTTTATCGGGGGCATCTTCTGGTGAAATTGTTCGGGAGTATATAAATTCTTCTCCTTCAACCCAGGGGTCTTCAATTATTTTACCTTCGCTAGATGCGTGCAAGAGATTAGCATCTACGGAGAAAGGCGCTTCGCCTCTTTTATCTTTGGCAATTGGTATTTGACGGTCCTCCGCATACTTAAGCAGATCACTCCGTGAATTGAATTCCCATTCTCTCCATGGAGCAATAATCTTTATATGCGGGTTCAATGCATAATAACTGAGTTCAAAGCGTACTTGATCATTACCTTTTCCAGTCGCGCCATGAGCTACTGCATCTGCGCCGGTTATTTTTGCTATCTCTATCTGACGTTTTGCTATTAATGGGCGGGCAATTGAAGTGCCAAGAAGATATGTTCCTTCGTATACCGTGTTTGCCCTGAACATTGGGAAAACAAAATCGCGAACAAATTCCTCCCTTAAATCGTCAACAAAGATCTCTTCAATACCAAGCATTTTAGCTTTTGCTCGAGCTGGTTCTAAATCTTCACCTTGCCCTAAATCAGCTGTAAATGTTACAACCTCACAATTGTAGGTGTCCTGGAGCCATTTTAGAATTATTGACGTATCTAGTCCGCCAGAGTAAGCGAGAACGACCTTATTTATTTGATCGACCATAATGCCTCCATAGATTTACTGTTGAATAGTATTTACTAGCGGACGCGAAGTATAAGGATACTAGGCAAGGTCGCAAGAGAAACTAGTTTAGATCTGCAAAATTTTTCCGAATGGGCTTTGATAATAAGTTAACAAGCCATAATCGCACTTAAATAATTGAATGAAAGTAGAACATATAGGTTTTTTAAGTACAATAAAAACGGACTAGACGCGCAGGACAGCGGATGCTTTTAAGCCAAGTGATTTCCATGTCCTTAGTAACCCCAGACCTATCGTTAGAAACAGACTGACGCCTGTAGTAATTGCGATAGCAGAAAAACTTAGAGAAAAATCAGTTTTCATGATTTTCATAACAATCACCCAACTTATCAATGATGCCAACATTATCGATATTCCGGCTGACAACAGACCAAGGAGGCCGTATTCCATTATGTAGGCAAATAAAATTCGTTTTCTTGTCGCGCCAAGGACTTTAAAGATCGTTGCATCGTAGACGCGTTTTTGGTGTTGTGCACTAAATGCGCCTACGAGTACAAGGATCCCTGCTATCAATGTTATAGACGCTGTAATCCTTATAGCGGCACTAATAGCGTTCAAAATTTTATTAGCGTTTTCTAAAGCGTCTTTTACACCGATTGCGGATACATTTGGAAAGGCGTCTGTTACTGCTTTTTGGATCTCTTCTTCCGCTTTCGTGCTACTTGCATAAACGGCTGAGATTATACTATGTGGAGCAGATTCCAGGGTTCCTGGGGAAAAAATAAATACAAAATTCATTCCAAGATTACTCCATTCTATATGACGAAGACTGGCGATGGTTGCTGTTATTTCTTGTCCAAGAATATTAAGGGTGATGGTATCACCAATCCCAACTCGAACTCCTCTTGCCACATTTGCATCCAGTGATATCAAGGGCGCTCCACTATAATTTTCTGGCCACCACGCGCCCGCTAATAGTTTAGTGTTGTTTGGTTTTTGTTTTGTGTATGTGAGGCCTCGGTCGCCATTAATTGCCCACGCAATATCTGGGTCTGGTTTAACTTTATCTACGCTTTTTCCATTAATACGAACCACTCTCCCACGAACCATTGGTGTTTTTTGTATGTTGGTTGTACCGGGTATAGAATTTACTAATTTGGTGAATTCAAATTCTTGATTTGGTTGGATATCAATAAAAAAATAAGAGGGTGCTATTTTAGGGATTTGCTCATCTAACTGTCGTCGCATATTGATCTCGACTAAAACAACAGTCAGTAGAAGTGTAAGTCCTAAACCAAGGGATAGGATGATATCCGACGCAGGACTCCCAGGTCTATGGATATTAGCAACTGCAAGTCGTATTGGAAGTATTTTCACAGATTTAATTTTTCTGAAAATTTGGATAAATAACTTGGAAAAAAATCCGAATATAATAAAAATAAATGCCGCACCACCCACGAATGAAAGTGCCAATCGTTGATCTTCTGTGGTTAAAATAGCAATAACAGTTAATAGTAAAATTATTGCAAGAAGTGTTAGAAGAAGGGGTGCTTTTATAACGGTTTGGGCTGGGGTGATTATTGATCTAAATAATTGGGCTGGGGTTACATTTCTTGCCTGACTGAGAGGCCAAAAGCTGAATAGTAGAGTCATTAGGTAACCATAAAGAGCAGCCGTTAGGATAGGTTGCCAATATATATTGCTCGGTAGATCTATTGGCATGAACTTTGAGATCAGACTTGAGACAAGGAATGGACAAGATATTCCAAGAATAACCCCAACAGTTATCCCAATGGTGGCAAGTAACATTGTTTGAATTAAATAAATGTGGAATATTAAACGCCCGGACGCACCAAGAGATTTTAAGGTGGCAATAGTTAACGTTCGCTGCTCTAAGAAATTACGAACAGCGTTTGCTATTCCTAGCCCGCCTACTAATAATGCAGTAAGTCCAATTAGGGTTAAAAATTGCGTAACTTGTTTATTGAAACGATCGAACCCTGGAACTGCATTTTTTGTTGTTCGGATCCGCCAACCAGCCTTTGGAAAGGCTTGGTTCAATTTATTAACGGTGCTGTCCACGTCATAGTTTTTTTTCAGTTTTACGCGATAATTGAAGGTTGCAAGACTGCCTTTAATTAATAAGCCAGTTTTATCTAAGTTTTTAGAATGGATCATTGTCCGGGGACCAAAAGTGGTGAACCTTACAACTCTGTCCGGTTCATCAACTATCTCGGCTCTTATTGTAAAAGTAGCATCTCCAATTTTTATCTTATCTCCAAGATTTAGTTTTAAGCGCTGGCTCAAGGCTGGGGCAATTATGGCTCCTATCTCATCATTTTGGTTACTTAAAGCATCTCGTATAGACATGTCAGGAGAGAGTTTTATTGAGCCAAACAAGGGGTAAGGGTCATCTACTGCTTTTAGTTCGATTAATGTTCGACGGCCATCCCTCACTGTTTTAGCCATAGCCCGCATATTGTTTATCGTCGATATTTGACCAATTTTTTTAATGTAATCGTAGGCTTCTCTAGTAATCGGTCGATGTGTCAATTGAATTGAAAAATCGCCTCCCAGAAGACGTTGTGAGTCATTTATTATGCCAGTATTCATAGCTTTCGAAATAGAGCCCACCCCTGAGATAGCAGCTACGCCAAGGACTAAACACACAATGAAAATCCTGAAGCTTTGAATGCCATGTTTGAGATCACGGAGACCTAGTTTGAAGGCCAAACTTAACTGTTGAAAATACAAAACTAAAACCTCATACGGTGTTGTCAAGATCGCGTTGAATTAATCCATCAGCCATATCAATCATTCGATCACAACGATGAGCTAGGTTTTTATCGTGAGTAATAAGTACTAGCGTTGTTTTATAAGAAGATTGTAGATCAAATAGAAGGTCTATTATTTGATTTCCGGTCTCCTGATCTAGATTGCCTGTTGGCTCATCTGCCAAAAGGAGATTAGGAGTAGAGATAAACGCTCTTGCTATAGCTACTCGTTGTTGTTCTCCGCCGGATAATTGATCGGGGTAGTGGTCTAATCTCTTAGATAGCCCGACCATGCCCAGTGAGTCTTTAGCTTTTTTGAAAGCACTTGGGTTGTTTGATAATTCGAGTGGAATTGCGACGTTTTCAAGCGCAGTCATCGTAGGGATTAGTCGAAATGCTTGGAATACGATCCCAATATTATCTCGACGAAACTCGGCTAGCGCATCCTCATTCATAGTAGATAAATTTTCGTTTGCTATTCTAATTATGCCTGAAGTTGTCGCTTCTATTCCTCCCATTACCATCATTAAGGTCGATTTGCCCGCGCCGGATGGTCCCGTAATACCGACAGTGCTACCAGCATCAATATCTAAAGATATACCCTGCAAGATTTTTACATTACCGGCTTTGCTGGCAAGCTCAAGTTTTACATCTTGCATTTGTATTAGTGGTGGCATCTTTTGTTCTTGTAAACAGGGCGATGTTTTATTTGTCATTCGTGATTTATATTCCAACGTGAGTTTTAAATTTAGATTCAATACGCTATGTAAAGGTGTATTTTTTATATGACTCGTCAATATTCTAATATGTGGATAAAGAAAATTCGTCAAATTGCTTTTTATTTGCTTCTCATAGTTGCAAGTAGTCTTATAACCATAACAACGAATGCACGCGAGCTTAAGTTATTGGCTCTAGGTGACAGTTTGGTTGCTGGTTATGGATTGCCAAAAACTGATGGGTTCACAGATCAACTTGAAGCTACACTTAACGGTCTGGGGATTCGGGTCAGTGTTATAAATTCAGGGGTATCTGGGGACACGTCAGCGGGTGGTCTGTCGAGGGTCGAATGGGCACTCGCCAGCAAGCCTGACGCAGTATTATTAGAACTAGGAGCCAATGATAGTCTCAGAGGCATTGATCCTAAAGTTACTAAGGACAATTTGCATAATATTCTAACAAAAATCAAAGCTACAGGAATACCAGTTTTATTTGTTGGGATGCTCGCGCCACCTAACATGGGTAAAGAGTACGGACTAGAATTTAAGTCGGTCTATGCAGAATTGTCAAAAAAGCATGATGTTATCTTTTATCCATTCTTTCTTGATGGGGTGGCCGGGATGCCTGAGTTAAATCAGGCTGACGGCATTCATCCTAATAAGAGAGGGGTCGTAAAAATTGTTAATCAAATTTTACCGTTTGTTAGAAAATTATTGATGAACGTCAAACGTTAGCGATTTCTTGTAGGTCATAAAATATGAAACGTTTATTTGTAGGATTACGGTTTTCAGAAATAATAACTCAGGGTTTAAATGATCTACAGGGGGGGGTGAATGGGGCAAATTGGGTTACGGTTGATAATTTACATTTAACCCTCCGCTTTATAGGTTGGTGTGACAATAGTCTAATGAATGATATTTTGTTAGAGCTAACAAAGGTACGTTCTAATTATTTTTATCTTCAACTTAATGGTGTTAATCATTTTAAAAATAAAGGTAGGGTTAAATCTTTATGGGTTGGAGTTGTTGAAAACTCAGATCTTGTCAATCTCAGAATTGAAATGGATAGATTATTACAAAAAATTAATATCGAACCAGAAAGGAAGGCGTTTAAGCCGCATGTTACTTTGGCTAAATTGAAGGATATTAGATTGTGCGATTTAGCGTATTTTGAGCAAATTAATAATCTTTACCGAAGCGATCAAATCTTAATAAGGCATATTACTGTTTTTCAGAGTATGTCAGTCAAAGGACGTTCTAGATACTTTCCCATAGCTGATATTCCACTGAGGCCACTGCAAAAAAAAATCAATACAGTGTAGTATCTTCAAACCCCTTTAATGTTGCAACAAGATTGTCCCCTAATACTGGTGATATATATCCACCTTCCTGAATAAATAAGGTAGGCAGACCAGCTTGGCCAATAACCTTTCCGATGTTGGAAAAACCGTCTGTTGTTATAGATAAGAAAGCTAGTGGGTCCGCAATTGATGCGTCTAACCCGAGTGCAATCACCAATACATCGGGTTGGTAAACGTGTATTTTATCGACTGCCTTATCTAATACCTTTAAGTATTCCGCATCATCAGTGTTTTGAGGGAGTGGATAATTAATATTGTAGCCAACCCCTTCATCAACTCCTATTTCTTCAGCGTATCCGGCAAAAAAAGGATAATATGAAAGTGGGTCGCCATGCAGAGATATGGTTAGAACATCTGCTCGGTCATAGAAAATACCTTGTGTGCCATTGCCATGGTGAACATCTATATCCAGAATTGCTACCCTTTTTGCTCCATTGTTGAGGCACGTCTGTGCTGCTATGGCTGAATTATTGAAGAAACAAAAACCTCCTGCTTGATCAGAGAAGGCATGGTGTCCAGGTGGTCTGCAAAGTGAATATGCAAAGTTGCTTTCAATATTATTTTTTTTATCGTCCATAATAGCATACGCACCTGACACTGCGACATCAGATGATGCCACACTTCCTTCAAATGTTCCTTTACCTATCGGGCAGGCAGTATCGGCTTGATAATGACCGGCAAGTGATATTATTGACTTTGGCTTTGCGTGCATATTTCTACCAGGATGTATATTAGGGATGATTTCACTGCCACTATCCGTAGCGGCTTCCCAGAGTAACCACGCAGTTTTGAGAAAATTTATATATTCCTCATCATGGATATCTTCGATTGGTTTAAGCCCGTGTTGCGTGGCTTCTATAAATGTGTGGCCTACAGTCCTCGCTGCGTTCTCTAATATAGCAGCGCGTTCTGGTTGTTCTGGACTCTTTATGATTTTCCCCTTTGAAATAAAGGTTTGCGGTGAATGGCAAATGTGGTTGGGAGAAAAAAAGACACGCATGTTAGCAATCCATTATAAATGATTAATTGTAGCACTTCGATCCAAGAATTAGAGCGTGTCCTATACTACTTCTTTATTTGGCTTTCTTCTATAAAGTTTGGGTGAAAGGCCGCGGTATAGTAAATTATCGAAGCAAAAGGATGTTAAGAAAATACACTTAAAAGTCTAAATATCGTTTTAAAAATGATTTTGATGATTTAATTATAAAGAAATTGTATAATCTAAGAGGCGTGCCGTAGCCTACAAAGGTATATGCTGGGGTTTATTCTTAATTTTTTTTAATACCCTTAGGAAAAAATCTATGTCTATAAGATTGCTTTTGAGGGTTTTGGGCTAGGTTAGCCTGTACGCTAAATAGTTTTGAAGTGAGAAAAAATTGACTATAGCCGATCAACCTAAAATTAATAAAAGCCTTGATGGGCTGAAAAACCTTATTATGAAAATGCTTGAAGAAAAGGATTGTCGCTCATTGGGGCTGACCGATGTCGCTATCCGTGCTGGTGGTAATTCGCAGGAAACAAAAAAATGGCGGCCATTGTTAAGACGGGTCAAACTCGCCGCCGTCCACCTCCAAAGTCAAAATTTAGTAAGAGGAACCCGTAAGGGTAAGGAAGTTGAAATAAAAACTAGTAAGGGCATTATTCGATTAGAATTGTTGTCCCCTTTAGAAACCTAGAGGTCTGGCAAATTCCAATTTCGGCGACGGCACGCGGCTTGGATAGTATTTCTGAGTAAAACTGCAATAGTCATGGGGCCAACACCCCCCGGTACAGGTGTGATGGCTTTTGCTTTTGCTTTTGCCTCCGCAAAATGTACATCACCGACTAATCTCATTTTGCCTTCCCCACGTTCTGGCGCAGGAATTCTATTGATCCCTACATCTATTACTACTGTATTATTCCCAATCCAGTCCCCGCGTATCATTTCTGGTTTTCCAACAGCCGCTATTAGAATATCTGCCGATCTGCAAACGGATGGTAAATTTTTCGTTCGCGAATGCGCTATTGTTACAGTGCAACTTTCCTTAGTTAATAGCGCTGCCATTGGTTTTCCTACTATATTTGATCTACCAACAACTACGGCATTTTTTCCAGATAAATCTCCAAAGTAATCCTTTAGCATTAATAAACAACCAAGCGGCGTGCAAGGGACCAACGCATCACCACCTGTAGCTAATCGTCCTGCATTGATAACGTGGAATCCGTCTACGTCTTTTTCAGGGTTGATAGCATCCAATACAGCTTGGGGGTCTATATGGTCCGGGAGTGGTAATTGAACTAGAATTCCATCTACATCGTTATTGATATTTAACTTTTTTATTAAATCCAATAATTCATCCTGGGACACTGTAACTGTGAGTTTGTGTTCATAGGAAGCCATGCCGCATTCAAGTGTTTGCTTACCTTTATTTCGAACATAAACTTCGCTGGCAGGGTCCTCCCCTACCAAAACAACAGCTAGACCGGGTATCCCATCATATTGTTTTTTTAACGCTTCAGTGGCAGCTGTAATTTTAGATCGCAATTTTTGCGCGAATGCCTTGCCATCAATAATCTCTGCGTCAGTCATAAAAGAACTCTCTTTATTATTACTTAATAATATTCAACACCAATATTTAAGAAAACCGTAACGATCTAAGCTTCACAATAATTATTGCAGTACTCGGACCATATCTACCATGATTAAATTTCTAATAAAAATCAGCCCCAATACAAGGATAATTGGTGATATATCGATTCCCCCAAGATTAGGAACAAATCTTCGGATAGGACGCAGAGGTGGTTCAGTTATTTTGTGAAGAAAGTCCATAACTAAAAATACAAAACGATTTTGAGTATTAACGATACCAAAATTAATTAACCAACTTAATATTACGAAAATAAAAAGGCACCAGAGGTAAAGACTGATCAATGAGTCTAAAAGTTGAAAAACAGCGTACATTCTTTGAAATGCTCCAATAACTTATCTAGCTTTAAAGTAGTGCTCTGGGATGCTCTCATCAAGTGGAAGTAGTATACTGATATTCCGCATCATGCCAAAACACAAAATCATTGAGATAAAAAACATTACGAAGCGTCAAATTGTCTGACCTATGTAGGGATTTCAATATCCATTAATGGAGCGTGCTGTTGCGCTCCATAGACATCCGAATCTCCGGGCGACCCGGCAGGAATGGCTCTTGGTAGGGTGATTTTAATAGCGAGAGCGACATCAAATGGTATTATTTCTATTTGGTTGTCGCCAACATTATATAAAGGTGCTAAAGCTCGGGGAGATAAGGCGCCTGAGTTACAGACATGCTCATAAATACTTTGATCGTCGAACATAACATCAAGCGTTAGCATAAGCGCACCTGCATTTTTTGATCGAATAACTTTTGCTAACTCACGTAGTTTTGTCATTTTTTAATTATTTTCTTTTGATAATGAAAAATCTAACATTTCCATCGTAACAGGTTCCATAGGGTGATCGCATTCCATGACGTGCCATATGTGGAACTCATAAACATTTCCCGCGGATAAATCAGATGGGGAGAACGGGATAGCAAGATTACCCGAGATACACATTCTTCCTGGAAAGTCCGTGTGAAGCAGGCTGTAACGGGCCTTCGCACAAACTGCCCGACTTATATCCTCTGTGGGTGCAATTACATCGACAAGAACTGCTAATTCATGAGCCTGACTATTCGTTATTGGTTCATTAGAGCCCATAACGGCATTATGTCCATACACTTTTATACCTAACGTATAGTCTTCTTTATTTATTCCTAGCGCAGATACATCTCTTGAAATTCGCTCACGGCACGATTGAATAAAATTATCAATCGTTGCGACAAGTATAGGGTCGCGGATCCCGGCCAAGAAGATTGTTCTGTATCCAAGCTCTTTGACCCCCTCCAATTTCACTGTGTATGTCTCAGATGGTTCCCAACGACTTCCTGAAACCCGAACTGCCCGTTCATTTATTTGTTCAAAAACCGCAGCTTTAGTATTTAAAATTCCATTGGGTTCCTTTAGGCGGTATGGGCTAGGATTTTCATATAGGGTGTGTGCAGCGACGCGAGTACGCGTGCAGCGCCTATCCGGATGGCCAGGTTCGATAGTAAAATGATCGTGGTAAATTGTTCCTATCACACAATCTTGACCCTCTCGTGGCTCAATAACTTGAGCCCCACATTCTATGATCTTGCCCATATGCCATGCTAACCCTGGATCCGCTCCAAGGTTAAGTGGAACAGAAGCGTAAATTGCAGCATCACTAGATCTACCCGCTATTACAATTTGAGCACCTGCCTTAAGAGCTTCCTGAAAAGGCTCTGCTCCTATCATCGCAACAACTCTATGACTGATATCTGCATCCTTGGAAGTTAATGGCGCAATAGGTCCTAATGGAGATGTTTTATTATTATCGATTTT
>ENA-UOXV01007491-UOXV01007491.1-marine-metagenome-genome-assembly--contig:-NODE-7491-length-11033-cov-15.515303_pt1 | contig 11033 bp, 12 predicted proteins | sample MGYA00238165_ERZ766961 | MGnify/ENA primary metagenome ERZ766961 (study PRJEB28924, sample SAMN03173240) | marine metagenome | biome: Marine; feature: Water; material: Subsurface seawater | place: North... | reverse complement strand
CATCGCCATCGCCATCGCCATCGCCATCGCCAGTTGTTGTATTTGATGAACGCGATGAACACGACCCATCATGAGTTGATTCAGATATTTTATTAGAATTTTTTATTAAATCTAAATCTAAATCTAAATCATCTAATGTTATGATTTCTAATTCTTTTTCACTTGAATTTTCGCATGTATCTTCACGCGTATCTTCAATAATATCAGTTATATCATCCAATAATAAGGTTTCTTGTGTATCATCTTCAACATTTAATTTTTTTTTATAATTACGTGTATCACTATTAAAATCATCCATATCAATATACTCTAATTCATACAAAACCTTATCATTTTTTCGAAAAAACAATGAATCATTTAAATATTCTATATCATCGACAATATTAATTCTAAAATCACTTTTTTTTGCTAAAAAAGAACCATAAAAATCCATTCCATTAACAAAGCCGTGGTCGTGTAATAATTTACTTGATAAATATGTAAAAAAACTATCAATATATGCTGTATTGTTATAAGTATTTGATTTAGGATGGCAACTATTATTCGATTCAAATAATGGTAGTTTTAATAAAGATTCATCTTTCATATCATATTTACCAAGTAAATATTTAATAGGATCTATCAATGGACTAAACTTTAAATATGTTTTTCGTTTTTCTTTAATATCTTTAATATCTTTGTTTGTTACTTTACAATCAAATATATTGTTTGTTTCTTGTGATGAAATACTTTGTAATATCCAATTGTGATTCAAAATAATATTATTATTATTTGTTTTAGAAAGTTCAAAAAAATTATTATATAATGGATTATAATTTTGTGGTTCTAAAATTCCAAAAGTAGAATTATTATCTTCTAAACTTTTAAAAAGTTTATGATTATCTTCCTTTATATAAGTAAAATCAAATTTTTTACTACCAACTTCCATTATTATTTGTATTATATATAAAATATTACTTTTTTAACTAATTAAATTATTATATATATATTTTGTTATCATTGTTTTATTTATGCGTCTTATATAATTCTTTATTTTCTAATACAAATTAATGACATTAGAACTAAAAAAATTTGATATGCGAAATATAAGTTTTAGACCAGATGAAAATAAAGGGCCTGTAGTCGTTTTAATCGGAAGGCGTGATACTGGTAAGAGTTATTTAGTAAGAGATTTACTATTTTATCATCAAGATATTCCTATTGGAACTGTTATTTCTGGAACTGAAGCAGGAAATGGGTTTTATAGTTCTCATGTTCCAAAGTTATTTATTCACGAAGAATACAATACATCTATTATTGAAAATATTCTTAAGCGACAAAAAACTGTTTTAAAACAGGTAAAAAAAGAATTAGAACAATTTCGACGCTCAACAATTGACCCTCGCGCATTTGTTATTTTAGATGATTGTTTATATGATGCTACATGGACTAGAGATAAAATGATGCGTCTTTTATTTATGAATGGACGTCACTGGAAAATTATGTTAATTATTACAATGCAATACCCGCTAGGTATTCCTCCAAATTTACGTACAAATATTGATTATGTATTTATTTTACGTGAACCTTATATTGCGAATCGTAAGCGTATTTGGGAAAATTATGCTGGTATGTTTCCTACATTCGAATCATTCTGTCAAGTCATGGACCAATGTACTGAAAACTTTGAATGTTTAGTGATTAATAATAACTCAAAATCAAATAAATTACACGACCAAATATTTTGGTATAAAGCTGAACATCATGCGGATTTTAAATTAGGTTCAAAAGAATTTTGGGATTTATCTAAGGATTTAAATTCGGATGATGAAGATACTGCCTATGACCCTAATAGTTCTAAAAAACGTGGACAGGGACCAAAAATCAGTGTTAAAAAAACATCTAAGTGGTAAAATCTGATTCGAATCGAATCGAAAGTATTTAAAATTTTACTAATAATTACAAAAAAATTGAAAACTTTTTGTAATTATTACAAAGAGTAACCCTTCGTAGTTGATTTATATATCACTACCTGTCCAAAGAGACATATTTGAATTGAATTACCGATAACTGCCACTATGCAGAACCAGAACCAGAACCAGAACCAGAACCAGAACCAGAACCAGAACCAGAACCAGAACATAGCCGCCGCCGAAGAGCAAGTAAATTTCAGTGATACTTGCGTCGCATCTTATATGAATAGATGCAGTAATGATTTACAAGTGTATGACATCGTTTACCATTGCCGTCCTCGCGAAAAAGACCTAGCGCGAGGGCATGGTCCGTACGACGATACACTCCAAGTAGGTATTTGTAGTTACCATCACAACAAAATTCTTGCCAACGTTCCAGAAGATGAAGAACGTCGATTGCCTGATATTTATGGTTGGGATGAAAGCGATGCGTTGTCCGGCCTTACGCATGAGTTGCGTCATGAACCGGACTATTGTCGATGTGAAAGTTTCGGTAACAATGAACTTCACGAAGCAATCATCGCACACATCCGAGGAGGGTTTGACATAGATACTGACTATGATTGCGCAGAGTGCGAACATAACCATCCTTCTTGGCGCGATGAACATGAAGTGTTCTTTGGTGCTTTAAAGCCACGCGATGAAATCGAGCGCATGATTGAAAACCGACCCAACATGCTTTTAGAGCAAAATCAATTTGGGAAAACGCCGTACCAGATTATTCCCGAATTGATTAAAACTCTTGAAGAATCGCGAAATGGGGAGTATGTGAAATATCACGAACAGGGGAAGGCTGGCGCGAATGCTCAATTATTGCGTGGTATTAGGACAATGATAAAGCAAAATGGGGGAGGAGATGGAGAAGCAGACGAAGCAGACGAAGCAGACTTGATGGGAGGAGAGGAAGAGAATTATTAGAATAGAGGCGAGGGGAAACCCTTATTGAAAGGGTAAATAAATTATATGAAAAAAGGAAGAAGAAGAGAAAAAAGAGAAAAAAAGACCTGGTAAGTGTCTTTTTTAATTTTTTTTTGTGATTTTTTATAAAATTTTTTTGTGATTTTTATAATTTTATTTTGAGATTTAATTTATATATATTTCAAACTTTTACTTTATACCATTCGGGCTTTTCGCGTAATTTTTTCCAAGTAGCGATTTTTTGTTTTTCTTCTGACATATAATAATTGCGATACGATTCAACTGGATCAGCTGTTTTGTATTGGTCAGGCATTGCGAGTGCGAATTGCGTGAGCCCTACTTTTTCAAACGATTCATCCGATGGCATATGTTCTCGTAAATATTGAGCCATCAGGTAAGATTTATGTTGTTTTGATTCTGGATGTTCATAGCGGTATTTCCATTCATTGTGCATTTCGTCAACTAAATCCAATGTCCAGACAAAATTCGCTTTTGACGCACGGCACCAAATAGTTACCGGATGGTTTTTGTGTGCCATTTTATATAATTTGTTATTGCTTTCATCATCTGGGGATAAAACGCGTTTCGCAGAACAAAGCATCTGGACTGCTTCTAATAAAATCTTGCTGATGTGCTTATCCATCATAGCTTGTGCGATTTCTCTTGGAATCAAAGAGAGAATGAACAAATTCATTTTATCTGATAACTAATGTGCGGTTTGGTTTGGTTTGGTTAACAATTGTATCTTATAACTATTTTTAAGATATAATTTCAATTTTTTTTACAAAATACTTTATTACATAATCATTTCCTCAAACATTTTTTCCATATTCAATAAAATAGGTAATGGTATAAAATCTAAAATATAAGAAGCAGCATTTAATTCAATTGCTATTTTTTTTGATTTTTCATCACTACATATCCAATCCTTATCTACAGTATTCTTGGTATGACACGATATAACAATACATTTACCTGCATCTAATTGTACCATTGGTTCAGTAAAACCATTTGTAAAACTACTTTCTTCTGCCTTATCTAATCCACTCGCATGTGAATGATTTTTCAAATATTCGCGCTTATATGCCATACAATTATTTGTAGAATGATTTGGCCCAAATGTTCTGAATTGAAATAATCTATTATACAAATAAAAATAAATGTATGCATTAGAACATCCAGCAATCAATGCTGATGAATTTACTAGGCGATATACAGCATGACTTACACGAGTTGGTGGATAATAATCATCATCGTCCATACAAACAATAATATCTCCATGACAAGAATTATTCCCAGTATTGCGTAAATCACTCAAATGTTGTTGGGGTTTAAAAGGTATATAAACGATTTCTAGGTTAAACGGCATTAGAGTTAGTGTTTTCCATTGCGAAATAATATATTTTTCATTTGCAATAGCGTCAGCTGAATGATTACTACCATCTACAATAACCCATTCAGTAATATTTTTATATAGTTGACTCTTAATTAGTTGGGCTAAATTAGTTAAACATTTACGTCTAGAATATTGTGTAATTGTTAAAATAGATACACTTGGTTCATCGTGTGTTTGATTTTGATTTTGATTCATTGTATTATGTATAATGAATAATTTACCTTTAATTAATTATACTTATACATATATACCACTAACATTCGTCAAAATAAATATATATTATAGTTATATATATATATGATAATGAAGTCATATAAGACTCAACTCATTCAATTTATTGTTATGGTTATAATTGGGATGGCATTTAATCCTATGAATGTTTTAGCTTTTAGATTTACTGACCTTTATTTATCCTTAACATTATTTTATGGAGGTCTTTTAATGGCATCAAATATGATGTGGGCGCATGAAATAATACATTATTTATCGATGGGTCATTTCAATAAATATGTGTTTTTTATAGGAATATTTTTATCTGTTTCAATAACTATTTATCTATTAAGAAAACAATTATTAATTGATGATGAACAATGGTTAAGACGGATGATAAGTCATCACTCTACGGCATTGACCACTTCACATAATATTTACAAAAAAACTGGCAATAAGAAGTTAAAATCATTGGCAAAGGACATCATAGAAACGCAAGAAAGAGAGATTGAGTTAATGAAATCAATGTTAAAACAATAACTTATATTGTTATATTGTTCTCTTTTATATTGTTCTCTTTTTTATAATTTATTGGGCATTTGCATAATATCCTTTGTAGGATAATCCAAATATTTTTTAAACCATTCATTTCTTGCCTCTGGTGTCGTTTGTGAATAATATTGATTATAATAATTAGACGGCAAACTATTTACAATAGTATTCCATCGTTTAAACAAAAATTGTTCCATTGTATCTTTAATTGTTTTCATATATTCTTCATCTTCTGACGTAAATCTTTCTTTCAACATATTACGCGTATCCTCGTCATAATATTCAAAAGAAATTATCATTATTATATATGAAATATCACATTTTTATATTTATATTGTTTCATATAAATATAACATTTTTTCTAAGTATTAAAAAGCAAGTCTAAGCTAAACAAGAAAAACATTTTTTACACGCCTTCTTTACATTTGGCTGTATAAGAACCAATTTCACGCACATATCAAATAAACGTTTGAAATTTTCTTTTTGTTGTTCGTCTTCAGGAAAAAGTTTGTAATGAGACATAATGTATTCATACATTTCATTGATCGTTTCACCCATTTGTTCTATCGTCATTTTCACTGAACCAGCTCCAGATGCAGGTGTAGTAATTAAATCAGTAATCAACAACACAATCTCCGGAATATCATTGTTGTCAATTTTTCCGTCCTTCATAATATTTTTCACAGATTTATCAACACGTAAATGAAAGGAAGCAATATCACCAGTCAAACTCATTTTATTTTATGTTCTACTTAAATATAATATTATTTGTTTTTGAACGTAAACTTATCTATATATTGTTTATTATTTTCGTCTATATCTCCTTTTGGTTTTTCTAAGTTTATTGAGTTTATTTTTGTTTTTTCGCTTACGACGAGAACCACCTACTTGATAATTTGGTGGAGAAGAATACTTTGGAGGTGTTCCTGTTTCAATATTGGGAGGGAATCCATAAGGTGAAGAAAAATCGCGTCTTGTCTCTCCATAATTAGGTATAGGTACATCTACAACTGCCTGAGGTTGTGATAAATCTGGTAGACCATCATGATAATAATAATACGGTGTCCTAATTAAATATTCTAAGGTTCTCTTAAATTCGTAAAAATCAAATACAGCGTTTATTTTATCAAGATGTTCTTCCATTCTTCTTTTATCTTTTAATGGTCTACGCCATAACCTTGCGGTTGCAATAATACCCCATCGTTCAGTCGGTTTTATTTTTCTACTTATATTGTCTTCGGGTAATTCAGGAAAATCAACGACCCTTAAATCATTTTCGGCTTGTGTCATCTTTGCTAAATCCTTTGGAACCTTTTTATCCGCATCTCTATACATTTTTTGTATACCTTTTAACTCCTTTCGTAATTCTTTAATTTCTTCTACATATGCTTTTGCTGCTACTCTATCAGGGTTTGGTGTCCTTCTCCGTATAGTCTGTCTTCTTGGTGAGGAACCACCTTTATTTTTACGCGTAGGAGGCATTATATATAATAAACTTATAAATTATTATATATATATATTTCATTTTTATTTTATTTTTTTTTTACATTTTACATTTGTTATTTTTAATTTATTCAGTCTTAGCGGGTTCCTTCAATTCTTCAGGCAATTCACGCACTTCGGCAACACGGCTCAAACCATGATCCGTATTCTTATCCGTGATAATATTTTCTCCTTCAAACAATTCCTTACGCAAATCAGAAACTGAAATATCATCATTGCGGTCCTTGACACTCACTAAGTTTCCATCATCGTCAATCGTCTGTGTCAATACATTTCCACTTTCAAGTGCCTTTTTCTTATTGTCTTCCATCGCCTTTTCTTTCGTCTCGCGAATACGCTTATCAAACTCAACCTTTGCTGAGCTTTCATTCTTCGTCTTTTCTTGCATCAACTGGTTCAATTCATCTTCCAAATATTCCACCCGTCCGGTCTTGTAAGATTCAGGATGAAACGGCATCCACATACCCACCGGACCAACATACACGTCATGGTTAGGGTCAACTTCACGCAACAACTTGCAACGCATTTCGGCCTCTTCTTGGCTGGGATAAGAACCACGCACCTTCAATCCACGAACACTTGTTTGAAAACCATGTTCTTTAATAAAGTCTTCATTCATTCGCTCCTCATTGGTGTCAATAAAATTCTTGTAATCATCTTCGAGCGTGCTAGCAAACAATTTATCTTTTTCATCCTTACAGAAATCTTGTAAGTCCTTGGAAATATCATCAAAATTCATATTATATTTATAAGCCAAAAAACTCAAAAATTGATTAAACTTCTCAAGCGATTTATTCATATCCCATTGTTTTAGGAATTGTTGAAAGAAAAACAATTCACGATTTTTCAGAACCTTTTCAGGAGACACAAAAGACACACATGTGAATTTTTGACCAGCAACGGGCTTATCTTCATCCAACATATCAACATATTTAGGATTTTCAGAACCATCAGGATTAACGCGATATGTAATATTTTTATTGTCAGCCATTATATATTTTTAATATATTAAGAATATTTTAAGTTGTTTTTTTCATATCTATTGTCTTTTGTCTTATTAATAAAAAATTTAATAGTTTTTTTCTTTATAATTAATATAATAATGTTAGGACTTGACATGAAAGAATTAATGAAACGCGCTATCAAGTATTTAGTCGAAGGTTTAATGGTTGCCATTGCGGCATTCGCTATCCCTCAACAAAGCTTGAAGTTTGATGAAATTGCTTTGATTGCTTTAACTGCGGCTGCTACCTTTAGTATCCTTGACACTTATGTTCCTAGCATGGGTGTGAGTGCTCGCACTGGTGCCGGATTCGGTATAGGTGCTAACTTAGTCCACTTCCCCGGTGGATTTTAAGGTGTTCATAACCACACTTGCATAAATTTTTAAAAATATATATATATAAAATAATTTAACTTTTATAAATTATTTTATTTCATTTCATTTCATTTCATTTCATTTTAGTATTTAAATAAATACGCAACCACCAACTCACCTAGATAGTCGGTATATATTCCCATCCTAATTCCTCGCATATATTTTTCCATATTTCATCCTGTTCTATTCGTTTTTCTCTATCTTTCAACATAGGAAAATAAGGCAAAAAATGATTCTGATTTAATAATTCACATAATTTATAAACAGTATAATAATAATTTAAAAAATTAACTCTATCATCCGGACAAAATTTAGCATAAGGTCCTTGTATATCCATAAATAAATTACATAATGTTGTTTCTAATTCAGAACTCATAATAGGTGGTTTAATACCCAATTTATCTTTAATAAAAGGTATATGTTCATAGTATTTATTATAACCTAATTTCTTCAAAATTTCTTTAGTCCGCTTATTATTCATTTGAGTTAAGTCTATTCTTTCCTTTTTAATTTGTTGTACAATATTATCTATAACTTCATCAGGTATTTGAGTCGTTTCTTTAGCTTGAAATTGTGCCAAAATCTCTCGAAAATGATTGATTCGCTTATATGCATAAAAACATACTTCTTTAGGTGGCTCTTTATAAGAAGGTTTTTCATTTTCTACCAAATACTTGACACTTTTAGAACAAACATTACATATTACAATACCTTCATAATCAACCGGTATCATTTCCCCCTTATTACAAAATTGACATATATCGGTTGATACCACAAAATTATTTATATCTAAAAAACTATTATCAACATTCCCCATATAAGTTTGAATATTTTTTTTGTCTTGTGATAATTGCTCACCTTTTGTATTGTCTTCGCCATTTATTTTAAAAAAATCATCTAATAATGTAGTTGTTTTATTTGAACTATCCGCAATTTTTTTTTTAGTTTCAAAATAATCAAAAACATAGGATGAATTATTTAGTAAATATTGTTTTTCTTTAATTTTCAGAGAACGAATTTGTTCCTTTATAACAATTAATTTATCATTCAATTCTAATCTCTCATCAAGCGATAAATTAGCATTTTTTATTTTTAAACCAATCTCTTTTTTTTCCCTTTTTAATTCTGGTATTTTTAATTCCTTATCATTCATAAATTCATCAATAATTTCTTTATGTTTACTATCAAGTGTAGTAATATTTTTTTTAGGTATAACAATCTTTTTTATATTTTTTGGTTTGAATAATGGCATATATATTATATTCATAAAGGCATTTATTTAAGCAACAATTTATTCATTTGGTTTAGAAATAATTAATGTTTTCTATTCTATTGCTAAAATGGAATTAAACGTTAATGTTCAATCTGATTTGAATATTGACTTTATTCAATTACAAAAGATGTCTTTTTTATATAATGCTTTAAACTCTGGGTGGTCTATAAAAAAACAGGAAGATAAATATATTTTTTCAAAAAAACACGAGGGTAAAAAGGAAGTATATTTAGACACATATTTACAAAAATTCATAGAAACTAATTTGAATTTGTCAAAATAACTCCATAATTTAACAATTTATATCATATTTTGTATTATATAAATTTTATAGACTAATTTAGTAATAATAAACACATATATAGTGTCTAATTTTAAGTTTTTTGTAATTTGAGTATTTTTTTGAATATATTTGTGAATATAGTTGTAATAAATTAAATTAAATTTTTTATTGTATATTTTTTTTCTTTAGTAATAATATAACAATGGGAGGAGGTTTAATGCAACTCGTAGCTTACGGCGCACAGGATGTTTACCTTACCGGTAACCCTCAGATTACCTTCTGGAAGGTGACTTACCGTCGCCACACCAACTTTTCGATGGAATCCATCGAACAGACCTTTAACGGACAAGCCGATTTTGGTCGCCGGGTCACTTGCACCATCAGTCGCAATGGTGATTTGGCTTACCGCACCTACCTGCAGGTCACTCTCCCTGAAATCAACCAGGCGATGAAGAACTCTGCCGATGATGGTGTGTGGGCCCGCTGGCTCGACTTCCCTGGTGAGCAAATGATCTCCCAGGTTGAAGTTGAAATCGGTGGTCAGCGCATTGATCGCCAATATGGTGACTGGATGCACTTGTGGAATCAGCTCACGCTCTCCAAGGAGCAAGAGCGCGGTTACTACAAGATGATCGGTAACACTTCCCAGCTTACCTTCATCACTGACCCCTCGTTCTCGGCGGTTGATGGTCCCTGCGCTTCCTCGGCCCCCGTCCAGGTGTGCGAGCCCCGCAATGCTCTCCCCGAAACTACCCTCTATGTTCCCTTCCAATTCTGGTACTGCCGAAACCCCGGACTTGCCCTCCCCCTCATCGCTCTTCAATACCACGAAGTCAAGATCAACCTTGACATCCGCCCTATTGATGAGTGCTTGTGGGCCGTTGGTGAGCTCTCCTGCTCTGATGCCGTCAGCAAGCGCGTGACCTCGGCCTACAACCAGTCCCTCGTCGCCGCCTCGCTCTATGTTGACTACGTGTTCTTGGACACTGATGAGCGTCGCCGTATGGCCCAGAACCCCCACGAATACCTCATCGAACAGCTTCAGTTCACTGGTGATGAATCCGTCGGTTCGTCCTCCAACAAGATCAAGCTCAACTTTAACCACCCCTGCAAGGAGTTGGTCTTTGTTGTCCAGCCTGATGCCAATGTTGACTACTGCTCGTCCCTTACCTGCGGAACCACCCTCTTCCGCACGCTCGGTGCCCAGCCCTTTAACTACACTGACGGCATTGATGCCCTCCCTAACTCCATCATGGCCTTCGGTGCTAAGAACGAAACCGTTGCCGGAGACTTCGTGTCTAGCTCTGGTCTCTTCCACGACCCTGGAGCCATCGATGTCACCTCCGCCGGCGACTGGGGATCTCCCTTCGCCCAAGGTGGAGGAAACACCCTTACCACCTCCGGTGTGTCCGATGCCGGCGCCTTTGTCTTGTCCGAGAGCTCCCTCGACATGCACTGCTGGGGTCAGAATCCCGTTGTCACCGCTAAGCTCCAACTTAACGGCCAAGACCGATTCTCCGAGCGTGAAGGTACCTACTTCGACCTCGTCCAGCCTTACCAGCACCACA
>ENA-UOXV01007487-UOXV01007487.1-marine-metagenome-genome-assembly--contig:-NODE-7487-length-11035-cov-5.086794_pt1 | contig 11035 bp, 11 predicted proteins | sample MGYA00238165_ERZ766961 | MGnify/ENA primary metagenome ERZ766961 (study PRJEB28924, sample SAMN03173240) | marine metagenome | biome: Marine; feature: Water; material: Subsurface seawater | place: North... | reverse complement strand
TGGAATCTCGCAACGGTCGGCACCGAGCCCGTTTATTTATGAAAGCGCTTTTGGCCGGTCCGATGGCCCAGTCGCGAGTCACTTGCGCGGTGGTCACGGCGACGACCAGCGGCGCGTAGCTCTCCGGTGGCCATGTCGGACACGCGGCTGGACGTGACGCGGTGCGAGAACCCCCCGCGTTACCCACACCCGCCTCACCGAGCCCCGCGAAACGCCCGCTTCGAATAAATCACTTCCCATCGATGCAACTCTCAGATTGCCCCCCGCTGACCACCCACCCCTTACCCGTTCCCATCAGGCTGTGTCTGGCCGCGGCCGAGGACGATGTCGACCTCATCCACGATATCGTCGAGCGAGGCGGCGTCCCGGCCACCTCGCACGAACCCCTCAACCGCATGACACCCACGCACTTCGCATCCCGAGCCGGCAACGTCCTCGCCATCGTCGCGTTGCAAAAACTCGGCGCGGACGTCAACGCGGTGGACGCCGACTTGAACTCACCGCTCGTCCTCGCCGTCGAATCGCACCAGAAAGAGGCGGCGCACACGCTCATGCAGATGGGCGCGACGCTCCAGGGTAACGTCCAGAAAGCCGCGCACAAAGGCATCGTCGCCAACCGCATCGCCAATCGATTGAGGGAACTCGCAACCAGAAACGACCAACGTAAATTCATAGGATACCTCGCCGCGGGTGCGGACCCGAACCACCTCGCGGGCCAGGCGGGATCCCTCGAGTCACACGCGCAGTCCAAAGCCACCGCGCACGGCAGGCAGGCGCACCTACGCGGACGGAGCGAGGTACACACGCTGCACACCGCGGTGGCCAGGGGATCCTTAGACGTCGTCAGGTGAGTTTATTTTACTCTTTTCTCGCATTTGGGCGATTAGAGATTGACGTCGTGTTTTGTGTAACTCTTACAGGGCTCTGTTAGAGGCGGGCGCTGACCTGCACTCGCCCGACGCCAAAGGACTGACGCCGCTGTACACCGCGATCGAAGCCGGCGCGGACGAAGGGGTGATATCACTACTCAAAGAACGGGGCGCGGAGCTGGTGTCCAACGCGGTCAAGGCGAGAAAACGAGAAGATTTAATCGCGTGGCTCGCCGGGCACGTCAACGACTTGATCGAAAAACGTGAACTCATCAAAGCCAAGGGGTTCATCCAGTGCGGCGTGGACATGAACCTCCCGGCGGGGTTCGAACGGAGGTCCAACGTGGTCATGGCCGCCACCGTGGACGGCTGCGCGGAGCTCCTGGACTGGATGCTCAAGAACGGGGGCAACCCCAACGCGACCAATCGAAAGGGTTTCACGGCGCTGGGCATGGCGATCGAAGCCGGGTGTTTGGGCGCGACGCAGGTGCTGAAAGCCGCGGGGGCGTTGATCGGCGGCATGGACACGATCAAGCTTCTGTCCACCGCGTGCGTCACCGGCGACCTCCACGGCGTGATTGGCATACTGAGCAAGGCGAGGAAGGATTCAAAGGAGGGTGGCGGTAAGAGTTTCTTTTTATTCATCTCGTATGGGCAATTAGAGTGACGTCGTGTTTTGTTCACAGGCATCGACGTCAACACGCGCATGCCCGGGAACAGAACCGTGCTTCACCAGGCTGCGGAGGGTGGCCACCACGGGATCATACGCGCGCTGTCCCGTGTGGGCGCCGACGTCCACGCGCGAGACGGCCACGGGCTGACACCCTTAGCGACGGCTATGCTCCGGGGCAAGTGGCTTGCGGCGCTAGAGTTGATGCGGTGCGGGGCGTGTCCCAACGTGAGGGTCTGCGAGACTGAACGGGCGTTTCTTCGCGCGTTGAAGATCGCGCGCGAGAGCGAGGCCAACTTGGTGTCCGTGTACTGGTGCGGTGGGTCGTCCCCGGCGCTGTCCGATAAGTTCATCGAAGCGGCGGACGGCGCGAGGGCGTACGAAGCCAAGTGCGCGTTCATAGTGGTTCACGTGAGTTTCTTCTTTTTTAATTTTCTTCACACGGCCAAGTTGATTGACGACTTGTGCTTTGTTTAACACTCACAGGTGTCCGTGGAGGAAATCTCCAGGGGGTGGATGTGGAGGTACATACCTCGTCCGGGTGAGAAGTACCCGCGCCCGCGCGTCGCGGGTGCCGTCGAGGACGAGCAGAGGATCGGGCGGGGGAAGAAAGGCGTCAAAGCCGCGACAGCCGCTTGGCTCCGAAAGATCAAACCTTCTGGAGAACCTTCTGGACTTCTCGCCGAGGTACGGTCCATCAAGGGCACCGCGGATCACCTCCCTTCTAGAAACAACGCGAGCGGCAGAGCTTCACCCACCGGTCCGGGCGCGTCCGGGCGTCAATCCCCTTCCTTCCTAATGTCCAGAAAGCTCACCGGAGGCAAAGGCTCCGCGGGTGCCTTTTCGTTCAAAGTCGGTCTGAGCGCGACGCTGGCGCAGGCGAGGAGCATGGACAGCGCCGCACTCGCGAAGCTGCACATCGCCGCGCTGAAGCAGGTGAGCGAGGCGACGCCTGACCAGATGCGCGCGCAGATGGAGGCGGCCAAGGCTCGCGTCGCCAAGTGGTCTCGCTCGTTTATGATTTTCCAATTTTACTCCGTACCCGGGGAGTCAGCGGTGGCCGCGTCGGTCAAGGCGCTGCTGCAGCCGTCGGACACTTCAAGTCACGGCTCCACCGGCTCACCGGGTGGGGGATCCAACGGCGGCGGCGGCGACGGTACAAGTAACGCCCGGAAACGGCCGGGGCTCGATACCGTCGCGAAGAAGATGGCGGGCGCGAGGACCGTGCTCGGATGGGGCGGCATCGAGAACTACTACGCCGCGGTGCCCAAGAACTCCGCGTACATGGAGCGTGTGTTGGACAACCACACGCGACGTGTGGAGACGATCAAACGTGAGAGACGGGTGGTCCGGGACGAACGAAGGAACACGTTGAGGGAGATTGCGGAGATGGAGAAGGAGGGTGGTATGCAACTAGGGTCCGAGGAGGAAGGCGCCGGTGGCTCCGGGTCGATGTCCGGACGCGAGCGCCGGTTGTCGGAGAATGAGAAACGAAGGGAGAAGGAACGAAAGGAACGCGAAGGGTGGACGCAGGTGTACGGCGTGGAGTTGACGCGCGTGATGGACACCGTCCCGGCGGCGGCGGCGGCGAACGAGGTGGCTGAAAAAGATACCGATAACCTCGAGTCGCAGCGTAAGCTAGAGGCGACGGCGTCGGCGGCGATTGACGCCATCGAAGCCAGGCGGATCGCCGAGGAGAAGGTTGAGGCGGAGGCGGTCAAAGCGGCCCGTATGTATCCCAAAGGGGGATCCAAAGGGTCGAAAAAGGCCTTTGACCCCGTGAAGTTCGCGATCGATCGGCCGATTCGCGTCGTCATCCTGGAAGGTGTCAAGTACGGCATAAGCCGCAAGCGCGCCAAGCTGGGCGGGGACAAGTACAGGCAGGCGCACGTGGGTCTGTTCCTCAGCAACGCCGCGGAAGGCGTCGCGCTGAAACTGGTGGAACACGAGGCTCGAATGGCGAAACGCGACAGGCAGAACCAACGGCTGAAGGCGCGCGCCGACGACTTTCAGCGCAAGCTCGAGGAACAGCACGAGTCCAAATCCCCCAAGGCGGGAGCGAGGCGATCGATCGGGTCCGCGCGTGACGCTTCGTATCCCGCGTCTCCTCGCGGGCACTCACGGGCGTCTCCACCGGGATCGGGTGCTAAGTTCATCCCGCTTCCCGAGGATGACTTCGACGACCTGGGCGAGGTTGAACCTCCGAGCAGGATTCAACTTTCCAACGCGGTATCCGTCGGATCCGAGTTTCTAATCTCCGACGCTCCGTCCTCACCCACGGCTGTCGTCGAGTCCTTTCAGCACCAATGGGGCGACGACACGTGGATGGCGGACGATGACGTCGAGGCGGAGTTCGGCTCCGCGTTCATGTCGGACACGAAATTTTCCAAACCGGACGAAAGAGACGCATCCGGAGACGAAGAAGACGATCTCGTCGTTTTGGTCGGACCCGGGCCGGTGGTGGAAGGGTTCATGCCGCACGCGCACTACGAGGAGACCATGAAGCGCACGTTTAACGAAGCTGTCCCGGGGTCACGCGCGCCCCTGCAGTTCGGCGATCCCGCCCGGCGCAGACGCGCCAGCGTGGAACTGGACGACGACGGCGACTCGATCACAACCCCAATCGTCGATGCATCTCAATCGAACTCTCTGCGAATTCGAGATGAAGCCGGCGACCGCGTGCGACCGCTCGGTGCTTCCGACCCGAACGTCTCGAACCGCAAACAAGGGACAGTCACCACCACCGGCTCTCCATCTGCACAGTCGCCGATGATGAAGTCGAGGCTGGCGAAGATGACGGTCGGGACGGGCTCGAAAGCCGGTTCCGTGCCCACGTTTACGCAAGCGTTTCTCGGTTCGTTCTTCGCCGCCGCCGCGTCTTCAAAGTCACGCGCTGAACGCGACGCCGAGATCGCGGCTGATTTCGAACAAGCCGCGGATGAGTTCTACGTCATACCGGACGCGCACGGCTGGGCTATTTTAGAAACTGTGGAAGGTGGGTTGCACGAGCGCGGGGTTTTGGAGGAGGAGTTCGTGATGCAGTTTTCGTGGCACGCTCCTTACGCCGACTGGCTTCAGGAATACATCGCGGAGATTGGACCGGAGGGGTTCACGCGACGCCCCGCGTTCAGACGCGCGGCCGCGAGGGGCAGCGCGCATCTCGTCGAGTACCTCGACAGCACCGTCCCAAGGGCCGCGCTGGAGTCGCACCTCGCGGATACAACGTGGAAAACCGAGGCGGCTCCCGATTCCGGCCGAAGGGCGGCTTTGCATTTAGCGATGGTCAACTGCGACATCGCCGCAGTCGATGCGTTGATGCGCAGGGACCTGATCCGGCAGGTCATCGTCCCCGACAGCAAGGCGTGCATACCGTTGTTCTACGCCGCGCTTCGAGGAACGCGGATGTTAACGGCGACGGTGTCGAGACTTCGCGGGATCGAAAAGTTTACGGTGAGGTTCTTCTTTTTATTTTCGTATGGGCAATTGGAATGACGGCGTGTTTTGTTACAGGAAACGTACGTCTCGGAGCTGCTCGAAATTCCAAACTCGCTCGGTCTGGCTCCGCTGCACGTGGTGATCGAGATGGGCCACGTCGCGACCGCCAAGTGCCTTCTACGCGAGGGCGTGAGGCTAACCACGGACACCGACAACAGCACCGGGCGCAAGGCGCTGCACTCGCTGGCGCAGAGCGACGTCGCTGGCGGCACCGTGCGACGTCTCACCGATTTACTTTTATCGCAGCCGGGAATGGACGCGATGCTCGACGTCAAGGATGCGCACGGCGACACCGCGCTGTCCCTCGCGGTGAACAAGGGCCACACGTACCTCGCGTTGCAACTGCTGGAGAAGGGTGCCAGCTTGACCCCAGAAGCCGGAGAGGCGCTCGGTGAGTATATTTTCGGTTATCTCGTACGGGCAATTTGATTGAGCAATTCGTGTTTTGTGTGCAGGGCTGGACAACGTGTTGAAAGTGGCCAACGTGATGCACTCGCTCGTGGGGGCGCGGAACGTCTCGGCGATCAGGTGGCTGATCGTGCGGTCCAACTCGGACCCAAAGGTACTGCTGTCCAGGGATTCGAAAGGACGGACGCCACGGGATTTAGTACGACTAGGCGACGGCGTCGGTCACAGGATCCACTCGATGCTTCTCGCCGCCGAGGACGCCGCGATGGGCTTGACGGATGGATTCGTCGATGTGGGGCTAACCCGCCCGGACGACATCGTCGAGCAGCTCCAGTGGGACAAGTACGAGCGCGCGGTGGCCAGGCACATGCGACGGGTTCGCGCGAGGCAGCGCACGCGGTGCCGGGCTCGGTTCGGATGCGAGTATTGCGCGAGTTCCTTCTGTTCTTGCCGCGACGATTCCGGCAACAACGTCACACCCTCGGTCACCCCTAAGACTTCCAGGCGAGGGCGGCGCGAATCCGGCACCGTGACGCACGCCTCGACTCGCACGAATAAGGTGGCGCCCGGCCCTGGGCCTGTCGTGGAGATGGTGGATGTGACGGTGGATGACACGAGCGCGGCTGCTCCCGCGCCGAGGAGTCAGACGATGCGAAAGGAAAACTCGCGTGCGAGTTTGGACGACAAAAAGGCTCGGCGTAAGCGCGCCAAGGCGAACGCGCAGCTTCGCGTGCGTTCGCATACGGACGACGCGTCTGTTGTCGAGATGGACCGCGCGGACACCTTGGTGGATCTCCCGTCGCCGCCGCCCAAGGAACCGAGGGCGGCGCTCGATAAACTCACTGGCGGCTCCGGGTCCGATTCCGACCAATCCGGAGTTCCCTTTGGACTCTCTAAAGTCGGTAAATTCATCGAGGAAGGCTTCCGCCTGAGCGACTCTTCGTCCGACAGCGACGTGCACATCGACTCGGACGAGAGCGAGAGCGAGTACCTCAACGCCATCAAGCCCGAACCAGCTCGCGGCCGCATCAGCCGACACAACGATTTTCACGTGCTGATATCCGTCAGAACCGATAACTTCATGTCGCTGGACATGATCAAAGACGCGGTGGAAGGGTTCAGTCGCCGGCGATGGCTGCACGCGCTGCGGAGCAAGTACGGCGTCGTCAACCTACTCGCGCAGTGCTCCCACGCGGTACGCAGGTGGCGCGCGCGTCGACTGTGGCGATTCGCGTTGACAACCGCCAATCAACGCTCGGCGCGACTGGCCCGGTTGCAGGCTACCAGGCTCGTCAACTTACTCCGAGATAACGACCTCGCCGCGTGGATACTGGAGCTACCCGTCGGTGGCGGCGGCGTCAAGCCCAAGCCGGGAACCGATGAAGAGAACGTCCGTTGCGAGGTGTTGGTGGCGGTGAACGCGTCGAGGGACATGCTCATCGCGCTCGCCGACCAGGCTGAGCTCTTCATGGAACGCACCGACGGGCGCATGATGCGTTTTCGCGCCGGCGAAGCGGCCAAGTTTAAGCAGCACTCCGCGACGCGGATGTTCAACCCGTCCACCGCGCAGTCCCTGGTGCTGAGGCAGCTGCGCGTGGTGACCGCGAACACGCGGCGCATCGGTGAGAACGATCTCGACGATTGCGTGTTTTTTCTTCACGACCACGACGACGGACACGGCCGAGCCGTGGTCAGCCAGTGGATCCACCGGTACCTCCCGATGCCCCTCGGCAAGCTGCGCAACTACCTGTGGCCCGCGCCTTCGGAGAACAGAGCGCGCGAGCTGATGCGCGACATCAACAGCGTCCAAGCCTACCTCGGGTCGCAGATTGCATTTTATTTCGCGTTTCTCACCGTGCTCACCGCGTGGCAGTGCGTCATCGTCTTCCCCGCCATTCTCTTCACCACGCTGCAGTTCATCTACGGCTTACAGATCCGACTGGTGCTGTACAACGTGCTGTTCGTGTTGCTGTGGGCGGGAATGTACACCAAGGCGTGGGCGAACAAGCAAAGGGAGTTGAGCGCGCTGTGGGAGGGTGCCGAGGTGGACGAGGTGGACAGGTCGAGGCCCGAGTTTCGGGGCGAACGAAGGTGGCTCGCCGAGAGGTGCGTTTATTTACTTTTACCCTAACCCGAAACTCTTTCCGTACATGTATGGGCAATTATAATGACACTGACGTCGTGTTTTGTGCACAGGGACGCGTCGGGCAAAACCACAGGTCCGTCGGAGCTGTTCGAACTCGTGGAGATTAACCGGATCAAGTTCACGCTCCAGCCGCACTACCCGACCCGACGGCGCCGCGCGAAAGTGCTACTCTCCGGCCTCATCATGCTCGTCGCCGTCGCCACGTGCGGCACCATGCAGTACCTAGTGCTGGAACTCACCCTCAACTACGGCGACGAAGGCCTCGGGGATCCGAGCAACCCAAACTACGACTCGTGGTACAACTTCGAGTACAAAGTCCTCGGCGGCGTCATCACCGGTGTCATCTTACCAATCTTCAACGTCCTGTACCAGATGCTGGCGCGAGTGCTGACCAAGTGGGAGAACCACAGACGCGAGGTGAAGCACACCGACGGTGAGTCCTTTTTTTTAATGTCGTACGGGCAACTAGACTGACGACACGTGTGTTTTGTTTACAGCGCTCGTGGTTAAATTTTTCGTCGTCGAGTCCTTCAACGCGTACTTCTCGTTGTTTTACATCGCGTTCGTCAAGGAGAACATATACCACCTCAGCGTCCAGCTCGGGTCGATGATCGCCACCAAGTTCATCGTCGACCAGTTCGTGGAGTACGGCATTCCTTTGCTCCTGAACAAGCTGAAGAACAGACGCAAGAGAAGGTGAGTTTCTTTCTTTATTTTCCACTAATGGCAATTAGAATGACCTTTGCGTGTGTTTACAGGTACATGAACCGCGCCGGTTCTTCCATGCACGCGCCCGGCCGCGTCGGGTTCCTCACCGAAGAGGAGGCTTCGTTCGAGCAGAGCACGCTGCCGCAGGTTCGTGATTTATACCTCGAATACGCGGAGATGTGCATCCAGTACGGGTATTTGGTCATGTTCGCGCCGGTGTTTCCGGTTTGTTTCCTATTAGCGGCGGCGAACAACGTACAGGAGATTCGCGGTGATTTGATGAAGATTGTCCACCTCGGTCGAAGGCCTGTGCCTAGAGCCGCGAAGGACATAGGCGTCTGGTACGTCTTCTTAAAGCTCTTCACGTTCATGGCGTGTTTCACCAACGCGGGGATCATCACGGTGACGATTGACACGTGGCGCGACGCGTCCGAACCCGATCACGACGACAACGCGGTGAGTGTTTAAGCGTTTTATTTTTTGTATCTTTTTGTTCTCTCACTGTTTGCCCGTACTGATGACTTTGTGTTTTTTTCAGTTTACGTGGCCGTTCGATCAGCTCGCCACTCTGGAGAAACGGCTGCTGTTCTTCGTCATCGCGGCGTCGCTGTCGGCGATGTACATCCTGTACGAGTATTTCGTCCCGAGTGTACCGGCTTGGGTGCAGTTTAAGATTTTGCGGTTGCAGCACGAGGTGATGGTCCCCGAGGATCTTCGGCAGGAGCGGCACTCGCTGGAGAGCAAGATTCACACCCGGAAGGTGTTCATGATGCCGCTGGAGGACATGAAGCGGTGGGCGAGTGGTAAGAGTCTGCTGGTGACCCCAGACGCCATTCGCAAGTGGCGGCTCTTCAGGCCGCACAGGTCCCGACTGGAACGGGACTACCTGGTCAAGCAGAAGAAAACGGAGGCGCCGCAACGACGACTGAAAGGTCCACTCGGGTTTCGAGGCGGAAGCTCTGAAGTGAGCAGCTTCCTGGGCGGGCGGCTGTTCCAACGACGGAGCGCGAACAAGGTGGCGAGCGGCGTCAACAAACACGAGTCGCAGACTTAGCCACGTAAAGTACGTACGACTTAATCAGTAGTCATCATGCGTAGTGTTCATATGTATTCAATACAAAGAATCTTCTTCGTTCAATCAGATCAACACACGACGCAGCCGCACCCGGGCGCGGCGGCGCTCCCGTCGCCGTTCCCACCCTTCCCTTTGAACCCGCCGCCCTTCACGGGCTCCGGCTTGGGCTGCACCAGGAGGTGGCACGTCACCAAGGACCCGACGGCTACTTTGTAATCGCCCAGGCACTTGCCCGGCTCCATGACTTTGCCGTTGTGGATGAGTCGAATTTCTCGCGGGTCCTCGGGGGGCGGCTTGCCGACCTTCTCCGTCGGCCACTCCGTCACGACGAGCTCCTTGACCGTGTGTATTTTGGTGTTGAGCGGGATGTTGAGCGGACCTGTGGATGGATGGATGGCAGGGAGGAAGGGTGAGTGAGTGGTGGTCGGTGGTGGGTGGGATCGTTTGTTGTGAGAAGAAGAAGATCTGGGGGTGTTTGTTTGTGCATCGTAGCATTCGAGGTGTTGAACGGGGCCCCGGGGGACGCGCGCGGCGACACGGGGCGGGGGGCGGAGCCCCCGCGGGCGGGTCGATACACCGCGCGTGATCTACCGGGCGAGGCGGGTGCGATTGGAACCCACGCGGGTTCCGATCGACGCCGCGGGGCGCCGCTCAGCTCGGGCCACCGCGCACGCCCCCCGGGCAACACTGCGGTGCCCAGCGAAGGGGCACGCTGTTGATCTCGAACGCGTTGGGAAGGGAAGACGCGCACCTATGTCCACGCCCTCGGGCATCCTGAACCGAATCTCCGCCTCGCTCATCGTGTCCTCCCGGTCGATCACTCTCGTCTATCGAACGTATCAAAGCCTACTCGTCTCGGCTCCCACGACGATCGACAGTGGCTCCTCCTCCGAGAAATATAATGCGTGCTTTCGGTCGCGGTTGGGCGACGCTCCGTTCGGCTCACGCGGACGGATGGCCCCTAGCGCGCGACGTATACCGCGACGGATGGGCCGGACGTTAGATCGCGCCTCGTGGGGTAGCCCGCGCGCGGAGGCGAGTGAGCGCGGGCCTGTCGGTCGACGCGAGGACGACGAGGAAGACACGAAAAATGCAACCGACCTCGGTCGGACAGGCAAAGACGGCTCCGAGCAGTTGAAAGTTCGAAAACCATCGCGCGAGATCGGCACAGTTGGAGCCAAGCGATCGGCGTACTAACAGCACCGGTATACCAGGCGGGATACCATGGCGGGACTCATGCAGATGCCCAACGGGCAGATGATCGTGAGTCATCGTGCTCAGCACCACCCCACACCGCCCGATACCCGCCGCCGCCGCGTTTCCCATCTCTCGCGAACGAAGTGTCCCGCCCTTTTCCTCCCTCCAAGATCATCAGTTGACCGCCGTCGCCCGTCCTCCCTTCCTTCCCCTTCTGTTTAACAGCAACCCCAGATCGTGCTCCTGCGCGAGGGCACGGACACGAGCCAGGGCAAGGGCCAGCTCATCTCCAACATCAACGCATGCATGGCGGTCGTGGACTCCGTCCGCACAACCCTGGTGCGTCCCAGATCGCGCACCCACCGCTTTGAAAAAAAACCCCGAACCGCCGCTTGGCACCCCTTTTTGCCCCCCAGATCTACCCCAACTCACCCTCACCCATCTCCACCCATCCCCCCCCAGGGCCC
>ENA-UOXV01007484-UOXV01007484.1-marine-metagenome-genome-assembly--contig:-NODE-7484-length-11037-cov-4.933710_pt1 | contig 11037 bp, 6 predicted proteins | sample MGYA00238165_ERZ766961 | MGnify/ENA primary metagenome ERZ766961 (study PRJEB28924, sample SAMN03173240) | marine metagenome | biome: Marine; feature: Water; material: Subsurface seawater | place: North... | reverse complement strand
CGCGCGATCCAGAGACGCGCCGAGGGTCGACATGCTACCCGGGAGGTGTGAGAGGGGGCGGGTCCCAGATCTTGTCGATATGTTGGAGCGGGGTACGCGCCGCGAGCCGATCCAGCCGCGTTCAAATGCAGGGGTGACAGCGCTTCGTGGACGACGCTCCACAGTGCGTCGCGCCGGAGGGTTCGGGCGACGGCGCGAGTGACCAGGGCGGGGTCGGTGCCATGTGGGACGACCCCGATAGCGAGGATATCATCCCGGAGAGCCCGCAGATGCTCGCGGACACAGCTGTGCGGGGCTTCGGTCCATCCGATGGGGGGCCCACCTCGCCGTTGACGAAGCGATTCGTCGAGGGATCGACGAGTCACCACCGTCCGCTCAGGGACGTCACCAACGCGACGACGCTGGAGTCCGATGACGTCGTCGCCGAGTCCATGGACGAGGACGAGTCCGCGGACGACGACGCCGGCGGCGGATCGGGATTGGGCATCGTCGGGGCCGCGATGGACGCGAGACGAAGGCGAAGGCGCGAGGCTGACGGCCAGGAGGTCACGACGGTCGACGACGAGGTCGTCATCGTGCACGAGACCATGCACGCCGACCACGACGCGTGTACGGACGACGACGACGCTTCCCTCGAGGATGACCCACTCGCGCGGTTCGCCGCCGCGCCGATACCCACGGAGGACGACCCCGGACCGACGACGACGAAGCATGACGCAAAAAAGAAGAAACTCGCGACGAGGAAAAGACGACGAGCGCTCTCCACGCGTCGTCGGTTCATCGACGACGGTGGGCCGTCAGACGACGATTCGGATGCCGACGGCGACGGTTCGGATGCCGATGCATTCGCTCGGGACGACGCCGCGTCGCTGTCGGAACACAGCGACGCCAGCCTCGAGCGCACCGCGGGTCCCGAGGCGGCTCTGAATAAATTTCCAATAAACCTCGACTCGCAGCTGCCCGATCAATCCGGGTTCGAGGTGGAGGACGGCGGCTTGTCCGAGCACAGCGACGGGAGCCAGGATCGTACCGCCGGGGTCAAGGGGCTCAACATATCGAAACTTCGCGGCGAAGGGTACGGAAAAGGCAAGAGGCGCCGCGGCCCGAACACGGGGGGTGGCGACGAGCAGTCGAAACGCGCCGCCGTCGCGGACATACTCTCGAGACGACGACGACCTCTCCTCGACTCGCTCAGCAGCGACGATGACGAGGACGATGACGAGGATGAGGACGGCGAGGGGGGTGCCGACGGGGGTGCCGTCCAGGGATGGATGAGGCCGCCCATGGACCAGGAGGATGACGTTCGCGCCGAGGACGCTCGGGCGTTTGGGGACGTCGTCCGCGGCGTCCCCGATCGGATTCCAGACAGATTCCAGACAGATTCCAGACAGATTCTAGACACGCACGAGGGTCCTGGACCCCGCGCCACCGCCGCCGTCCCGATCGCGTCATCACGGCCCGTCGCGACGCACCGTCGTCGCCCGCGGCAGGGACGTATCGACGCCTTCCTAACGAACGACGACGACGCCGCCGCCGCCGGGGAGAGGAACGCTTTGATGAGTCGGGATTTGGACACTTCGGCTCGGGACTTGGACGCTTCGGCTCCGTCTGCGACGCGCGATGGAATTGACAACCCCCGGGCCCGCTCCGGACCCGCCCCCGCGCCCTGGCGCTTCCCCCACACCCTCGATAACCCCGCCGACCTCGCGTTTGCCGCCGCCGCCGTGATTCGAGAGACGACGGTTGATGAACGAGCGAGGACGGATGCGGATGGGGAACGGAAGATTCGCGTCGCCGCCGCGCTCTTCCAGGCGGGCGTCAGCGGCGGCCGCGACGGGTGCGTTGACGGGACCACCGCCGTGCCCACCCGCGGCGACTGGAACGAATGGCGCGATGCTATCCGCCACTACACCGACGACGGCGACGATTCGAATTCGGCACAGGTGGGAATCGATCGGGTGACCCATACGTTCGACGCCGGCGGGTTCTGGCGGGCGCTCAGACGAGTCATCGTCGACCTCCGCGACGATGAGGACGCTCGCGACGAGGCTGACCTGGCGGCGGCGGCGGCGGCGATCGACGCGGGCGACGTGAACTTCCGTGTAACGGATTCCGGCGCGGGTGGTGAGTCACCGGTTGAGTCACCGTCGGTATTTTGCGATCGGCTTTTGGAATCGGACGCCGCGGCGTCGGCGAGGCGATGCGAGCTCGGGTGGGAGCTGCTGTTTCACGCGGGACGCGCGTGGGGTGCAGTGTGCGCGGTTGGATCCGCTGACGTGGCACTTGCATCCGATGACGTGGCACTTGGATCCGATTCGTGGGCGCGGGACGCGTGGGACCTCGTGACGGACCTACTCGCCGCGTCACCGCTTCCAAACCCCGTCGTCTGCCACGTGTCATCAAACGACGCGAACGAATCGTCTGACAAGATCAGTAGGTCATCCGCGAGGGCGAGGCTCCGCGAGTGGCGCGTTCGTACCTCCGCGCGGCCGCGATTGGGTGGATCGAATTCGAATTCGAATTCGGCGCGAGTGTCCTTCGACGGCGGTTTCGACGTGAGGACCTACGCGGCGGCCGTCGCGGACAGGGTGCGGGTGTTGGCGACGGAATGGCCGCGCGTGAAGGAGGGAGGCGACTCGCCGGTGTGGGAGCTGTGGCGGCGGCTCACCGGCGTCGGCGGGGTTAAGCCGCTTGGTTCACGGTTGACCGCCGCGCCGCGCAAGCGCGAATCCGTGTGGCCGCAGATGCGATGCCGCGACGTCGACGACGAATCGGCACGGGTGGGAATCGATCGCGTGACCTACACGTGCGCGTGTTGCGACTTGGCGCAGCCGCTGGCGTGGACCCGTACGTCGGAGGAGAGTGGTTTGGAATCCGCGGGACCCGGCGCGGGTTGTCTCGTGAGTAAAAACGGGGCTTCGTACGGGCAATTAGACGGAGGCGTCGCCGGTGACGCGTGCGCCGGTTCGCTCGCCGCGCTCGCGACGCACCTCTCCAAGGCGCGGGAACCGAGAAGTCTCAAGAAGGATCTCGGCAGGGCGCTTCAATCCGCATCGCTCCTCCTGTACAAGCCGGCTGTCGAAGATACTCGTTTGAACGAAGAGATCCGGGGCGGTGTCCAGATCCTTCCGGAGACGTTCAGAGCCGCGGGCGGCGCGTCCCTGCGCCTCACCCCACGAGCCGCGGACTTACGGCACAGAGCCGCGACGCACGTGGTGTTGTTCGCGACGTGTCTCGACGCGGGGGTCGTGGACCAGGCTGGCGTGGTGCTCCGCCAGCTGTGCGCGCCGCTGAATCATAAAAATAAAAGCGGGGGCGATGGAAAACTTCCGAGCGTCGTCGTCGATCCGGGCTCGCGCGCGATCGTCTGCCGCGCGATCGGGTGCGTGGCGCGCGAGTGGATCACGCGTGGGCCCGCGCTGGCCGCCGGCAGCAGCATCCGAGGGCCCACGAACGATGGACACAACGCGGATGCCACGCAACACAAGAAGCACTTCGAGCGGCTGGCTCGGGAAGGGGAGGCGGCGATTAACGTCCTCTTCGCCGAGGCGGCTCGATGCGGCGAGGCTGATACCGTCGAGGCTGACGAGGACGAATTCAAGAAGGGCGCGGTGGTCGCCGAGGCGTCCGCGTCCGCGGCGGCGATGCACGCCGCGCTGGTGTCGTGCGGCGCGTGTCAAAAGGGCGCAGCCGCGGCGCAGGCTCGTTTCAACAAACCGCTGTACGCCTCGACAGAGAAGGAATCGAACGAAGAAAGCGTAAGTCACGACGGTTGGACATCGAGGCTCTTCGCGCAGCGTGCCCTCGCGTCCCTCCTCGGTCGCGGCTTACCCCTATCGGACATATGCGCGACGCAAGGAGCTGGGGAGAGGCTGTGCGACGCTTTGGCGCTGTGGACTTTGGGAGCCGGATGCGACGTTTGGGGCGGCGGGTGCGGTGTCCTGTCCGCGGCGTTGTTCTCGCACCCGGCGTCGCTCGAGCTGTCGGAGGGTGCGCCGTCGGGGCCTGGGGCGGCGAAGGTGCAGAGGCTTCAACGCACGATTTCTTCGGGGGGAACGAACGATTCGGACTCCTTTGTTCAACGAACGCTTCGCGGCGCGAACGGCTTTGACGTTTTCGGCGCCGGGAACGTGTCGGACGGTTGGATGCGATCGAGGCCGGGCGGGTTCGTGACCCGCGAGGAGGCTGACTTTAGGGTCAGCGCCGGCGCGTTGGTGTCCAGACAACTGGCGTCGTACGGAGAAGCGGCGGTTGGGGCAGTGATGGCGTGCGTCGCGGCACTGCCGGCGTCGGCCCGGGCATCGTACGACTGTTGCCAGGGCGCGGGTGAACACGAAAGTTCCAAGGCTTCGTCGAGCGGTCATCGGTCCAACCCGCCGAGCGGTCGGTCAAACTCGGGCATGTCGGACAAGTGTCGGACACGCGGCGCGAACGTGGCCGCCGCTCGGTCCGCCCTCGCGTCCGCCGCCGCAGGTACCGTCAGATGGCTCGCCGAGCTCATCGCGCGGCTTCCCGCGCAGGATACCGTCCCGGGTTCGATACCCGCGCGGGTCGAAAGAATTCCGCGGCTCGCCGGTTTGGCGCCGCACCCGTGCCCGGCGAGTGCCAGCGCGTGGGGGACAGTATCGACGCGAGTGGTGAGTTGTAACGTCCTCCCGCCGACCGTTACGCCTCTCGGCGCGTTAGTCGCCGCGTCGCTCCGGCGCGACGGCGGGTCCAGGGGCACGCGGCGCGCCGTCCTCGCCGCCGTCGCCGGACGTTTCGAAAAACGGTTCAATCGGACCGCCGCGGGCTCCGACGACGACTCGCACCACGCGCGGGATTTCGCCGCCGCCACCGTGGGATGCATAGAGGGTATCCTCGACGACGACGACGGCGGTGCGATCGCCGATTTGGCCCACGCGCTCGTCGACGTGGACGCGTCGCACGCGGGGGCTCGCGATTTCCTCGGGAAAGAGCTCTTTCCCCGTTTTTTGTCGCGGGAGCTGGCGGGTTCGTCGCAGCGGCGATGCGCCAGGGTTTGGCTCTCGTCGATTTCGTTGTTCGACGCGATGCTCGGATTGGCGATGGACGGGGGTGCCGAGGGTGGTGCCGATGGTGGTGCCGAGGGTGCCGACACAGCTGTGCGCGTGTTGATGAACGAAACGTTGCCCGCTCCCGCCGCCGCGATGCTCGACGCTGTCGTGAGTTCATGCGCGGACGGGCTCAACCACCAGGCGGCGGCGGCGGCGTCGGCGCTGTTCGAGTTCATGTCGAGACGGCTCGGGGAGATCGCGGCGCGGGACGAGGTGGTGCCGGTCGAGGTCATCGCGCCGGTTCACGTCCACCGAGCGGAGAAGAGGATGAAAAATCGGAGCGGGGTTGTCCCGGCGCGAGCGGCGGCGGCGGCGGCTCCGGCGGCGGCGGGATACTTCCCGTTCCCGGGCGCGCCGAGCGCGTCTAATTCCTACTTTCCTTTCCCAGGGGCGCCGACGGTCCATCCGAACGCGGCGGTCCATCCGACGGAGGAGGAGGACGATGAGGAGGAGGACGACGACGACGAAGAGGCCGCCGCCGCGGCGTTGAACGAGAGGGCGCGCGCGGACGCGAATGCCCGCCGCGCACGTGCCCAATCGTCCAAGCGCGCTCGCGCCGACGCGCTCGCCGCCGCGGTCGCCCAACCCGACGCGTCTAAACTGTTACACGCCTGCGTCTCCGCGGCTGTCGCCGCCGTGTGCACCAGCGCGCTCGCCGCGCCCGTCACCGATGCCGACGTTCACGGCGGCGGCGGCGGCGCGTTCCGCAGCATGAACGTCACGGAACGCGGGCGTGAGATCGCGCGTCACCGGGCGGTCATCACGCGTGAACGGCGACGATGCCGCGTGGAGGTTGAAGCGTGCGCGGTTGATTTAACGCGTCGGAGGTTCGGATGCGGGCTTCGCTCGGCTCCCGCGCCTCCTTCCGGATGCTTCGGGTCGTCGTCCGACGCTTCTTCCGACGCTTCAGCCGATGCGTCCATCTTCTGGGGCGTCACCCCGACGCCGGTGGGATCGCATCGCGTGCACGAGCGCTGGTCCCAGCCCCGGGTTCGGTGCCAGTCGGTTTCGTCGAGCGCGGCTGAGTTTTTAACGCGGTGTCTGAAAGTTCGGTCGAACGTCGAGGGATGCGCGGGTGCTTTGGCGGATAACGTCTGCGTTCTGCGGAGTGCAGTGGCGATGCTGAGCGAGCCGGAGAGTGTTGGGATGAGTGCTGGGTTTTTACCCGGTTTGATCGACGTGCTTCGAGGGTGCGGTTCGACGACGGAGCGTCTGCCGCCGAGGCTGAATCAGTCGGGGGATCGTTCCAGTTCACTTCGCCAAAATGATCGCCAAAATGATCAAACTTCAGCCTCGGTCATGAACAGAGGAGGCGTCGGTGGTAGGGGCGGTGGGCGGAACGGGAACGGAGGTGCGTTCCGTCCGTTCGGGGGACGCGGCGCGAGGAGGTACTGATGCGCGAATGGTCATGTCTTAGCGCGACGGGGTCGTTTGAATGAATCAGTTTTAGAATCAGTTTTAGAATCAATTTCGCTCTTGGCTGACTTCGCTCGCGTCGACGTCGTCCTCACCACGGCATCTCCTCGCCTTGCCAGCTGAGAAACTTGCCGCTGTCCTCCGGTGTCAAGTTCGCGACGACTTCGATCATCCCTTCCACCACTTCCGTCGGCTCCAGCGGCGGTTTCACCGTCCCGCCGCGGCTGCCCATGTCGGTGTTCACCCACCCGGGGTGGAGACTGCGAACAAAACACGCCGTCATCAGTCACATTGCCCACACAACTAATTAAATAAAAATAAACTCTCACCTGATCACCTTGATCTTCTTATCGGGCGCTCGCGACTTGAGCTCCGCGGCGGCGCACACCGTCACCATGTTCAGCGCCGCTTTGGAGGAGCGGTAGATGACGTCTTGGGTGATGGTGTTGAACCCGCCGTTCATCACCTTGCCGATGCTGCCGAGGTCCGAGGACACGTTGACGATCGTCGCATCATCCGCGAGGTGCCTGTACAAAACACACGACGTCAGTCCAATTGACCATACTGCACGCAAAAGAATTAAATAAAAATAAACTCACGGGAGTACCGTCTCCAAGACGCGCATCGAGCCCATGACGTTTGTGTTTAAGGACGTGTGCCACGCCTCGTAGTCGATCGTGCCGACCGCGCAGTCCCGCCCGAGCGCGACGCCCGCGTTGTTGAAGACGATGTCGATCTTCTGCTCGATGCCGTCGAGGTCTCTGAGGTGCTCGTGCAGATCCAGAAACGATTGTCCGTTCGCCACGTCCAGGCCCACGACTTCGTACGAGACGTAGTCCACCTGAAAGCATCGCAGGAGGTCGAGGCTGTTTTCCGGGTCCCTGCACGTGGCGATGACGTGCCCGCCGCGGCCGTAGTTACCCCGCCCGACCCGCGTCAGGTACTGCTTGACGAGCTCGAGGCCGATCCCGCGGCTGGCGCCCGTGACGAGCACGCACAGAGTCTTGTCGCGCTTCTCAGCCACCACCATGGCGCCGTGGATGTCTGTCTGGGTATCGACCCGATGTGGATGAGCTGATTCACGGGCGGTGACGCGTCTACGGCTCTCTCCAGTGAGTGTCCGCTGGCGCGCGTGTCCGATGGGTGTGGATAATGGGAAGTTTGGTCCCTGACGTTTTTGGCGGGACGCGGGACGGCACTCTTGAGTGGGGAAATTGACTCAAGAATGACTCAAGACACCGGAGCCCCAGCACGGCAAGATCTCCCGCGACTCCGTGTCACTTTCCAGGCTGGCACTCCTTTTGAAACAAATACGGTTTTACATGACGAGGCCGATCTCTCGGTCGCCACACACGCCGACCCGGGGGACATCGATGCCGGGTTTGGTCGACATGCACGGTATCGCGCGCGTCCTACCACCGGCGATCGCGCCGAGTGTCCACCGGAGCGCCGATAGTCCTAGGCGAGGCGCGAGCGACGTCCGGGCGAACTCGCGCAAGAATGAAAATATCCCCGGCTTGAAGACTCCATTCTTCAACGACCGAGGGCCGTCCACGCCCATGCCGACGAGCGACCCGGTCCAGCTGTTCTGCCTCGATCGCGACGGCGTGATCAACCACGACGTCGGCGTACCGGGCGTGACGGACGTGCGCGACTTCGAGCTCTTACCCGACGCCGCGCGGGCGATCCGGTCCCTCAACGACAAGGGCGTCGGCGTGTCCGTCGTCACCAACCAGACCGCGGTGGGCAAGGGACTCATGGAGGAAGCCACGCTGACGGACGTGATCCACCCGGCGATGCGTCGCATGCTCCACGACGAAGCCGGCGCGGACGTCGGGTCCATCTTCTACGCCGTGAAGGACAAATCAATCCCGTGCGATCGACGGAAACCCGCGCCCAGCATGCTGCTCGAAGCAATGACTGAAAGCAACTGCATGGACGTCTATTACGGCTGCATCATGGTCGGCGACACCGTGACGGACATGCAAGCCGCCGCGCGCGCGGGCGCACGCAGGGCGCTGGTGTGCACGGGGCACGGGGAGGCGATGGGAAGGGCGCTCGCGGAACGGAACGTGGAGCTGCCGTGCCGGATATCGATGCGCTGCGACGACCCGACCATGTCATTTCCGGATGAGTGTTTTCCGATGGACGTCTACGCGTCGCTGGGGCACTGCGTTGATTGCGTGCTGGCGGAGTCGTCGTACCAGTGGAGCGCGCGGGGGGTGTACGAGAGCCTGACGTGCGAGTGATGCCGTACAGTAGTCGCCGGTCCATTCGTTGTAATAATAACCCATTCATTAGCGCGAGCGTTTGGTCAAGTGTGTGTGGGCGATTTGATTGTTGTCGATTCTAGCTGACTTGTAAAAATTTCAACTATGGTTGCTTTGCCTAATATGCTTTTGCTGTTCCCAACCGTGATTAAGCCTCCTCCTCCTCGGGCTTGCCCTTGAGCCAAGAGCCGAAAGCGTCGAAGAGCTCGCCCTCGTAGTTGGACTCCTTCCTCATGCCCTCGTAGAAGGCGGTGCCAACCTTGCCGCGGGCGCCGGCGGTTTTCTTCGCCTTGGCCGCGGAGGACGCCGCCTCCGCCTTGACGCGCATCTCCGCGGCAACCTTGGCGTAGGGGTTGAGCCTGTCCATGGCGGACTTGTTCTTGAGCGGGTTCCTCTTCATGGGAGCGTGCGCGCGGTTCTTGCCCTCCTTGGGGGCGTTGATCGCAGACTGAATCTCGTCGCTGTTGATGACGCGGGACAAGTCGGATTGCGCCATGATGTTCGTAGGCGGCTTCCACCCCTTCTTGGCGGAGGACTTCACGGAGGAGGTGCCGTAGATGGCGTCGAGCTTCTCAAAGGCGGACTTGGTCCAGATGATGAAGCGGCCGACGTGGCCACCGGGCGCGAGGGTGAGGAGCCCGAGGCGGTCCACGGAGCACAGCTCCACGCCCGGGATGTTCCTCATGGCCTTCGTGATGCCGGAATCGTTGGCGTAGACGACGAGGGGACCCTTGCGCTGGACGTAGCGGCGGTTCCTCATCTTACCCTTACCGGAGCGGAGGTTGCGTGACGCCTTGACCTTCTCGATGTCGGCGTAGGCGCCGATCTCTTGGAGGAGCTTGACCGCCTTGGCCGTCTTGGTGATGGATTCTGACGAGTCGTCGAGGACGAGGGGCACCTCCGGGACGGATTCGACGTGGTGGCCGCGAGCCATGAGGAGGGAAGGGACCGCGGAGGCGGCGAGCGCGGAGCAGACGGCGTAGCGCTTCTGCTTGAGGTTCACGCGCCTGTGCCACCTGCGCCAGGTCTGTTGATTGAAGAGGTGGGGCGGAGGAGGTCAGATTGTGTCAACCCTAAATAACCTGATGGATGGAGGAAATACAGCGGGATCCGGGACGCGCGGCGGCCCGCGCGTGTGGCGCGATGCGACGATGGACACGGGCCGTGGACGTCACGGATGACACATCCACGCCGATCGTGAGCCGTTCGATCGTCCAATCGCGCGCGCGACGGCGTCGAGCGCCCCGGACGCGGGCCCTCCGGCTCTCGCTCTCATCATCTGCGAAAAACCCTAGAGCAGCGATGGGCAAAGGCGCACCTTGGTGGGGGCGAACATGCGACCGCCGCGGCACATGTTTCCGAACGCACCCTGGCCCGCGCGGTGGGTACCACCACCGGGGACACGGGGAATACGGGAGACGGCGCGACCGGTACCCCAGGACTCGGCGGCGGTGTTGTGACCGGCGAGCTTGTTCACGGCGTACGCCTGGCGGTTGTTCTTGTTCAGGCCGGTGTGAACGGCGTTGACGATGTCCGGACGGATCGGGGACAGGAAGACCTCGGGGAGCTGAACGGTGGCAGCGGAGCCCTGCACCGCGACGGTGGGGAGAGCAGCAGGCATATTGCTTGGTAACGGAAGGGTCGAGACGCGCGTTCCGGCTACTTGTAAAGAGGGATGGCCGACGGCAATCTTTCGGCTTTTGGCCGCTTCGACTTTCATTGGGAACCAAAACTTACTTCGGGGTTTTCGGAAATTTCCCAGTGTGCGTCACTCAGAGAATTGGCTAATATGGGTTAACAAGTTCATCTTCTGACCGAGTCACCTGTGTCCCGATGAGTTTCTCGTGTGCATTGCAAGTCCTCTCTGTGCATCACGTTCACTTTCACCGTCGCACCCGAGAGCGGACACCCGTCGTCGCCATGGACGTCGACGCCTTCGTCGCCGCGAGCGATGCGTATCCGATACCCACCTCCCCCGACGGCGCACCGATCCACTTCTCCTACGGCACCGCCGGCTTCCGCACAATCGGCGACGTCCTCGCGTCCACCGTGTTCCGCTGCGGCGCGGTCGCCGCGATACGATCGTCCGTCACCGGCAGGGCGACCGGGATGGTGGTGACCGCCAGCCATAACCCCGAACGCGACAACGGCGTCAAGCTCGTGGACTGCGACGGCGGGATGCTCCCCGTCGCGTGGGAGCGCCACGCGGAGGCGATCGCCAACGCGCCCACCCACGACGCGCTACGAGCCGCGATCGAGCTCGCGCAGACACCCGC
>ENA-UOXV01007482-UOXV01007482.1-marine-metagenome-genome-assembly--contig:-NODE-7482-length-11038-cov-11.706455_pt1 | contig 11038 bp, 10 predicted proteins | sample MGYA00238165_ERZ766961 | MGnify/ENA primary metagenome ERZ766961 (study PRJEB28924, sample SAMN03173240) | marine metagenome | biome: Marine; feature: Water; material: Subsurface seawater | place: North... | reverse complement strand
ATACTAATTTTCGAGCTTCAGAAAAAAAAGCAACTTTCAAGGATTGGTTTTCACCCCCTAAAGATAAAAACCCTCTAAAACCGCTGCCAACAATAAAATTTAATAACAAAGATTTAACAGAGGGTAAATTTTCATGGTTTGGGCACTCTACTCTCATTATGAAAACTGAAGGTTTAGTCGTTATGACTGACCCTGTTTTTAACAGAGCCTCTCCTTTACCATCATTCAACTCTAACAGTAAAAGTAGCTTCTTTAATGGAAAGCCATTTGAATTTGAAAATCCGATATTAATTGATGATCTTCCAAAGGTCGATGTTGTCATTATTTCTCATGATCACTACGACCATCTTGACTCAAAAGCCATTAAAGACTTATCAGACCTAGTAGATCATTTTATTGTGCCCTTAGGTGTTGGAGCTCATCTTGAAAGATGGGGGGTAATTAAAAATAAAATTACTGAGCTTGACTGGTATGAAAGTAAGAACTATAAAGATGTTGACTTTACCTTTACGCCTGCGCTTCACTTTAGTGGCCGAGGGGTGTTCAATGGTAACTCGACGTTATGGGGCTCTTGGGTTGTTAGATCAAAATCATTAAGTGCTTATTTCAGCGGAGATGGTGGATACTCAGAGACATTTAAAAAATTAGGCGAGGAGTATGGGCCTTTCGACATTGCCTTTATTGAGAACGGTGCATACAACGTTGACTGGTCGAACGTTCATATGTATCCAGATGAGGCAGTTCAAGCTAGTATCGACTTAAAAGCAGAAATCCTTTTCCCAATCCATTGGTCAAAATTTGATTTATCAATTCATCCTTGGGATGAGCCAATTATTCGAATCACTAAAGAAGCTGCAAAAAAGAATGTCAATCTTGCAACGCCAATGATTGGAGAAATATTTGAGTTAAATGCTATACCCAAAAAACCTTGGTGGAAAAAACTAAGAAATTAAACTTGCATTATTAAAGGAAAAAAATGAAAAAAGAAAATTGGAATGAATCAAAAATCTCTGATCAATCAGGGAAAATTTTTATAGTAACTGGACCAACGAGTGGTCTTGGTAAAGAATCAGTTAAAGTTCTTGCTCAAAAAAACGCAACCGTCATTATGGCTGCTAGAAATATTAAAAAAGCTGATTCTGTAAAAAAAGAAATTCTTGCTGAAAATAAAAATGCAAAGATAGATATTCAAGAGCTAGATTTATCAAGCCTCGAATCAGTCAATAATTTCTCAATATCTATAAACAAAAAATACAAAGCACTAGACTGCCTTATCAATAACGCTGGCATAATGGCCTGCCCTTATTCAAAAACAAAAGATGGATTTGAGATCCAGATGGGCACGAATCATTTAGGTCATTTTGCTTTAACAGGTCAACTAATATCTCTACTCAAAAAGACGCCAAATTCAAGAGTTGTAAATGTAGCTAGTATTGCTCACACCTCTGGAAATATTGATTTTGATGATCTTAATTGGGAAAAAAGAAAATATAAAACCTGGAGCGCCTATGCTGACACTAAACTAGCAAATTTATATTTCACCTATGAACTATCTCGTAAACTTGGTCAGGATAAAGGAAGTCCAATGGTATTAGCTTCACATCCAGGGTGGACTGCTACAGATCTTCAGAGGCATTCTGGTATGGCAAATTTTATGAATATTTTTCTTGGACAGAAAGTTAAGGTAGGGGCTCTTGGAGGTCTTAGAGCAGCTACTGATCCAACTGCCAAGTCAGATAATTATTTTGGCTCTCCATCAATGGGCGGTATGAAAGGTTACCCTGTATTAGTTAAATCAAATGATTTATCATATAATGTAGATAATGCAAAAAAACTTTGGAAGCTATCTGAAGAACTAACTGGAGTGAGTTACTCCATTGACTAAAAAATAATGCTCTCAACTAAAGATAAAATCTATCAAAGCGCTCTAGAGCTATTTGCCAGTCAGGGTATTCAGTCAACTTCAACTGCTCAAATTAGCAAAAAAGCAGGGGTTGCCTCTGGAACGCTTTTTGTACACTTTAAATCAAAGCAAGAGCTTATTGACACAATATACATAAGCATTAAAAAAAATGCTTTTTCTGACTTAAATGAAAATATGCCTGACAATTCAAGCATTGAACTTCAGTTCAAAGAAGCGTCTCGAAAAATTATTGAGTATTTTTCAAATAACTACAATGAATTTATCTTTTTAGGTTTAGTTGATATCGACCCAATGGTTTCTGAAGAGGCAAGAGCAATAGGCTTCAAAAATTTTGAAAAATCAATGACTGATATGAAACTTTTCTTTAAAGAAGGTTATTTTAGAGATATTGATTTTGACCTACTCTTTCAAATAAGTTGGTCAGCAACTGAAACTATCATAAAAAACTTAAAATTAAGAAATCTTACGAAGCCAAGTGAGAGCGAACTTAATGTAATCTGGGATATTATGAAAAAGAGCTCCTGAGAGCTCTTGAAATCAAATTTATGGTGCGGAAGGAGAGACTCGAACTCTCACGTCTTGCGACACTGGAACCTAAATCCAGCGTGTCTACCAATTCCACCACCCCCGCGAAGATTTTGAATTATACCCAATTATTAAAGTTTTTAAAGCTGAAGTGTTTTTTTGACGAATGGAATGGAGATTGCTTGTTTAGACTGAAGTGATAATTTATCTAAATCATTAATTACTGATAATAAAACTTTCAGATCACGAGAATAGTTTTTAAATAAATATTTATAGACCTTGGAGTCTATAGTTAGGTTTCTTTCACTCATCTGATTATTTAAAACAACCATAGTAGACTCATCATCAAGAATATCAAGCTTAAAAACTACAGCTAAACTAAGGCGAGTCTTCATATCTTTCATGATATTTAGATTACTTGGAAGACAATTACCACTAACAACGATAGTAATATTTTTAGACTGTCTTGCTCTGTTATAAAAATCAAAAAATAAATCTTGATTAGTATTATTAATGAAATTAATATTATCAATGCTGATCAACTTAAATTCATCTACAGAATCAAGAATATGTTCAGGAAATAAATCATTACAATCAATATAAATTGCATTTTTCCCATCATTAAGAGACCTTATTACGGCACCGTGTAGTAGATGAGTTTTTCCAAGACCTTCCTTTCCATAGACATAGATTTCTGATGCTTCATTATTGTATGAAAGACTATTAATATGATTTAGTAGCTCACTATTTCCAATGAAATTATCCAGTAACATTTTTGAATTAAGTGAGATTGGAAGGCCAAGTTGATTCATTTTTTAGCCTCTTGTAGGATAAACTTTTTGATCCAGAGCCACATATAATCTGCTCCACTAAGACCAGTAGAAGTGGCAATAACTATATATAACATATCTTTAAAGGTATTTAATTCTATATAAATCTGCATAACTAGTAAGAAGAGAATTAGTGCAATCTGAAGAACGGTATTAAACTTACTTATTAGAGTTGGCTTTAGTAGCTCATTACTCTCATTCATTTCTCCCAAAAAATATCCTAGTGCGCCAGCAACTATAATAATGTCACGGACAAAAATTAATAATAATAGCCATAAAGGGAGAATACCCACCCAATATAAACCTAGAAAGGTACTGGCTAATAATATTTTATCTGCCATGGGATCCAATATTGAACCCAATCTTGACTGAAAAGAAAACTGTTTAGCGATCCAACCGTCTAAAGCATCAGTAATCCCTGCAAATAAAAATAGCATCAATGTTAAAAGATACTGCTCTTTTAATAGCGCTATAACGATGGGAACTGTTAAAATTATGCGTATTATAGAAAGTGCATTAGGTAGCATTGAGAAGCTCATTACTATGTCTACTTTAATTGATTTTTTTAGAACTTAATTATACGGAAAAATTAAGATGTCATCATTAACTTATAAGGACTCAGGAGTTGATATTACTAAAGGTAATAAGCTTATTGAGAAAATTAAACCAATTGCAAAATCAACTCTAAGACCTGGAGTATTAAATGGTTTGGGTGGTTTTGGAGCAATGTTTGAAATCCCTCTTAATAAATATAAAAATCCAGTTTTAGTCTCTGGTACAGACGGTGTAGGAACAAAGCTGATGGTTGCAGAAATGCTTAATAAGCATGATACTATTGGTATTGATTTAGTTGCAATGTGTGTTAATGATCTTATAGTGCAAGGGGCTGAACCTTTGTTTTTCTTAGATTATTATGCAACTGGCTCTCTAAATACTGAAATTGCAACTTCAGTTATTTCTGGAATTGGAGAAGGCTGCATACAATCAGGATGTTCTCTAATTGGAGGTGAAACTGCAGAAATGCCAGGTATGTATAAGGGCGAAGAGTATGACTTAGCAGGTTTTTGTGTAGGCATTGTTGAAAAAGATAATATTATTGATGGCTCTAAAGTTTCAGTTGGGGATCAAGTCATTGCTCTAGGCTCTTCTGGTCCTCACTCAAACGGCTATTCACTTATTCGAAAAGTTTTAGAAAAAACTACGCCAAGCTCTGAGCAACTTGAAGCTCTTTTAGAGCCAACAAGGATTTACGTTAAATCTATACTCTCATTAAATAAAAGTCATCCTATTCATGCAATATCTCATATTACAGGTGGTGGCCTTCTTGAAAATATTCCTAGAGTTCTGCCAAAGAATTTAGCAGCAAAACTAAATTCAAACTCATGGGAAACTCCTGAAATTTTTAATTGGATTCAGGATCAAGGAAAAATTGACACTAATGAAATGTATAGAGTTTTAAACTGTGGAGTGGGAATGATCGTTATTGTTCCTAAAGAATCCCTAGATGATTCAATAAAATTATTAAATTCTAATGGTGAAGATTCATGGTTGATTGGGGAAATTGTTAGTTCAGATGGAAATCAAGTTTTAATTTAAAATTATGAGAGCTGTAATTCTCATTTCAGGAAATGGTTCTAATTTGCAATCCATCATTGACAGTTCAGATAAAATTAATTTGAAAATCTGTTGTGTATTAAGTAATAAAGAAAATGCTTTTGGCTTGATTAGAGCTAAAAATGCTCAAATAAATTTTAGTTTTATTGATCCATTATTATTTGAATCAAAGCTTACTTATGATCAAGAACTTATTTCAATTATTGATAGCTATGAAGCTGAATTAATTATTTTAGCAGGATATATGAGAATCCTATCAGGCCCTTTCATAACAAGATACTTTGGGAAAATTTTAAATATCCATCCATCCCTGCTTCCAAAATATCCTGGATTAGATACGCATCAGCGCGCAATTGATAACCGTGAAAATGAACATGGGGCTTCTGTTCATTTTGTCACCAAGAAACTTGATGGAGGCCCAGTAATCTGTCAAGAACTCGTCACGGTTGAATCTTCAGATGATGCAGAAACACTCTCCTCAAAAGTTCTCAAAAAAGAGCATATTCTCTACCCAAGAGTCATTCATTGGTATACTCAAAATAGACTTAAGCTTATAGATGAAAATACGGTTACTCTAGATGGAAATATATTATGAATAAAGTAATAATCCTAATTATTAGTTTTTTAATATCATCAAATGTTTTAGCACTTACTCCTTATCAAGGTAGTTATGATCTATATGCAGATACAAAAATGGGGAATCTAAATATTGGTACTGCAGTATTAACTCTAAAAATAAATAATAATCAATTTGAATTTAATACAGAGGCAAAAACTGAATCTTTATGGAAGGCATTATATGACTACTCAAGATTAGAGACTAGCATTGGCAATGAAATTGATGGAGAAATAATTAATACCTACTTTAGTGTTATTGAAAAAATCAAAGATGATGTAAAAAAGAATTATGAAATTAATATCATTACTGATAAAAATTATGCAATATCTAGTAATGGAGAGGAATTTGAAATAAAACCTGGACTTCTAGTCGACCAACTCAGTGTCTACCTAGCACTTTCAAACAATATCCAAAAAAACCCTGATCTAAAAGAATTTACTTATCAAGTGGTTGATCAAGATGGAGTGAAATATCTTAATTTTCTAGTTGAAGGCTCTGAAACTATAGTTATTAATGAAAATGAAATAGAAACTGTTAAAGTTTTCTGTGAAGATCTTAAATTAACACTAAATCTCTCAATTCATGATAATCTACAGCCTGTAAAAATTCATAAAATTAATGGTAAAACTGAATTTACAATGGTTCTCAAGGAATTCACAGAAAACTTTTAAAGATGTTTTTTAAGAAATTGCCCTGTAAATGATTGAGGGGCCTCTGAAACCTCCTCTGGAGTTCCAAATGCAATTATTTCACCACCTTTATTGCCTCCCTCTGGACCAAGATCGACAATCCAGTCTGCAGTCTTAATAACATCAAGATTATGCTCAATAATTACAATCGTATTATTGCGCTCTCTTAGCCTGAAAATAACCGAAAGCAACTGCTTAATATCATGAAAATGAAGACCACTAGTTGGCTCATCTAGAATATATAATGTTTGGCCAGTATCTCTTTTTGAAAGTTCTTTTGCAAGCTTTATACGCTGAGCTTCACCCCCAGACAATGTTGTTGCATTTTGACCAAGTGTTATGTAAGAAAGACCAACATCCATTAAAGTTTGAATTTTTTGCTTGATTTTTGGTAATGCATGAAAAAACTCTAATGCATCCTCAACAGTCATATTAAGAACATCTGAAATAGACTTGCCCTTATATTTAATTTCTAAGGTTTCTCTGTTGTACCTATGCCCATTACACACATCACATGAAACGTAGACATCAGGAAGGAAGTGCATTTCAACTTTAATTAACCCATCACCCTTACATGCCTCACAACGACCACCTCTAACATTAAAACTAAAACGACCAGATTTATAACCACGGGAACGAGACTCTAAGGTAAGGGCAAATAAATCTCTAATCAAAGTAAAGACTCCAGTATAAGTTGCAGGATTGGATCTAGGAGTTCGGCCTATTGGACTTTGATTAATATTCACTACTTTATCAAATAGATCCATTCCCTTTACTTCTTTAAAGGGTGCTATGTCAGTTTGGGCATTATTTAGAGTTTGTGCAGCTAATTCATACAAAGTATTGTTTATAAGTGTAGATTTACCAGAGCCTGAAACTCCTGTAATACAAGTTAGGACTCCAACAGGAATTGATAGATCAACATTCTTTAAATTATTGCCACTAGCGCCTGAAATAGTCAACCAACCAGATGCTTTTTTCCTTTCTTTTGGAGTGGAAATCTCTTGTCGGCCACTTAAATAATCCCCAGTAAGGGATTTTGCATTGTTAATTACGTCTATAGGTGGTCCCATTGCAACAATTTCTCCACCATGAATTCCAGCACCTGGTCCAATATCAATAACATAGTCAGCCTGCCTAATTGCCTCTTCATCATGCTCTACCACAATTACAGTATTCCCAAGATCTCTCAAATAAATTAGTGTATCTAATAATTTTTGATTGTCTCTTTGATGCAGGCCAATTGATGGCTCATCCAATACATACAAAACTCCTATTAATCCTGCACCAATTTGTGATGCCAACCTAATACGCTGAGCTTCACCTCCAGAAAGTGAATTAGCCTTCCTTTCTAAATTAAGATAATCTAAACCAACATTTATTAAAAAATTTAATCTTTGTGAAATTTCATTTAAGATCTTACTTGCAATTTCACCTCTCTGACCTTTTAGCTCAAGAGAATTAAAAAAATCAAATACCTGATCAATCGTTAGCTTTGTTAGATCTGAAATATTCTTACTATCTATAAAGACATTCCTTGCAGATTGATTTAATCTATCACCATTACATGATGCGCAAGGCTTACTTAATACATATCTTGATAAATCTTCCCTGACTGAACGAATTTCACTTTCTTCATAACGGCGCATCATTCTAGGGATAATTCCTTCAAAAGGTTTTTTCTTACTTGTCCATCCTCTTCTTCCCTTGATTTTGGAAAAATCAATCACCTGACTTCCACTTCCATAAAGAACTATTTTTTTATGCTCATCTTTTAATTCATTAAATGGAACAGAAATACTAAAATTATAGAAATTACCAACCAAATTTAGCATTTGATAAAAGTAAGCATTATTTTTACTCCACCCATAAACAGCACCATCTTCTAAACTTAATTCTGGATTTGCAACAACTCTATTTTCATCAAAAACATCTTTAACACCAAGACCATCACATGTCTCACAAGCTCCAGCTGGATTATTAAAAGAAAATAACCGAGGTTCTAACTCATTTAAGGAATAGCCACAATGCACACAAGAAAACTTAGCAGAGAATGTTAATTCTTTAAAGCTAGCGTCAGTTTCCATTGGACAAACTACTGCTATTCCAGAACTCATATTTAGAGAAGTTTCAAGAGACTCTGATAATCTTGAGGCAATATCTTGACGAACTTTAAGCCTGTCAATAACTATTTCAATAGTATGATTTTTATTTCCATCAAGCTCAGAAAGTTCTTCAAGATATATTATATCTCCATCAATCCTAGCTCTAAGAAAGCCCTCATTTGCGAGCTCCTGTAATAACTTTTGATGACTTCCTTTTCGATTCTTTACAATTGGAGCAAGAATCATAATTTTTTCATCTTCTGGAAGTTTCAGAATATCATCAACCATTTGAGAAATAGTTTGAGATTGGAGATCAGTTCCATGCTCTGGACATTTAGGTATCCCTACACGTGCAAAAAGTAATCTTAAATAATCATAAATTTCAGTTATTGTTCCAACAGTTGAGCGTGGATTATGAGAAGTAGCTTTTTGCTCGATTGATATGGCAGGTGAAAGCCCTTCAATATGATCAACATCTGGTTTTTCCATTAATGATAAAAATTGCCTAGCATATGCAGATAATGACTCAACATATCTACGTTGGCCTTCAGCATAGATAGTATCAAAAGCTAGTGATGATTTACCAGAGCCAGAAAGCCCAGTAATTACAACAAGTTTGTTTCTTGGAAGGTTGACATCAATATTCTTTAAATTATGGACTCTAGCGCCACGTATACTTATTAAATCCATAAACCCTGTAATTTTATGACAGACAAAGGGTTTATTATACTCATGCCTTGTGTAAAATCACAATTTTGTATTGAATTCTAAGCTAATGGCCTCTTACCAAAGAATATTATTAAAACTTAGTGGAGAAGCACTTGCAAGTGACTCTAAAAATATTGATTCAGAGATGCTTAAAAAAGTTGTTAACGTTGTTCAATCAGCTTCAGAACTTGGAGTCGAAATAGCAATTGTTATTGGTGGAGGAAACATTTATCGGGGCGCCAATCTTACTAGTTCTGGCATGAATAAGATAACTGGTGATCACATAGGAATGCTTGCTACTGTAATGAATGCTCTTGCAATATCAGATGCATTCGATAGTCATAAAATCCCTTCCATAGTAATGTCAGGTTTTTCAATTGGTGGTGGCGTTTGTGATTCTTTTGATTATAAAAAAGCTGATAAGGCTCTTTCTGAAGGAAAGATAGTTATCTTTTCTGCTGGTACAGGAAGTCCTTGCTTCACAACTGATACTGCAGCAGCCCTTAGGGCTATAGAAATTGGTGCAGATATAGTATTTAAAGCAACTAAAGTTGATGGTATTTATTCAAGTGATCCAGAGCTTGATTCAAGTGCTATTAAATTTGACTCACTCAGTTTTGATACTGCAATTAAAAAGAATTTAAAAATCATGGATACTTCAGCCTTTGCTTTATGTAAAGAAAATAATATAAAAATTTGTGTTTTTAGCATGTTTGAAGATAACTATACTTTGGCTAATATATTAAATGGTCATTCAATTGGAACCATAGTAAGTGAAAAAGGAGATTAAAAATGGTTAAAGAAATTATTGACGATGCAAAGAGCCGAATGACTAAGTCCCTTCAATCACTTGAGGGAAATTTTAGTAAGATTCGTGCTGGGAGAGCCCATCCATCCTTACTTGAACAAATTAGTGTTGAGTATTATGGTGCTCAAGTTCCCCTCTCTCAAGTTTCAAATATAAATGCTGAAGATTCAAGGACTCTCAAAGTAGCTCCATGGGAAAAAGACATGGTTGGGCCTATTGAAAAAGCAATTTTAACTTCTGATTTAGGATTGAATCCAACCACAATGGGACAAATTATCCGTATTCCACTTCCTCCTTTAACTGAAGAAAGACGTAAAGAATTAGCGCGAGTAGTTAAAGATGAAGCTGAAAATTCAAAGATTGCAATTAGAAATATCCGTAGAGATGCAATCTCAGACTTTAGAGAGTTACTAAAAGAGAAGGAAATATCAGAGGACGAATCTCACCGAGCAGAAGAAGATATGCAAAAAATTACTGATCAACATATCGACTTAATTGATAAATCTCTAAACGATAAAGAAAATTCACTTCTAGAAATCTAATTACCTCTTAGAGCCTACACAATCTATATATTCTTGCCACCTATTTGCGCTGAATTCAGTCCCATTAGTTACTTGTGGTCCCACATTATATAAGTAGCCTCCGGTAAGTGCTTTTTTGAAAAGCTCAATATTTTTTTCAGATAAGCCTAAGTTTGCTTTACAGAAGTCATGAATAGCAACAGTTACAATTTCTCCTGAAATTGCCCCTACAAACTCTTCATCTAGAAGTTTTGAAGATGCTTCTTTTATAAGTTCAACAGCTATAGTTGGTTGAAATTCACTTGAAAGTTTATATTCGTCTAACTTAAGAAGAAGATCATCAAGGATTTTCGAAACCCTTTGATCATATATTAGCTTAGCTTGATAAGCAGCAGTTGATGCTGCAGCGGCAGCTCTCTCATCTTCAAGCTTCTGTTGGAAGGCAGCAAGGGCCATTTCTCTTTCAATTTCAGCCATCATTTGTTGGGCAGCTAACTCAGCTTCAAGTTGAGCCTCAAAAGCAGCAAGTTCTGCCTCAATAAGTGAGTCTCTATAAGCAGCAGTTGCAGCGGCAGCGGCAGCTTTTTCATCAGCTAGTTTTTGTTGGAAAGCAGCAAGGGCCATTTCTCTTTCAATTTCAGCCATCATTTCAACAGCGGCTTCATCAGCAAGAAGTTTTGCTTCAAAAGCAGCAA
>ENA-UOXV01007480-UOXV01007480.1-marine-metagenome-genome-assembly--contig:-NODE-7480-length-11042-cov-6.903158_pt1 | contig 11042 bp, 12 predicted proteins | sample MGYA00238165_ERZ766961 | MGnify/ENA primary metagenome ERZ766961 (study PRJEB28924, sample SAMN03173240) | marine metagenome | biome: Marine; feature: Water; material: Subsurface seawater | place: North... | reverse complement strand
AAAATTCAGGAACTTTGACCGCGAGAGGAGCAAGGTCGATGAGCTCTCATTATAAGCAGTGTACAGCACACCGCCCCTCCGCCCCGCAGCGGTCGATGCAATGCCCACGCGGGGCCGCGAGACGACGACAGGTTTTCGCGGCAGGATGCGCTTCGCCACGGGCTGCGCCACGTCAAAGATCTGACAACATCGGCACGCCTCGCCGTCTAAGCCTCATATTTTACACTAAGCCAATCAATAGCGTCGGCCCAATACCCACACCCGTCTCAATCTCCGTTCATTCACATCTCCTTGCCCTGCCGATTCGCCGATTGGCGCATGCTGACATCTCCAGCGTAGTCGGCCCTCTCCGGCGCTCCAATACGCAATCTCAACTTACAAAAAACCTACAGCCAACGACCAAGGGTTGAAGTTGGCATGGGCTCCTCTCTAGTGACATTGAGCAGAACCAGGAGCAAGACGGGCTGTTTCAATTGCTCCTACGGCGCATGTCACTTGAAATAACTGGGAAGAGGGCCCGCCACAGACCTGTTCTGCCCGAGTCTTCCCCTCCAATATATGCCTGTTGATCCGCACCGTGTACTGCGCAGATGCCGATCAGAGCCTGCTCAGGTGAGCCAATGCGGTAGGATGGGTTGGGCCAGGCAGGCAACATACTTTCCGGTACGTCGGCGGAGCGGTAAAAGCTAAGAACCACCCTGCTGAAGACATGTTGAGACCAGTAGCCTCGCAAATGCGCTGAGTAGGATCGCGCGATTTCGGGAACGAGGGAAGAGACGCGGGTCTTCCTGTGATAAGAAGCCCAGGTGCCGTCCAGTTCGAGCCTAGTCTGAAGCCAGCTGCATAAATCAGTGTACACTGCATCCCAAATCGAGGTTTAGCGTGCCCGTTTAAACTCAAACCCCACGCAGGACTTTGCACTACAGTCCACCCCGCAGGACGGAAACGCACATAAAGTGCAGCGGCGAAGTCCTTTCCCCGAAGAACGTTATGGTACCAAGCCATTGCGTCGTTAGCCATGCCCGCGATCTCGTCCAACCTCTGGCGCGATCGATAGACATTACATCGACACGTGAGTATCCCTTTGAACCATGAAACACGCGCCCGCAAGGCGCAAACCATGCCCAGGCGGGTGACTTTGGCTATCCAGGACTGGTTGGTTGTTGCGTACTGTTTTCAGGTCTTGCACGTCGATCTGTGGTGCGACACTGCGAGAGAGCCGCCCGCTGTGGCTCAAGGCGTGCCACGGCTACTAGTGACTCTGCAACCACGATTCCATCTCCTTCCGCCACAGCAGTAGCCACTGTTCTAACTTTTCGTATTCAAGTTATTGAGACAAACCTTGTTGGTCGAGACGATTGCAAAGCTACCAAGAACGATGCCGACAGGGACACAATGAGATGCACCAACGCGGTCGCGGATACAAGCGACAGCAGAGACTGGCCGCGCACCACCTGCCACCAAGATGTGAAGGGAAGGCCAGATCAGAACGACACGTCGCTTGTCGTCCGAGGGACACACGCACATGATGACAGAGGTTGGGAGCGGCGGTGCTCAAACCGTAAGGATGTAAGTGATGACTCCGCTTGCGAAAATTCCCCCGCTTCTGAGTGGATCTTTCCACTCGAGGAGATCCAGCACAGCACGTCCGAGTGGAGGAGGACCACATCCGCTGCCACGTGCACCAGAAGGTGTTGGAAGAGGCCTGGCTTCAGAAGGAGATCAAAACGTTTCAGTGAACGGGCACTTGGATAAAATCGTCTACATCTGGAGCAAATGTCTTGGCTCGCGGTGTGGCGAACAATCGAAACGCTACGGATCGAGTCGTACCCACTCATCGCGGTGTCGGATTCGACTGTGGAATTTCTCATGTCGCTCCTTGCGGAATTAGTTTGCCACCATTGAGGAACCCCCCCCCCCCCCCCCCCCCCACCCTTAGCACTGCCCTTCAAGGAAACTTTGCCCGAATGATCACTCAGGGAAACTTTGTGATGGTGGGTGAGCGCGCCGAAAATTAGGCACGCAGCCCCTCCGGTCCACAAGTCCCAAACCCGCGTTGCACTTCGAACGTCCTTGTTCAAAGTTGTTCTGATCAAAAGTTGACGATTGACTATTCTGGTCCTCAATCAAGATGTCCTCTGCCCATCCCTGCATTCCTGCCAGCGTTCCTGTGGTCCCGCATTTGTGTGTGAGAGACCATGCGGATTCACACGGTTCTTCGTTGCATATAGAGGCAGGGCCAACATCCCTGCCGCTCCACGGCGTAGTGATATCTTCAATGAAAGTGTGGATAGTACGCTCCATGGTTGCCCGACTTGGCTGTAAGGACGCCGGCGATCCGTCGTTTTTGTTTCCTGCGTACCTTCGTAGGCCTGAGAGCAGAAAGATGTGTCGAATTCAACTGTTGTTCTCATTCGTGCTCTGTCAGAGTGACACGAGACTGTGTGCTCCGTCTCCTAAAAACTTCCGCGCTCGCTGCAGGTTCTCGCTACTCTGGAACACGATCTCCTCCGCCAGCGGTGATTCGGAGAACTACACTGCGTCCTGGCCATACAAGGATATCGCTATCCACCACATGCCAAACCAGGTTCTCGCCACTCAAAGATGCGAGATGAACAGAGAGACTAGACTCATATGTTGCGCTGAGCCACGCAGCGGGCGCCTCATTTCCAGCTTCGCGACAGGTCCATGACTCGAAGGTCACGACCTACGCTATGCCCCAGGGTAAGTATTGAGCTTCGAGTTCGTTTCTGGGTGTCTGGCGCGGGGGCTGTGTGCATCGAATTCAGTAAAATCAGCAGGCCGACCGCGAAGGCTGCCCGTGTGCAGGTTTCGTGCAGCCCATCGCCGACGGGGCTCTATTTGCCATCTTGAATCACGCGCCCACGTGAGAATGCATGGCCGCAGAGTCCGCTGTGAATTTTCAATCCGAGCGGGGCATTCAATGCTGAGATTTATCACGCGCTCCGGCTCCAGAAGATGCAGAACCCAACCCCTCATCTCGTGCACCTACGTTAGACATGGCTGCCTCGATCAATCAGTAATTGGGGCATTCTATCCTTTCAAAGCGGAGGAGCTGTGTTCATGAAGTACGTCGGGTGGTACTCTTGGAAGGCAGACAGTAGGATGTAAACGACCCACAAGGTCACGAAGATGGCGCACGACGCTTTGTTCGACCACGAAGGACCGCCAAGTTCGCAGCCAATCGTAGCACGGCGGAAGGAGAGGAAGAAGATGGCGAAGCCGGCAAGAATGCAGAAGATGAGCACATTGAACCCCAGGTTTCCTGCAATCACGACGAATGGCACCTGGCCTTGACCGCCTTGATCGATCGGTTTGAAGTAGGTGTTGTACAACGTCGATTTACCGTCCTCGTTACCACCGTTCTCGTAAAGCGCCTGCCACTTCATGATCTGGGGGTCTTTATCGGATTTCGGGTCCTTCATGCTCCAGTAGATAGCCGAAATGGTGTAGGGTAGCCCAAGACCCAAGAAAACATTCACCGCATTGGATCCGGTCACATTCCCGATGGCGTTGTCGGCATTATCGTCCTGTTGTATTGAGATGATCGATGCGAAGGTGTCGGGGAGAGACGTTCCTAGGGCAACGAGCGTGATTGCGGTGACAGCGTCCTTGAGGCCAACGAGGCAGCCAAAAATGGCTGCAATATCGCCAATGAAAGCGGTAATGACCCCCACGAAAACAAGCGCTGTGAAAAAGCACGGAACACCGCCGCCCATGTGGGGCGGTGGAACCATTGCTGCAGCCAGCTTCCAGGTGATGGAAAGGTAGTGCATGAAGAGCTCTATGCAGCCAGCATCCTCCATGTCTTCGCCGCCACCGACAGAGAGTGACTGCCGAAATTGCTCAGGCCACGTAATAAGCTCCTCCTCCTCGCCCTCGACGGAACCGTTGTATGTCAGACGCACACTGATTGACCCCGCCTCTGAGGAGATCTCGGCGCCCCCTTTCTCCCCACTAGTTTCAAGCTTTACCGTAAAAATTGGTTTCGCCTCATCTTCGTCCGGTTTCTTGAAGGGCAGCAGCTTGATCTTGACTGTCTTGCTCGCCTCCCCATCCGCAAAGATCAGCTCTCTCTCCTCATCCTTGTAGTGGACACCGGGCTTGGCTGTATCGCCCTCGGTCTTCACCTTAATTTTGACCTCGCCAGTGCATCCCTTGCGACGCTCGACCACGAGGTATGCGTTGGAGTCCGTCGAAAGGAAATCTTGGGTCGCGGTCTCAACCCAGCAAAATATTCCTGGAGAGTCCATGTCGATAATCGTGATCTCCGCTCGGTTCATTTTGCCCAGCTTGACGACCTGGTCACCCTCCTCGTGACCCGGGGACAGCATCAAAGAGAACGCCTTGTCCTCAGTCCAAACGTCATCGTGAATAATTGCCACGTACACGTGCTTCACCACTTCGTTCGGCTCGAAGACAAGAGTTCCGTGGGCAGCCTCGTAAGCCTTGCCTTCCTTGGCACTCCCATCAACAGTCTCGTAGTTGACCTTCGCTACGCAGTCCAGCTTGCCCTGACGCATAATCGACAGCTTGGCGTTCCCGACCGTTTCGAGAAATGAAAATTGGGCCGTAGGAAACTGGATAACCGGGAAGTCTTGCTCGTTCTCAGCCTCCAGAAGCGCCTGCTGCTCCTCAAGCTTCTCGCGGTCGTCGGATTCCACCTCCTTTGCCTTCTTACTTCCCATGAAGTGCCTGAGAGCATTCTTGCGTGCATCGAAGTAACGCTCATTGTTTTGTTTCATCAAAATCGATGAGCGCCGCCGGGAGAACCCACTCTCACTGCGCGAGTCTGCCGAGGCTGCACGGCCCATGCCGGCTTCCTCGTCATGGGGTACCCCGCCGTCGTCTGCCACTTTGCCATCTGCACCAGCTTTGCCTTCAAAAAAGCCGAACCAGTGGTTGTCCGCCAACCAAACAAGCACGATCAACCAAGGCATCATCATGAGAGTGATGACCGCCTCCGCAATTGTGACCACGTTGGGAGTCCAGACGGCGAGAATGATGAAGAGCCAGATATACACCAGCATGGAATGCGACGCCGTCAAGAAGTACACCTGCAAGTTTTCGATTTTGCGGGTCTCTCCATCAGGAAGTGCAACCATGCACATAGCAGTGATGACGAACAAATTGAAGGCCGCCGATCCGACAATCGTTCCTGGGCCAAGGTCGCCTGAGAAGAGGTTGTTCTTCACCAGCGTCTCGTAGACACCGAGCAAGATCTCAGGAGTGGACGAGCCGAGCGCCATGAGTGAGAGATTTGCAACTGCGGGGTTCCAAACGAGAACGGTTTCGATTTCGTAAACCTGCAGCATGCGATCCAACATGTCAGAAATCTAAGCCACACAAAGACTTGGAAACAAAACCCAGTCAGCGATACACCACCGTGGAACTTGAATGGTTGCCGTCGGATCAGAACGTGTGTATCAGTGCTATACAAGAATGAAGCGCTCGGCAAGCAAAGCCGTCCTCGACTGACATGGACAAGCGTTTTCGCAACAGCATCAATATGAAGGGAAACATGGGTATGGACGTGGACCTTCGCACCCTTCTCGTCAAGTTTGGGAGAACCGTCAGCATCGAGGACCAACACCTGACACAATCGAGACGTTCATGAGCGAAAACTACGGCCGAAGCTACCCGCAGAGCGTATGAGTGACGGGTGTGAGTGGAAAAAGTAAACGGACGAGTCTTCGACCTTCTTCTGTGTGGTCGAATTTGTGATCTCCTCAATGCCAGCCATGAAGGCATCGGACAGAACAGAAACTCCAAGGAAACAAAAAAGCAGTGCGGTGATGTACAGGAACGCCCGAACCTCGTTTTTCCATGTGTGCTCCATCGGAAAGAAAGGGAGGACCGTGGTCCCACCTGCACCACCATGCTCCCAGTCGCAGCACGGGCCAGGAGAGGCTTGGAGACAAGACTCCGGCGGATTTTCCATTGGCGGAGATGGCTCGTTCCAATTGAAAGCCTCACTCCCCGTGACCAGGGAAAAGAGCACGAGGGCCACGGCAGCGTACTGCACCACTGCCGGGACGAACTTCCTTGACAGCCGCTCGAGCCCCCGGGCATTCGCCGGGAGATCCATCAGAACTGCCCAATCTTGTAGAGATAATTGATCCATGCCGGAAGGCCTGGCGCTGCGCCCAGTTCCTTTTGCTGTCCTTGCACCGTCGTGGGCCATGGCCGCCTCAGAGGTACAATCCGACAAGTGAGCCTGTGACCGTGCAGATCGCACGCCTCGCCACCGAACGGTTGCAGCTCACGGCAGGACCTACACGTAGGTACCCCAACAGTTTGAAGCTGTGCCGCGAGAACGGCCTCCGATACTTCTCTGCTCTAAACCGCAAGCGGCTGTTATGGCATGCGAGACGTTGCCCCCCACTTTCAGAAACTGTCGGTCTCCTCATCAGTTAACTGGCCGCTCCTGTTGCAACTGCTCACCTTGGAGCCGTTGAATTGACAAGCTGCAAGATAAAATCACCTCCAAATTCCGCCCCCCCGCCGACCCTCCTACGCGCGATGTCGAACAAGCGGGTCCCTGCCCTGCCCCCGCTGTGCTGTAACACCTGCAGCAGCTTGATTATTTTCCACCTTAGCCTGCTCCAGATGAATGCCGCATTACCTCTGCGAGCAAACGCCCCCTGTCCAAACGCGAACAGCGCCAACCGCGATGCCGGCTCCCTCCGACCAGGGCTCCAGCAGCTTGCCGCTCATGCGGGGTGGAACCGGCCCATGCAGGACGCGGACATCCCCGGCTCGGAAGGGAAAGCGCGAACACTGCGGCAACGCCTCAGTGAGCCCTTCGAAGGCGGCGCTGCTGGCGGCTATCTCCCATCGGTGAGTACTCAAACCACAGCTGTTGCAGCCAGCAGGCGCTAGAGCGGCGGCAAAATAGCTGATCGACGGCCAACACATGCATTGGGCAGATGAAAGACCTCACGCTGTTTGGGCGGAGAGTTTCGGGCGGGCGGACGATGGGGGAAGGAGCGGACATTGCGTGCCAGTCAGTGATCTCCGCACTGGCGTCGTGCAAGGCCCAATCGCAAGGGAAACCGAGTTCATGTCTCAAGGAGGCAGATGCCGTCCTGGAGTGCAAAGGAAGTTTCCTCTGCCCAGCAGTGGCGGCGCAATGGATGAAGTGTTTGGATGCGAAGGCAAGGGGCGCCGTTGCAGATTGCTCCGTGGAGAGGGCCGCCTTGAGCCACTGCATGGACTGTAATTCCACTGAGTAAGCCGTTCTTGCCACGGCACAACTCGGGGCTTTGCAGCTTAGAATATAGATGACGGAGTCTGATAATTTGCTCCATGGGAATGTCGTGCTTGGCAGTCTGAGTCATTCAGTGAAGCGGGCGCGCCCTCGCTTCCTTATTGGCAGTCACCCTCTCGCTCAAAAAAAAGAATCATCGAGTAGCGCGTGCCGGCTCCAATCTGCCAATAGACGCGGTAGTGCGAATTGATTCAGCGCGGGAACTGCCATCAGCAACGCGCTTTTGGCGCGCTGCCGCATTTTGCTCAGCTACAGGTGCAAAATCACCATAGATGAAACCCCATGAGCCACCAGGTTGTCATGAACTGTTGCATCGCCCTCTTGGCGAACGGCCGCTGACACCTGCCCGCCCGCGGCTACCAGCAAGTTTCCGCCCTCGTAATCGCTGTCCGCGTTCAGTGCTACGTTTCCACTGGACGAGCAACCGCTCAGCCCGCGTCAGTTGGCGTTCCTCGCCAGGCAAGCAGTCTGCCTGTCACAGTACTACTCCGAGGCAAGGGGCTCTAGGGCTTGGAACTCAAGGAATGTGTGAGCAAAGCGATTGGGCAAACGGACGTGCAGGAGTTCGAGTCGAGATGAAATGGAATGAAGGGGCGCGTGTCGATCGTGTACTTGCGCAAGAAGATCCCTACACGCTTGTAGCCTGCCGAGGAAAACCGCACTCTCGATCAGCGCGCGTGCCGACACATTACACACTCAGGCCGGCACAGGTGCGTCTGGGATTCGGAACGGGGTCTTATTGCGGAGAGTCGGGGGAGTGTGAATTGGGCGGTGGGCAAATGCCGTGTTCATCGGGTTCACGTTCTTCGGAGCATGCCTCGCCCTGAAGGGCACGAGGTATCGACCAGATCCGTTTGAAACCCGCTTCGCCAACGATCCGGCAGAGGTCAGATGGATACAGATTGATCTGGTAGTCAGGACACTTGTCAACGCTGTCCCAACCCACACGCAAGTGGTCAGCCAGCAGCCTATCCGTATGCTTCAGCAGCACACGCTTTCTCCAATAAAGGGGGGGGTCGGGATATCGCGGTCGGCTGGAGGCCACCTGTCGACCCTCGTAGTCCAGTGCGTGTTCGCGCGCGCACCGGGCCCATGCCAGCGGTGTTGCGTGGAGTCGTCGATGAAGTCGCGTAGGAGCTTGCACTCTTCGTGTGTGAGACACGGTACCGTGTGCACACCGCCCTCACGCGCGAGGCCCTGGAGTGCTCGCTCGATTTGACCAGCACCCTGCACAGACGAGAGGATGAGGTCGTGCGCGTTCACCTCCTTTGGAGCTGAGTTTTCCACCAGTAGCTTGTAGCTCTCTACTGGAAATGCCCTGCGAACTCTATCGAATGGGTCTTCCAGCTGCACAGCTTCATCTGTTGCGCCGGCCACTGCGAGAGCGACTGCGTTGCAGTGTGCCTGGCGGCAAGAGAACGCCAGGGGTGGTGCCGACGCGACGTCTAAGGCCTTTGGACCCACGCTCCGATGGAAAAATGCGTTCGAAGACACGAAGAAGGATTGGGATGAGGAGGGTAGTAGCACGATGCAGGCAAAAAGCAGCACTCGGGCGTCTGTTCCCATCGTCCACGAACGTGCCGTCATTCGGGAGGAACAAATATGGTGGAGGGTCCCCGCAACGCCCCAATACGTGCACTTGAGGGCGTCCCCCGGTTCGGCCCCCAAGGATTTCAGAATCTTTTTTACAGGCGGGTCTAATAATGGCACTCTGCACAGGCTCTGTTCTGAATTTCGGTCCAACCAGCGCGCCGACGCGTGTCTCCCTCCTGCAGCATGAAAGCTGGCGGTGAACGCCAGGTTTCCAGATTCAAAAAGGAGCGCCTTGCTGCGAGGGATGCGCTTGATGTTGTGTGCGCGCAAATCTCGCACGCCTTATCTGGAACGGACACTCAGCCATCAGCTCCAGTGGTTGGATCGCCACCAGTGGCATGCGATGCGAATGTCGCGATCGAGGCACGTAATGGAGGAATGGCTCTCGTCGCCAAGCGAGACATCGCCATCGGGGAGACACTCTTTGAAGAGTCGCCTGTGTTGTTTGCGCGAGTAGGACCTGACGACGACGACGTGCACCGAAAGTTGTGGGCCGCGTTCTTGGCTCTCAAAAAGACTGCGCGAGAAGAGGTTCTAGAATTCCACGCAGACTTTGGTGACAAGGAGACTCCATTGTTCCGCGGCCTTGCGGGTGAAATAGGTTTGGCTGCGGAGCACCACGAGACCTTCACGCGTGTCAGCCTCATCATGAAGCACAACGCTGCAGTGTACCAGCAGCCAACAGAGGTACGTTTGGCGCTCTCTGACCCCTACAACATCATTTCTAAATGATTACATGATGTGCGGCCGTGCATTTCATCTGCTCAGGACCACAGCTACAATCATGGTGGGCTCGGGCTTTACCGTCTCGGGTGCCGAGCGAATCACGCTTGCTACCCCAACTGTTGTTGGCTTGACTCGCCCGCCGTTGGACGGCGATTCTTTCGGTCCATCGCACCAATCCGAAGAGGCACGTGCCCAACAGCTCACTTTCTAGCGCAAGTAGCTGCTCACTTTCTATGTACTAGGATGCAGGTGAGGAGATTACGAACGACTATTTATCGGAGAGGCACTTACTCCAGCCACGAGAAAAACGCCGCCACACGCTAATGCTCTCCAAGTCTTTCACGTGCGAGTGCACACGCTGTTCAAGTACAATTGATTGTGTTCGTCGCTTTCCGTGCCAGAGAACGCACTGCACTGGTTACCATCTTGCGCGCAATGACCCTACCACGGCGCACCCAGTCGAAATGCTGAGCAAGTGTGAGGCCTGCAAGACTTCCGCGAGCGCTGCCCATGCCGAGCACTGCATGGCAAGGGAGGCCGAGCTGGCGCGCGATGTTGCGGAAATCAACGCGGAGATCGATGCGCTTGCGTCTGGGGTATCTCGTCCTTCGGCAGATACGCTTGCGGACCTGGAGCATCGCCTGAGAACGCTTGATTCGCCGCTGCTCGCTGTGCAACATCATCTTGCTGTGCAAGTGGCGGAGATGTTGTGGGAAGTGGTGCGCGTTGATGCGACCAAGGGAGCAGCCGCAGCGCGATCCTGTCTCGCGATCGTCGACACACATGTGCGCCTCCCGTCGCTCGCGGCAGCCTTCAAGGCAGAGGACCTCGCTTCTTGTCTATCCGCGCCTGGCATGACGTGTGAAGCCCTCATCGAAGCCGCAACCGTTCAGCGCCGCGCTCTGAGACTTCTGCGTACTATTGCTGGGGAGGCGCATCCCTATTCGCAAGGAGCGGAGCGCCGGCTCGCGGCCATCCTTCGGCGAGCGCCCGAGTCCATGAGTGCCGGCGCGCACGCACTTGACGTCGATGCCTGCGCCTTCTGTGGTAACTCGCCCCAAGCTGCAGAGGGGGGACTGCCCGTGCGACTCAAGGTCTGCGGGCGATGTAGGCGCGCACAGTACTGCTCTGGGTCGTGCCAAAAGGCGTTGTGGCCTATGCACAGACGTGAGTGCCGTGCCACGGCATCGTGAAGGTCGCTGCCCGTGGCGGGCAAACTGGCCCTTGCGTGAATGACATTTCCTGTCTCGCCCACTGCCTGGCTAGTAATCGGCCACACCACCCCGCACAGTAACAGAGACCAACGAACACGAGACTCAGAAATGCTGGCCCTCTCTGTCGGTACTGTCTGCTACTCTTGTTTGCTGGGCTGCCTGCTGCTGGGCTGCCTGCTGCTGGGCTGCCTGCTGCTGGGCTGCCTGCTGCTGGGCTG
>ENA-UOXV01007478-UOXV01007478.1-marine-metagenome-genome-assembly--contig:-NODE-7478-length-11043-cov-8.939388_pt1 | contig 11043 bp, 8 predicted proteins | sample MGYA00238165_ERZ766961 | MGnify/ENA primary metagenome ERZ766961 (study PRJEB28924, sample SAMN03173240) | marine metagenome | biome: Marine; feature: Water; material: Subsurface seawater | place: North... | reverse complement strand
CGTAGACCAACCATTCATCAATGGCGTCCACGTAGATGCTGTCGTAGGTGATGATGATGGTGTCGATGGCCAGCACCTGTGGGCCCGGGCCGTTGCAAATGCCGCAAGGGTCATAGGCGCCCACGCAATCGTCGACAGAGTCCCAAATGCCGTCCACATCCAAGTCTGAATCGCCAAAGCGGGCCAGAAGGTCAATCAGGTCACCAATGCCGACCACATTGTCGCCGTTGTTGTCAAAAGGGGTGCATGCTGACTCCTGGGCGCACAAAGCGAAGGGAGTGAGCAGGAGAAGCACAAGTAGACGCCGAGACATACTTCAATTTCGCTAAAAAGCCCGGCAACGGCAACTTCATTTTGCTGTCGTGGAGCAGGTTGCAGTGCGCCATTCAAGTCCAACGAAATGCCAAAGTCCTGCAGTCAGAGCCGCTGAGAAGCCCTTGGATGAACGGCGATGGCGGCGGTGTCAGAAGGCCTCGCCGATGGAGATGTAAATGCCGCGGCCTTCTTGGGTAAAAGCGAGGTCGAAGCGGGCGTAGATGTCCTTGTCGGGGAAGAGGAGGAAGCGCAGGCCAGCACCGCCGGCAGGAAGGAGGCGCCTCCAAGTGAAAGGGCGCGCGTCGCCGAAGACCTGGCCGGTGGCGAGGAAGGCACTCGCGCCAAAACGCTTGGAAAAGGAGAACGGCAGAATGCGGTACTCGATTTGTCCGGCAAGCAGGTGTTGGTCGCGGTAGCGGCCGCGATAGTAGCCGCGCATCAGCGTGCCTCCGCCCATGAGGGCGAGCATGTTGAACGGCGGATTGCCGAGGGTGAACTGGCCGTAAAGCTGGGCGGCGAGGACGCTGTTCTCTTTGATCGGGAGGTAGATGCGGTTGTCGACGACATAGGATGTGAAACTGAATGCGCTCCCGGTCGAGGAACTGTAGCTCAACAGGGCCCATTCGCTGTAATGCCCTTGCCGCGGGTTCAAGGCGTTGTGGATGTCGTTGTACAGCACCCCCAATCCGACCCCCATGTTGGTCGACCCTGCGGCCCCGACGCTGGGCACGGCGAATTCCGGCTGGGCTTGACTGCTCTCCGTGTAGCGCACGCGGTTCAAGGCTTGGAAATCCAATTCCAGTCCGACATACAGCGAAGGCAGCGTTTCTCTGAGGATCCGCTCGCGCAGCAAAATGTACGCTCCGTCGATGCGGCTCTGGTAATCCGCTGGGGCGTCCCTGCCCACACCGTGAAAGAACAACGGGAAGCTCTGGTAGCGCACCTGACCGTAGAAGAACCACTTGTTGCGGTCGGTATACAGCGCGTGGTCGAGCGAAATGCCATATTGGTTCTCCAGCGTGTAGAAGGTGAAAGCCTTGACCTCACTCAAGCGGTTGTTGAGGTCGCGGTTGGCCGAATACACATAGAGGCTCGACACCCCAAACTCCCAGCTCGTCTCCGGGGTATATGCCAGTGTGGGATAGTTGATGAATTTGGGCGCGGACGGATCCGCGCCTTCGCCCATCACGCGCTCCACATACCGGCGGATGAACTTGCGCACCCCGCCCTCTTCCTGGCCGGCCAGCGGCAGGGAAACCCCCGACAAAAAGAGGAGCGCGGCGGCGAACTGAAATGGGGCCTTCATCCAAAGGGCAAGATGGGCTCCATCGCCCACATGCATGCCCTCTTCTCTCCCGAGTTTGACAGGCAACGGGCAGTAAATCGACGACAAGTGGTAGCTTGTCGGCATGACGCCGAACCTGAACCGATTTGGCCTCGCCCTGGCAGGGTGGGCGCTGATGATGCCGTTGATGGGCCAAGAGCCCGGGACGCTCGATGCCGACTTCCAAAATGAGGGGATGCTGCTGCTGGCGCCGTTTGGGGCGGGCAGCTTTGAGAACGCCCAAGATGTGATGGCACTCGATGACGGCAGTATCGTCATGTGCGGCGTGGTCGGTACCGTGGGCAACTTTGAGGTGGCGGTGCTCAAATTGGACCCCGACGGCAACCTCGATTCCACCTTTGCTGTGGATGGCGCTTACGTGTTTGAAAACGACCTGTCTTCGGACCAGGCCTACTCCATCGCTGGGCTGCCCGATGGCCGCATCATCGTGGGCGGCGCGATGGGCTTTGGCGCATCGGACTACCGGGCCACGGTGTGGTGCCTCCTGCCCGATGGCACGCCCGACCCCGGCTTCGGTGTTGAGGGGATGTTTCAATACACCTTCGATGACGGCGAAGAATACATCCGTCGGGTGCTCGTCACAGAGGACCACATCACCATGGTCGCCACCGTCAAGGTGCCGGGCTTCAGCTATGACCGCATCGGCCTGGTGCAGTGCACCCACGGTGGCGTGTTGGACCAGGCCTTCGGACAGGATGGCGCCATCATCCATGTCATCGACGCCACCACGGATCTGTCGGTGCGCGACGGAGCGCGGCTGGCCAACGGCGGCATTGCAGCCGGCGGCTACCACTACAGTTTCTCCGACAACATAGAGTACCCCTTCATCGCGCTGTTCGACGCCAACGGCATGCCGCAAGCGGGATTTGGCACCAATGGCGTCGCCATCGGAACGGCGCCAGGCGAGTACTTCGCCATGGCCGCCAGCGGTGACGTCCTCTATGCCGCCGGGCGCACCGGCGGCTCCTCGGATCGGGATTTCTTGGTCGAGGCCTTCGGCGCCGACGGCCTGCCCTCCTCCGGGTTTTCCGAAGATGGCCACTTCACCCTCAACAACGACCCCACCGACCTCATCCTGGACCTCGTCATCGACGAGGAAGGACGCCTGCTGGCTTCGGGCACCTCCGGCATTCCCGGATTCTTTGGCGACCGCGACTTCGCGCTGCTCCGCCTCCTGCCCGATGGCACGCCCGACCCCCTGTTTGGCACCGAAGGGCTGACCACCACCACCTTTGGCACCGCATTTGACGACGCCAATGGCCTGGTCATTACGCCCCAAAACAAAGCCGTCCTCGTGGGCATGAGCGCCCAGACCAACAACGACTTTGCCATCGCCCGCTACTTCCTCGGGCCCGTCGTCGACGGTGTACACGAAAGGGCCATGGACCTGTCGGTATACCCCAACCCCACCGCCGGCTTGCTGCACATTGCCAGCGCGCACCTCATGGGCCATTGGCGCCTCACCAATTCCCTCGGGCAAGAAGTACAATCCGGCGTTTTGGACAACCCCAACGGGATGACAATCGGGCTGTCCGACATCCCTTCCGGTGCGTACCTCTTGACCCTGAAAACACCGCAGGGTCCGCAATCGCAGCGCATCTTCGTCCAACACTGAGCCGCCATGAGCGCACTGCCTCCTTGCCCTCAATGTTCGTCCCCTTATTCCTATCCCGATGGGGCGCTCTTGATGTGTCCAGAATGCGGACACGCATGGAGTCCAGCCCGTCCTGAGGCCGAGGCCGAGGCTGAATCCGGGGCAGAAACGGTAAAGGATGCCAATGGGAACGTCCTTCAAGATGGCGACGACGTGATCGTGATCAAAGACCTGCCGGTCAAAGGCGCGCCCAAGCCCGTGAAGGCAGGAACCAAAGTCCGCAAGATTCGACTCGTGGACGGCGACCACGATATTTCTTGCCGCATCGACGGCTTCGGGGCCATGGCCCTCAAGTCGCAATTCGTCCGAAAAGCCTGAACCATGGCGCGCACCCCGACCACAGACATCCCTTTGGGCTTCCCCGCCCCCGACTTTGCCCTTCCCGACGCCCGGACCGGGACGCTGCGCAACCGCCGTGAACTGATGGAGGCAGGTCCAACCGTGGTCGTATTTATGTGCAACCATTGCCCTTTTGTGGTGCACATCCTCCCGCAGTTCGTGGCCTTTGCCAAGGAATACATGGCGCGCGGGGTCAACTTCATCGCCATCTCCAGCAACGACGTCGCAGGCTATCCCATGGACGGCCCCGAACACATGAAGGCGCTGGCCGAGGAATTGGACTTTGGGTTTCCCTACCTCTATGACGAGGGCCAAGACGTGGCGCGGGCCTATGCAGCGGCATGCACCCCCGACTTCAGCGTTTTTGATGCCGGCCAGCGCTGCGTCTATCGCGGACAATTCGATGGCGCGCGACCGGGCAACGATGTGCCCGTGACCGGTGCGGACATGCGGCAGGTCCTCGATACCTTGCTCGCCGAAAAAGCCGTCCCCGCGGCGGGACAAATCCCATCCTTGGGATGCAACATCAAATGGAAGCCCACGGCATGAAACAGTACATCCTCGCCCTGGACCAAGGCACCACCAGCAGCCGCAGCCTCGTCTTCGACCACGGTGGCCGCATTTTGGGCATGGCGCAACAGGAATTTACGCAGCACTTTCCCCAGCCGGGCTGGGTGGAACACGACCCAGAGGACATCCTGTCGGGTCAGTTGGCCACCGCCCGCGAGGCCGTTTCCAAAGCCGGATTGACCATGGCCGACATCGCTGCCGTCGGCATCACCAACCAACGGGAAACCACCGTGGTCTGGGACCGCGCCACCGGCAAGGCCATCCACAACGCCATCGTCTGGCAAGACCGGCGCACCGCCGACTTCTGCGATGAGCTGCGGGCAGACGGGCAGGCCGCAGACATCCGACAGCGCACAGGACTGGAAATCGACGCCTACTTCTCGGGCACCAAGGTCCGCTGGATCCTCGACCATGTAGCAGGTGCTCGAGAGCGGGCAGCACGCGGTGAGCTCGCCTTTGGCACCATCGACAGCTGGCTGATTTGGCACCTGACCGGCGGAACCGTGCACGCCACGGACGCCTCCAACGCTTCGCGCACCCTGCTGTACAACCTGCACGACCTGCGTTGGGATCCGGCCATGTTGGCCCTCTTCAACGTCCCTGCTGCCATGCTGCCCGAAGTGCGACAAAGCAGTGGCGACTTTGGCCGGGCCACCGCGCTTTCGGCCGACGCCCCTCCCCCCATCGCGGGGGTCGCCGGCGACCAGCAGTCCGCGCTCTTTGGCCAGCAGTGCACGGCACCGGGCATGGTCAAAAACACTTACGGCACGGGCTGTTTCATGCTCATGAATACCGGAACCAATGCGGTCATGAGCCAGCACCGACTGCTGACGACAGTGGCCTGGCAAGTTGGCGGCGTGACCACCTATGCCCTCGAAGGCAGCATCTTCATGGGGGGCGCGACCGTGCAATGGCTGCGTGACGAACTCGGCATCATCGGCGATGCTGCCGCCATCGAAGCCCTCGCCGCCACAGTTCCCGACGCCGATGGCGTCGTGTTGGTCCCGGCTTTCGCCGGCCTGGGCACCCCCCATTGGAACGGCCACGCCAGGGGCACCCTCTTCGGGCTGACCCGGGGAAGCAGCAAAGCCCATTTAGCGCGGGCCACACTCGACGCCATTGCCCACCAAAGCGTCGACGTCATCCGCGCGATGCAAGGCGACGCCGGCATCGCCATCACCGAATTGCGGGTGGACGGAGGCGCCACGTCAAACGACCTCCTGATGCAGCGCCAAAGCGACCTGCTCGGCATCCGCGTCGTTCGCCCTGAAGTGACGGAGACCACAGCGCTCGGTGCCGCCTACCTCGCCGGACTCGGGGTCGGTTATTGGCACAGCACAGCGGACATCCAATCGCAATGGACCGCCGAGCGCACCTTCGAATCCGGTCTGGATGAAGGTGGACGGCAAGAAGCCGACGCCCGCTGGCAGCGTGCCGTTCGCGCCACATTGAGCTGGGCTGAAGACCGCTGATCATTCATTGCAACAGATGAAACTCCACCGCCCGACCATGATGCAACGCTTGCGCCAAGATGGCCCATGGGACGTCTGCATCATCGGTGGAGGTGCCACGGGATTGGGCGTGGCCTTGGAAGCTGCGGCGAGCGGCCTGCGCACCGCATTGATTGAAGGCGGCGACTTTGCCTCGGGCACATCCTCGCGCAGCACCAAGCTGGTGCACGGCGGGGTCCGCTACCTCGAACAGGGCAAAATGGCCCTCGTTTCAGAAGCGTTGAAAGAGCGGGATCGGCTGATGGCCAACGCCTCAGGCCACGTGGACGATTTTGGATTCCTCATTCCTGTGAAGCGCCGGTGGGCGCGGTTCTATTATGGCGTGGGTTTGCGCCTGTATGACTTCCTCGCGGGCAGCCACCGCTGGGGGCGGACCGAGTGGATCGGGCGCAAGCAAATCACCAGCCGCCTGCCCCACCTCGCCGAGGCGGGATTCATCGGTGCCTGGCGCTACCGCGATGGCCGGTTCAACGACGCTGACCTCGCCCTCGGGCTGGCCCGCACCGCCGCCCAGCAAGGCGCCACCCTGGTCAACCACTGCCGCGCCGAAGGCTTTGTCAAACAAGACGGACGCATCACGGGCCTGCACGCCAAGGACGTCCTCAGCGGAGAGGAATTCACCCTCAACGCCCGTGTGGTGGTCAATGCATGTGGACCTTACAGTGACGCCTTGTGCCGCTTGGATGACCCGCAACACGAAGACCATCTAAGGCCCAGCCAGGGCATTCACTTGGTGTTTGATGCCGACGTCCTCAAGGGCGGAGACGCCCTCTTGATTCCCAAAACCGATGACGGCAGGGTGCTCTTTGCCGTCCCTTGGTTGGGCAAGGTGCTCGTGGGCACGACCGACACCCCCGTGGACACCATCGACTTCGAGCCCCTCGCCTTGGAAGAAGAAGTCGCATTCGTGCTCGACCACGCCAACCGCTTCCTGGGATTGCAGCTTCGGCGCGAGGACATCCGCAGCGTCTTTGCCGGACTGCGGCCTTTGATTCAAGGGCGACGCGACAATACGGCCAAGCTCTCCCGCAGTCACCAAGTCGAAGCTTCGGCCAGCGGGCTGGTCAATGTGAGGGGCGGCAAATGGACCACCTACCGGAAGATGGCCGAGGACACCGTCCGCTTCCTTCGAAAGCAACACGGCCCGGACTTTACTCCTGCCGATACCAGCGCGCTTCCGCTCGACATGGGCGACGCCGCACCCCGTGGCATGCATCCAGACGACCCCTCAGCGCTCGCGGCGGCTGTGGCCCTGGCCGTCACAGAGGAGATGTGCTGCACGGTGGAGGACTTCCTGGCCCGCCGCTACCGCACCCTTTTTCTCGACGCCCGCGCCGCACAGTCTGCGGCACCAGTGGTGGCCCGGCTGATCGCCGAAGCCATTGGGGAAAGTCCAAGCTGGACTGAACAGCAAGTGGAGACCTTCATCAATTTGGCGCGACATTACCTGCCATCAAACACCCCATGATCATGGAACCTTACATCGGTGAATTCATCGGAACCGCCCTCCTGATCCTGCTGGGCAGCGGCGTAGTGGCCAACGTCCTGTTGGAAAAAAGCAAAGGCCAGAACGGCGGCTGGATCGTGATCTGCTGGGCCTGGGCCATCGCGGTATTCTTGGGCGTGTATACAGCGACCGCGCTTGGGGGCAGCGGCCACCTGAACCCCGCCGTGACCTTGGGCTTGGCCGCCTTTGGCGGAATTGAAAGTGGCCTGGTACCCGGCTACATCGCCGCTCAAGTTGCCGGAGCCTTCACAGGATCCAGCCTGGCTTGGCTAGCCTACAAACAGCACTTCGATGCCACTGCCGATGGCGACCTCAAATTGGCGGTTTTCTGTACGGCTCCGGCCATCCGCAACCCCCGTTGGAACCTTGTGACAGAGGCCATCGGCACCTTTGCCCTCGTCTTTGGCGCGCTGTCGATTTCCGCACCAGACAACAACTTGGGGGCCTTGGAAGCCTTGCCCGTCGGCCTGTTGGTGCTGGGCATCGGCTTGGCGCTCGGAGGCCCTACCGGCTATGCCATCAATCCTGCGCGGGACTTCGGTCCGCGCCTCGCCCATGCCGTCCTGCCCATCTCCGGCAAGCGGGATGCGGATTGGGGGTACGCTTGGGTCCCCATTGTCGGCCCCATCGTCGGAGGCTTGCTCGGTGCCGCGCTGCACGCTGCACTCTGAACTGAAGAGGTCAGCGGGACGGGGACCGGTAATGCCCGAGGTGGGTCAATTCAACCTCACCTGGAGAAACGGGTTGGCCATCCTGCCCTTCGAATCCAATCCAACGCCGCTCGCGCGGCAACAGTATAAATCCATTGTCTGCAAAGTGACCCGCTGCTGAGGCGGTCAAACGCACGCCGCACACCAAGGTGTCACACGCGAGCCATACGCCGCCGTCTCCGACCTCCACCCGCACCTGCACATCCTGCCAATCATAGCTGGCCGCCGGCGCCAAAGTTGCGGCACCCCTGTCTGTCCACGCTCCAGACTCCGTGCGCAAGGACCAAGTGAGCACCGCCGCTTCTTCGGGCATGTCGGTGGTCATGACCGGCTTGTCGCGTTGGCCCATCGGCGGGAGGTCCACCTCCAATTCCAAGGGCTTCAAGGGGTCTCCTTCGATGGACAATTGTGCCCACGCCCATTTCCCCCGCCATGGATCCGGCCCCAAATTCTGGCCAATCATGCGCAACGCATCGGTGCGGTCTCGGTCCCACAGCAATCGCACGGGCTGGTTGGCCTGGCGCACGGCATGATGGGCCAATTTCCAGCGGCCGGCATGGTCCACCGTGGACCACGAAACGGTAGGCCACACATCGTCCAACTGCCAATACAGCGATCCCGCAGTGCGCCCGCCCGAACAGCGGTGCCGCTCGATGGCTTGCCGCAGCCCTTCGGCCTGGGTGAGTTGGGTCAGGTGAATCCAGCGGTCCAAGCGGTCGCGCCCTGCGGCCTCCACCGCATCCGGGTCCAAGAAATAGCGCCCGGCATAAAAGCGCATCATGTCCCAGCCGTCAAATCCGGGCTCCAACCAATCCATCTTGCTCCGCTGTCGGAATTGCAGCGACGAATCCGCAAAAGACTGCACCCCCACCTCCGCCAATGTGGCGCGGTGCGGCAAACTCTGCAACCCGAATTCGCTGGCGAACCGCCCGCCGTCGTCAGAGTAGAAGTCAAACCCATTTTTGGCAAACCACACGCCCCAATCGTGCTGGTCACCGGCCTTTCGGTGCAACGCCGGATCCACAGGGTGCGGCGAAGAAGGCCAATAAAAACCGCCGCCCTCTTCCTCCACCAGGTCGGGCAGTCTTTGCTCAAACAAGGACAAGTAGGCGGCCCAAGCTGCGGTGGAATCCGCGGCGTCCATGCCATAAATTTCCTGCCAACCCCAGGTCTTCCAGGCTTTCTCCGTCTCGTTGTTTCCGCACCACAGCGCAAGGGAAGTCCGGTTGCGGAGCCGGCGCACCTGCTGCCGGGCTTCCCCCAAGAAGTTCTCATTCCACGCCGCGTCCCCGGGCACCATGGCACAGGCCGACATGAAATCCTGCCACACCAGCAAACCGGCGGCATCGCAGCGGTCGTAGAACGCCTCAGAACCGTAGACCGCGCCGCCCCAGACGCGCAGCATATTCATATTGGCGGCCACAGCATCGGCCACCATCCTGTCCAATTCGGCTTCCCCCCTGTTGATGAAGAAGTCCGCAGGGATCACATTGGCACCCCGCGCTTGGACCGGCACGCCGTTGACCACACATTGGAACGACTCCCCAAAGGCATCCGGCGCCTGCCGCCACTCCAAGGTGCGGATCCCAAAAGTGTGCGCCGCCTGCCGCCCATCTGCCGTGCTCAAGGCGGCGTCATAAAGCGGCTGTTCGCCCATCCCGTGGGGCCACCACAGCGCGGGGTTGGGAATCGCCAAGTGATAGACGCCATCACCCCGGTATTCCAGAGCGGCCGCCACAGGCTTACCCCCCAGCGACAGCGCGAGCTGCACATCCTCAACAGGCGCCTCAAACGCGAGCGTGTAGTGCGCCGTATCCTCTCCAACTGCTTCCAGATCGAGCGCAAAAGCCGGCAGTTCCACATCACGGCGAACCCACTTGATGGGTTTCCAAATGCCCGAAGTCACCAGGCGAGGCCCCCAGTCCCAACCAAAATGGTACATGGCCTTGCGCACCACAGCACTCACCTGCTGCCCTTGCGGCTTCATCTCATTGCTCACAGGGATGGACCATGGCGAGCGGTCCAAGCGGCGCTGGCCTTCAACGACAGGACTGGAGAACACCACTTCCAAGGTGTCGCTCCCTCCAAACGCCATCTCGGTAGCGGGGACCGACCATGACCGGTGCATGTTGTCGGCCTTCAACAGGGTGTCTCCGTTCAACAACACCGCTGCATAAGTATCCAAACCCTTGAATTCCAATACCCAATCACCCAAAAGAGGGGGCGGTTCAAGCGCGCATTTATAGCGCCAATCGCTCAGCTCGACCCACTGCACCGCCTCCTCGTTTTGGCCTTGGAACGGGTCGGGGATCAATCCGTTCCGGAGCAAATCCAAATGGATGTTGCCCGGCACCTTAGCGGGCAGCCAGCGCCCGTCGGTTGACTGAAAAGTCCAACCGTCGCTCAGCATTACTTGTTCAGGTAATCCTTTCTCTACGCCACAGCCGCCCAGCGCGAACAGCACAATGGGCCAGAACATCATCGAATAGCCTTGATTCACATGGGTCAAGTTATGGGTTCTCTCATATCCGACAGCCTGAGCGCAAGCACTGAATTTCGTAGACCAACAGGCATTTTTTGCCCTCAAATGAACCAAACCAATGGAATGGTGTTCCAACTACTCACCATTCACAACCAAGCCATGCGTCAATTCCTGACCCTTTTCGCATTGTGCCTTGCTCCTTTTGCAGCAATGTCTCAATGCAACGGCGACCATCACGTCGCTGTCTACAACTATGAGTTTCATCCCGCAGACATCACCATCGAAGCCGGTGAGTCGGTTTCCTTCACCAATTACGGTGGTTGGCACAACGTCAATGGCGTGACCAACTCCCTCACTGGAGAGCCGTTCAACAACCCCGAAGACTTTTCCCTTGACGCCAATTATGGCTGGTGGCTGTTCAGCAATTGCATGGGCACCATCACCTTTGATATACCCGGCGTTTACCACTACGACTGCAGCATTGGTGACCATGCTGAACAAGGCATGGTCGGCACCATTACAGTCGAAGGCGACATGCCCACCACCACAGTCGTTGACGTCATCGTAGGCAGCGACGTGCACAACCTTCTCGAGGCCGCCGTCATCGAAG
>ENA-UOXV01007477-UOXV01007477.1-marine-metagenome-genome-assembly--contig:-NODE-7477-length-11045-cov-5.512648_pt1 | contig 11045 bp, 11 predicted proteins | sample MGYA00238165_ERZ766961 | MGnify/ENA primary metagenome ERZ766961 (study PRJEB28924, sample SAMN03173240) | marine metagenome | biome: Marine; feature: Water; material: Subsurface seawater | place: North... | reverse complement strand
GGGGGGGGGGGCGGGGGGGCGGCGGGGCGGCGGGGCGGCGGGCCTGCAGGAGGGCGAAGCCGTTCTCGGCGACGAGCGCGCGGGCGTTCTCGGCTGGCGCGGCGCCGAGCATCGCGCCGTCCGGCGCGGCGGCGTCGCCCGCGCGGCGCTGGGCGTGCTCGGGCCAGTCGCGGTAGACCCAGAGGAGGTTCGCGAGGCGCGACTTGAACCTCGCGAGCGTGCTCACCGCAAAGTCGCTGCGCCCGCCGCGGCGCCGTGCGAAGGCGTCAGGCCGCGCGCCGGAGCGGGCGCAGGCGCGGGCGTGGGGCAGGGCGGGGCGGGGCGGGGCGCGCACCGCCGCTGGAACGCACTGGAGATGGAGAAACTCTTGGGGAGGATCAGCCCGGTGGCGATCACGTCGAAGGGCACGTCGCGGCGCACGTGGAGGACCTCGCCGCTCATAAAAACTGGGGGCGGGGGGCGATGGGGCCGCTGAGCATTGCAGGGCGGGAGAATTGACATTGCCAGGACGGGCAGGCGGGCCTGCGGGCACCTGAGAGAAACCCGACAGCGACGAGGGCGAGGGTCTTCCAGTTAAAGATGGTGAACTGAACCGCGCTGAGCCAGAACTCTGGGTGGTATTGCGACTCCTCCCCGCCGACGCCGTAGCCGACAACTCGGGGGCGTGTCGAGGTGCCCTCCATCGTACCGATCGATACCTTCTTATTGCTCACTGCGGTGCCGGTGTTACCCCGCTGGCTTGCCTCATCGCGCTCCCACGGCTTCCGCTGCATGCAGAGCTGCAGTGCCCTCTGAGGGCGTGGCCCAGCACGAAACCGGGGCGCGCCGTGTAGTTGCGCAGGCGGAGACAGGGGGAAAGGCTGCGACGGCGCAAGCATTGCAAAGATCATCGCAACAGCAAGAGCGACGCTGCGGTGAAACATGAGGAATCCTGTCCGGCCTCGCTGCTGCTGCATGGCTACAATCGGGCGAGAAGCGGGCGATTAGATGCGACCGCTCTCCTCTCAAAACTTCGTGGGCAAGTCCAACAGGGAATCGGGAGTCGTGTCCGAGGATTGCCCGCCGATTCGAGGGGTGCCCAGAGATCTGGACGACGATTGCTGATTTCCCGGGCCGGCGGACCGTTGGCAGATCTCGCTGCGCGACGCAGCTGCGGGGGCACGGGAGCGTCGGAGGCGGCATTTCCTGACCGATCTTCGTGTGGTGTGCGTGCATTCACTGCGCTTCGACGCCACACGGACGGCGCATCCGCGTCTTGAGTGGCTGTTGCTGACTCCGGGACGCTGAGCAACAACGTTGATCTCGTATTGGTTTTCTGGGTACTTGCGCGGCGTGGAATAGGGCCCACACACGATGGGGCGTCTTCCAGGTGGCATAATTGATGACTTCCGTGATCACATCGCCCACGAGATCTCGCGGGTGAGCGCTCCGTGCCGCGAGTAGACCCCGCTTCACGAGCGCGCTCGTGCTCACGGCTCGCCGCGGGAACCCACCCCGGGCCTTGCGCGCGACCACTGCTCTGTGCCCCTTTGTTGCACTGCAGCCGAAAACAAACCTTCCCTGTGGTGCAAAATTGGCGGCTTTTTGCGCACCTGCACCCTTGCCGTGCCGGATCCACGAGGCGGCAGGGTCCACCCAACGATGTCTCTGCTGACGGCACTGAGCTATGTGGCTCGCACGCAGATCCCGGACCCGCGCCTGAAGCTCCAAACTGCTGCCGTGTCCCCGTGCTCCCCGTCCCGCACGCTCGGCGGGTCGTTGCAGCCTGGCACGCCGCGCACACGGTTCGAGAGCCCCCACCCCCGCTCCAACGGCTGCGCGCGACGGCACTTCCGCTCAGGCCGGCGCCTTTCTGCGGCGAGGATCCGACTCACATGCGGTGCTGCTCAGAGCGCTGGCTGGGCCCTTTGACGTCCCGCGGCACTCCACCTTCTCGCCCATCCTCTCCGGTGGCTGCCACCCATCCCCTCCCGCTCGCCTCCCCCTGTGCGCGGTCTGTGGGATGGACCCGCCCTCTCGCGCCTCGCGCCTCGCTCATGGTGCACGCCCCTCCCAGGCGGTAAGCTGTGGGAGACGCTGACGTCGCGCGCACGCAAGACCGGGGGGGGCGGCGAAGCGGGGTGCGACTCGGGCACCGACGGGCGCGCGCGCTCCAGGGGCATCCGCCAGGTGCGATCGCCGACGCAGCGCTTCCGGCTGCGCGAGACGGTCGCGCCAGGGCCGCGCAACTTCTACACGCGCTCGCCGCCCCGCGGGCACTACGCGTCGTCGCCGGGGCTGAACGTGGGCTACGCCCCCAAGGGGTGCGTGGGCGAGTACGAGTACCAGCTGGTGGGGCCCGCTCCACCGGTGTGCCGCCGCGACGTCGTGGCCAAGAAAGGCGAGCCGCGCGTGTCACCGTTCCGCTGCAGCTCGCCGGCCAAGCGCATCAACGGCTCTTGCGTCGACGGGCTCTTCTCCCAGCCGGAGCACCGCGACTCCGGGTCCGTGCGCCCCTTCGGCGCCTTCGAGGCCACGTCGTGCCGCTTCATCTCCCAGCAGCTCTACCCGGTCCTCGTCTTGCCCACCGCGGTCGTCGGCTGAGCGCGTGCCCCGCCCGCCGCATGTCCGCCCTCTTGTTGCGCGCCGCACGGCGTTTTCTCGGCACGCGATTCCGAGCGCTCAGCGGCGCGCGGCGTGGCTGCCCCGCGGTAGCGCCACTTGCAACCCGGCAGCCACCACTCGTGGCAGTGGCAGCCGGCGGCGCCACCGCGCCCGCAGGCAGCGCTCTGCAGCAACTCGCGGACGTGCTCGCCACGGCGACACAATAAAATTCTTTCCTCAACACAATAGCCCCGGTGCCGCGGCGGACATGCAGCAGCAGCAGCAGCAGCAGCGCTCACGACTGCGACTGCCAGTCAGGGGGAAGGTCCTCGTCAAAACGCAACGCGATGAGGCGCTCCGCGAGCGGCAGCACCCGCCCGAGCTCCTCCCCGCGCAGTTGCTCGCACGCCTCGCGCGTGTGCCCCTCGGGCAGCGGCGCCACCTCCGCCGCGACCGCCGCGGCCTCCGCGCTCGGCCGCGCGACGATCAGCACCTGCGCAGCGCGCGCTGTCAGCGCGCCGCCGCAGGGGACAGGAGGTGGCGTGGGTCTCTCTCTCTCTGGTCTGTCTCTCTCTCTCTCTCTCTCTCTCTCTCTCTCTCTCTCTCTCGCCGGAGCGCACCGGGTCCGTCGGCTCGGTGATGACGAACTCCCCGCCAGCGTGCTGCGGAAAGACGGGCGGCGGGTTCAGCGATGGGGCAGTGGCGGCTTGGCGGGAAACCGCGCTCTGTCTCGGGCGCGGCACATGGCAGGGCAGCAGGCGCGGGACCTCGAAGGTTGCAAGCACGCGCACCCAGTCCTCTTCCGGGTCGAGCGCCTCCGCGCCGACGTCGCCCCCGCTGCCGGGCGGATACTCCTCGATCGGCCCTGTGGCTGTGAGGATGACCGCCGACTCGACGAGCGTGAGTTGCCGGCTCGCGAGGCACTCGCGCGTGGCGGGGAGCACGTCTTCGAGCTCCTGCCCCCGGACGGGGACGAGTGCGTCGGAGGCGTCAAACTTGCAGACGAGCACGCACGTGTCCTGGGGGTAGCACATGATGATCTCCTCGCCCTCCACCTCCACCCGCATGTCGTCGAGGCAGTCGATCACCTTCCGCGCCTGCCAGCGCACGGCACACCCTCACATCCCCCGCCGGTGCCGGTCCAGCAAGCCGCAGGTGCTCGCAGTGGGAGGCTGAAGAATCCTAGCTGCGTGGGGGGGGCAAACGGACACCTCGCAGTCGACGACAGTCACTTTTGGGTCAGGAGGGCCAATGTCAAAGGGTTCATCTTCATCTGGTGCGCCCTCGGCAGCACCAGCCCCACCAGAATTCATCGATACTGTAGAGAACCCAACCCTCCATCGCTTCGCAACGTAAAGCTCGGCGCGCGAGAATGCCCGAGCGTGGAAGCTTCGCTGTGCTCCCGAACGACAGTCCGCTGCTCCTGCCCAGGGCCGCAGTAGAAGCGGAGAAACCACGAAAGCTGCGGCATGCGAAAGAACCGACAGAAGCGAAGCCAACACGAGCGAACGCATCATCCTCTTCCCCTTCGGACTCACCGGCCCTTTGAGGTGCTTCAGAGCGCCAGGGTCAGAGTGCCTGATTCGAGACCGGCACGCCTAATTCTGCCTGTACACTGAGCTGAGAGGCTTCCAAGTTTAAGATGCCGTGGGCCAATTTGGCGCGCTAGCCCACGTATTTGTCGCGGCCAGACACTGTCGTCTCCGAGGCCAAGCGGGGCCAGGCCCTCAACGCGCTCACTTTGTTCAAGGACCGGAGCGGCCCGCCTCGGTGCGTGGTGGACAAAGGTTGTGGCCCGTGCGGCTGCTTTCCCCATGCTCAGGGTCGTTGGTCGCTTCCGCCGCCTCCGCCCAGGAGCACCACACGCTCTCACGCTGCCCTCGTGCCACGAGGCGCAGCGGCAGCCCTGGTGCACGCCGACTAGGGCCATTTACCACTCGTCGCTCTCGCTCTGTCTGGACCGCTACGTGTCCCCCGCGGCGGGCCCGCCGTGCGGCGCGGCGGGCCTGCGGCGCGACGGGATCTCGCGGGCGCCGAAGGTGTTGCACGCGGCGAAGAGGTCGCATCCGACGGACGCGAGAGCCTCGATCTGCCAAGATACGGCCTTGGACTTGGCCAGCTGCTCCTGCAGCGCCGCCTCCTTGCCGCTCGAAGCTCCGGACGGCGCCGCCGCGCTCGCGTACGTGTGCACTTGTACGTGTTTCAGCGAAATGCTCTTCCAGTGGACGGCCGGCTGCCGCAGGTAGAGGCGCAGCCCGACAACGGGCGTGTCTGCGCTCCCTGATGCGAAGTGCCTGCGTTGCGCGTTGGGCCAGATTCAGCATGGTCCCTGGCAACGCAGAAAACAGGCAGCCACGGAAGTCTTGCGTTCGGCCCGCTCCACTCGGCATGCAAGGTGCACAGCGTAACGTACTTGGAGGTGAGCGAGTGCCAAAGTTGAGCCTCTGTCTCCACAAGAGGGTGCTCCATTAGCGTGTACCCTGGAACCATTACGTCCCACCCATCAAGGTTGTCCCGCTCCTTGCGAAGAAGCACCGCCCTATCAGTCGTGTAGCGCACCGTTACGGACGCCGCATACGAATTTTTAAAGATGATCCGTGCGACCTGGCGAGAAAACTCGCCCTCTTTAGGCGCAAACGCAAATCAGCGCGAGCCTCCCAGGAGGCTCGCGCTTCTGACTAGTAGGAGGAATCCAATGCTGGGTAGAACCTTCGTTGCAGTCGGGAAGATGATGTCGATGGTGACGTTTTCCGGGCGTTTTGTAGCAGCAGTATGATCGTTCACCTGGAGTGCCCACGCCGCTTATGCTGGCGCGCCCGAGCGCGGCGACTTCCACCTCGGGTGGAATGTCGCGCCAAAGGCGACAGATTACAAGATTTGCACACAGATTCGGTGTACCGTGAAGCTACATGGCACAATAACACCAGGTGGTGCCCTCGATGCTGCGGCTGTCTCATGCATCGCGGCCTTTCCCACCCGAAGGCAAGCCCAGATCCAAGACTAGGACAAGTTTTCAAATTTTCAGGTTCTCTGATTTTTAATATTTTCACCAAACAGTCACAAGTCATTTGAGAAACCAAAAGTTGACAACTGAACAGCCGCGGCCCACAGCCAAGTCGAGCATGCTGTTCCGGTGAGCCGTAACCCGTGCCCATTCCGCGCCGGAGAGATCGGTGGTAGTTTGGTGTGTTGTGAACGCACCGCATAGTTATCCGGAACGTGGCCCTGGTGTTGCATGGGGTTGCACCTTCAGAGCTACTGCTAGGAGCAGCTGTTTGCTGAAGCCATCAGCCCGGACCCGGCGTTGAACTATCGAGGTGGCCTACTGCAGTCATGAAGCTCACCGTGTTTTAAACCAACGCAGGATCCCTGCGTTCCGGGCGCTCTCGTCCACCTACTGCATGACGGACGGGCTTACCTGCTTCGACGGAAGCACCGGTGCGCACCATCTGCCCCCTGCAGTTGGTGCCAGTGGCACAGAGCTTTGCCAGGCCTCATCCATTGCACCAATTGCTCGCAGCGATCGATTTTCGGCAGTGATATCCCCTCTTGTCCTGTGTGGTTCTCGCACAAATATCTTGCAGCCCGGTGATTCAGCATGGCTCTTGCGCAGGTGACAACCATATCGGTGTCGTCGACCTCAACTCCGATGACAAGTTCACCCCGGTGTACTCTATGGACACCCGCTACGGCGGTGGTCCTGGTCTGGGAATGGGCAGGGATGGGCAGTCGGTCCCGTGCGTCCCCATCCCGAGAACCCTGCAACAATGCCGAAAGCCGACGTCAGCGCTTCCTCCGAATTTTGTACTGCCAACATGCTGCGTGCTTTGCCTGCGCGTGACGTGCAGGTTTCTTCAACTTTGTACTGATGTGATGCTTTGGTGTGCAGGTTCTCTGGGAATGAGAATCCTTTCCCGCATGCCTAAAATTTCATGAGATCTAATGGAGCGGGTTAACAGAGGGACAGAAAGAAAATATTTCTCTTGGCAAAACGGCCATATTGGTGAGCATCTAGGGTGATTGAGATTACTCATACACTGTCTCACAAAACTCAGATAGCTCAAGGCAGGCGTGCCTTACATCTAGCCAACCGCACATTGCTGCCGCTGTACTAGCACACTTCAAATTACACTGCAAGATCTCATCTCCCGCGCATGACCCCATTCCTGCGCAGCTTGTACGTCGTGCGAATGCATCCTACTTGCATTTACAGTTGCCAAAGTTGCAGTTCGTGCAGAGAAAACAATCGTAGACGCACTGACCGCTCAAGCACTCCGCGTTTGAGTACTCCGGAGGCCGATTTGTCCCGTCGCCGCACGTCCCCCCTGAACAGGCCACGCGTTCATCGTGGCGCCACTCGACGCCCCCATGCAGACAAGTGGAATGCAGCAGAAACTCACGAGGGCTGGGTCGGCGGAAACTCACCAGATGGTTGCGGCTCCACGCACGCGCAATTTCCTCCGTCGCAGGTTGGGCAGTACAGCGGGCTTTTGCATCGGTAATTGCAAACGCCAGATTCGCAAAATCTGTCAAAGTGCCACGGCTCCAGCCTTCGCGAGTCCAGCACCACACGAGTTTAGGCTTGACCCCAGAGAGCACTCGACGAGCAATGCAACAGCATATGCAGCAAGGCGCTGGCTGCCCGGTCCGGGCGCAGAGGACACGCTTCAACGGGCAACGGGGGGGGTGGCGCACCATCTCCCGACGGCATCCCCGCACACTCGACTCACGGGCTGCGGGAAGACATTTTCCAGCGGTTCCCCTGGAGGCCCCGGGCCTGGCCCGACCTCGGTCTGTGGGGGAGGTGCCACGCACTCGTCCCACCGATGCCGCTTCACCCCAGCTGTGTCTGCCAGTTGCGTCGTAGGAGCGAGCAACCAACCCCCCAGGACAGTGTTGCTATCCACGCGATCAGGCTGTCGCCCCGGCGCGATTCGTGGCGCGTTCCCCTTTCCTGAACCCTTTCGCCCTCTTGAACCGTTCCTGCTGCTGAACCCTCGCCCTCCTGTACCGCCACTGCGCTGCGACCCACGACCTTGGTCACCCCACACCCCGCTACCCTGGCCCTTGTTACCTCGAACTCCGCCGCGCTTGCCTTTTTCCCCCGCCGCGCCACCCCGAGAACCTTTCTTGCCTTTTCCGGACCGAGAGCCTCCCTCTCCCCCCTTTGCTGGCAGCGCGCCGCGCTCCTTGTCCGACCCAATCTCGTCACCTCCGGAACCCTCGCTCGCGTTCTCTTGTGAATCTTGTTCACCTATCTCATCATCAGACCCACCTTTTCCGCGTTGATCGTCCTCTTCTGGCCCCGCGTCTTCCACCGCGTCCTTGTAGAAACCGATCCCACAGTTCTGCCCTTCAACCTCGCACCACGGGGTATTGTGGTCGTCCCAGATGCAGGTACTGTGCTCAATCCCATGATAAGAGAACGGGAACTTGCAGTCACAGCCGCGGTGGGTCACGACTGACGGGGCTTCCACGTGGTCCCACCACCCGTCGTACCCCTGCGAAACCGAGTGCCACGCCTCGTCGTCAGCCGACTGCCACTTGGCCTTGTCGCTCGGCTCTGTGAACATCTCGTACACGCCCTTCTTCTTTTTGCTGCCCCTCGCCCGCTTGGCTTTGATCATCACGCTGCTCGACGCCGCGCCGCATCCTTCCTCTGTCGGACACCACGCGGCCTGGTGTCCATAGTCGGTCGGCTCCGCGAACGTCTTGCCGGCGAATTCGAAAGGCAGCTGGCAACAGCAGCCCTTCTCCGTTTTGAACATGCAGTCATTCGCACCTTCTGGCTCAGGCAGAGGAGGAGGCGTCTCCAAGATTTCAGGCGTGACCGGCGGAGTCTCTTGTTGCTCGGCTGGCTCCTCGGGTACGGGAGTCGTCGTGGGTACGGGAGTCGTCGTCGGCTGCGGCGCTGAGGTCTCTGGCGCTGCGGCCTCTTCCACGTCCTTGATCATGTCCTCTAACCATGAGTCATCGCGAGGGGGCAGTGGCTTGGGCGTTTGCGTGGGCGGAATCGCAAAGGGTTTTTCAGGTGCTGGTGTCGCCTCGGGTGCAGGCGTTGTCTCGGGCGCATTCGCCTCCTCTGCCTCCTCCTCTTCCTCCTCTTCCTCCTCTTCCTCCTCTTCCTCCTTTGGTGCCGGCGTGGTCGTAGTCTCCACAGCAGTCGTCACATCAACTTCCGCTGCCGGGGTCGTTTCCGTGGGCTCTGGTGCGGGCGGCGCGAGTGCCTGCGCAAAAGCATCGCCAAGTGCCTCGTCGAACGCGTCCGTGATTGCAGAGACGTCCGGCTGCGGCTTAGGCTGACGCAGCACTCGCACCTGCCCCGAAACTAGCTTGCCGTTGAGCCACGCATGCACATTTGCCCAACCCTTTGTCATGCTCTTGTCTTCGAAGTGCATGTGATCGACAACCATGTCTGAGGATGGTCGACGCGGGTGCGGCTTCGGCGGCACGATCGGCGTCACCTCGAACCCAGCGTCCGGCAAACGACGCTCACGCCCACCGAGCGTTTCCTCCCCAATCGAACCACAGCATGGTGCCTCGTCCTTCACTACAATGGGGCTGGAGGACTTCCACGGTCCCCACCATCCCGAGTCAAGGTACCCCATCCCCCCCGGTGCTTGCTTGCACGGCACTCCACAGGGTCCCAGAAGTCCCTCCGGATGCGCGAGCGGCCCTCCTGGTGTACCCACCTGGGGTGGCTGCTGCGCAGGCACACCATACAAATCCACGCTGCTGCTCTCTCCCCCTCCAGCCCCAGGCGCCTCGAGTACTCCGGCCAGCCAAGCAAAGAGCGCCGCTGCGGAGGAGCACGGGTAATGAGCTGCATGTCGGGAGAGGAGACGACTCCAGTCAAGTCGCACTAGTTTAGACGTCTAGAATGCGTACGGTCGGCTCGAACACGCAGGAACGCCGCGTGGTCAAGGGCTACAAAACTAGCCAAGATCGCCGCGCTGGACACATGCCCTCTACTGGGTTCGCCAGGTGCAGGGCAGCGCACCGGAGGTCAGCGCTGCGACCAAGATCGCGCGGCGGGATATATCTGAACAATGCAGCCTCGACATCTGCCAGAGTTCGGGACAGGCCTCCACGGCCGCCGCGCCCTCCCCTGGCCGAGCCGGGCCTGTCGCCGCCCGCTGGTGACGATTCGCCTGGCCGGGACACGAAAGTGGTTCACTTTTGTTTGCCGAGGAACTCGGCTACGACGGCGTTCCAGGTTCGCCGCAGGCTCCAGAGACGGGAGCTTCCGGGGCGGTGATCATGGCCTTCAATAACACGCTCCAGGAGAGCGGGCTGGATCTGGACTCGAGCTCTCTGTCAGCGCGAAGAGTCAATCCGGACCGGCGCTTCGAGGTGTGTGCCCCGCCTCTTGAGCCGCTGCTAGGAGCCAGCAGCTGGCCTTTTGATGGCGGCCACCGCCTTGGGCTCCTAAAAAGTGCTGCGATGCACGTCCCCGGTTTGCAACCGCAGCGTCCAGATCTGTTGAAGGGGGGCTCGCTCGCTGCGCCCAGCGCCCTGATTTCCTGCAAAGGCCTTGACCTGAATCGCCTCCTCCCACTTTCAGTCCTATGCGCGCAACTCAACGCCCCGCGGTAAAGTGAGTCCTAGGCCAGACAGCGGCATTCTCCGCAACAGCGACCTACCCCCACGCCAGCCGGAGACTCCCCCGGTGCGCGCCCCCTGCGCGCGCCCGCTCGTCGCTCCAGATGGGCACGCCCGGCCGGCCTGGGGCGAGCCGCGAGAGGCGCAGCGCTGCACCGCGCGGACTGACATCGGGAAGGGCCCGGGCGACAGGTCTACCACCACAGTCTGCTGACCTCGGTCTCTGGCGCGTACTCGCGGCCGGACGACAGGCTGGAAGAGGACGGCGGGGCGCTAGAGCGCTCGATCGCGGCGAGCAGGCACGGGCTGCACGCGCTCTCGCCGCCGGAGCGGACGCGGGTGCGGTCGTTTCCCGCGTCGCGCGGGGCGCAGGAGTTCCTGCACGGCATGAACCTGAGCGCGGCAGTGGAGCGCGACCTCGCGGCGCTGCTCGGCGGCGCGCAGGAGAAGGACGTGGGCAACCGCGCCGCCGCGCGCGCGCTCGAGGAAGCGCGCAAGGCGCTCGGGCTCGCCCCGGCCTCCGAGGCCCCCAAGCGCATGGAAGCCGGCGCGATCGAGGGACTGCTGGTCCACCCCGCGCTGCCCCCCGCGCTCCCCGCGCCGCGTGCGCCCCCTCGCTGCGCGATGCTGCGCCGCGCGGGCTGAGCGCCGGGCGCGCGCGCGGCAGCCACCGTCGGCCCCTGCGAGCGGCGTGCTGGGCGCGGCGCTGCGGTCGCCGGACCGCTCGCGGGGGATGCGGCGCGGTACAAACCCGTTTGCGCCGATGCCGGGGCTCGGGGAGGGCGGGCGCGGGCACGGGGCGCTGTCGGACGAGGAGGTCGCGCTCATGTTCGGGCTCGTCGACCTCGACGTCGACGGGC
>ENA-UOXV01007475-UOXV01007475.1-marine-metagenome-genome-assembly--contig:-NODE-7475-length-11048-cov-4.988265_pt1 | contig 11048 bp, 10 predicted proteins | sample MGYA00238165_ERZ766961 | MGnify/ENA primary metagenome ERZ766961 (study PRJEB28924, sample SAMN03173240) | marine metagenome | biome: Marine; feature: Water; material: Subsurface seawater | place: North... | reverse complement strand
ATGAATTAGAAAATCCAAGAACAACTTATATGATTTCAAAAATATACTGTGAATATTTGTTAATACATAGTGGATTGCCTTATACAATATTGAGACTTCATAATATTTATGGACCAAGAATGGGTAAATCCCACGTTATACCTGAGCTAATATTAAAACTTTCTAAATTGAAAAATGGTAGCTCTTATAGACTTGTTAATCCTGATCATAGCCGCACATTTTGTTTTATTGATGATGCTGTCAATTATTTAATCTGCACATTGAAAAATAAAAAAACTAAAAATCAAATTTTTAACATTGGTCAATCAAGTCCTGAAATATCAATAATTAATCTTACAAAAATTATTAAAAAATTATTAAATAAAAACATAAAGATTATTAAAAAAACTAAGATTCAAGACTTCTCACAAAATAGAAGAAGACCATCGATTGTCAAACTAACTAAATATATAAATAAAAAATTTAACACAAAACTAATTCATGGATTAAAAATAACCAAGCAATGGTACTTAGAACAAAATGAATAGATAATGATCATATTTAAACCATATTTAAACAAACAAAAAATATTAAAAAACATAAAAAATTGCTTAGATAGCACTTATGTTGCTACCGCAGGTAAATTTATAAAAATATTTGAAAAAAAGATTGCAAAATATACTGCAAGTAAATTTGTTAATTTAACAAATTCCGGATCTTCAGCTCTTCATGCTACTTTTTTATCATTAGGAGTAAAAAAAGGAGATACGGTTATAATTCCATCCTACAATTTCATTGCATCAACTAATGCAACATATCTTTGTGGTGCAAAGATCTGGTATGTAGATATCAGTCATAAAAACCTTTGCATGGATATGGATAAACTTGAACTTATTTTAAAAGATAAAACTTATTTTGATAGTAATGGGAAAACAAGACTTAAAAAAGACTCATCATTAATTAAGCTAGTTTGCCCAACAACTGCACATGGATCATTTCCTGATCTAAAAAAATTGAATAATTTAAAAAAAAAATATAAATTTTTGGTGGTATTAGACTCAGCTGGATCATTAGGATGTGAATATGATAATAAAAAATTAGGTCAATTAAATTGTGATGCTTCAATTTTGTCTTTTAATGGAAACAAGTTAATGACCAGTAGCGCTGGAGGTGCTGTATTAACATCAAGTAAAAAACTACATGATAAAATCAATTTGTTAATAGCAAATGGTAGAAAAAATATTAATTATAAAATTTTTTCAATAGGCTTTAACTACAGAATGACAAATATACAGGCTGCAATAGGTTGTGCACAAATGGATGATTTAAAAAACATGCTTAAAGAAAAAAAAAGAATTTATGAGTATTATTTAAACAATATTAAAAACTCAAAAGTTACATTAAAGCTGAATGTAGATTGTACAAAGAAAAATTTTTGGTTTCCATATTTGGAGATGTCAACTAAAAATAAATCAATGGAATTATTAAAATTATTTCAATCAAATAATATACATACTTTTATAACTTGGACTTATTTAAGCAATTATAGTGTCCATAAAAAATTTTCTAGTAGTATTGAGAATACAAATCTAGATAAAAGAATAATACCCTTACCTACTGCGCACACATTAAAAAAAAATCAACTTAAAAAAATATTTAAAATAATTAATAGTATCTTATAACTGAATATTGATGTACGCATTTATTTTTGCAAGAAAAGGATCAACAAGATTAAAAAATAAAAACCGTAAATTTTTAAATGGTAAACCATTAATTCAATATTCAATTGATATTGCAAAAAAAATTAAAAAAATTAAAAAAATTTTTATATCTACAGATGATCCTAATATCAAAAAGATAGGAATTAAAAATAAATGTATAATAATAAACCGTCCATATTATCTTGCCACTAAAAACTCTCCAGAATGGTTATCATGGAGGCATGCTGTTGATTTTGTTTACAAATATTATTCCAAAAATAACTTTACTTTTCTTTCAATTCCAACGACAGCACCACTTAGAAAAAAAATAGATTTAATGAATTGCATTGAAAAATTCGAAAAAAAAAATTTAGATTGCTTATTAACCGTAACTAAGGTTAACCATAGTCCTGATTATAATATGTTGTATACTTTTAATAAAAAAATTTACCCTTTTAAAAAAATTAAAAAAAAGAGATTTTCCAATAGGAAAGATATTAAATCCTGTTTTGTTATAACAACTGTAGCATATGTCGTAAAATCTAATTTTATACAAAAAAAATCAAATTTTTTTGAAGGTAAAATTGATTATCATATAGTACCACAAGAAAGATCACTAGACATTGATACAAATTTTGATTTTAAACTTGCATCAATTCTGAGTAAATAATGAATAAAAACTTTATTAGAATTATTCCAAAGCTAGATATTAAAAATGGATATTTAATAAAAGGTATAAATTTAGAAGGTTTAAGAATTTTAGGCAGCCCTTATGAGTTTGCAAAATTTTATTCTGAAAATGGTGCTGATGAAATTTTTTTTCAAGATAATGTGGCCTCACTTTATGGCACAAACAATCTTATTAAATTTATAAATGAAACAGCTAAAAATATAAATATACCACTTACAGTTGGGGGTGGTGTTAGAAACCTAAAAGACATTGAAACAATGCTTAGAAATGGAGCTGATAAGGTTTGCATTAACTCACAAGCTATTAAAGATCCAAGTTTTATTTACAAGGCAGCAAAAATTTTTGGATCCTCAACAATATCTGCTCTAATAGAAACTATCAATTATAATGGTAATTATTATTATACATATTCATGTGGTCGTGAATTGGTTAAAAAAGATCCTGTGCAATGGTCAAAAACACTAGAAGACCTTGGTGCAGGGGAAATTTTTTTAACAAGTGTTGATAAAGAAGGCCTAGGAATAGGTTGCGATATAGATATAACTAAAAAAATTTCATCAAATGTTAATGTGCCAGTTGTAGCACATGGAGGTATTGGAAATCTAAAGCATTTTTTTGATGTTATTTCAAAAACCAAAATTAATGGCGTTTCAGCCTCAAGTATATTTCATTATAACGTGGTAAATCAATTTAAGATAGATATTACAAATATAAAAATTGGTAATACAGATTTTTTAGAAAATTTCAAAAAAAAGAAAACAGACAAAAAAATTATCTCAAAAATTAAAAATTATTTGAATAAAAATAAAATTGAAGTAAGATTAATATGAAGAAGAAAATTCACGTAGGCTTAGTTGATTTAAAGTTAAATAATTTATATACTATAGTAAGAGCATTAGAAAAACTTAACTACAAAGTATCAATTGCAAATAATTTTAAAAAATTCAATTTTGATATGTTAATTGTGCCTGGGACAGGTAGTTTTAATCAGGCAATGAAAAATTTAAAAGAAGAGAAGTTAGATTATAAGATTAATGATTTTTATTTATCAAATAAATTAATTTTAGGAATTTGTTTGGGCATGCAGCTATTATTTGAAAAAAGTAGTGAATTTGGAAATAGGAAAGGCTTAGGACTGGTCAAAGGAGATGTTAGAAGAATACCACAAAAAAGTTGTTTTAATATTCCTCACACAAGGTGGAATAGTGCAATTTCCAAAAATAGTTTATTGAAGGGCTTATTTGAAAATAAAAAAAATAATTATTATTTTGTTCATTCATATTATTGTAAACCAAAAAATTCAAAAGAAGTAGCATGCTCAACTGTTTATGATGATTTTAATTTTTGCTCTGTGGTACATAAAAATAAATTAATTGGAACACAGTTTCATCCTGAGAAAAGTGGTTTAGCGGGTGTTAAATTCTTTAAAAATTTGAAAAAATTTATATGATAAGTTTATTTGGTTTACCAAAAAAAGTAATATTTTGTAAGAAAACTCTAGTTTCAAATCAAAGACCTGTATCTAAAGTAGAATTTTTAAGTTCTAAAAAAACTAAGTCAAAAGGAGTATTTATAGATAATAATGGAATTTCAGATCCATGGAAATACTCAAGAATTAAAAAAAAAATTAATTACAATGAGAGAGAAGAAAAATTATTAAAATTATTATCCAAATATAGAAGTAAATCAGGAGATTACGATTGTATCGTGCCTGGGAGTGGTGGAAAAGATAGCTGTTTTGCTTCCCATGTTCTGAAATATAAGTATGGAATGAATCCACTCACTGTAACCTGGCCACCAATTTTTTATACTGATTATGGAAAAAAAAATTTTGATGAATGGCTAAAAGTAGGTAAATTTGAAAATATATCAGCAAAAAGAAACTTAGAACAAACAAATTTATTAACTAAATTAGCAATTGAGAATTTGATGCACCCTTTTCAAGCATTTATAATTGGACAAAAATTATATCCAATTAAAGTTGCTCTTAAATTAAAAATACCATTAATTTTTTATGGTGAAAATGAAGCAGAGCATGGAAATCCACTAAAGGACACTGAAAGCTCTATTAGAAATAATTCATTTTATTCAGCAAAAAATTTAAGTGAGATCAGGCTTGGCGGCCTTTCTTTGAATGAACTAAATAAAGAATTCAAATTAACAGCTAGAGATTTGAAGGATTATATCCCACCCGAGACCAAGGAATTAGAAGAGGCAAAAATTAATGTTCAATATTTAGGCTATTATGTTAAATGGATGCACCAAGAAGCTTATTATTATTCAGTAGAGAATTGTGGATTCAGACCAAGGCCTTTCAGGACTCAAGGTACCTATACAAAACATATCAGTATAGACGATAAAATAGATGATTTACATTATTATAGTTATTATGTAAAATTTGGGATTGGCAGAGCAACTTCTGATGTTTCCCAAGAAATACGTAATGATCATCTAACAATAGATGAAGGAAAAAAACTTATAAAAAAATATGATGGTGAGTTTCCAGATTTATATTTTAAAGAGATTATGAATAATCTAGAAATTAAAAATTCAAATTTTTTAAAAAAACTAGATAAATTCAGATCTCCCCATTTATGGATTAAAAAAAATAAAAGATGGAAATTAAGACATACAGCAAACTTGGATGGCTATTGTGATTAATCATATACTTATAAGAAGTTCTGCAAGCATTAAACGTGCAATAAAAAAAATAAATTTTTCAAAATCAAAAGCATTAATTGTACTTGATGCGAAAGAAAAATTTCTTGGTACAATTACTGATGGAGATATAAGAAGAGCTATTTTAAAAAATTATAAACTAGATAATAGTATTGAGTCAATATATCAAAAAAATTCTTTTTTTTTAAAAAACAATTATTCAAGAAGTGATTTTAAAAAACTTAGTGAAAAAAAGGAATTAAGAATTATTCCTGTGTTAAATAATTCACAAAAAGTACTTAAAGTTATTGATCTATCAAATAAAAATTTAGATAAAAAAACTTCAATCATTAAAGATAAGAATATTGAAGTGATAATTATGGCAGGTGGAGAAGGAAAGAGAATGCAGCCATACACATATGTAATCCCAAAACCATTATTGCCAATTGAAAAAAAACCTATGATTGAACATGTTTTAGATTTTTTTAAAAATAATGGACTAAAATCTTTTGTAGTATCTCTAAATTACAAAAATAAACTTTTAAAACTTTATTTTAAAAATTTAAAGAAATATAAAAATATTAAATTTATTGAGGAAAAAAAATCACTTGGTACTGTTGGCTCTTTATCAATGTTAAAAAAAAATAAAAGTAAGAATTATTTAATATCTAATTGTGATATGAAATTTAATTTTAAATTAAAAGATTTAATTGACACTCACTCAAAAAATAAAAATGATGCAACAATTGTAGTGTCATTAAAGGAAGAAACTATTCCGTATGGAGTTTTTATAACAAATAACGACGGAAAGGTTATCGAAATGTTAGAAAAACCAAAACATAGTAGTATGATTAATTTGGGTCTATACTTGTTTAATGGTAAAGTGATAAACCTTATTGAAAAAAATCGATATACAGATATTAACGAAATAATTCTAAAAATTTTGAATAATAATAAGTACAAGGTTGAATTATATCCCGTGCATGAAGATAACTGGACAGATATGAGCTTATTGTATAAAAACTAACAATGCTTAATTTAAAAAAAAAAGATTTTGATATAATAAAAAAATGGGGTGTGGAAAAAAATCCATTTAAAGCAATTAGCGATTTTACATTAAGTAAGGCTGAAAATAGAAATCACAATAAAGAAAACAACTTGGCTTTTACAAGATATTACAAAAGAAGACTGGATTGGACCAGTAACGTAAATTTTAGAAAATATTATGTAAATGCAAAAAGATTCATAGATTTCAATACTTGGAATTATCTAAGAATTAGAAAGCAATATTTTCAAACACCAATGGGATGGTCTGAGATGATTAAAAAAGGCGGGAATATAATTGATTTAGGATGTGGGGACGGAGATTTAATACAAAATTTCGTAAATTTTTGTGAAAAACTATGGAAAAGTAAAAAAATATCACCAAAAAAAATTAACATAATTGGAATTGATTTAAATGAGTCTAGAATAAGAAATGCACAAAAATTTGTTAAAACTAGAAGTCAAAATATTGATTTAAATTTTATAAAATTAGATTTTAGAGATCTAAAAAAAAAATTTAAAAAAAATTACTTTAGTTCAGCAATTGTAGCTGGTGTATATGAAATTTTAGATGAAGAAACATTTAAAGATCTTAATAAAGATATAAATTATCTAGTAGAAGATTTTATTTATGTAGAGGATTTATTTGATAAATTTCCAGGAGGTTTCCCAAGAATAAATATAAGCAAAGGTTTAAAGAAATTTTACACAAAAGAAAAAGCGTTTGTTTTTTCTGAACCTTTAAATAAAAATACACTTGCTGATCCAAAAAAAATTTGGCCAATTACAATTTCACAAAATATTTTCTTAAAAAAAGTTAATTAATTTTTTTATCAATTAAACTTATAATATTTTTAGAAGAACTTCTAAATTTGTATTTATCATTAAACTTATAATTTTTTCGTTTGAAATTTAGTAGCTTTCTAGCTTTATTTATTATCATTTGCCTTTTAAAGTCACAATCAATCGTGTTTATATTCTTAATTCTACCCTCTTGTCTTTTACCCATATTGATTGTTGGAATTTTAAAAAAACCTGACTCAATAATTCCACTAGAGCTATTTCCCACCATTAGATGACTGTATTTTAGAAATTGATAATAATTATGAATTCCTAAGTTTTTAATAATTTTAATTTTATTAAGTTTTTCGTTTTTTTTTAAAACATCAATTATTTGTTTGTACCCATGGTCTCTATTCGGATACGTAAAAATTATATTTTCATTTAGTGTTGAAAGGGCATTAATCAAAATTTTTAAATTTTGAATATTTTGTTTTAATGAGATTTTTGTTTCACTATGAAATGTACATAATATAATTTTTTTATCTTTAATTATTTTATCGTGAAAAATTTTAAAAATTTTTTTTTTGTTAAATGAAAAGTTCTTCAAGTTTTCAAGCGCTGGTGCTCCAATTTTAAATATTCTATCAATGGGTATATCTAGTTTTATCAAGTTTTTTTTATGATCAATTGTTTCAACAAAATGAAGATAAGCCATTTTTGAGATAGAATATCTAAATTCATTATCATGAGCACCCTTTGTAATACTTCCACCACAAAAATGACAAATAGGAATATTTAAATTAAAGGAAGCAATTGCAATAGCTAACATTTCAAATCTATCTCCTAATAATAAAACAGTTTTTGGTTTAATTCTTTTTAATATTTTATCAGCTTCGGCAACATAAAAAGAAAAAATTTTATTTGTATTATTTAGTTTGGAGCCATTATCTATTTTTTTTATTTTGAGAATATTTTTAATGTTATCTTTTTTAATATCTGTATAAGTTTTACCAAACAATTTTTGATTATGTACATCGCTTAAGCACAAATAGCTTTTGATTTTTTTGGTATTTTGTGAGGTGATTATTATATTTCTCATAATACTATAATCAGATCTACCGACACTAAAAATTAAAAATTTTTTTTTCATTTTAGTATAAATTTTTTATTATGTAGTTCTATATAGGGCTTAAAATCTTTATAATTAGTAGCTCTTATCAGCGTGTCAAATTTAGTTTTATGAATTGGATATTTTATATTATAAATATTATCCAACTCCTTTCTTGTATACAGTTTTTTTGACCATAGGATATTTTTGTTTTTGTTAATCATTTTCTTTATAATAGAAGGATTATCAAAAATTTTATCCAATATACGTTTTGCTTGTATGAATTGAGCTTTATAAGATTTTGTAAGTAATTGAGATAACGTAATGTTCTTTTTAACCTTAAAATATTTGACATCAAGAATACTTCCATTATCAATCTTTTCATTTATTATATGGGCTGTAACACCATAAATTTTTTCTTGATTCAAGATTGAAAAATTTGCACATCCAATTCCCCTATAACTAGGTGGTCCAGGATGAAAATTTATCGCAGCAAATTTTATTTTTGATAAAAATGATTTTTTTAAAATTAAATACGATCTATAGCAAACAACATAGTCATAAGCATCGGGGGCGATTTTTAATTTAATTGGTTTGTCTATAAGAATTTTTTTAACTAATAAGTTCTTTTTTTTAAGAAATTTGAGTAATTTTGAACTGTACTGATCATTTCTGCCAAGAAATAAAAGTTTCATTTTAATTTTAAACAATTCAATATATATCTAGACATTAATTATTAATATTTAACAAATCACAATGAAATTAAAACCATTAATTATTGCCGAAATTGGTGTCAATCACAATGGATCATTGTTATTGGCTAAAAAATTAGTAATTGGAGCTAAAAAAGCAGGTGCAAATGCAGTTAAATTTCAATATTTTAAAGCTGAAACACTTGTAACAACTAAAGCACAAAAAGCCTCATATCAAAAAATAAATACAAAAAATAAAAAAGAAACACAATTTCAAATGCTAAAAAAACTTGAGTTCGATTTAAAAAAACATTTGGTGATTAGTAAATTTGCAAAAAAAAATAAAATTTTGTTTAGCACTTCATTTTTTCATCATGAAGATATTATTCTTCACAAAAAATTAAAGATTGATTTTATAAAAATACCATCTGGTGAAATAAATAATTTTTTATATTTATTGGAGATTTCAAAAATAAAAAATAAAAAGATTTTTATTTCTACAGGTATGGCAACAATAAAAGAAATAAGTGAGGCATTAAATTTTTTATTATTAAAAGGAATAAAAAAAAAAAATCTAGTTTTGTTGCATTGTATAACAGAATATCCTGTTGAAGAAAAAAATCTTAATCTAAATATTTTAAATAATTTTAAAAAAAGATTTAAAATATCAGTAGGATTTTCAGACCATTCCAGCTCTTATTATTCTGGAGGAATAGCTTTTTCTCAAGGTGCTTGCGTGATTGAAAAGCATATAACATTAGATAACAAAATGTATGGGCCTGATCACTTGGCAAGTTTAGATTTAGAAAAGTTTCAACTTTATTGTGAAAATATATTCATCACTGACAAAATGTTAGGATTATCCAAGAAAATTCTTAGTAAAAAAGAAAAAAAGATAAAATTAATTGTTAGAAAATCAATTGTAGCAAAAAAAAATATTAAAAAAGGTGTTAAGTTTTCACTCAATAATCTTACCCTAAAAAGACCAGGTTATGGTTTGCCATCTAAAAAAATTAATTCACTTCTAAACAAAAAATCAAAAAGTAATTTTAAAATTGATGATTTAATAACACTGTGAAGAAAAAGATTATTTTTATTTGTGATCCAGGTATTGGAATTTTAGACAATAGTTTGTCTTTTTTATCAAGGATAGATAGAAACAAATATGACATTGAATTATTGACTATTAAGAATGGATTTATTAGGCAGTTTAGTTGTAGTGATTTTATAACTACTATATCTGATGAATTATTTTCTAAAGTATATTTTGTTGAAAATAATAAATTTTATATTTCAAATTCAATTTCAAATGCACTTAAAGTATTTAATAATTTCAAATTTTTCAACATCATTAATTATTATGTTAATAAAATAATTTTTATTTTATTTAAAAAAAAAATATTAATTCATGAAAAACTATTTAATTATATCTCCTTTAATATTAAAATAAAAATTAAATCAAATTTTATAAAAAAAATTAACAATCATGATGCCATTTTTGAAAATGTTGGATTAATTATTTATGATATAGTTTCTCAAAAATCTAAAAATATAGAAAAGTTTAAGAAAAAAATAGAAAATATAAATAAATTATCCATATATCACGGATCCGACTTTCAATGCTTAGAAAAAAAAAAAAATAATGATCAAGTTATTTATGAAAAAAATTGTCATCAGATAATTTTTACAAATACTGAATATGAAACTAATTATTACAATCACTATTATAAATTTGATAATGATTTTTTAAGTTATGGAAACCCTAAATTTTCAAATACTTGGATTAACTTTGTATTAAAAAATGGAAAAAAAGATAATTTTTTAAACGAAAAATTTGTCTTTATTATTTCAAGACCTGCTGATGATAAATATTTTTCTATTAATAAAAAAATACAATATTTAAAAGATATTAAAAAAATAATAGTAGATGAATTAAAATATAAATTGATTTTTAGACTACACCCTAAAGAATCTGAAGAGTTTAACAGTAATGTATTAGAAGAGATTTTCAAAAAAAAAAATTATAAAAAAACTTGGCAGATTTCAACCCTTAATCCTTATGTGATTGGAAAGCATGCTCAATTTGCAATAAGTTTTTTCTCAGGTTTGGCTGTTGATTTATGGCATGTTGGATGTCCTACAGTTGAATATATGGGTTTAAATGATTTAAATTTTGATAATTTAAAAATTAAAGATCCAATTTTTTTAGATAATGTTTTTTTAAAAAATAATGACTATGTATTAAAAATTAGACTTAATGATTTAGTTATGGGTGCATCTAATGTCCATCAATTAAAAGAAAATATAAATCTTATTTTATTAAATAAGCCAGATATTGTTAAAAAGCACAAAAAAATAATTGAAGATATATATTTTAATAAAGAGGAAAGTGT
>ENA-UOXV01007473-UOXV01007473.1-marine-metagenome-genome-assembly--contig:-NODE-7473-length-11050-cov-5.476307_pt1 | contig 11050 bp, 14 predicted proteins | sample MGYA00238165_ERZ766961 | MGnify/ENA primary metagenome ERZ766961 (study PRJEB28924, sample SAMN03173240) | marine metagenome | biome: Marine; feature: Water; material: Subsurface seawater | place: North... | reverse complement strand
ACCTAGTTATTATCCGGCTTCACTGCTGTGGTCTCCCGGCCCCCGCCCGTCGCCAATTTTTCGCTCTGCGATTTGCGACTGTTTGTCATTAAACGTATCTATCTTTCAGTACAGCACGTGTCACAGAGACCCGACCGTCCGGTCAAGCAGAAACCACTTTGAAGGATAAGTGATTTCAGTAGCCTGTCGAGGACAAACAGACTGCCGCCTTTTCAAATAGAAGGGGACAAAAGGTTGCAATTTCATCAAAATAATCCTTTTTTTGACGGAATGGTTACGTGCAGGTAAATTTAGCGGCGGCGTGTACGAAGGCTCCTGATCATTGTTCTTTAACGAGTTTTTGCGTGCCTGTCTAGATTAGCTTGGTGTTGGCAGGCTTGACCAACACACCCTCTCTTCCGCCCATGTATACATAATTGCTGATTGGAGTAACATTGCACGTTCGTCGAAGGCACGGACGGAAGAGGGGGTCGGGCTTTACTGGCCAAAGACATTTTCCCAGACCCTGAGATTAAACGCTACATTCTCGCACGAAACTTTTAATTGAGAAGTTGGAGGATGTGACCGGCTAGCACGCATAAGTCATGGCTGGCACACATAAGTCACATTCCATAAGTCACATTCCTTTGTCTTCTCGCTGTCTCTCAGTACAGCACGTGTCACAGACCCGACCGACTGGTCGTCTCAAGAAGAATCTGAAGAAACTGTTCTACTGCAATGTTACATCAGCGTCCAGCACAAAACGGTGACCGCGAGGGCTCCGGTCTGTGAAGAGCTTACAGTGCCTTATTCATTCATCAAACCTTCAGCTCCCTATTTTCATTTGTTTGTTCCACCCTCAGAAACGTGCAGTTCTGGCGCCGCCTCCGCCCGAGCTCTCCGCTGCCCCCACAGCGCATAGGCCGAGCGATGGGCGCGATCGCTCTCCCAGGAAGATTCGCCGCCCGCCCTTGGGCGGCTCCCACACAGCAATGTTCGCGAGCGCCTGCTCGATTTTCACCTGCCAAGACGAGGCCCCGTCAAAGCCCGCGACCATTTCGGCGCCCGTACCCTCTCTGCGGAGCCTGGGGATCGGACGTGCCTGCTTCACGCGCCGACGAGTTGCTCTGTGTAATCGCGCTGGAAATAACTGCCAAGGCGGAAACGATTGGTGAACAGATTTCCAGACTGCTGCACGGTCAGGGGTCATGGACCAAGTCTGGTTGCATGGCACTGGCTTTCGCACAGCGTCGCGTACCTGCATGGCAGCCGCCGCCTCTTCCCTCGTCAGCATGCCTCCAACGACGGAATCAGAGGCAGCAAATCGCGCCGTGTCGCTGCGTCGGCTTTGCGCCGCGCCGCTGCTCGCCGCGGGGGGCGTCGGCGGCAGGTGCGCTGGAGACAGTGGTTCCGCAGCCAGCCCCGGCGCGGGGGCCGTCTGCCCCTCTTCGCGCATTGTCGTCGAACGAATAAGGCGCGGAGGGCGCGCCCGATCTGGTGAGAGCCCCGCAGCGCGGCTGGAGCATGCGCGCGGGCTGCCGCTGTTTCCGAGAAAAGGCTCCCGTAGACGGAAAGGGCGCGCAGCGCCTGGCGGGCTCGCGAGAGAGGGCGGCGACGGGGAAAGCGGTGTTCCGACCGAAACGGTGCTTGAGGTGACCGCCACAGCATGCAGGCTCCGAGGCGGCGGGAAGGCATGCGGCTGCGAGGTCAACGCAAGAATGCTTTTTGAGGACAAATGCGCTTGAGGTTGAAGGTCCAGAAAAGGGGGCAAACAGCTCTGGGCTTGGCTTAGGCACCCGGGACGATGGTGGTGGAAAACTGACGGACGCCGGCAGCCTTTTGACGATAGAATTGACCTGCAAACGCTCGGCTCCAGTCAGAGCATGTGGGACGACGTGGGCCTAGACGGGAGATTTTTCGCCATGCGGAATATGCCACCTGGTCCAAAATTGGGAGGAGGAAATGTGCCGGGCGCGAGCATGGTGTATAGCCCCACCTGCCAAGGACCAGCGCGAGGTGAGCCGCCGCCGGAAGGAGGTGCGAGGCCAGCTGCCCTGCAGGCACCGGCTACGGCACTAGAGGCGTCCCGTCTTGGAACTTGAAGACTCAAGAGCAGGAGGGGATGGGGCGCCGCGGCAGCTCGCCTGTCGCACGCATCGATGTCTGAGCCTGAGAGAGCCAGGCGACGCGCACAGTCTGCGGCGCGCACCAGACACGCTGTGTGCAGCGGTGTACGTCCGCTGCGTCGGAACAGCAGCCGTGTTAGCCCTGCTGAAGCGACACATCGGCACAGCTGGGGGGCAGCGGGCACGCACTTGGCGTCGACCGCATTCACGTCGGCCCCCAGCTTGATCAGCTCCTCCACGACTGCGTCCCGTCCCGCTGCTGCCGCGTGGTGCAGAGGCGTCGAGCCGCGAGCGTCGCGAAAGTGTACTGAGACACCTTTGTGTTCGCACAGCTCCCGGCACCATGCAGCACTGCCCGTGCGGATCGCGCAGAGGCACTCCGCCTGCCTCGCCTGCCTACGGGCGCGCGCGCGAGCGCGCCCGATGCTGGCGCGGAAAAAGGTTTGCAGCATCAGAGCCGCCCTGCTTCGCGCGGTCTGGTTGCGCGCGTGCTCTGCCATCGCGACCCTGCGCTGCTCGGCGCGGCGCCGCGCCGCGCGGTACGAACGCTGCAGCGTGACGGCCGTCTTGTAAAGCACGCCCCACGGGATCGCGGAAGTCACGGACGCGCGGCGCTGCACGCCCTTGGCGCCCTGCATGGCGCCGCGCGCGAGTTGAGGATTCAGCTTCACCTCGTCGACCAGGTCACTGTTGGCCGCGGCTTGCGCGGCGCACTTGGTCTTGAAGGCGGCGAAATCCTCCGCCGAGTTGGCTGCCCAGGGGCCGCAGACCCAAATCAACACAAGAACAGGACAGCCACGCGGCTGCTAAGGCGCGGTTGCGTGTTGGGGAGTGGCGTTTGGCGCGCACTCGGTTGCTGCCGAAACTCATAGCGCCACTTGATTCCACGCTCGTTCATGCACACGAGCCAGAACGCAGAAGCTTGGGCCCCGTCAATCACGTGCATTACGGCGCCGATGTTTTTCTTCGCCCGCCCCGATCCTTTCAGAAATACATGCCACATCCGGTCGCTGCCTTTCGCGAGAATTGCAACAGTGCTTTTAAATACTCCATCATTACTCACCTGTATTGGCACAGAGGTCACGGGTGTAGACGGGGAGGGAGCAAGCCGAGGGGGTGCAGGTTGGAGGAGGCTGCTTTCCTGCTCAAGGATATCACATGTGGTAATGGAAGCGGTCCTATGCGATGAGAATGACAATTCGCGCTCAAGTTCACGCGCAATAGACGACGCACGCCGCTCCGAAATATCTGCTCTGTGCGACTCTTTCACGCTGAATGGAAATGCCTTGGCTGAAGCGAACAGTTCGACCCAGAGGCCCTCGTGATCTGGGCGCCACAGGTGGTTGGTTGTACTGCGCCACCCCTTATCCACTGCAGCAGGCTCCGTCATTTGCGCCTAATCGGACTGAGAGTCAGCATCAGGGCGCACCTGCAGTCCTTCCCGCAGGTGAACGTGATCCCGGGCCGGCTGAGCGGTTTGCACCTTTTCGCTGGTTACTGCACGAGTCCAGCGCGTCCACACCATCCTGAGGCGAGCATCGCGCTGGACCTTGTGCATTATTGCAAACACCTTGCCCATGCGCACGCCATCGACCCTATTTCGGTGCCTCCAGGGGACTGGCACGTAGCTCGTCTGCGCGAGCAACGAGTCGAAGCCATCAGCGTGGCGGTCCTCAACGTCCTCCTGCTCGAAAGTCCGCCGCTTTACCTTGCTTGCCCAAGCTAGTGATGCCATGCGCAAAGAATGTCCACGATACCCACGGGCCCGCTCAGCCACCAGGAGCCCAGCCGCTGCACAGAGGTGTCCGCGACCGCATCGCTGCACAAACACACCTCCAGAGACGCTTTGAGCCATTTTCGAAACGCGCCCGGTGATTTTGTGGTGGGGCCGGGGGCGGGCGCGGCAGGGATGAGAAAGCCGTGGGGTGGGTTTTTCCTTGCAGTGGGGAGTATGGCAGCAATGAACTCACCCGCTGCTCATTCGTCCCAAGGGTCGCACGGGTCGCAAGGGTCCAACCTGTCATTCTCCTCTGTCGGAAATGTCGTATCGCGATCTTGGGCACCCGCGATCGCAATTGTGCTCGTGGCTTTCTCCTCTCAGAGCTACCACATTCCGCTGATACGTCGCATGAATGAGATCCAAAGAAAAATGCCACCGCCGCCGCCATTCCCAAAAGGCAGCGCCGCGACGATGGTGAAGCAGGAGGAGCTCATCAAGTGGGAGGGTGTTGCTGTGAGTTGGCACGACAAGATGTGGGCCTTCCGTGGGGAGCTCATAGAGTCGCTCCCGTTCTGTTCGATGGACGATGAGGTCACAATTGCCTTACTGCGCCAACCCAATCCCTAACAGCATATTGTATCCTCCCGACGCTGCGGTGCCAAGCCGACCAAAACGATGGAAATCCCCTGGCAGGAGGAGGTCGAGTTCGAGCGGCTCAACACCACCGATCGGGGGAAGGACAGAAGCATGTGAAACCCGCGCAATGATCATTCTGACAGCCAGTGTCGAGCGCCTGCCTTGCGAGAGGGGAGGCTTTTCCTGCCTCCAGCTGCGCCGCCGGGGCATGGGGGCTGAGTGCCGTTCGCCGAGCAGGGGGCTCACATTGCACGTGATCGCCCACATGGCGCTCGTGATTTTTTCGCACGTGCATCGCTCAAGAATGATGCCTGTCCTCGCGCTGATCTCGTCGTGCATGCTCATTGCGGTGCTTGTTCGGGCCAAGAACCTCTCCGACACCGTGACGTCCTCCGTGCAAGTGCTGCGCAAGTTCTCCACGCGCCTCGGGGGACACGTGTCGATCGCCTCGGGCGAGGGCACGCTGCTCCAGCTCGAGTTTCTGCACAACAAGCTGCGAATCCTCGTCGACCTCCACGAGTCGCACCAGCTGGGTGCGCCGCCACCCCGCGCGGGCGCGCACAAAGCCAGCATCCCCGCGGCGGCTCACGCGCGCGCGCGCCCGCAGGGTTCAACTTCACGTTCCCGCTGCTCGGGACCGTGGAGCTCGACCTGGAGACGCTGGTCTCTCTCTCAACAGGGCTGCTCTTTGAGCTTATGGTGCTCACGGCGTCGCGCGTGTTCTCGCACACGACGCTCGAGCACCGCCTGCGCGAGCAGGAGCGCCGCGAGCGGCAGCGGCAGGTGGACGTGCTTGACCAGGGCAACTCGGAGATCTACGGGGGGATGCAGGAGGTGCGCGAAGAGATCCGCTCGCTGCGCGCGCAGGTGAGCGAGAACAGTGAGGAGCTCAAGCGCCTGCGATGGCACGCGCTGCAGAGCCCGCTGCAGGGCGCGCCCCCCCCGGCGGGCGGCGCGGGTGCGGAGGGAGGGCCGAGCCCCGCGTCGCCGTCTGCACCTAGCGGCTGGCGCGACCTTAGCTCGATGGTGTCGTCGAGCGGTGAGAGTTCCCCGCACGGGGCGGTCGGGGCGCCGGGCAGCAGCGGGCCGGGCGCGGGGGGCGTGGGGGGCGCGGGAGGCACAGGGGGGACCGCGATGCGGCGCACGCTGGAAAACTTCCTGCGCGCGAGCGGCGGCGCGGCGGGCAGCGCGGCGGATGGCGCGGCGGCGCCCGCGGGCGCGCCGGGCGGGGGGCAGCACGCGGAGCTGCTGGAGGCAGTGGACGCCGTGCTGGGGCGGCCTGTCGCGGAGGCGGACGCGCAGCTCGGCGCGGAGGAGGAGGAGGCGGCGATGCACCCGGTATTTGCGCTGCGGCGCCGCGGGAATAGCGCGCGGGGCCCCGGGCTATGACGGCGGGCGGGCGTCGTGCGCGGGCGGGGCGCACGGGGGTGCGTGGGCGGGCGGCGGGGCGCCGCGCCGGGGATGCGAGTACGAGTACGTGCGTTCATAAACGGCGCTGCAGCATGCCCGCCGTGCCGCGCGCCTAGAACTTGAACTTGACGCGCGGGTCCTTGTCGATGGCGTCGTACACCTTGTACAGCTCCTCCGCGCTCTGCACAGGCACCTTGAGCGTGATGGAGCGCCACTTGCCCTTGTCGCGGTAGCTGTGCGGGAGCGCGCGCCCATCCTGCTTGATCACGTTCCCCACAGAGTCGAGGATGTCCTCGACGAACTCGCCCTGGCGCGCCCCGACCACCTTGATCTGGAACTGGCACGGGAAGTCGACGAGCTGCGGCCCGCGCGGCGGTCGCACGGTCAGCGGCGCTGCACGCGGGTGGCGGGCTAGACTGGCGGGCGGTGGGTGTTTGCGAACGGGGACGGGCGTCTGGGGCGACCTCGCCGAGCTTGCCGGACCCGCCCGGGCTCTCGAGGTCCGAGCGCTCGCTCTTCGGCTTCACCTTGAAGTTGGCAGCAACATCCACGGACGGCTTGCTCTCTGGCGCCTTGAACCCAGTCCCCTTGAAACGGAGGTTGCCTGCAGCCCCGACTGCCTCAACGTCGAATGTGGAGGACGCGTTGCCCCCAGTGCCCCCGGCCCCGGCGGGCGATTGATTCAAGACCACACCGCCCCAAGTCTTGCGCCCTCCCAAGAACCGCGAGGTTCCAAGCGCACGTCCACTGGAGAATGGCATGCACCCCAGAGCTGGCACGGTGGTATCACGCATTGGCGGCACAGGCGCCGACGAGAAGCGGGCGACGTACTTGCTCGCGATGAGTCCGGGAGCAAACGCTGTGCAAGCGCCGCGGGAGGACGCAAAGGCAATTGCCGGCGCTCCAAAGGACATGGCTGCCACCACTGCGGCGTAGAAGATGGCTCGCTGAAACCTCATTTGAGTCCCCCTGCCCGAGGGGGTTTGTTGCCCCGCCCGCACGCGGGGGCCGGCCAGGACGTGCAACCCTCAAACAAAAAACGACGGCCCGCCTCTGAGCACTCTGTCCGCAGAATCCAAGATATTACATGTCCACGGCTCGGCCGTCGACATCATGGCGACCCGCGGAGAGCCGATCCGGCAAACTAAACCCCCAACTAAATCGGTGCTCTGCAACCTGCCCTTGTCGACCGCAGGCCACGCAACACAGGAGCTTGTGGTTTTACGGTCTGGGATTCCTTTCTCCCCCGTGGGGTCTAGTCGCGGAGGCCTATAGGAGTGTATGAACGCATCCATTTCACTTTTAAGATCCTGCGCTACGCACCTGTTACAGGCGCACCGACTCACTCGCTTCGCTCGCTGCTCTCTCCGCCCATTAGCGCACGCTTGTCCGAGTCTGAAACAGGGGCCGAGTCGGACAACGTTGTCGAGAGCGAGAACGGAGAGAGCTCGACGTCGCCACCCTTATCGCCTAGTTTGTGGACCTGGTCCTCGCGTTCACGGCCAGATGCGGCACCGTCCCTGCCAGGGAGTCAGCGAGCGGGATCCACGGAGGCAACGCAGCGAGGCATCGCGCGGGAGGAATAACCCGAGGATGTCGTCCGTCATTCGTACGTCAGGAATGAGAATGAAGGTCAGCGGGATCAGCAAGAGCGGGGTGAGTATGTGGCACGTGGCAACGAGCCACGGAAGACCTGCACAACCAAGTCATGGATCATGCTGCGGCGCTGGTAAATAGAGAATGTGCGGCTTTCTGCGGCAGGGTTTGCACCGTCCCACACGCAGGGAAGTTCCGTACGGAGCCCAAACACGCCGATCAGTGACACTCCTGCACCAGGGTTCCAGCGCAGATACTCAGCGACCGTGCAGCGACCGTGCTTTAGCGACAGACCACAGAATCGTGTGGGTGCTCGGAGAGGTCGTGACCAGCTGCTCGCGCGACCTGCTGGCCGAAATTCTGAAAACCTGCTAGAAGCGCAAACAGTGTGGACTCGAGCTCCTGCGCCCCTGAGAGCATCAGTGCTGAGCAGCATGGAGGGGGCCGGGGGGGCGGCGGGGGGGAGGCTACAAGGGACTGTGGTCGTCACCTTCGGGCAGAGCTTTGACGTCAGGACAACGGAGGGCATGAAGGCGAGCATGTAGCACACCTCATAAACAATGGCATCTCCAAGAATGTACATGGTCCTTCCCGCGGACACCCATTCGTTTCAGCAACCACACACAGCGCGACGCACATCCGGCGAGCTTGGCAACCCTTGGGGTGAGTGGGGCTGCACTTGTCGGGAATTCCTGCAGCAATGTTCCAACGTTCGACGATGCCAACGTCAAAGATTCCAGCTGCGCACCTAAGCAAGGTCGAGACCAGGAAAATGTTCCGGATCCGCCAAGTTGACATTACCGACTGCCGGACGTTTTGAGTTAGAGAACCGCAACCCACCGGCACTGCTGCACGCCAGGGATAGGGACACTCCTGAAACAGGCAAACGCCTACCCACGCAGCTATGCTCCCGACGATGCGGGCATATGTGGTGAAGTACGTGTAATCTGCCAGCACGTCCCAAGGGGTGAACCGAAGCGTGCCATCTGTCACGGGCTCCGGCCAGGGACGCACCGAATGCAGGGCCGCCCGGGACGCAGGCCTCTCTTGCCGTGTACCAGTAGTCAAGCGCCCCTCCGATCTGAATGTAGAGTGCCGAGTCTAGGAAGAGGAAGAGGTTGCACAGTGCAAGGCGCCGAGGGAGACACCGGAACGCTGCCGCACAGAGCACTGCGGAAACCACGAGCGCAAAGACGAGCGGAACTGTCGGCGAATTGCGGAAGACGAGGTTCAAGAGTGCTTGTGCGAGTGCACAGACGGCCATGAGAACAGCGAGGCTCAGCACGGCCCCGTGCCTCCGAATCTTGCCCCATTTCACGGCGCGCTGGCCGCGGGGAAGCCTGCGGTCTTGCATGAAGCCGGCAGCAGTCGGCACGATGATGGCAGCTGCAAACGGGATACACACCCAGAAAATGATCTTGACAGAAAGGTTGTCTGCAATCGGGCCGGTCATGCAGGACGCGAGGAGCGATCCGCCGTGGTACGTCGCCCAGACCCAGGTGACGAGGTCGCTCCCGCTCTCCGGCCGCTCTCGCATGAGCTCGGCATACTTGCCCTCGCAAAGGAGGTCCACGACGGACGTTTCAACGGACACCAGGAAGAAAAAGCAGGCCGAGGCCGGCGCGGACAGGTCGAGCGCTGCAAGCGCCAGAAACGAGACCGTCCCCACGATCGCTGCTGCAATCACGTACGACGCCTTGTGGTACCCGAAAAATGGCACAGCGTCGGAGACGGTTCCCGTAATGCCCTTCATCGCAAAAGGCGTGACCGCGATGGAGCCATACATCTGGTAGTCGGTCCCGGACACATTCAAGTAGCTTTGGTAGTACGGCAGTTGCACGACTCCGCCAACTGTGTACAACAGGCCTTTGATTCCGAAGTAGGCAGCGAACAGCATGACAGTAAACCGCCACCCGAAAGTGCGATTCAAACGCCGAATGAACTCGACTCCACTGCACAACGGATGAATCAATAGGGCACAAAAGCCTGCTCTGCACGGCCCTCCGCTTTTCGCCCGCTGCTGAGGCAAATCGACTGTAGCGAGGCTTCCCCCTTCATCGCTCGGTCTTCTAAGCGAGTTTGCGGTTGAACTCTCGGACGGATCCATCAGGCCTGTGCAGCCGCCCTGGGTCAATCCGTCCACGCACCCCGCAAGACTGGGCGCATGTCCACCCGCATCTGCCTGCTGTGATTCGATAAGAAACTTGGTCAGTGTTACTTTACACTCTTTTTAATAAAGCATCGAGTTGAGACAGCGATGGGTTCACGTAAAGCGACTTCTCTACTTCAGAACGCGCCCTCAAGGTAGGCTATGAGCTACTACTTGGGCTGTCGTCGGTGAACGCATCTCACTCTCGGGTCTGACGCTCCTCTGCAATTTACTGCATCGCTTGCGCCCCGCCATTCCCGCCCACGACGCACGTTTGCCAGGCGCCCCACGAATCTGCACGACAACTCTTCGCGCTCTAGGGGCCTGGAACTTCGTAAAGTTGCTTCTGCGCGCGCGCGAGAACCAGCGGGTCCAGCGCCCAGATCTTGTGCGCGCCTTTCACCGGCGCCGGGGCGGCGAGGCGCCGTGGGCGCTCGCAGAGGAACCCGTACTCGCTGTCGGTGCCCTCTTCGCCCGGGACCTGCAAGCACTCCCCGCCCCGGTAGTCAGCCACAGTCTGCGGCGCTTTCCCGCAGCAAGACACGGCGGCCCTGCAGAACACTATGTGCTCCTCTGCCCCTCCGTGTGCCCCGCGCTCCGTCACTCTGGGCCAGGGATGCAGGATACGGCAAGCAAGATATGAAGCGAGCTCAGCAACTTGAACCTTCCAGGAGGACGGCGGGGAGGGAAGGACGGTGCGTGGGGCGCATGTAAAGCCACTCACTTTGGACGCGCGGAGGGCCTCCCTATCGACGCAGTCGACGATGTCGACGCACCTGCGCCGCCGCCGGGGTGAGCCTGCAAGAGGGTAAACTGCCGGGGAAAGGGTGCGGGGGGTGGGGGGGTCTCGACGCACCCCAGCAGCGCCGCGGTCGGGTACGCGGCGGGGAGCGCGTGCGGCCGCACGCCCCCAACCGCCTCGCGTTCCGCGTGGAGAGCCTCGTACTGCGCGAGCACCGCCGCGATCTCGGCGTCCTGCGTCGCGGGACACGGATTGAATCAGACTTCAGACTGGTTTAGAGGATGACGCTCGAGACAGAGCGCGGCCGCACTCGAGTCCCTGTTGTGGGTTAGGTTCGGGTAGAGCGACTCCAGGCGGCTGGGCGAGGCCGGCGCGCCTGGGGCCTCCGGACAGTTGCTGCGATCCAGAGCCGGCCGCGGTGCCGCGTGGACCACGAGCGGCCCTCGACCTGCTTGATCCCATGCACGAGCAGCGACGCCCACGGCTGCTCCGAGGGAAGGGCATTCAGCGCGCGCGCTCGCAGTGAGAACCCGTTCTCTGCCCCCCGCTACCCGTCCCAGTGCGGTTCCCGGGGAGCGCGGGAGGACGTGTTCACTTAGTACGCAGGGATGGACGAGACGTGTCCACTTTGTACGGGAGAGGGGGGAGGGGGGGGGGCGCACGCGCCTGGTGCATCGAGAGACACTTCCCCA